>Ga0114916_1002047_pt1 | contig 10842 bp, 9 predicted proteins | sample MalvirAntarct_66_FD_83501 | JGI IMG/M metagenome (GOLD analysis project Ga0114916, IMG submission 83501) | Marine viral communities from the Global Malaspina Expedition - Malaspina viral metaG Antarct_66 | ecosystem: Environmental > Aquatic > Marine > Oceanic | place: West Anvers Island... | reverse complement strand
GGTTAACTGGGCGCTACTACCACTGGCATGAAACTGCCAATCTTCTCGCATATAGTAGGCATAAAGACGATCAGCAATTTCAATACCGATGCTCGCCCCATAAAGTGATAACTTCCAAATCGCAAACATAGAAACTAGGGTAGAGACTGTTAGGGCTAAAAGTACCAGTAACCCAGTATAAAACACAAAATCCATAGGATTTGTTAAACCAGACATTTGATATAACTCAGCAATAAAAGCATTTTTTTCTATTATAGAAATATCACCTACTAGGGCCATAAAAGGTGCTATTGAAGCAATACCTAATAATTCAGTAAAAGCCATAACCACCACAAGAACCTGCAAAACGTAAAACCGTTTTACTTGACTAGCTGAAAGTAATGAGAAAAGCTGCCTGACAATATTAAACATACAAAACCTACTTATTATTTTAGGCTAAAGACTCAACATACCAAGGCATCGCCTTAGCAATACCCTGAACAATATCAAACTGTGGCGCGTAGCCTAATTCATTCTGTATCTTACTAATATCAGCTTGACTATGACAGACATCCCCTTCTCTAAAGTCTCTATACACAGCATCTTGAGTATAATTGACCTCATTAACCGCTAAATTCTCTCGTAGCGCTGTAAATAGCGTATTCAATGTTGTACGACCACCGACCACTACGTTATACACCTCATTTTTAATTTCATCATTAGCAGTCGCTGCCAAGATATTTGCCTGTACCGCATTTTCAATAAAATTAAAGTCTCGGCTGGTCTCACCATCACCGTTGATATAGACCTCATCACCGGCAATCATAGCAGCCGTCCACTTAGGGATTACCGCTGCATAAGCACCATCTGGTGTTTGACGCTTGCCAAAGATATTAAAATAACGTAGACCAATGGTCTCAAATCCATAAGTACGTGCAAAAACATCAGCGTAGAGCTCATTGACATACTTAGTCACTGCATATGGTGAGAGTGGATTACCAATGGCATCTTCGACTTTAGGTAAGGCAGGATGATCGCCATAAGTCGCGCTACTCGCCGCATAGGTAAAACTAGCCACCTCAGCATCACGAGCCGCTACAAGCATATTTAAGTAGCCTGAGATATTGGTGTCGTTGGTATTAATAGGATCAGTGATAGAACGCGGTACAGAGCCTAACGCTGCTTGATGTAATACGTAATCTATGCCTATACATGCTGTATGACAGTCTTCTAGATTACGAATATCGCCTTCTATAAAGGTAAAGTTTTGCCACTGATCTTTGTTTACTAAACCCTGTACTTCATCTAAATTAGATTGAAAGCCTGTCGCGAAGTTATCTAAGCCTACTACTTTTTGATTTAGCAATAATAAAGTTTCTAATAGATTAGATCCTATGAAACCCGCAACCCCTGTAATTAGCCATGTCTTTGGCTCGTTAATTAATACTTTTTGAACTTTTTCATATGCAGTTGACGTCATAACAATTACTTTCCGTATTTTTATAGATCTATAGGCGGATATCAGTTTCTTCTTTAGTGAAAACATACTTTAAATCGTAAAGCACGTGTTCATTCTTTCCAAACGCTCTAATCTGCTGTATACCCAGATCGATAAAATCATTATGCGCGACTGCTAAGACGATACCATCATAGGTATTAATCGCTAACTTGCTGATAGGCGTAATATTATACTCACGCTCAGCTTCTGCTTTATCTACCCAAGGGTCATAAACCTCAACCTCGATATTATATTCTTCTAGCTCACGTACGATATCGATAACCTTAGTATTGCGCACATCTGGACAGTTTTCTTTAAAGCTTAACCCTAAAATCAAAACTTTGGCACCTTCAACTTGAATACGCTTTTTGATCATCGTTTTGACCAGTTGGGTTACCACATACTCGCCCATGCTATCATTCAAGCGACGACCAGCTAGTATAATTTCTGGATTATAGCCGATGGCCTGTGCTTTATGAGTCAAATAATAAGGATCTACCCCGATACAATGACCGCCAACTAAACCTGGATGAAAAGGTAAGAAATTCCATTTGGTACCTGCTGCCTTTAATACCGCTTCGGTATCGATGTCCATTTTATTAAAAATGACTGCCAGCTCGTTGATTAGGGTAATATTAACATCTCTTTATGTGTTTTCTATGACTTTTGCAGCCTCTGCTACTTTAATAGAAGGGGCTTTATGCGTCCCTGCAGTAATAATTAAGTTATATACTTCATCGACGAAATCAGCGACTTCAGGCGTTGAGCCTGCAGTTACTTTTAAAATATTAGTAACGCGATGCTCTTTATCACCTGGATTGATACGTTCAGGGCTATATCCCGCATAAAAATCTCGATTAAAGGTTAATCTAGAGACTTGTTCTAATACTGGAATACAGACTTCTTCAGTAGCTCCGGGGTAAACGGTAGACTCATAGACCACAATATCATCTTTTTTCAGCAGGCTGCCAATAGCCTCAGAGGCTTTTATTAATGGCTTCAAATCGGGTTGTTTATATTCATCGATAGGCTTCGGTACGGTCACTATAAAAAAGTTACAGGCTTTGAGTGTTTTGATGTCGCAACTGTAACTCAAATGCGAGGCCTGTGCTAATTCTTCATTACTCACTTCTAACGTATGATCTGTACCTGTGCAAAGTGCAGCTATACGACTGGCATTTATATCGAAACCTACTACTGGCAAAAACTTACCAAACTCAACCGCCAATGGCAAGCCCACATAACCTAGACCAATGACTGCAATTCTTATATCTTTGATGTCTAACATGATATTCCTTTGCCAATCTAATCAATTCTATTTAATAGTACAATACTTAAGATATTAGTAGAGAGTTATTTATCTATAGATCCTTCTTGATAACCCGCTACAAACTGCTTAAACTGCTGCTTTAACCAAACAACATCAAATTGTTTTTGCTTTTCAGTAAGCTCAAATAGTATTTTTTCAATATCAGCTAATGGAAAGCTATGCTCTATCGCTTGCATGATAAGAGGGTGATCAGTGGTTTCGACATTATCTTCACCGATGATCAGCTCTTCATAGAGTTTTTCGCCAGCTCTAAGACCAGTAAAAATCACTTCTATATCACCATTTGGATGCGCGGCATCCTTAACATCAAAACCACTTAAATGTATCATTCTATGCGCTAGGTCAACAATCTTAACTGGCTCACCCATATCTAAAACAAACACTTCACCCCCCGATGCCATCGCGCCTGCTTGAATCACTAAATTTGCAGCCTCTGGAATGGTCATAAAATAACGTGTGACATCAGGATGGGTCACGGTGATAGGCAGACCTTTTTGGATTTGCTTAGTAAACACTGGTACGACAGAACCAGATGAACCTAATACATTTCCAAAGCGCACCATACTAATGCAGGTTTGGCTATCTGTCTTACTTAAAGCTTGGCAGACCAACTCTGCTAAACGCTTAGAAGCACCCATCACATTGGTCGGGCGCACCGCTTTATCTGTAGAGATAAGTACAAATGTCTCTACATTCGCTTTAATAGCAGCGCGCGCACAATGATAAGTGCCTTTAGTATTGTTGATAACGCCTTCAAAAGGATTGTGCTCTACCATAGGAACGTGTTTATAAGCAGCCGCATGATAGACTGTCTGTATGCTGTATAGCTTAAATATTCTCAGCAAATTGTCTTCATTTGTTACACTACCGATAACAGCGACGATTTCAATATCTTGATAAATAGAATCATTAGCTTGTTTCGCTATTAGCTCCTGATGAATACTATACAGTGCGAATTCAGATAGCTCATAGAGTACAATACATTTTGGCTGGTTTTTAATCACTTGGCGACATAATTCGCTACCGATAGATCCACCCGCACCCGTCACTAGTATGCACTTATCTTTAATATTCAACTGCAATAGCTTCGCATCTGGCTCGACAGTCTGCCGATCTAGTACGTCTAGAATATCAACTTTACGCATACTGCTGACAGTGACTTTTTCGTCGGCGATTTCTTCTAAGCTTGGTAGCTCTTTTATTTTGATAGCAATGCCAGATAATTTATCTATAATCTGCCTTTTTTGCCCACGGCTTATAGAAGGAATAGCCAAGAAAACCTGCGCAATCTCAAGCTCATCGACCAAACTTACCAACCTATGAGCAGGATAAATCTTTTTACCAAGTAAATAAGCACCGGTGAGCTGCGGATCATCATCAATATAGGCCACTACATTATATTTATGAGAGTTTTTCAAACCTTCTAAAAGCTCTTTACCTGCCTCTCCTGCTCCATAAATAACAACGTTATCATAGTCATCATACTTATATTGCGGCCTTTGCCCTTGCCATCTTGCTAATAATTCTCTAATTGTTAAGCGGCTATTCCATAGCCATATAAAAAATAGAAACAGATATAAGATAGGTACTGCACGAGGGATACCTGGTAGTAATTTAAAATATAAAACGGTTTGGGCAACAATGATGAGTACAAAGAAAAGTTGTAATACGCTACCCATCATCGCATCAAAGAACCCACGTGCCACGCCATTATAAAATCCAATAGCATATAGGCATAATACTGGAATTAATGCACTGACGCTTAATAGCCACAAACTTACATGATGGTCTAGATATCCGTAGCGCGCAGCAACGGCCAAGAAAAGACAAACTACTGACATGATAAAATCAGCAAACATCAAAATACTACGCTTAATACCTCGAGGTAGGCTCAACAATATACTAGCAGTACGCTCAGCAAAACTATTAGACTGTATAAAAGAGATCTTATTTTCTTTTGAGATTTTTTTTGAATCTATTAGCATAACAAGCAACTATTTCGTTTAAACACTAACAAGCAAGGCAATACAATATGATCAAAATACATCAGTTATTATTGCCATAAGCATAACTATAATGATAACTATATTTGCTCAAAATGCCTTGTTGTACATCATTTAAGATAATACCATCTACTTTTATATTGGCTTTATTCATCTGATTGACAGCATAGACCAGTTGTCCTTCTATTGAAGACTCATATCTCGTCACCATTAATACTTTATCAGCGTGCTGCGCTAATATCATAGCGTCAGAAGCTGCCAATATCGGTGGTGAGTCAATAATAATATAATCATAATGCAGGTTTAGTTCTGCCATTAAACGATCAAAGCTACCATTAGCTAATAGCGATGCAGGATTACGCGGATTCTCGCCTCGCGGCATAAAATCCATATTATCAATACCTGTTGAGTGGATAAAGTTTGCTATACCAGTAGGTTCTAATAGCTTATCAATTTCGTTTAATCGATTATTGCCGCTTACTAATTGATTATTGCTTTGTGATAAGTAATCTGCCAAACCATTATTCTGATCCATATTGAAGACTTTGTGCAGCTCTCCCAAACGCATATCAGCATCTATAATCAAAGTTTTCTTATCTAACTGAGTAAATACTTCTGTTAGATTGGATGAAATAAAAGATTTACCCACTCCAGGGCTTTCACCTGTAATTAAAATAACTTTCGCACGCTGAAAGGTTAGCCCTGCAGCAGGCATACCAAACATCAGATTCGTTCTTAAGCTTTTAATGGCTTCATAACTTAGACTATTATTATCTGCATAGGCAAGTAGTCTTCTGCTAGATGATTTTTTCTTACCCAATCTGGTTAATATTGGTGAACGTGGGATCGTCGCAATGACAGGAACACCTGTCTTAACTTCGATACGTTCAGGATCTTTAACCACAGTTCTCAGCATATTTTTAAGCAGTACTAACATTGTTCCGAGCATAGCCCCTAAGAGCATTGCTAATATTATAATTTGCAGTTTCTTTGGAGCAATTGCGTTAAAGGTACTGATGGGTAAATCAATGATACGCGCATAACCAATTTGTCCAGCTCTAACGATTTTTAACTGTTCATAATTTTTGAGTAAAGTTAGATAGATTTCTCTGTTGATAGCGGTATCAGCGGATAGTTGTAAAAACTCTCTTTGTATCTCAGGTAGACCTGCAACCGTATCATCTATATCTTGCTTTCTACTATTTAGTACTGTGAGCTGCTCATTGATTTGAATAACCAATGGATGCTCTTCTGTATAATAAGTAGTCAGATCTGCTCTTTTTAATTTAAGTTCATTGAGCTGTGCGTCTATTTGAGAGTTTTCTGTCAACAGCAACTCTGCTTCTTTACTGACATCAATGGTGCCATATTTTTTACGGAAATTATTAAATATGACTTCAGAGTCCTCCAACTTTTTCTTTAACGTTGGAATCTGAGTTTCCATAAAGTTAATAGTCTGAGTTGTTTCCTCCGAGCCTCGCGATTGATTCTGATCAATATAAGATAAAATGATCTGTTTTAGAATTAAACTGGTTTGTTGTTGATTAAGGCCTGTCATCGACAGCTCGATAATACCTGTTTGCTGGCCTTTTTCAACCACAGACAGTGCACCGTTAATAGTATCTGTCGTCATTTTCAAGGACTGCTTACTAATATTAGTAGTATATCCATCGTTTGGAAGGTCATTCACTGTTATTTGAATCTGACCGTTTGTGCCTCTAAACTGATGTTCCTTACCAATTTGTCCTTTGAAATCATCAAAACCATTGCTTAAGACAAATCCTGTCGCAGAACGTGTTAGCGTAAACGGTTGATTGATGTAGTCTTGTGAGACATTAAACTGACTGACTTGTACTTCACCTTCTTCTGTTTTAAGTGACACGCCTTCAGGCTTATTTATTTGAGTAGGAGTACTATCACCCTTTATTCTGTCCATAAACCCGATAGTAGGGTCAAAGAGTTTGATTCGCAGATGCAATAGATTGACAACAGGTTCCAATATCATACGAGACCTAATCAGCTCTGCCTCTGTCTGGGCTTTACTAGCTTCTGACCCTATAAGCTCCGAGATATCACTACCAAGCGCTGAGATGCCTTTAGAGTTTTCTTCTATCTGAATGAGGGCATCTGACTTAAAAGTAGGGTTCACGTACCTACTATATAAGATACCTATTATCAAACCCAAAACAGCAAAAAAAAGGATGACTTTCCAACCGCGCAAAATGCCATAAAGCAGCGCCATCAAATCGATTTCGTCATTATCTTCTTTAGAGGCAGAGTTTGATGCATTCTTTGAATCTGTATTCATAACGGTAGGTTCATCACTTAAGGTAATCGTTTAGTAATATTAGTCTTCTAATAATATTCGTTGATCAAGAACAGTGTCCTAACTAACTTTATCAGCCCATTGCGCTATACCTTCAACAATGTCTTGATGCGCGGTCTCGAACGCACTTATCTCATGCTTATAAGGATCAGCAATGTCTTTATTTATCCAATGGCCTAACTTAAAGGTTTTGCCACGGCAAAAAGGCCAGCGTTCTTCAATCCACTTGGTCTGACCATCTGACATAGTGAAAATAAGATCCGCTTCTTTCGCCAGCTGCTCATCAATTTGCTTAGCAATATGATTGGTAATATCAATCTGCTGTTTTGACATGATTTCTAATGCCGCTGGATCGGCAGGATGACCGACTAAAGCACCCACTCCTGCTGAGTCTATAATCTTATTGGGAAAACGCTGTTTCAAGAGTGCTTCCGCCATTGGACTACGACAAATGTTACCAACACATACAACGAGAATATGATCAAATGCCATGATAGTTATTACCTATTATTTATAAGCCAGAAAGTACAGTAACTGCAGAAGTTGATGGTAATAACGCACTAATGACACGATTCCAACGCGTCAGACCAGTAGGATCTACATAGATAATATCATTGGCACGCATCTCAAAACGGTTAGCAAGCGCAAAACTGGTAATCGTCTGCATATCAATATAATAAATATCTGTTGTTTTTGTATTAAGGTTATCACGGACGACGTATATCTTAGCAGCATTCGCAGTATTAGAATCAAGACCTTTTGACTCTCCTATCACCTGCGCTAAGGTAATACCCTGTTCTAGAATTGAGACAGGCTCTACACGCCCAAACTCTCCTAGAACATATACTTTATTACGATTTTGACTATTAACATGGATAGAATCGCCATCTTGAAGATAGATTTGATTGGCAGAAGTGCCTAACTGGCGTAGAGATTGTAGACCAATATTGTAATTCACACCTTTACGATTAAACACAATATTATTCGAATCTCCTGTAGCTGTTGTGCCACCAGCCATAGAAATTGCACTGTATAGCGAAACAGGAGTATCAGAAATCGCAAATTCACCAGGTTTAGCCACTTCACCATCAATAAAAAATTTATTACCCCGATAATCAACGACTTTAACCTGTGGATCTGAAAACTTAAGATAGCGCTGTAGTTTTCTCTGCAAGTTCGCCGTGAACTGCGGCACACTCATACCTATCGCTTTAATACGTCCAACAAGTGGAAATTGAACGAATCCTTGCTGGTCCACAGGATAGCCTGACGCACCTGCTGATGTAATATCAGGATAACCAACTAATATAATACTAAGAACATCACCTTCAGAAATACGATATTCTGCTCGACCGGAGTTTCTTATTAACTGACTTAAGTTGCTGTTTGGAAGGGCTGCTTGTTTTGTTGGTAATGTCGCTAGGTTTAGCGGTTGAATATTAAAATGAAGGCCGTTTTCAGCGATGAATGCGCCACTTGGTGGAAGCTCACCTGCTTGCAAACCTGCATTGATACTAGAGCAACCTGAAACCATACCCACTATCAACAGACACGTTATACTTAGTAACTTTGATGAATTGAAAAACATAAAAAGACCTTTATAAATCATAGATATAAGTAGTGTCTAGCATTAAAGAATCAGACAGCCATATCAAAGTATTACATTATGTGCAAAAAAACAAAACCATAATAACATAGGTGGTTAAATTTTGAACCATAATGATGTGTTTTTGATAGAAATTACGATTTATCAGAAAATGGCTTATATGGAAAAATCCTAATATTTAGCAATAGTTATCGTATATTTATCGTTCATATAAACTAGAAAACAATCTTCTCTTTATTATTGGAGTAAGCAATTTAAACCGACAAATGATATGAAAATTATTTAAACATAATATCTATAACCCTTAGAAATAGCGTATAATACCGAGTCCAAATTTATACATTGAGAAATGTAAACCCACCGATTCTAGGAAATCGCTATGAAAGATGAAAAATTACAGAAAGCACTTGCCCGTATGGGACTTGGTTCACGTCGTCAGATGGAAGAAGTTATTAAAGCAGGTCGTGTAACTGTCAATAATGGTCCGGCAACCATTGGTGATCGTGTTGAACAAGGTGATGAGATTCGCGTTGATGGTCGTCAGATTAAATATACTTCTGAAAATGAAAAGCGTCGTCGCGTTTTAGCTTATTATAAACCTGAAGGCGAAGTATGCTCGGCGAATGATCCAGAAGGTCGTCCTACCGTGTTTGAGCGTTTGCCAAAGCTGACTCATGATCGTTGGGTTATGGTAGGTCGCTTGGATATCAACTCAACTGGTCTATTATTATTTACTAACGATGGTGAAATGGCGCATCGTTTGATGCATCCTTCTAGCGAAGTGACCCGTGAATATGCCGTACGTGTACTGGGCAATGTTACTCCAGATATGGCACGAGCGATGACAACAGGTGTCATGTTGGAAGATGGCTTAGCCAAGTTTGAAGACATCAAAGAAGGCGGTGGTGAAGGCGTCAACAAGTGGCATCATGTGCAGCTTAAAGAAGGTCGTAACCGTGAAGTACGCCGCCTATTTGAATCCCAAGGTCTTAAAGTCAGTCGTTTATTACGTACGAGCTACGGTAATATTGCATTGCCAAAAGAGCTGCGTACAGGTCGCTTCTTAGAGCTAGATAGAAAAGATATTAATACGTTAACAGACCTAGTGAGCTTACGCCCGCGTTATGGTACAGGTCTTCATGGTGCTGCTAAAGAAAAGCAAGAGCGTATCAGAAATAAACCGCTGAAAGCACGTCGTACTGACACTCGTAGCGATAATCGCAACAGTACTAGTAGTAGTGCCAAACCAAAAAGCAGTGCAAGTCCTGCCAGTCGCGGCACCCGTAATACCCGTGACCGCAACGATAAACACTAATATGTTTTAGATTTAGCAAAATTAATAAAAAGCAGCCAATGATACATAATCATTGGCTGCTTTTTTGTACGTGACGTTAATGAGTATTCTCTAGCCACTGACATATTAGTGATTATGACTATCAATATAGCTTTTCATGATTCGTAAATCCTGTAATTGCTGCTGCTCCATTTGTTCTAATAAGCTATCTAAGCGTTGTTCTATATTATCTAATACGTCTTGCAGCAACTTGCCGGCTTCATCTCGTGATTGATTATTAACGCTTTTAGCATTTGATTTGATAATCGTCAGTTGATAATAACTACTGAGTAGTTCAGGTAAACGTGTATGCAGCATCTTATGCAATACGAACTGTGCTTCGGTGATTTCAGGCGTCTTTTCTTGTGATTTTAGCTCTATCTGATAGTCATAATAACTGGCTACCTTTTCATCAATATGTTGTAGCTGGCGTAGCTGATTATCTGCTAAAGCTTTAAGATGCTTTTTATTAAGATTTAATTGTTGCCAGCTTATATTAGATAACGATAATGGTGCATTAGTATTTTGATAAATGAGTACACCTGGCGTAATACCAACCGCTTTATGAAAAGCATGCCAGCCTTTTCTACTTAGATAGAAGATACTCATTGTCGTTATGACACCAACGCCTATTAATACACTCATAGCAATTCACTCTTAATCGTTCAACCGTCATTGATTCTCTTAACTATTTACTACTCTCTATCTCATATCCTTACTAACAGTATCGTCCGCAAGTTTTTTGATCGTCTCTACTTCATCAGTAT
>Ga0114916_1002045_pt1 | contig 10846 bp, 9 predicted proteins | sample MalvirAntarct_66_FD_83501 | JGI IMG/M metagenome (GOLD analysis project Ga0114916, IMG submission 83501) | Marine viral communities from the Global Malaspina Expedition - Malaspina viral metaG Antarct_66 | ecosystem: Environmental > Aquatic > Marine > Oceanic | place: West Anvers Island... | reverse complement strand
GATCGGAGCCTGCCGGAAGCGGCGCTCTTCCTTCGTCGGCCGTCCCGCAGGTCAACCGTTCCGCGGCTACGTCGCCGACGCCATCATCGGCCCCGTCGACGTCGCCGGCCTCGCCTGGTCTCGCCTCATCCGGCGAGCTGAGTGCGACCGGCGCCAGTGGCGAGCGGTCGGGCGTCCAGCGGCGCGGGGCGCTGCCCTCGTCGATCGCCTCGGCTGCTCGGAGCGTGCCGGGATCGGCGACCAGCGATGGTGGCGGGACGGTTGGCTCCGACCTTCGCAGCGCTCCGGCCCGTGCCACTGGCGCTCCTTCGTCGCCTGGTGCGGCACCGGCGAACAGTTCGTCGAGCCCGGTCTCACCGAGCTCCCCGTCCGCGGTCTCCTCGATCGTGTCGTTCTTGAACCGGCGGATCGATGGCAACGCCGCACCCCCCACCACGCCACGCGCATCGCGAAGCGCCGCGGCATCACGCCAGAGCGAGCCGTCCCGCCCCAACTCGCCCGATGCTCGCGCCGCCTCCGAGGCGCGCCCGGCGCCCAGTGGGCCCGCTACCGGCGCGACGGAAGCCTCGCGAGTGGCGGCCGAGGCCGCCGCCGGCCCGGCCGAACTTGCGCCCCCCGCTGCGCCAACCCCGCCGCGAGCCAACTCCGCCCAGCCATCCCGCGCCTCGTCGGCACATTCGTCAGACAGCGCCCCTGCGAGCATCGATCTCGCGCCACCCTCTCCGACCTCTGCTGTTGGGGGCCGGCTGCAGCTCGTCCGGCGTGACGCGCAGGAGAGCGAGCCGACAGATTTGTCGCCCGCTTCCGAGACCCCGAGTGGCCTCGGTGCCCCCGGTACGCCGCCGTCGCTCGGGCTGCCGAAGCTCCCGACGTTCGGTGGGAGCGGCCTCTTCGGTGCGGCTCGTGCGCTGCCATCCACGATCGGTCAGGGCGTGCGCGGAACCGCCGAGGGAGGTTCCGGTGATCTCGCGGCACGGTCCGTCACTGGCGGACTCCCGGTCGGCCCCTTGGGCGGGCTGCGCCTCGTGAGCCGCGATAGGGACGAGGGCGCTCCGGCAAGCACTACGTCGGACGGCGGTGCGTCCGGCATCAGTGCGTCCGGCAGTGCTTCCGAAGCGGGCCCTCAGCGACTCGCCCCGAACTCTGTCGCCTCCCCTTCATCGACTGGGCGTGCTCGTGCTGCGGGAGGCGTGGCTGGTCTCGGCACACACACGCCGACGTCGTCCGCGGTGCCTCCGGGCGCCGCTGAGTCCTCCGCTGGCGCGGCACCGCCGCAGCTGCGACGGGCGTTCCGCTCGTCCTCGCCCGCTGCGTTCGCTCGCGCCGTTCGAGGCAGCCGCACACGTGCTTCATCGACCGGGTCGGCCGCAGTGCCCGCTGGCCGCACGTTCGGCGGGAACCGTGCGCACCGGGCTAAGAGCGTTGGCGGCAGTGGCAGTGGCAGTGGCTTCGGCTCCGGCGGAGGCATCCGCGGTGGCGTGGCCAGCCTCCCCGTTGGGCGGTTCGGTGGGCTGATGCGAGCGACTGGCGAAGCAGGCTCCTCGGGGGCGTCCGCACGAGGCACGGCACAACGCGTGGGTCGCGCCCAGGGGGTGGCGTACCGAGGGCAGACGACTTCGACCGGGGCCGGCGTCCGTCCTGCCTCGACCGTGGGCCGAGTCGCGCGACCGACCGGTGCCGCGGCGGTCCGGTCAGCGGGCGTGCGGACGCCAGCTCTTTGGCGAGCACTCACCACCGCCGCTGATGTCACCGACGGGACGCGAAGCAGCACGCGTGGCCGCGATTCCGAGGGATCCCTCCACGTGGGCGGGACGCACCGTGGGAGCGGCTGGGAATCTGGCGGCGAAGGCGCCGTCGGAGCCCTCGGTTTCCGGTCGATTGCATCGGCGGGCTTCGGGCAGGGAATCGCGGCCCGCACGCCGCGTGGCCTCGGGCACATGCCGCATCGGGCGGTTGGACTGCGCAGCGTTGACCTCGACGCGGAGTCGTCGAGTACGGGCGGTGCGGCAACGGCAGCGCCAACCTTCGGGCGGTCCGGCAGCGTGGGAGGCCTCCCCGTTGGTTCGATCGCGGCGCTTGCGTCGTCGTTAGCCGGGGCGTCGTCCGCCCCCACAACGTCGTCCATGACCCTCGGACGAGTCGCAACTTCGGGCTCGATGACCTCGACGGCGTCGCAGTCGTTGGCGCGCGCCGTCCGAGGCCGGACTGACACGTTCGACCGCGCGACCGCTGACGCTCGTCGTCAAGGCGGAGCGCATGGTGCCATCGCCGCTGGACGCCGCGTGGCGCGATCCCTCGTCGTCGGTGGCGCCCAACGAGCGGGCAACGCCTCGTTGCCGGGCACGGTCGCTCGGTCGCTCAGGAGTGTCTCTGCCGGCACGATGCCCCGCTCGACCGTGGGCAGCCGTAGCGGCGCGTCGTCGGGTGAGTCGCCGGGCGGTCCCTCGCTCGGATTTGGCCCGGGCTCGGTAGACCGGCTTCCGGCCCCACCCTCGGGCATCGCGTCCCCGGCTCAGCGGGCGACCGTCGTCGGTGGATCGGCCTCGATGTCGAGTCGCCTGAGTGTCCCGAATCCCCGGAGGGCTGCGAGTACCTCGAGTGAACCGTCCGTGCCTCGTTCGGCTGGGATGCAGATCCGGCGCTCGGGCGTCGCTTCGCTGCCCGTGTCCGGCAACGGATCGATGGCGGCCGGGGTGGCCTCCTCGGTGGCGGGTGACGTGGCGCGCGAGGCGGTCGAGACCGCGATGAGTGAGCGCCTCGACCGATCCTCGGTCGGTGGTTCGTCCTCGAGGGGCGACATCGCGCGGAGCGTCGGTGGGGGCGGGTTCGAGGATGTGCAGCGTGTGGCGGCTGACGGCAACGAGGGCGCGCCGGGCGGCTTCGACGCCGACACGCACCGGGACGAGTTGCTGAAGTTCGCGATGTCCGACGCGTTCGAGGAGCGCCTGATGGAGTTCCTCGAAGACCGACTGCTGAGTGAGATCGAGCGGCGCGGTGGCCGCTATGGAGGAGGGTTCGCATGACCGCACCCGTGAAGGCCTACCTGGAGACCGAGTCGGGCAGCCGCATTCCGTTCCTCTTCAATCCAGCGACGCTGAAGGTCAAGCGGAGCGTGAGCTGGACTCCTCAGGAGTCGCCCGGGGAGAACGCTCCGTCACTGACATGGGACCGTGGGAAGTCCTCTACGTTGGGCTTTGAGCTGATCCTCGACACGACCGACACGGGCGCCGACGTGACGGATTACACGAATGCGCTGCTTGCGCTGACCGTGGTGGATAGCTCCAAGAAGCGTCCGCCGTGGGTTCGCCTCGGGTGGGGGCGCCTCAGCTCCTTCAAGTCGGTGGTCGAGGATGTCACCCTCACGTTTACCTACTTCGCGGGGAACGGGACCCCGCTGCGCGCCAAGGCCGAGCTGGCACTCAAGCAGTTCATGGATGAGACCCGTCCGCCACTGCAGAACCCAACCTCCGGGACGCGGACGCGCGACCGACTGCACGAGGTGAAGCCGGGCGAGACCCTCGACCGGATCGCGTACCAGGCCTACGGCGACTCGACGGCGTGGCGGGTGATCGCTGACCGCAACCGGATCATGGACCCGTTCCGCCTGCCGGCAGGGATGCGGCTCGTGCTCCCGGAACGTGAGGCGGTGTCACGTGGTCGCTGACACCTCGATCGCGAACTACGAGATCAAGATCAACGGCAGTCCGCTCTCCGACGCGCTCGAGGCACAGCTGAAGCTGGTGCGGGTCGAGGAGTCGATCGCGCTGCCCTCGTCGTTCTCGATGCGCTTCTACGACCCCGGGTTCACGCTCCTCGACGATGAGTTCATCGCCGTGGGCTCGGCGATCGACATCGCCTTCGGGTGGGGGAACTCGAAGACCACAGTGCTACGCGGCGAGGTGACCGGCGTCTCCGCCGAGGCGAGCCGCCTCGGTGGGTTCGAGGTCGAGGTGTTCGGCCTCGACAAGATGCACCGCACGATGCGAGGCACAAAGTCCCGCACGTTCCAGAACCAGTCCGACGCGGACGTGGCGAGGAAGATCGCGGGCGATGCCGGCCTCGGTGCGGACATCGACTCCACTGGCGGGCCCCACAAACTCCTCTTCCAGGTGAACGAGACGGACCACCAGTTCCTACGCAAGCGCGCGCGCCGCATCGGGTTCGACTTCTGGGTGAGCGACGGGAAGCTGCACTTCAAGCAGTCGAACTCCGCCAGCCCGAAGACGGCGACGTGGGGCGAGAACCTGTTCCGCTTCAAGGCCCGCATGTCCGCCGCGGGCCAGGTGAACAAGGTCTCGGTGCGAGGATGGGACGACGCGACACAGAAGGCCGTCGTCGGGAGCGGCACGGCGAATCCGCTGGAGCCGACCACGGCGTCGTTCTACACGGACGCCCTCGCCGATGCGAAGTCGAAGTTCGGCACCGTCGACGCGACGGTCACGGCCGACACGATCGAGGACCAGGCAGACGCCAACAACGTCGCGAAGGCGTACCGACAGCGCATGTCCACCTCGGGCCTCGTCGTGCGCGGGGAGCTCGATGGCGACGCGACGCTCGGCGCGGGGAGCAAGCTCAGCATCGCTGGGCTCGGGTCGCGCCTCAGCGGGACGTACATCCTCAGTTCGGTGGAGCACGTGCTGGGCACGGGACAGCCGTACGTGACGCGGTTCGTGACCTCGGGCCCGGAGCCAGTGCGGCTGTCCGACCTCATCGCCGGCGCCGTCGACGCGAGCGGGCAGGTACGCTCCGGCCTCGAGCTCAGCGTTGGCATCGTGACGAACAACAATGACCCGGACGCCGCCGGCCGAGTGAAGGTGAAGCTCCCGATCTTCGCCGATGATCACGAGTCCGGTTGGGTGCGCGTCGCGACGCCTGGCGCGGGCGGCACGCGTGGGTTCCAGATGCTGCCGGCCGTCAGCGACGAGGTCCTCGTGGGATTCGAGCACGGGGATCCGGCGCGGCCGTTCGTCCTCGGTGGGTTGTGGAGCAAGAAGAACAAGCCGCCCGAGGGAGCCTTCCACAAGAGTGGTGCGGTCGAGAAGCAGTTGTGGACCTCGGGCAAGGGACATTCGGTGGAAATCACCGATACCGGCGACGGGGAAATCAACCTCAAACTCAAGGGCAACAAGTCAGCCCTGAACGTAAAGAAGAGTGAGGTCACACTCACAGGGGACTCGAAGGTCAAGATCGCCGCGAGTGACATCGAGGTGGTCGCGACGGGCAAGCTGACACTCAAGGGCCGCCAGGTCGAGGTCAACGGATCGCAGGACGTCACCATCAAGGGTGGCATGATCAAGCTGAACTAGCGGCGCACGCGGGGAACGAGGACGAGCCATGCCAGGACTACCGGCAGCGCGCAAGAACGATCAGGTGGTGGGGGTCGACATCCACATCATCATGATCCCCACGCCCGGCGGCGAGGTGCCAACGCCGCTGCCTCACCCCTTCGCAGGCAAGATCACGAACGGCTGCTCCACGAACGTGAAGATCGAGGGCCAGCCGGCCGCCACCAAGGACTGCGAAGTCAAGAACGACATGAACCACATCCCCATGGGGCCGCGGTTCCAGAAGAACCCCGACAACAAGGGGAAGGTGATGCTGGGCTCGTTCACGGTGAAGATCAACGGCAAGCCCGCTGCTCGCGTCGGTGACATGGTGCAGACCTGCAACGACCCTGCCCCGCTGCCGACCTCCGCGATCGTCAAAGGCGCCAGCAAGGTGATGATCGGCTAGTGGTCGCTTCCGAGGGCGCACCTGACTTCATCGGCCGCGGCTGGACGTTCCCGCCTCGAGTGGATGAGCGTGGCCGGATCGCGCTGTCCTCGGGCGGCGAGGAGATCGAGGCGGCCATGCGCTTCGTGCTGCTCACCGCGCCCGGTGAGCGCGTGATGCGCCCGGAGTTCGGCTGCCGCGCCTGGGACTACCTCTTCGAGCCGATGAACCCCAACACCCTCGGCCTGATCGAGACGGCCGTCGAGGACGCCCTCCAGCGCTGGGAGCCGCGCGTGACCGTGGAGAGCGTAACGGCCTCCGAGGACCTGACGCGCGAGGCCGTGGTCTCCGTGGAGGTGCAGTTCTCCGTCAAGGAGACGAACGACCGCCGCAACCTGGTGGTGCCCTACTACGAGATCGGCGCTGAATCTTGAGCCTGCCCAGCCCATCGTTGGACGATCGCTCGTTCCAGGACCTCGTCGACGAGGCCAAGCGGCGCATTCCGGACATGGTGCCGGAGTGGACCGATCACAACGTCTCCGACCCCGGCGTCGCGCTCATCGAGCTCTTCGCGTGGATGACGGAGTCGCTGCTCTACCGGCTCAACCAGGTGCCAGACCGGATGTACGTGAAGTTCCTAGAGCTGATGGGCGTGAACCTCTACGCCCCGGCGCCGGCGCAAACCATGCTCACGTTCCGCCTCTCGGCCCCACAGGAGGAGACCGTCGTCGTCCCCGGGGGCATCGAGGTGGCGACGCTGCAGACGGCGGAGACGGCCGCGATCGTGTTCCACACCCGCCGTGAGATGGCCATGCGCCCACCGAGGCTGATCGCCGCGCTCACCGGCTCGGGCGGCCGCATCTCCACCTACGTCGACCGCTGGGACGACCTGCGGTTCGAGCGCCAGGGGATGCCGTGCTTCGCGGATCTCGAGGTGGGTTCCGGCGCCTACTTCGGCTTCGAGGAGACGCTCGCGAACCACATCGTCCGCTTCGAAATCAGCGCCGGCACCGAGGGGGTCGGCGTGCGCCCCGAGGATCCCCCCATCGTGTGGGAGGTGTCGCAGGACGACCGCTGGCTCCCCGTCGAGATCCTGACGGACACCACGGGCGGTCTGAACCGTAGCGGCACTGTCGAACTGCAGCTGCCGGCGGAGCACGACGCGGTCACCCTCGGCACCCGCCGCGCGTACTGGATCCGCGTCCGACTGCTCGCTGTGCGCGACGGACAGCCCACCTACCTACGGTCGCCCGAGGTTCGGGCGCTCGTCCCGACCACGCTGGGCGCGAGCGTCGCGGCCTCACACGGCGAGCGCGTGAGCCACGAGATCCTCGGGATGTCCGATGGCCGGCCGAGCCAGGTCTTCCGAGTGGGCGAGACCCCCGTCCTGCCTCGTGACGAGGGTCAGACCGTGGTCATCCGGCCTCCCGATGCCGAAGAGCAGCACTGGGAAGAGGTCGATGACTTCGGCCAGTCCGGGCCCGAGGATCGACACTTCACGTGGGATGGCGCATCGGGCGAGATCCGCTTCGGGCCGCGCATCCGCCGACAGGACGGCACCGAGTGGCAGATGGGGGCCGTCCCACCCGAGGGCTCCGAGGTCTCCGTCACGGCCTACCTCCACGGTGGCGGGCGGCACGGCAACGTCGCGGCCAATCAACTCACCGTCCTCCGGACGACGATCCCGTTCGTCGACACTGTGACGAACCGCCGCCCGGCCGTCGGCGGCGTCGATGGCGAGACGCTCGAGCAGGCGAAGGCCCGTGGGCCTGCCTCGATCCGGTCCGGTGCGCGTGCCGTCACCGCGAGCGACTTCGAGCTTCTGACGCTGGAGGCCTCGCGCCAGGTCGCGCGCGCTCGGGCGTTGCCACCGGCCGAGGCCGGCGCAGCCGTGCGGCTGCTCGTCGTGCCCGCGGTGAGCGTCCCCGGCCGACGGCGCACCCTCGAAGACCTTGAGCTGCCGGCGCCGCTCTACGAAGCAGTGCGCGATCACATCGAGCCGCGCCGGCTCCTCGGCATGTCCGTGGAGATCGGGCAGCCGCGCTACCTCGGCGTCAGCATCGTTGCGCGCGTCGAGGTCCTCGCGGGGCGGGATCCGGAGCTCACGCGCCAGCGTGCGATGGACGCGCTCTACGCCGACCTCGATCCCGTCACTGGCGGCCCCGAGGGTCGCGGGTGGCCGTGGGACGTGCCGCTCACCGCCTCGCACGTCGTCGCCCGCCTCGCGGCGGTGGATGGCGTCGCGCGGGTGCAGGACGTGCTGCTGTTCGAGGCGGACGAGCGCTCCGGTGAGCGCGCGCCAAACGGTCTGACGTACATGCCGCTGGAACCCGATGCCCTCTGGTTCCCCGTGCGGCACGTCGTCATGTAGGGGTGATGTAGGGAATTCGATGCCTGGCTGGCTCGTCGCTCAGTTGCCCCGCGTCCTTCAGCAGGACCGCTTCACGCGCCGCTTTGTCAGCGTGTTCGAAAGCCTTGCCGACGAAGTTCGCACCGAGATCGACGCGCTTGAGTACTACCTCGATGCCGATACCGCGCCGCCCGAGTTCGTGCGCTGGCTCGGCTCGTGGCTCCTCGTGACCATCGATGCATCGATGCCCGAGGAGCGTCAGCGCGAGATCGTGCGCGCCGCGGGCGCGTACTACGCGCGTCGAGGTACTTCGTACGGCCTCCAGGGGCTGCTCGAAGCAATCACCCTGGGAGAGGTGCGCATCGTCGATGGTGGCGGCACCTGGGCCACGGGTGACGCGCCCCCCAACCCCGGTCGCATCCTCGTGCGGCTGGAGGCGACGGGCGGCATGCCCGAGGGGCACCTCCACCGGCTCATCGCCGCGGAGATTCCGATCGGCGTGACCTTCGAACTGCGACTCGGCGAACGTACGATTGAGCCACCGGCCGCCCCGCGAGGCGTGGAGGAGATCCTCCGCACCAGCAGCGTCCCGGACATGCCCGGTACGGTCGGTACCGCCGAGGGGTCGGCAAACTCGTGACCACGATGGTCGTGTGCCCGCAGTGCAACCGTCCGGCCGAGATCGAGCCCGGCGAGCACCCATTTTGCCGTCAGTGCGACTACCCGCTGTTCTGGGTGGCGCCGCGTTCGCGCCCTGTCGAGATCGCCGAGCCGCTCCCGTCCGGTCCCATCGGCCCGATCTGCGTCGTCTGCCGGATGCCGAACGAGCCCGAGCGTGGTCTCTGCGTCCGATGCGGGCAACCCCTCGTCCCGGTCGCTCCTCGACGTCGCCGCACCTGGGAGGTCGCCGAGGAAGTCGAGGAGCCGAACAGCGGCCGCCGCCGTTTGATCATCGGGGTCATCGCGGGCCTCGTGATGGTCATGCTCCTCGCCTCGTTGATCTTCGCGGCCTGGTACTTCTTCTGGCCGCGCAGTGAGTGGCAGGCGATCACGATCGACCAGGGCGAGGCGTCCTGGGACATCAGCGCCACCCTCGCCCGAGGGATCCCGGTGATGACCTACGTCGACGCCGGCGACCACACGCTCCGCGTCGTTGTGTGTGGCAACGCCCTCTGCGACTCGGCGCAGGCCGCCGCGACGTACACAACCGTGGCAGTCATCGGCGACAACGGCGAGGGCTACGGGACCTCAGTTGCGGTCGGCGTCGACGGACGTCCGGTCATCGCCTTCCGGAACGGCGACCGCGGCGCCCTCACGGTCGCCCACTGCGGCGACCCCCGCTGCGAGGATCCCGGCGCCATCACCATCACCGAGATCGATCCGGGAGCGGATGTCTCCGCCGTCGGGGTCGACAACGGCGGTTGGTCGTCGATCACTATCGGTGCGGACGGCCTGCCGATCATCGCGTATCACGACGCGGCCCGCGGCGCGTTGAAGATCGCGCACTGTGAGGACGGCTCCTGCACGACGGCGACGATCGCTGTCCTCGACCGTGGCGGTTCGGCGACGGACGCCGCAGGCGTCGGGACGGACACACAGATTGCGATTGGGCCAGATGGGCTCCCAGTCGTCGCGTTCCGCGACGCTGCCGAGAAGGCACTCAAGATCGCGCGCTGTAGTGACGAGCGGTGCACGCAGGCAGTGATCGCGACCGTCGTGAGTGAGCCAGGACTCGATCCGGGGCACAACACGTCCATGCGATTGGCCTCCGACGGTTCGCCGATGCTGGCGTACGGCGACTGGTCGGAGACGGAACCAGGGATCTACTTCGCGAAGTGCAGCACCCCCACCTGTGAGCTCGTCTCCGTCTCGCGCGTCGACATCGCCGAGCAGGGCGAGTCCGCTGATCCGGCGCTCGGCCTCGATGAGGATGGGCTCCCGGTTATTGCGTTCCGCCAGCGAGAGCCGGGCGATGAGCGCGCGAGCCGCATCCTGAAGATCGTCCGGTGCCACGACCTCGAGTGTCGGTCAGCGGACGAACCGCTCGTGGTCGACTCGCGCGGGCGCACGGGATACTCCTCGAACGTCCTGCGGCTGAACGACGGAACGCTCGCCCTCGCCTATGGGGACGCGACCGAGGGCGCGCTGGAGTTCGCGGTCTACCGCTAGGTCGCCATCACTCGATGCCAGGCCGGTTGGACGTCGGGCGCTACTGGCCCTGGGTGCTCTTCTGCACGCCGGACGTGGAGGCCGCCGCCCCCGAGTCGCGCGCGCGGAGTTCCTCGATCGTGCCGGGGCAGGAGCTGGCCGGTAGGTCCTGGGTGTCGGGAGCGCGGAGCCCGGCGGGCGGCGTGAACACACGGCCGTCCGTGCGCTCCACGACGACGATCGGCGCGTCGCCCTCGACCTCGGCGCCGGGAGTGACGAGCACGTCCACGACGAGCACGTCCACCGGGGCGCGGAGCACCGTGCGCCCCACGTCCTGGAGCGCGGCCCGGCAGGCGAGTTGTGCCTCGGCGATGACCGCCTGCTGTTCCAGCAGCGAGAGCTCGTACTCGGTTGCGGCCTGCTCGTCCTGCGCGGCGACCAGCGGATCGATCTCGGTGCCGTCGGTCGTGCCGGGGTCGATCACCGGCACCGTCTCAGGATCACCACCGACGGCCTCGTAGCGGGCCTCGGCGTCCTGGAGGAGCGCCTGAACGGTCTGGAGCGTCGAGGTAGACGAGCGGTAGTTGCCGTTCGCGTCCACGACGGCGCGCGCCGCCGGGTTCGTCGCTGCCTCGT
>Ga0114916_1002044_pt1 | contig 10855 bp, 6 predicted proteins | sample MalvirAntarct_66_FD_83501 | JGI IMG/M metagenome (GOLD analysis project Ga0114916, IMG submission 83501) | Marine viral communities from the Global Malaspina Expedition - Malaspina viral metaG Antarct_66 | ecosystem: Environmental > Aquatic > Marine > Oceanic | place: West Anvers Island... | reverse complement strand
GTTGAAGGACAGGCTGATGTCGGTCGGCCAGTGCGCCATTTCGGCCAGGCCCTTGCTGAACAGGATGTTGGTCACCCGGCGGATGTGGCCGGCGCGTTCTGCCGCGCGAATGAAGAGGTCGGGGCGCACCAGGCCCAGTTTCGGGCTCTGCCAGCGCGCCAGGGCTTCGAAGCCAACGACGCGTTCTTGTTCCGGCGAATACTGCGGCTGGTATAGCAGGAACAATTCCTGCTCCAGATCACCCTCGCGCAGTGCACGCTCGATTTCGATGGCCCGCTTCATTTCCTCGTCCTCAGCCGTGTCGAACAGCACGCACTGGCCCCGGGTCTGGGTCTTGGCCTTGAAAAGTGCGTAATCGGCCTTCTCGTAGAGCTGGGCGCCGGAAGCGCCCATGCTGGGAAAATGGGAAAAGCCGGCCGAAGCTCCGATCGAGAGTTGAAGGAGATCTACCGGGTAGGGGGTGCTGATGGCATCGATGACAGTCGCGCCGAGGTGTTCGGCAGTCTTGGCGTCAACCTGTCCGGTGAAGATCGCAACGAACTCGTCGCCGCCAATCCGACCGAAGGTTGCGCCTTCAATGTTGAGCGCGGATGCGCGGTTGACAACGGCGCACAGGAGGTCGTCCCCGACAATGTGACCGTAAACGTCATTGATCGCCTTGAACCCGTCGAGGTCGAAAATGCCCATCCAGAAAGGCCGGCGCTGCTGGACGAGATAATCGATCTTCTCGAAGATGGCCCGCCGGTTCGGTACGCCGGTGAGCATGTCGGTGTCGGCCAGGCGGCGCGCCTTGGCAGCCAGTCTGTCTGCAAGCAGCCGCGCATCGATCTGCTGCAGGATGGCCTTGCGCAGAAGGGTTGCCATGGCAAGCGAACCGAAGGCGGTGGCAACTCCGATCGAGACATACTGGTCGAACAGTTCCGTCGAAAGGCTGGAGGCAAACCAGTAGAGTGTGGTCAGCGACAGGAAGACGCTGGCCAGGGTAATCCTCAGTGTCACCGCGGTGGTGGAGAAGACCACTGCCAGCATGGCAAAATAGACGAGTTTCGATTGCTCGAAATTGATCAGCAGATAGACATGGACATTAGTGTAGAGCAGCAGGTTGATGAGTAGCCCCGACAATTCGAGCCGCAGCAGCGAGGTCGATTGTTCAGTCAGCACGTGCTGTCTGAGCAGGTAGAAGCAAAAGGCGGTAAAGGCGCTCAGCGAGCCGAGAATGGCAAGCGGCAATCCGGTTTCATCCCGCCAGTGGCTGAAGGTAATAAAGAGATAGTAGGCACATCCGGGCACAAGAATGGTGCGAATGATCGGCGTATAGGCCCTTGCCATGGCCTGTTGCCGCAAGGGATCTATCGAGGGGGCAAGATTGCCGAACAGACTGACCAGTTTCATATCTACACTTTTCTCAAATCAGCGTTCTGAACAACAACATCCGAATGCGGTCTGCGCAGCAACTTCTCCGCGGACAAAGGAGACAGTCGAATGATGGTTCAGGAATTGTGCCAGATGTCCGGTTCGGCTGAACGGACGGGTGCGTTGACATCTCCAAGAGAGGATCTTGAGCGCGTGTTCTGTCATGAACAGCCTTCCGTCTCTTGTTACGCGTCACACTCTAAGGGGTAACGGTTAATGTACTGTTCTTGAGAAGATCGTTGATTAGCTCTGCTTAAAAAATTGTTTCAACTGGGTTGAGTTGTCCGTTCCATGGGATGCTGGAAGGTTGGTGGCGGTTATACTTGAACGCCTGCAGACGTGTTGTCCGCCATGGCTCGCGGGCCATGCGTTTCCTGACGATTGTTGATCCTCAAGCTCTTGCACGTTCACTCATGGTCGGCTCAGAATCGTTTGAGCCCGGCGGTGCATGCCTCATTTTTCCTGGCTCGACCGGTTTGGCGCAATCTTCGTTTTGTAAGTTGAAGGGTAGTGCTTAGTGGTGTGCGCCCGGCAATGCGCCGGGTGCTGCCTTGATGAATCTGGCCCGGCGGGCCGGCGTGAGGTTCCTCCCGGGGTCTCCCGCGTCTGAACATGAGGGAATGGGATGACTGCTGATACAGCGAAAAAGCACGTGGCCGTGCTCATGGGCGGGTTTTCTTCCGAGCGGCCGGTCAGCCTGTCGTCGGGTGCCGCCTGCGCCGATGCGCTGGAGAGCGCCGGGTATCAGGTGACGCGGATTGATGTCGGTCCCGATGTGGCCTCTGTCCTGGCCGATGTGAAGCCCGATGTCTGCTTCAACGCGCTGCACGGGCCTTACGGTGAGGATGGCACGATCCAGGGCGTGCTCGAGTATCTGGGCATTCCCTATACCCATTCGGGGGTCACGGCCTCGGCGCTGGCGATGGACAAGCGGCTGTCGAAGATCGTTGCCAAGGCGGTGGGGATTCCGGTGGCGGAATCCAAGGTGATGAACCGGCATGAGTTCACTTCAGCCCACCCGATGCAGCCGCCCTACGTGGTCAAGCCGGTCAATGAGGGCTCAAGCTTCGGCGTCGTCATCGTCAGTGAAGGCCAGTCGCATCCGCCGCAGGTGATCACCTCGAAGGAATGGAAATACGGCGACACGGTCATGGTCGAGCGTTACGTCGCCGGCCGCGAACTGACCTGCACGATCATGGGTGATGTGGCTCTGGCGGTGACCGAGATAGTGCCGCAAGGACACAGCTTTTACGATTATGACTCTAAATACGTCGCCGGGGGCTCCAAACACGTTTGTCCGGCGGAAATTTCACCAATTGTTTACCAAAAAATACGTAGGTTGGCTTTGAAGGCGCATCAAGCGATCGGCTGTCGCGGCGTGAGCAGGTCGGATTTTCGTTACGATGACCGTTTCTCCGAAGAAGGGGAGGTCATCTGGCTCGAAGTCAACACCCAGCCCGGCATGACACCGACATCCTTGGCGCCGGAAATGGCCCTGCAGGCGGGCCATTCGTTTGAAGAATTTGTCAGCTGGATGGTGGAGGACGCTTCGTGTCGTCGATGAAGGGAAACAAGGGCAGTGCCGCTCATGCGGCCAGCGGGTCGGGGCGTGATGCGTTCTCCGGCGCGTTTGTGCTGCCCCGTTTCCTCAGACGCCCGGTGCGCTTTGGTATGGCGCTGGCCACCGGCCGGGTCGGCATCCGTCCGCACGCGGGCTCGGTTGCCGCTTTCGCCTTATTCACCGTTACCGGCCTTTACGGAATGGCGCTGGGTGGCCACACCCAGGCTGTGACGCAAGCTGTGACGACTGGCGCAGGATTCGCGCTCGAGGACGTCCAGGTCAGCGGCAATGTCGAAACCTCCGACATTGATATCCTGCAGCAGCTCGGTCTCGACGGGTCGACCTCGGTCGTGGCGATCAACGCCCATGGCGCGCGCGCGAAGCTGATGGAACTGCCGTGGGTCACCGATGCCCAGGTCCAGAAGGTCTATCCGCGCGGGCTGTCTGTTCAGCTTGTCGAGCGCAAGCCGGTGGGCATCTGGCAGCACGGAGACATGCTGTCGCTGATCGATGCGCGTGGCGACGTGATCGCCCCGCTCAACGGCGCCCGTCATGCCGGACTGCCGCTCTATGTTGGCCTGGGCGCCGACCGTCATGCCGACGAGCTCGAGGCGCGGCTGCTGTTCTATCCGGAACTGCGCGCCCGGGTGAAGGCCGCTATCCGTATCGCCGACCGTCGCTGGGATCTGCGGCTCGACAATGGCGTGACGCTGAGCCTGCCCGCCGACAATGTTGGCGCGGCGTTGAAGCGCTTTGCCGAATTCGATGCCGGCCGCGATGTGCTGTCGCGCGATATCACCGCTGTCGATCTTCGGCTTGAAGACCGGGTGACGTTGCGGCTGAGCGAAGCTTCGTACGAGCGCCGCAAGCAGGCGCTCGAAGCCCGCGCCAAGCTGATCAAGGCGGGTCAGAAATCGTGAACCTGTTCCGCCCCTCTTCCATGCTCCCGCGGCTCAAGCCGCTTTCATCAAAGCGCGTCAGCATCGTCACGGTGCTGGATATCGGCTCGTCGAAAGTGGTCTGCATGATCGGCCGGCTGACACCTTTCGAGGGTGCCGAGGTTCTTTCAGGCCGCACTCACAGCATCGAGATTCTCGGAATCGGGCACCAGAAGTCACGCGGACTGAAGGCCGGCGTGATCTCCGACATGGATGCTGTCGAAAGCTCGGTGCGGCTGGCCGTCGATGCCGCCGAGAGGATGGCTGGCGTCACCGTCGAAAGCCTGATCGTCAATGTCACCGCAGGACGGCTGAAGAGCGAGACCCATTCCGCCTCGGTCAATCTCGGCGGTCATGAGATCGCGTCTGGCGATCTGGCCAAGGTGGTCAATGCCGCAACCCGGCAGAGCCAGCTCCACGAGCGTGCGATCCTGCATTCGCTGCCCTCGAGCTACACGCTTGACGGTGAACGCGGCATCCGTGATCCGGCCGGCATGTATGGCGACCTGCTGGGCGTCGACATGCATGTGCTGACGGCCGACCGGGCGCCGCTCAAGAATCTCGAGCTGTCGATCAACCGGGCACACCTGACCGTCGAGGCGATGGTGGCGACACCTTATGCTTCCGGGCTTGCAGCACTTGTATCCGACGAGGCCGAAATGGGCTGCGCGGCGATCGACATGGGCGGCGGCACCACGACGATCTCGGTGTTTTCCGAAGGCAAGCTGGTCTACGCCGATGCAATCGCGCTGGGCGGACATCACGTGACCATGGACCTGGCGCGCGGACTGTCGACGCGGCTTGACGATGCCGAGCGCATCAAGGTGGTGCATGGTTCGGCGCTGCCGCAGGCAGGCGAGGACCGGGACGTCATCTCGATTCCGCCTTTCGGCGAGGATGAACGGGACCTGCCGACGCATGTGCCGCGCGGACTGGTCTCGCGTATCGTGCGCGCCCGTGTCGAAGAGACACTCGAAATGCTGCGCGACCGGATTCAACAGTCGGGCTACGGCTCGCTTGTCGGCAAGCGTGTGGTACTGACCGGCGGCGCCAGCAAGATGACCGGCCTGGCCGAGTCTGCCCGGCGCATCCTGGCCCGCAATGTCCGGATCGGACGGCCGCTCGGGGTTTCGGGGCTGCCGGCGGCGGCGAAGGGGCCGACATTCTCAACGGCGGTGGGGCTGATGATCTATCCCCAGGTCGCCCATCTTGAATCACACGGCGCGGGCGAGGGCGGCTTTGCCGCCATGGCCGGCGCAGGCGGCCGCCTGTCCCGCATGGGGCAGTGGCTCAAAGAGAGTTTTTGAATTCACAGAATTGGCCGACGCGGCGGTGCGGGCCATGCCAAAGGAAGGAACGGGTGCCATGACCATCAATTTGCAGAAGCCGGACATCACCGAGCTGAAGCCCCGCATCACTGTGTTCGGGGTTGGCGGCGGTGGTGGCAATGCCGTCAACAACATGATCAATGCCGGGTTGCAGGGCGTCGACTTCGTCGTCGCCAACACTGATGCCCAGGCGCTTACGATGTCGAAAGCCGACCGGCTGGTGCAGCTTGGCGTGGCGGTCACCGAAGGCCTTGGCGCCGGGTCGCAGCCGGAAGTCGGCCGTGCGGCCGCTGAAGAGTGCATCGACGAGATCATCGATCACCTGAACGGCACCCACATGTGCTTCGTCACCGCAGGCATGGGCGGCGGCACCGGCACCGGCGCTGCCCCGGTCGTTGCCCAAGCTGCGCGCAACAAGGGCATCCTGACCGTCGGCGTGGTCACCAAGCCATTCCATTTCGAAGGTCAGCGCCGCATGCGGCTGGCCGAATCGGGTATCGAGGAGCTGCAGAAATGCGTCGATACGCTGATCGTCATCCCGAACCAGAACCTGTTCCGCATCGCCAATGACAAGACCACCTTCGCCGATGCCTTTGCGATGGCCGACCAGGTGCTCTATTCGGGCGTTGCCTGCATCACCGACCTGATGGTCAAGGAAGGCCTGATCAACCTCGACTTCGCCGACGTCCGTTCGGTGATGCGCGAGATGGGCCGCGCCATGATGGGCACCGGCGAAGCTTCGGGCGAGGGCCGCGCGATGGCTGCAGCCGAAGCCGCGATCGCCAATCCGCTGCTGGATGAGACCACGATGAAGGGCGCGCAGGGCCTGCTGATCTCGATCACCGGCGGCCGCGACATGACCCTGTTCGAGGTCGACGAAGCCGCGACCCGCATCCGCGAGGAAGTCGATGCCGACGCCAACATCATCCTCGGCGCGACCTTCGACGAAGCTCTCGAAGGCCTGATACGGGTTTCGGTCGTTGCAACCGGCATCGACCGGGTGGAAGGTGCTGTCGAACAGCGTCCGACCATGCAGGCGTCGCGTCCGGCTGCCCGTCCTGCCGCCAGCGCCCAACAGCAGCCTGCCCGTCCGGCAGCGCCCGCATCGCAGCCTGCTGCGGCAAGCCAGGCAGACGCCGTCGCAGAAACCATCCTGTCGGCGGAAGCCGATCTGGAGCGGGAACTCGATATCGCCGGCGAGATCGAACTTGCCGCGCAGGCCCAGGCGGCCAAGCCCGCAGCACCGGTTGCCCAGCCGGGCTTCCAGCCGCAGAGCCGGCTTTTTGCAGGGGCAACCGACAGCGCCCCGCAGCAGCCGCAAATGGCTCAGCCGCAGCCTGCGATGACCGCGCCGCAACGCCCTGCCGCGACAGCCGCTCCGGCGGCACCGCAGCCGCAGCCGGTCCCTGAAATGCGGATGGAGCCGCAGCCGACCCGGATGCCGCGGGTTGAGGACTTCCCGCCGGTCGTCAAGGCCGAGATGGAGCACCGGGCCGCTCCGCAGGGCCACGCCGACGAGCGTGGGCCGATGGGTTTGCTGAAGCGGATCTCGAGCACGCTCGGGCGCCGTGAGGAAGAAGAATCCTCCCAGATGCCGGCCGCTGCCCAGGCACCCCAAGCGCGGCGCCCGCTGTCGCCAGAAGCCAGCGTCTATGCTCCGCGCCGCGGCCAGCTCGATGACCAGGGCCGGATGACACCGCAGGCCCGCTCGGCGCATGAAGACGAACAGCTCGAAATTCCCGCGTTCCTGCGCCGTCAGGCCAAGTGAACCGGCGACGATCTGTTACATAGCTTTGAGCATGGCGGCCACCGGGTCGCCATGCCCATTTCTAACTGCTTGTTTAGCGTGAGGTTTTTAAATCGTCTTGGCGTTACGGTTTCGTAACAGATGGAAAAAAAGCGTGATTTGGAAACTTGGGTCCATCGCCGTATCTTGCCCCGCAACAACAAGGGGCTGGGGTAGCCGACCGCACTGGGGAAGAGTGGGGCTGCTCCTGACGATTGGGGACATCATGGTCTTTACCGACCATGCCAGATATTGCGGGAAACGGCGAACCTTATGAGTAGTGATGTAGTAGGACTGCAGACCACAATTTCGCGGTCGATTTCTCTGTCTGGCATCGGAGTCCATTCCGGTGAAAACGTCTCTATCTCCTTTCATCCCGCAGATCCCGACAATGGCATCGTCTTCAACCGCCAGCTTGCCAACGGTGATGTGGTCAGTGTTCGCGCTGTCTCGTCGCAGGTCGGTTCCACGGATCTTTGCACGCTGCTTGGCAAGGCGCCGGATCGCTCGATCGCGACCGTCGAGCACCTGATGGCCGCGCTTTACGCGCTTGGCGTCGACAATATCAACATCGATCTTGATGGCGGCGAAGTGCCGATCATGGATGGCAGCGCCGCCGTGTTCATCGAGGCGCTCGATACCGCCGGTCTCGTCAATCATTCGGTCAAGCGCCGCTATATCCGGGTGATCAAGCCGGTGCGGATTGAAATGGGCGGCTCCTGGGCGGAATTCAGCCAGCACAATGGCACCCGCTTCGAGATCGACATCGATTTCGAGACCCCGCTGATCGGACGCCAGTCCTGGAAAGGTGAAGTCACCGCAGACACGTTCCGCCGCGAACTGGCCCGTGCCCGCACCTTTGGTTTCATGCGCGATGTCGAACGGCTCTGGGCTTCCGGCCATGCGCTGGGGTCGTCGCTCGACAATTCCGTGGTGATCGGCGATGACGACAAGGTCATCAATGTCGAGGGCCTGCGTTACCGCGACGAGTTCGTTCGCCACAAGACGCTGGATGCGGTTGGCGATCTGGCGCTTGCCGGTGCACAGTTCATCGGTTGCTATCGCAGCTACCGCGGCGGGCACAAGCTCAACGCGCTTGCGCTGCGGGCGCTTCTGGCCGATCAGTCGGCCTATGAAGTGGTCGAGGCACCGGCGCGCCGGGACACGGTTCGTCATGGTGAACTGGTGGCGGTCAATGCCGCGGTCTTCGCTCCCTGGGCGCTTTAACGGCTCGATCAGGTTTTCCTGTCACCATCAGGCTCTAAACTCGTGATATTGAAGAGGATCGCTGCCACAAAATTGCGGCAAAGCGTCTTCATGACGTTGCGAAGTTCGGTCATTTCCGGATAGAAACGCTGGTCTGGTTCCGCGGGGCATCTGGTTTCCGCGGCTGTTGAGAGGTTTGCAGGATGAATACTTCGGTCATGGGCGGGCGCAGACGCGTGTTTCGGGTAGCGCTCCTTGTCGCCGGACTGGCTGGCATTTCATCTTTCGTCAGCGGCTGCCAATCCGATCCGGACATCGATATCAGCACCTATGCGCAGTCGATCGAGCCTGCCGACGTGCTCTACAATCAGGGGCTTGCCAATCTGGAGGCGGGTCAGCTGACCGAGGCCGGCCGTAAGTTCGATGCCGTCGACAAGCAGCATCCCTATTCGGAATTCGCCCGCAAGGCGATGGTGATGAGTGCCTTCACCAATTACCGCCAGGCGCAGTATTCGGAGGCAATCAACACGGCTACACGCTACCTCAGCCTTTACCCGAACGATGAAGATGCCGCCTATGCGCAGTACATCGTCGGGCTTTCCTACTACCGGCAGATCCCCGAAGTCACCCGCGATCAGCGCACCTCGGCGCGGGCCATCGCGGCGTTCACGGAAGTGATCGAGCGCTATCCCGAATCGGAATATGTCGAGGACAGTCAGGCCAAGCTGCGCTACGCGCGTGATCAGCTGGCCGGCAAGGAAATGCAGGTCGGTCGCTACTACCAGGAGCGCAGGGAATATGTCGCTGCTGCCAACCGGTATCGCCTGGTGGTCGAGCAGTATCCCAACACCCGTCAGGTCGAGGAGGCGCTGGCGCGTCTGGTCGAGACCTACTACGCGATGGGACTGGAAAGCGAAGCACAGACGGCGGCGGCCGTTCTCGGGCACAATTATCCCGACAGCCAGTGGTATGCGGATTCCTACAAGCTCCTGTCGACCCGAGGCCTCGAGCCACGGGAAAACAAGGGGTCGTGGATTTCACGCGCCGGGGCCGCCCTCGTCGGCTCCTGAAACGGACGGCGATGCTTGTCCAGCTGTCGATCCGCGACATCGTTCTGATCGAGAAGCTCGATCTCGAGTTTGACGCAGGTCTTTCGGTTCTCACCGGGGAGACCGGCGCCGGCAAGTCCATTCTGCTTGATTCACTTTCGCTCGCACTTGGCGGCCGCGGTGACGGCAGCCTCGTGCGCCACGGCGCCGACAAGGGGCAGGTGACGGCGGTCTTCGACGTTGGCGCGGATCATCCCGCGCGCAAGCTCTTGCGCTCCAATGACATCGATGATGACGGCGACCTGGTGTTCCGCCGGGTGCAATCGGGCGATGGCCGTACCCGGGTGTTCATCAACGACCAGCCTGCCAGCGTGGCGTTGATGCGCGAGGCCGGATCACTTCTGGTGGAGATCCACGGGCAGCATGATGACCGGGCGCTGATCGACACCGACGCGCATCGCGCGCTGCTCGATGCGTTCGGAGATCTGAGTGAGCGAACCGCGGACGTCGGGCGTCTGCACGAAGGCTGGCGCGAAGCCGAGCGGGCGTTGAAGGCGCACCGGGCCAAGGTCGAGGAAGCCCGGCGGGAGGCCGACTGGCTGCGGTCATCCGTCGATGAACTGGAAAAGCTTCACCCTGTCGAAGGCGAGGAGGAGGAGCTTGCGATCCGCCGGTCGCTGATGATGAAATCCGAGAAGATGGCGAGCGACATCAACGAGGCCAACGAGGTCCTCAACGGCCAGGGCTCGCCGATGCCGGTTATCAGCGGACTGGTGCGGCGGCTCGAACGCAAGGCGCAGGAAGCGCCGGAACTGCTCAACGACACGGTGTCAGCGCTTGACGCGGCTCTGAACGCGCTGGCGGACGCGCAGACGGCGGTGGAGGCGGCGCTGAGAGCGGCTGATTTCAATCCGCGCGAGCTCGAAGAGACCGAGGAACGGCTGTTTGCGCTTCGGGGGGCGGCGCGGAAGTACAATGTACCGGTCGAAGCCCTGCCGGAACTGGCGGCACGGATGGTAGCCGACCTGTCGGATCTGGATGCGGGCGAGGAGCGGCTTGCCGCGATGGAAACCCGGGTGCGCGAGGCGAAGGCCGCCTTCCTGCACGCGGCGGAGCAGCTTTCCGAACGGCGGCACAAGACCGGTGAGGCGCTGGCGGCCGCGGTGATGGCCGAACTGCCGGCGCTGAAACTCGAACGGGCGGAATTCCTCGTCGAGATCGCGAGCGACATAGCCCATGCCGGGCCGTCGGGTATCGACGCTGTCGCCTTTCACGTGCGCACCAATCCCGGCTCGCGGCCGGGACCGATCATGAAGGTTGCATCGGGCGGCGAACTCTCGCGCTTCCTGCTGGCGCTGAAGGTGGCGCTGGCCGATCGCGGTTCGGCGCCGACGCTTGTGTTCGACGAGATCGACACCGGAGTGGGCGGTGCGGTGGCCGATGCCATCGGCAAGCGGCTCAAGCGGCTGTCGGCCGGCGTCCAGGTGCTCTCTGTCACCCATGCACCGCAGGTCGCAGCACGTGCCGCCACGCATCTGCTGATTGCCAAGGGACCGAGCGAAGCGGGCTCGAAG
>Ga0114916_1002043_pt1 | contig 10859 bp, 8 predicted proteins | sample MalvirAntarct_66_FD_83501 | JGI IMG/M metagenome (GOLD analysis project Ga0114916, IMG submission 83501) | Marine viral communities from the Global Malaspina Expedition - Malaspina viral metaG Antarct_66 | ecosystem: Environmental > Aquatic > Marine > Oceanic | place: West Anvers Island... | reverse complement strand
CTCTAGTACTTACTTTGCCGCCAGCGCTTGTTCTATATCAGCCTTGAGCGCTTCAGGTTTGGTCGTTGGTGCATAACGAGCAATTACCTGCCCTTTACTATCAATTAAAAACTTGGTGAAATTCCATTTGATACCGTCTGTGAGAAGCCCGCCTTTTTGATTTTTTAGCCATTCAAACACAGGATGAGCATCACCACCATTGACGTCGACTTTTGCCATCATTGGAAAGCTGACACCATAGTTCTTTTGGCAAAATGCGCCAATTTCATCATTATTAGCAGGATCTTGGTTGCCGAATTGATTACAGGGAAAACCGATAATTACCAAACCTTGATCTTTATATTGCTGATACAGTGCTTCTAAGCCCTCAAACTGCGGCGTAAAGCCACACTTGCTTGCGGTATTAACAATTAGCAACACTTGATCTTTATAGTCAGAGAAATTTTGCGTCATGCCATCCATACGCTCAGCACTAAAATCATAAATAGTAGTCATTATTCATCCTTAAATGAGTTATTTTTTTGCTATCAAGCATTAGACACTGTGGTCAATAAGCTTAGTGATATTAATAATAAGTAGAGAGATATCAATACTCCCTACTCTTTTTACTACTACCTCATTAGCTTACACGCTGCTGTCACTATTCTTCAGACTTATCTAAATCGATAGATAACGAGTTGATGCAATAGCGCATGCCAGTGGTCTCACTTGGACCGTCAGGGAATACATGGCCCAAATGCGCGCCGCAATTGCTGCAAGTCACTTCAGTACGGCGCATGCCTAGCGAATCATCGACATGCTCATCGATGGCGCTATTATCGATACCTTGATCAAAGCTTGGCCAACCGCACCCTGCATCAAACTTATTGTCTGATTCAAACAAGTTAGCACCGCAGCCTTTACAACGATAAATGCCCTTATCATTAATATCGTTATAAACGCCCGTAAATGGTCGCTCTGTGCCCTTCTCGCGCAGCACATGATACTCCTCAGCACTTAAGCGCTCTTTCCAGTCAGCCTCGGTCAATTGGCTGATTTTTTCTTTGCTCAGTTGATTGTCTTGCATAACGTATCCTTATGGAATGACTGATTGTCTACTCTATCGTGAGTAATGGTTTATCGAGGCTTTATCGCTATTTTTTATAAAAACGATAGGCTTTATCTGTTGGCGAGCGTCTTATTATTCAAGATGTTTATAACAAGAATACTCACTGCATGGAATGGCAGTGCCAGATACTGTAGGCAATTTGATATCGAAAAATCACAAGTTAGATCGTTTATTATTGAGCTGAAGTCTCTTAATGCATTATAAATCTCTGCAATGCAAGATTTTCTTACATTTTAAAAATCTATAATATACAAAGAACTTGCATTTAATTTCTATATGCAATAATATCTTGCATTGACAGTTAATTAAAAGTAGTTCTCTTTTAAAGCATTAGCTTAATACTTATCCAAGAGAGTTGGTTTCGTTACCTGATTAATGACAGATTCATAAAATAAAAAAGGCTTACATAATGACGGCTGATGACAAGACTAAAAGCACACAGGCTGAACGACTGGTACAGCTGCGCCGTGACAAAGGAATGACGGCAGAGCAGCTGGCACAAGCGATGACTGCTGCTGGCGCTAAAGTCAGCCGCGGTGCTATCTCTAATTGGGAGCGTGGGACCAATGGGATTGTCTCATCTAAGCTACCTACCCTTGCACGACTCTTAGGTTGTAGCGAAGGGTATTTGTTGCGCGGTGAGCTTGAAAGTGATAGCAAATCAGATGACGATTCTGACAGTATATCGTCTGATAATGATAAAGCTGTCGATGCAGGTGAGCAACCTCATAGCACTAGTCAAAATACACCAACAACAACTACCTCTTCTACTCCCCACAAAAATTCACCAAATAACCTGATGAGTGGTCACTCTATGAACTCAATAAAAAAATCTGATAAATTACAAAACGTCTGCTACGACATTCGCGGTCCTCTGCTGCAAACTGCCAATAAAATGGAAGCCGAAGGCAAGCGTATCTTAAAGCTAAATATCGGCAACCCTGCTCCTTTTGGTTTAGAAGCACCGCATGAGATTTTGCGTGATGTGGCGATGAATCTGCCGGAAGCGACGGGCTACTCAGACTCGCAAGGGATTTTTTCAGCGCGTAAAGCCGTATTGCAATATTACCAATCAAAGGGACTGCTATCGGCAGTTGATGTTCGTGATGTCTATCTAGGTAATGGCGTCTCTGAGCTGATTGTCATGACCCTGCAAGCGCTGATGAATGATGGCGATGAAGTGCTGGTTCCGATGCCAGACTACCCACTGTGGACGGCAGCTGCCAATCTCGCAGGCGGTACGGCGGTACATTATCGCTGTAATGAAGAAGATAACTGGCATCCTGATATTGAAGACATCAAATCTAAAATCACCAGCAAAACCAAAGGCATCGTAGTTATTAATCCCAATAATCCGACAGGCGCGCTGTACAGTGATGAAGTACTGCTGCAAATCGTCGAGGTCGCAAAAGAGCATGATTTAATCATCATGGCGGATGAGATTTATGACCGTATTCTCTATGATGATATGGAACATACGCCGATGAGCACTTTGACCGATGAAGTATTGGTGTTGTCCTATAATGGTTTATCAAAATCACATCGTATCGCAGGCTTTCGTGCCGGTTGGATGATGGTTTCAGGTCGTAAAGAACATGCGGCTGACTTTATCGAAGGTTTAGATATGCTTGCATCTATGCGTCTGTGTTCTAACGTTCAAGGACAATATGCGATTCAGACAGCGATGGGTGGCTATCAAAGCATGAAGGACCTAACGTCTAAAAAAGGGCGCTTGTACAAGCAGCGCGAGTTGGCAGTGACCCGTCTTAATGCGATAAAAGGTATCTCTTGTACCATGCCACAAGGCGCGTTTTACTGCTTTCCAAAGATGGATCCTGAGATTTACCCTATCAAAGATGATATGCAGTTTATGATGGATTTATTGTTAGAAGAAAACGTCTTGATGGTACAAGGCACAGGATTTAACTGGGATAAAAATGACCATTTCCGCTTGGTGTTTTTACCCAACTTACACGACTTAGAAGACGCTATGGATCGCTTAGACCGCTTTTTTGCTAAGAAGCGTAAGCAGTTTGGTACTGACTAATATATAGATGACACCTATATTTTTCTATAAAAAAACGCTTACCGATATGATATCGATAAGCGTTTTTTATTTGTATTAATCAAAAATTAAATGACTTTGATTTCAACTTTTAAAAGATATTTATCAGCACTATATAACTGATTGCAGACATACTTGCTGCTGCAGGAAGGGTAATAATCCATGCCAAACCAATTGGTTTCATCAGTGCCCAGTTAGTGTCTCTATTGACGATACCAATGCCAAGTACAGCACCGACCAAGGTATGCGTGCTCGATACTGGTAGGCCCATCGTCGACGCACCCATCACAACCGCAGCTGCAGCCAACTCAGCTGAGAAACCAGAAGCAGGATGCATTTTTGCCAAATTGGTACCGACAGTCTGAATCACCTCTTTACCGATGAACCAAAGACCGACAATCAATGCCACACCAAAGGTTAACATCACAGCAGGTGGTACTGCTGCTTCTGTTGAAATACTATTGGTACGAATAACATCCATAATCGCTGCAAATGGACCAACAGCGTTGGCAATATCGTTAGAACCATGACTAAAGGCAAACGCTGATGCAGTAAAGACTTGCATCCAGCTAAACATAATAAACGTGGCTTTGGTCAAATCTTCTTTGTGCTTACCGCGGATACTCTTAGTATAAATATAAGTCGCAAGCCATACTAATGCTGCAATCATCCCCATAATTAAAAAGCCTTGCAACGTCGTCATACCATTATTGACGTTTTTCAGACCTTTGAAGATGACCAAAGAGGCCATGACTGCGCCGCCTGCAGCCGCAATAATAGGCACCCATTGCTTGAGTGCTTTTAAGGTATCGAGGTTGCTGCGCTCGTTTTCAATCTCATAAAGTTCTTTGTAATAATTCGTCTCTAAATCTTCAACGACGCAATCATCATCTTTATAGATTTCTTGGTCACGCAACATCGCTGACGTATAAGACAACTGCTCAGACTCGGTTAAACCATCCAAGTACTCTTTATGCGTCAGCTTTAACGTCTTTTTACTGTCTTTCAGAGTAGCAATATGCGCCTCTGTTTTATCATTATACTCAATGATGTTTTTCTTAATCTGTCCATATAACAGATAAGACAAAACGCCGCCTAGTAGCGGTGACAAAACCCAAGAGATGGCGATCGTGCCAATCTTGCCCCAATTCACTGTCGACAATGCCATTTCAGTACCACCTAAGGTGATACCCAATACAATTGAGCTACCAACTACGCCGCCAATAATCGCGTGTGTGGTCGAAACCGGCAGACCTTTTTTGGTGGCAAACAACAGCCAAAATGCAGCAGCAATGAGCGCTGAAAGCATGACATAAATGAACTGGTTGGGCGTTACTGAAAGACCATCTAAATCAACAATGCCGCTTCGAATCGTATCGGTTACTTCACCGCCTGCCAGCACGGCGCCTGATACTTCAAATATCGCCGCGATACCTAGCGCTTGCGGGATGGTTAATGTCCCTGCACCGACTGAGGTACCAAAAGAGTTGGCGACATCATTACCGCCGATATTGAATGCCATAAAAACACCAAAAGCAGTGGCGACAATAAATAGCGTCGTCTGCTGGTGCATGGTGTAATCTAGACCCCACCACAAAAAGTAGGCGGTCATTCCAATCATTAAAATGGCAAAAAATAGATTAATTCTCATAGAGCCGACTGATTTTGTTGGTTCTGTAGAGCTGCTGCTAATACCCATACGTTGATACGTCCTGCGTAAGCTGATTGAAATTATTGACAAATGATGACATTACGCGGCTATTAATGATGTGATTATTATCACCCAAAAATACAATAACATGCGCGCAACGTGGTTATTTGAAATACAATTTTAGAATACTTTGTTGAGACAGCTGCCTCAATGCTTTGACACCCTCCTTATTATCTTATCTTAGCGGTTATAGCCATTTGCAAATAAGCAATTGAGCTTAACGACAATCAGAAACTAAGATAAAACGCCTAAGTAAAATGTCATAAAGCCGCAAGTGGTATTGCCAAATCGTCTGATTAAAGCATCTTGCGGCTTACGTTTTTATGATAATAGCGTTCTTCTATACAAGCTATTTATCGTGAATAATACATTGATATTAAAGACAAATATACAGAAGACCAAGCTATTTTAATAGATAGCAACGCTCATTACGCGCCTATTATATTAAATATAGACGCATAATGCATGATGATATTACAAGATTTGTAACTGTGAATATAAGATTTAAGAAATATACACTTTAGATCAGACGTTATCGGGTTATTTGTAGCCAACACACACTTGAATTGCCATAGTCAATTCAAGTGATAACAGTGGAAAATTAATAGCTATAAAAGAATAGGTAGCTGCTTAAGAATAGGATTAAAATTGCTTTTATAAGATAAATAATTTCCGCTTAGCATTTGCTACGCGTTCCAAGGCTTTAAGAAAACTTATCTATGTAGCACTTTATGACTTAGCTGGCAGCAAGCAACGCGGATAGCTGCTCGATAGCGTGGTCTAACACCTCTAAACGTGCTTGGCGCTTGTCATTATTAGCGATCACACACCAAGGGGCGTTCTTAGTATCCGTACGTGCCAGCATATCAGCCGCCGATTGCACATAATCTGACCATTTATCACGGTTACGCCAATCGTCGTCGGTCAATTTAAATTGTTTGTATGCAGTTTCTTCACGTTCCTCAAAACGCTTCAGCTGCTCTTTTTTATCGATTGCCAGCCAGTACTTGATGACCAGAGTACCTGACGCTGTCAAGGCAGCTTCAAAGCGATTGATTTCATCATAAGCGCGCTGCCACTCATCATCCGTCGCAAAGCCTTCAATACGCTCTACCAAGACACGCCCATACCAAGTACGATCAAAAATACCAACACGGCTGATGCGGTCTGTCTGCTCGTTCGGAAGCTTTTGCCAAAAACGCCACAAATAAGGATGCTGTAGTTCATATAACATGGGCGCGCCAATATTATAAATTTGATATTCACGTGGATCAAGTGGCGCCACCAGTCTTTTGATAGCGCCGCCCTTTCCTGCTGCATCCATACCTTCAAAGGCAAACACCACATGTTGACCTTGACGCGCACGTAACAGTTCTGCCAAGCGTGCCTGCTTCTTAGCCAATGCGTCATTGTAGTCAGATTTATCAATATCTGAATCTTCGATATCAGTAAGTACCTTAGGTATTTTTACTCGCTCAAACTTTATTGACTGATACTCTACTTGACTATTATGAGTATCCTTTGAATCTTGTGCTTGATCTGATTCTGCACTGTTTTCTCCTCGGCTGCTAACTAAGGCTTTTTGCATCGCATGTAAGACTTCATGACAAAAATGTATGGCTGCTTGCGATTTATCCGCGCCATCGATGATAATCCAATCGCCTTGCTGGCGTAATAATTCGGCAGCAACTTCATTGAACTTAGCCACTATCGTCATATCATGCCAATCAATTTGGTATAGAAATTTTGGATCTGGCTCGTCATCATTAAGCCTCGCCTGCAAAGTCTCGATATCGACATGAAACCAGCACTTTAGTAGCTGCGTTTGATTTGCCACAAGGTCTTGCTCAAAAGCTTGCAATTCCGTTAGCTGCTGGCGTAAATAGTCTTGCCATTGACCAATTGGTAACGCTTCAATATCCCTATTCTTCTTATTTTTTTCTGACTTTTCGCTCTCTGTGCTTGCCATGCGCATCACGTTATAAAGTAAATCTGCATACCAGTTGCCAAAATATACCATCACATCACCGTGGCGCGGCATGGCTTTGGTATGCGTCTGCCAAATCGGTTGGTGTGCTAAAGGACAATAACCAATGGTTGCTTCGACCTTAAGCAGGCGCGGATCGACCCACTGGCGCAATTGCGTTACCGCCGTCCCCTTACCTGCCTGCTCCATACCATTGACTAATACTAATAACCCAATGGCTTTATCAGTACTCGGTGATTCTGGCTGGCGCGTCGCACGCAGAGCGAACTGGGCTGTAACCAATGCCAATCGCAGCGCATCTTCATCCATTGAAAACTTGCTCAAAGGATTGGGCATAAGACGCTGCTCAACGACTTGCTCGTTAAATGGCGCGCTCACATCTTCTGCTGACTTGTCTGTTTTATTCTTTTTTTTGCTCATGTTTATGCTCGCTATAGTCTTATCAGATAATTGGTTTAAAATAATCGTCTAAAATAGCTAAGTTGTTTTATCATAGCACTACGCTCTTTTAGTAAATAACGTGGCTATGTAATTTGTGTTATAAAGTCTTATAAATTGACTATCTGAAAGCGCTGAGCAATCTTTATATGTAACAGTTTGGCATTTGTATTCTGTCTTATTTTCTTTTAAGGTGAACAACATCTTAAGAGCATGGTTTAATAGCTGCCTATAAGTAGAAAACTTAGCGCTAACCAGCCCCCTTATTATCCAGCTTTTATTATCAACTTGATGACTATTATTATTTTTATAGGATGACCTGCCATGTCTGCTTTAGCCAACTTACAACAGCACCTTGACCGCTTTTGGGCGCTGCCACATCATGAAGACGCTGCATTGAATAAGAAGCTTAATGAAGTGCAATCATGGCAACAAGCCCGTATCAAGCGTACGCATAGCACGCTGTTTGAGCAACCGAAAAACCAGCTAATGGCAGATTATTTTTTAACGCAGCTGTATGGTGGTGATGAATTTAAAGTACTGGCAGAACAATTAGGACGCATTCTCCCTAAAGCCAAGAAACTTGAGCGTCTTGCCAAAGAATCATCTTTAGAAGCTGGCAGTATGGGCATTCAAGCGTCTATATTGGCGATTGAGCTCGACTTGCATTTGGCGCAGTGGTTACTCGAACAAGAGTTAGCCGTCAATGAAGAAAATATGCTACTCGCTTACCGTACGGTTGATGAAGCTGATGAGCGCCGTGTACAGATTAATAACTTAAAAGACGTCTGCTATCGTACTGACAAAGACTTGAATTCCTTTATGCTCAAAAAAGCTTTTGCGATGGCTAAAGGCACCGCGTATCGCTACAACTTTCAGCCGCTTTATGATTTTATCGATTCAGGCTTTAAAGCCATGAAACCATTAAAAAGTGTGAGCAGCTTTATTGAACCGTTTTGCGCGCGCGAGCTTGAAGTTATTGATGAAGTCCATGCCATGGATAATGACGGTAAGCCCGCTGCGTTTGGTGTATGATAAGCGCTATTGTCTCAACAACTATTAGTATTTTATCTGACTAAAAACAAGCATAAAAATAAATCATAGGACACCGCGATGACTGATCATGTAAATAATAAAACGACGACTAATGGCCGTATACAAGATAAATTGGTTCAAGACAGTATCACTCATAACCAAAATATTACCGCTCAAGTAAAAGCACGTCAAAATACCGCTACAAGTGTTATTAACAATGACTTTACTCATGTTGAAGATTTACCCATAGGAACGCCACAAGGGCAACAAACCACTATGCCAAATGCCAATACTGAAAACCACGCCCAAAATAGCACTGTAAATGACGCTGCACAGACAAATACTCAAGCCACTAAGCAAACGCTTTTTAACCAGCGTGACGATATCAATAATCCACATACGTCTGATACTGATGGTCATGAAGAAACCCATTTTGGCTATAAGACCGTTAATAAAGCAGAAAAACAAGCACGTGTGGCTGACGTATTTACCTCTGTCGCCAAAAAATACGACATCATGAATGACTTGATGTCATTTGGTATTCATCGCTTGTGGAAGCGTTATGCCATCAGCTTATCTGGCGTGCGTGCTGGTCAACATGTATTAGATATCGCTGGCGGTACGGGTGATTTAGCCAAAGTCTTTAGCCGTGAAGTCGGTCGCAACGGTAAAGTCGTGTTGTCTGATATCAATGCGGCAATGCTAGAAGTTGGTCGTGAGCGCTTGATTAATGCTGGCTGTAATAATGTCGATTTTGTTTTGGCGAACGCTGAAACCCTAGCGCCATTTGATGATAATAGCTTTGATCTGCTGACCATCAGCTTTGGTCTACGTAACGTCACAGATAAAGATGCTGCATTAAAATCGATGTACCGTGTGCTTAAGCCAGGTGGTCGCTTATTAATACTAGAGTTCTCAAAACCTATTTTTGAGCCATTATCAAAAGCATATGATTTATATTCATTCACAGCGCTACCGATGATGGGTAAGCTGGTTGCTAACGATTCAGAAAGCTATAAATATTTAGCTGAATCGATTCGTATGCATCCTGATCAGCAGACACTAAAGCAGATGATGGAGCAAGCAGGCTTTGAAAATTGTGATTATCATAATCTGACAGCTGGTATCGTCGCGGTACATCGCGGCTTTAAAGCATAAGATTAAGTTTTAAATTACAATACATAGCGATACATAGCGATAAAAGTGCCATTATGTAAAATGATGGCAACTTATATTTATAAATAATGCGCTCTTTTAAGGCGCTCAACTGACTATGCGAGAGCCTTATGCTGACTGTTCTACTTTTGGCCGGTGCTGAAAAGCTGATTAATATGGCTATTGCCAGTGATGAGATTACCAAAGCGGGTTTAGCGCCACTTGCTGGCAAAGTGCTGCGTCTCAACATGGGCACGCCTGAGGTGAATTTAGATGTGCTATTCACTGAAGAGCGCTTGCGTTTTGAGCCAGTGACGACTGAAAGTGTGTTTGAGCAAAGTGGCGCTATGAATGAGCGTCAAAAAGCCAGTATGGATCGTGCGCGTCTTGGTCATAGCCGCCCAGACTGTATTATTACCGTCGATAACCCTGCCCAGCTACTGAATCTCATGCGCGGTACAGAAGGCAACTTGCCTATTGAGGGCGATTACAAAGTACTTATGCAACTCAATCAATTGGTTGCAGGCTTTGATCCTGATGTTGCAGGACAACTTGAACCATTTATTGGTAAATCGATGGCGAGCCAGTTGCACCTCCTGATATCGCAGCTTAAAGGCAGCTGGCGTCATAGTGCCAAGCGTGCTTTTAACGATGTTAGCGATTGGGCAAACGATGTTGCAGGTAATAGTGCACCTGACCCAATAGATGTAACTGAAGTAAATGCGCTTAAGCAGCAACTACTGAAACTGCGCGCCGATGTTGAACGTGAAGAAGCCAAACTAGCCGCTATCAAAGATGAGCAAGCACGTTTAACTCATAGTAGATAATCGCCTTTTCTACAACGCCTACCTTATTTTTGACTTTATCTAGAGTATTTATATCTCATGCTATTATCCCATCGCGCCCGTTTACTTGAGCTATGGCGCATTGCCGCCACCTATCGTATTGACACCCATTTTTCTGTCGAAGAGGCGCCGCAACTACAGCCTTTGGTGCGTTTAATCCGTATGCATCCAGCTGCGTGGGGTAAAAAGCATCAGCCTAATGCGATTAAATACGCGCTTGAAGATATGGGGACTCTATTTTTAAAGCTTGGACAATTACTCTCGACCCGCCGTGACCTCGTGCCACCTGAGATTATTGCGCAACTTATTCAACTACAAGATAAAGTTAAATCTTTCGATTCTGATATCGCGATTGCGCAAATCCAAGACCCTAGACACGGTCTCGGTCAATCTATTGGCTCTTTATTTGCACGTTTTGACGTCAAGCCTCTAGCAGCTGCTTCTATTGCCCAAGTACATACCGCTGCGCTGCATGATGGGCGTGAAGTGGTGGTCAAAGTGGTTCGCCCTGATAT
>Ga0114916_1002042_pt1 | contig 10860 bp, 7 predicted proteins | sample MalvirAntarct_66_FD_83501 | JGI IMG/M metagenome (GOLD analysis project Ga0114916, IMG submission 83501) | Marine viral communities from the Global Malaspina Expedition - Malaspina viral metaG Antarct_66 | ecosystem: Environmental > Aquatic > Marine > Oceanic | place: West Anvers Island... | reverse complement strand
TCCCGCCGACGCCACGCCGGGGCAGGCCCCCGAAAAATAGCCATGCCAGCCACATGGGCTGACCGGCGCATCTGGGGAATTTTACTTCGGCACTTCTGGGGATTTTACGAACGGCGTTGACAGACCGGGTCACCATCGGCCGTAGCGGCCCGGAGGTGCTCGATCAGCGTCTGTTCGTTCCGGCTGAGCGTGCAGCCCACTGTGGCGTCCAGGACGCTCTTGAGCTCCGGGTAATGGTCCTGGAGCACCAGGCGCATGAGGTGGCGCGGGTCGACGCCGATCGCCTCGGCGAGGTCCGGGACCTTGTTCAGCGGGATGGGCGTGCGGCCCTTCTTCCACATGCTGATGATGTTGGGGCCGGCATAGCCGAGGATCTTGGCGATATCGGTCTGCTTGTGTTCGCAAGTTGAGAGTGCGGAGGCGAGGAAGACCGAGGCTGTAAGAGTGCCTGCTCCGCGGCTGACACTTCCGGGGCGGGAGATAATATGCAATGCATCGCTCCATCATCAAAGTATTACTATGATGATTATAGCGAGAACATTCTATATTATGACACGGGATGAAAAAATCGGGTGGGTTGGCCGAAGTGATTTCTTTGCAAATCACGACTTTACGCGCGATTAGAGGTGTCAGCCGGCGAAATCAGCCACGAACTCCGAGACTGGATCGACGCCCGTCACCAGCAGCCTATCCCTCGCACGCGTGCAGGCGACGTAGAGCAGGTGGCGCTCGGTGTCGTAGACCTCCTGCAGGTCGGACTCGTCCGCCACGGTCTCGACGCGCTCCTGCAGCGGGATGACCTCGTCGTCGCATGCCATGACGGCGACGGCCCGGTATTCCAGGCCCTTAGCAAGGTGCATGGTGCCGATCGCGACCTTTCCCGTCTCGGTCTCCAGCTTCTCGGTCAGCTCCTGCGCGGTGGCTCGTGCGGCCTTCACCGCCGCCCGGGCACGCTTCAGCTGCGCCTCCGAGCGCACGAACACGCCGATTTCGTGGGCCGCGCAGCCTTCGCTCAGTCGAGCGAGGATCCAGCCCCCGATCGCCTCGCTCTCCTCCTCCGCCGTGTCGAAGGTGCGGATCTCCGGCGGCACGCCCTCGAACACCGAGATGGTGCCGTGCCGGCCTTCCGCATTACCGTCGACGTCCGCGATCGCCTGGGGCAGCAGGCGGTCGGCCTGGGTGCGGATCTGGTGCGACGTGCGGTAGTTGATCCGCAGCGTGTGCGAGCGGCCGCGCACGTCGATCCCGAGCGCCCTCCAGGAGAATGGCTGCTGGAAGATGCGCTGGCCGAGGTCGCCGGCGAAGAACAGTCCTTCCGGTCGTTCCCCCGTGAGAGCTGCGAGGAACCGCGCCTCGGCGACGCCGAGATCCTGTGCCTCGTCCACGACGGCGAAGTTGAACCGCTTGACCGGGGTGCTCGCCAGCCCGTCGGCCAGTCTCCCGAACACGTCGGACCAGGTGACGCTCTTCCGCACAGCGAGGCTGTCGCGAACCCGCTCGAAGATCGACCACAGCGTCTCGCGCTGCTTGCCGCCGATGCGCGTCTTGCGGCCCAGGCGCGAGACGTCCCGATAGGCCTCCCAGCTCTTCAGCTGCCAGGCGTCCACGACGTCCGTCCACTCGGCGAAAAGGAACCCCGGGGCGAAGCGGGCGTCGTCCACCTCCGAGGCGGCCTGCTTGAGCAGCGTGCGCACGAGGCTGGCAGACGCGATGTTCGGCGGACCGTGCCGTTCCGCGTAGAGGTCGTAGGCGATGCCGTTCAGCGACTGCACGGTGATCCGTGTGGCCACCTCCGGCTCGTTGCCGGCGAGATGGCGCAGCTTCCCCGTCAAGGCATTGGCGAGCGCCTTGGAGAACGTCGTCAGCAGCACCCGCTCGCCCGGGTTGGCGCGCGCCAGATGCACCGCCCGGTGCAGCGCCACGATGGTCTTGCCCGTCCCGGCCGAGCCGGAAATGCGTGCCGGCCCGCTGTAGCTCCGCTCGACGAAGCGGCGCTGGTCGGGGTGCAGGAAGACCGCCCACTTCTCCCACGGGAACTCCAGCGCCCGTTCGAGTTCCTCGACGTTCGTGAGCACGCGGAACCGACGCTGCGAGTCCGGGTGGGCGAAGGGGTCGGCCTCGGCGGGGGCGGCTGCCGGCGGTTCCGGCCTTTCGCCGACCGCGAGCTTCAGCAGTGCCTCCTGCGCCTCCTGGGGCAGGTGCTGGGCGATGTCGAACAGCGTGTCCTCGGTCGCGCCGCGCACGTCGTCGACCCACTCCTCGGGGACGCCGAAGCCCATCAGCTCGCCCTTGCGCAGATTGGCGAACAGCTTCGGCTTTTGCGCGATCACGGACGGCGTCTCGTCTGCCGGCGACACCTCTTCTGGTCGGACGACCGCGATCTCCTCGACACGCTCCCGCACCTCGACCAGCTGCATCGCTCCGGTCGTCGGATGCCGCTCGATCTTCCGCCGTTCGGCCCAGCGATAGGCCTCGTCGTGATGATCGACGTAGGCGAGCAGGAAGCTCGACGCCGTGCGGTGCACGATCAACCGGATGTCGGCGTTCACCCGCACCGACCAGAACCCAGCATCCCGCGCCGCCTCGATCCGATGCAGGCTGTGCCCCGGGTGCGCCGGATTGAGCTGCAGGTCGAACGCCGTGGTCTTCACCGCCTTCTGCTCCTGCGCTGTGAGGCGTATGAGGCTGGCGGTGAAGGTGTCGGCGATGCGGAAGTTCATCGATCGTCGCCGGGTTCCGCGCTGGTGATCCGGTCGCGTAGCTGTCCATGGATCGGCGTATATCGGGCGATCAGCATCTCCGTTGGAACGACGCTGTCGATGTAACCGTCCGCATCAAGATGAAACTGCAACTCCGGCGGGGCGCGGTTCGTAAGCATCTTCAGGCATCCAGCGTCCAGCGATCGGATTTTTCCGTTCGGAGTCCGAAACGCATAGGGCACGGGTGCATCCAGAGCGAGATACAGGCCCAGGAAGACCTTCTCGAACGCGTCGACCCATTTCGTTTTTCCCGTTCCGACATCGCGAAGATCTCCGGGACGGTAGAAATCCGGCTTTTGGCCCCAAGAAATAACGTGGTGCGACTTACCGTCATTCATCGGGGGTATACAGAATGGAATGTTGATTGCGTCAGCAACGCTCCTCATCGATCACTTCTCCCATGGCACTGCTTGCGACATCGATCTTACCCTTGCCCGATCCCGAACGCGTCCAGCCGTTTCCGTGCCGCCTCCACCACCTCCGGTTCGAACTGGTCGCTGTATTTCAGGATCAGCGCCTCGGCGGCCATGTCGCCCATGCCGAATTCGATGAGCTTCAGGAAGCCCTCGGAGGGCTTCGGTTTCACGGCGAGGTCGGCGAGGGTCTTGCGGACGCCGGCGCGGGCGAGCTTCTGGCGCGTGCGGCTCAGGCGGGTGGTCTTGCCGTTCTGCTCGGTCAGGGCCTGCTCCAGGGCCCGCATCACGCCGGCGAACTCCGCCTCCAGGGGGTCCTCCATGTCGCGTTCCTCGGCGCGGCAGAGCTGGCGGAAGGCGCCGCGATAGACATCCTCCCGCCCCATCCGCCGCGCGTTCGCCATCCAGGTGCGGAGCTTGTCCTTGTCCCACACGTCCGACAGGTCCGGCTTGTCCGTCATCTTCGCGGCCCCCCCCTCGCTTGGTTCCGTCTCAGCTACAGATTCTCGTTATTCTGTCGCGCCCGGAGCCACGAGCTTCCAGGGGTAAACGGTGTCGCGCGCATGGCCGGTTCACTTGGGTGCAGGAAGAGCGCTGGCAGCCATGTAGCGCTTCTTACATTCTCTCCAAAAGGCGCGAATCTTAGATAGTCGTTCGTGAGTGTAGAATTCCCCAATTTCTGAAGAATACATTAAGTCGTCGAAATCGCCATCCCAAATGACCGAGCGTATTATCGATTGTATTTGATCGTCCAGTTCGAATGGCGCCGGCGGATTATTATGTTCATGTATTGCGGTATCTTTGTATTGATTTTCGCCTAAATATTTGAATGAATTTTCAATTATCGGTCCGACAGAAAACCAGCTTGGCTGCGACCGCTTGCTAAGCGAACCATCCTTATTGCGTTTCAACACTAGAATTTTTGTCCCTGGCAGCATCACGCGTCGGTCCTCCGGCGCAATCTCAAGCCCGTCCTCGATCAGGCTTTTTGTTTGTTCGTTATAAACGCCTAGCTGCTGTTCAATAGTTGTCGGATTATAATCCCACTGGGTATCTTCCCAAAAGTAAAGGAGCGGGAGATCATCGCGCTCCGGGTCGAAATGGGCGAAGGACGAAAGCGGCGGGCGTCCGGCTCTGCGCGCACGCCACAGCGTCTCGGCTTTCGCCAGTTCATCATCAGTAATCTGATTAGACGCAGACCACAGTCCGTCAAACCACTTTAAGAGGTCTGAATTAGTCTCGATTTTAACTCCTGCCTCAATCCAGAAAGCTTGCTCAATATCTTCGAAGCCGAGTCCGTTAGCAGAAACATTAGCCGAAGCGACAATGGCTTCCCTCGTTCCAATGTAGACTTTGGCGTGAAGTGTATCGCATTGGCGGATGCTGTCTCGCGCCAGCTTCCTAATTTCATGCGGGTTCGTCCCGCCCGTCCGCAGGTTGCAGATCAGCCTCACGTCCTTCGTGTTGCCCGCCATTCGTTCTAGAGCACCCTTGCCCCAGAAGGCCACGGCGCAGCGGCAGCCCTCTTCGCGCAGGATCGCGCTGATAGCTTCGCTCAGTTGCTCGCCGACGAGAAATTTACCCATAGCGGTCCAGATCCTTACTCTACCCCGAACACCTTCATCACCTCGTCTCCGAGGTGGTTGATCACCTTCACCGCGATCCGGCCCGATTTCGGTTTCGGGAACGGGCGCGACGTGTCGCTGTAGAGGGTTTCCCAGGCTTCCTGGTCGATTTCGGCCTTCAGGGTGGTCTTCAGGGCCTTGTAGGGGTCGTTGGCGCCCAGGAAGTAGGCGTGGCGGACGAAGAAGCTCTCCTCGTTGTAGTCGGTGTCGAGCATCCAGAGGGCGATGCCGTCGGTGCCCTCGCTCACCACCTCGCCGGTCTGCGGCTTGAAGACGTCGACGCCGAACACCTTCACGCGGATCTGGCCGCCGCCCGCATCCTCCACCTTAATGTCCGGCTCGCCGAACACGACGAACAGGTTGCCGGCCCCGGTCGGCTTCAGGTCGCCGCCCATGTGGAGGTCGGGGTTCATGCGCGCCTTCAGCACCGGCACGCGGCCCAGCCGGTCGAACTCGGCCGAGTGGGCGTCGTAGTTGAAGGCGCAGGCGATCAGCATGTCGAAGCCGGCGTCGCCCGCCTCGCGCGCCGCGGCGACCAGGTCGGGGCGCGAGACGGTGCCGAACTCCGGCCCGACGAAGATGCCGGCGCGCCGCTGTTTGTCGCCCTCCATGAACGTGCCCTCGGCGCAAATCCAGTGGCCGGGCCAGCCGGTCAGGGCGGTGAAGGCGATGCGGTCGGCCTTCTGCGCCTGCTGCACGCCGGCGGTGCGCAGGTTCTCCAGGATCATCTGGGCGAAGTCGGCGGCCGCGTCCTCGCGCGCCGTGCCGTGGCCCTTCGCGGCAGCGGCCTCCAGCGGATCGACCAGTTCGTCGTCCTGGTCGACGGCCAGCATGCGGTGCGGCGACAGGCTCTCCACCGTGAAGGGCCCGGCGACGCGGACGCGGGAATTGTCGGCATAGGGGCGGTCGTAGAGATATTCCTGGTCGGCCTTGGCAGCGATCGAGGCGTCGATTTCTTTCTGCCGCGCGATGCGGGCCTCCCAGAACCGCTTCAGCGGCGCCTCGGTCGCGGCCGGCCAGTCCTTCGGCCGCTCGCGCGGGACCTGCCATTCTTCGAGGACGGCGCCCTCGCTCCCCACCCCTCCGTCATTGCGAGGAGGCGAAGCCGACGAAGCAACCCAGGGGCCGTCCGCTCCGCCCTTCGCCCCGGCGTTCGTGCGCCCGCTCTGGGTTGCTTCGGCTTCGCCTCGCAATGACGGCGAGGATACCAGCGCGCTCAGCTCCCGCCGCAGCGGCGCCAGGGTCTCCTCCCACTTCTCCCAGATGACGTCGATCTCGGTGTTGTTGGCGATCGACTTCAGGGTGATGTGCGGCACGCGCTCATAGACGAAGCCGTGGCGGATGTCGCCGCGGGTGGCGGCGGTGCTGGGGGCGCTGCGGGTGACCTCCGCCTCCTTCGCCTGGCCCTCCGGGCTGTCGGCGAGCAGCCAGTAGGGATAGCGCGCGCCCATCAGCCGCGAGCGCGCCAGCGCCAGCGCCACGCGGCTGGTGTCGACCGTGATCCAGCGCCGGCCCCACTGCTCGGCGACGGTGGCCGTCGTCCCGGAGCCGCAGGTCGGGTCCAGCACGAGGTCGCCGGGGTCGGTGGTCATCAGGATACAGCGTTGGATGACGCCACGGTGGGTTTCAACAACATACCGCTTTTCAGAAGCATCAAAGCCCCAGCGGATATCGTTCCAGATGTTGGTTAGGGGAACTACTGGATAGTCGAGATATCGTCTTACATATCTGATGGAGTTTGTCCTTGGGAAGAGCCGCATCGATTTTGCTAGGCGGCTCAATCCTCGAGCATCACTCTTAAATGTTCCGGATCCTGGAGTGGCGCGGACCCCGTTTAAGTAAAATTCGCGAAGATCTGTCCCTTGAGGCGGTCTCTGTGAGACAGTATTGTCTAACGCTATAAGTTCATCATTGGGCGATGAGGTGCTCTTTAATATTATACCATGAGAATCACGGAACATTCGATAATCACCAGCTGCTCCCGCCTCCTCTTTATCGCGGAGCAACGGTCTAATTTTAAGCGAACCGCGAGTTCTGCAATACCATATTATAAAGTCCGCCACCTGCGGAATACTATCCGCTGATGTTCCCGCTGTTTTTGCTAGGGTGATTTGACTAACGAAATTGTCCTCGCCGAAGACTTCATCCATTACTGCCCGCACGCGGTGCACGTTCTCGTCGCCGATCTGGACGAAGATCGAGCCGCTCTCGTGCAGCAGGTCGCGCGCCACGGTCAGGCGGTCGCGCAGATAGGTAAGATAGGAGTGGATGCCGTCGCGCCAGGTGTCGCGGAAGGCGCGCACCTGCTCCGGCTCGCGGGTGATCTGGTCCTTGGCGCCGTCCTTCACGTCGCGGCTGGTGGTCGACCACTGGAAGTTGGAGTTGAATTTGATGCCGTAGGGCGGGTCGAGATAGATGCACTGAACCTGCCCGCGCAGGCCCTCACGCTCGGCCAGGCTCGCCATCACCGACAGGCTGTCGCCCAGGATCATCCGGTTCGACCAGTGCTGGTCGTGCTGGTAGAACTCGGTCTTCGCCTCCAGGTCGGGCAGGCCGTTGAAATCGGCGAACAGGTCCGGCACCGCATCCGCCGCATCGCGCGCCCGCTGCTGCGAGGCCCGGCGCAGGTCGTCGACGATGACCTTGGGGTGCACCTTCTCCTGGATGTAGAGCGGCGGGGCCTGGACGATCAGGTCCGACCAGTCCTGCTCGTCCTTCCCCCGCCACACCAGCTGCGGATCCAGGTCGCGGTTGCGCCGCGCGTAGGCCAGCTGGACCGGCGACTTGTCCTCGTCCCGCATGATGGACTCGAACTCCGCCGTGGGGATGTTCCGGCGCGTGGCGGCACCGTGCTTCAGCGCTTCGACCTGGATGGGCTTCTTGGCCATTCTTCTCGTTCCTAGAGCGAAGCGGGGGCAGGGTTGGGAGCGGTCCGCTCCCCTTTCCCGTCATTGCGAGCCGGAGGCGAAGCAATCCAGGGCCACCCGCACCAGGCATCGGAGCGCCGGCCCTGGGTCGCTTCGTCGCTTCGCGCCTCGCGATGACGGAGAGGAAGTCGACGGCGGTTCGAGCGCCCGGCTGTCATGCCGCCTCCATCTCGTCGTCGGAGTCCTCTTCGGAGGCGGTCACATCCACTTCGGCTTCGTCGGAACCATGGTCTTCCACGACAGGCTTGCCCATCGCGTCGGCGACCAGATCGGAGAGCGCCTTCATGCGGTAGGCGAACAGCCCTTCGAAGTCGTCGGCGCGCAGCAGTGCCGGGTCGATCAGGTGCGTGCGCAGGATGTCGTCCATCCGCTCCGGCGAGATCCCGTGCTTATCCTCGATGCGCTTCAGGTAGCGCGACGGCGCGTCCCCGCCGATCGCGATGTTCGACGCCTTCGAGAGCGGCGTCTTGTTGATGATCGAATTGAAGACGCCAGGGGCGATGCCCTGCTTCTTGCACCACGCCTGCGGGAAGATGTGGTGGATGTCGATCTTGTCGTCGAAGAAGGTCATGATGTCTGTCGGCCGGCCGGTGATGAAGTCGACGCAGCCACGCCGCATCAGAAGCGCGTGCAGCGCCTTGTAGGCCGCCGACAGCCGGAAGCGCAGGGTCTTCAGGCGGTCGCGCTGGAACAGCGTCTCGTTCAGCGAGCGCGGCTGTGCGCCTTTTCCGGACAGCCAGTCGACCAGCTCCGGCACGTCCTGAGCCAGCTTCGATTCCGTGGACGAGCCGTAGCGTTCGCCGAGGGCGATCGTCCAGAACCAGCGGGCCAGATTGTCTTTAGCGGCCGCGTTCAGCGCGGTGCGGCCGAGGATCGCGAACACCGAGGCGAGCGCCACGATCTGGGGTGGGTAGGGCACGTCCCTGTGCCAGATGATCTTGTGTTCGTTCATGAAGCCGGCGGCTTCGATGAAGCCACGCTCGACGGCGTCGGCATGGGTGCGGTAGGCGCTGAGCGGCAATGCCAGCAGTGCATCGCGCTGGCAGGTGACCTGCGGCAGCTCCTTACCCTCCACGCCCTGCGCCACCTTGGCCAGCCGATGCTCCCGCGTATGCAGCAGCGTGCAGGCCTGAAGGAAGTCGGTATTGGCGATCTCTTTCAGCACGTCCCGCCGATTGGCGCCGTGCAGCATCCGGCCGTGCCGGCCGGGCACCTTCTTGTCGTCGCTTCCGCTCCAGTCCGAACGCAGATCGAAGCCGTCGGAGGCGTAGATCGCGGTGACGAGCTCGAACGCGTCGAGCTTCTTGCCCCCGACGTTCACCTTCTCGAAGACCAGACAGATGGCCTCGCGGCTGTTCTGCCGGTCGAGGCGAATGATCGGCATCTTGTATCGGGCTATCCGGTCGACGACGCCCCGGTCGAATGCTCTTTCGAGATCGGACACATCGCGATTTCGAGCCCGCCAATAGTCACGCCAGTCGTAGAACCAGTCACGGCTGTCGAACACGCGATTGAGCGGGAATGCGCTGTGCTCGAACTCCTTCTCCGGCGTAGAGAGATCGAGAACCGTCGCTCGGCCGAAATCGCCTCGGATAATCCGGTCGCCAGGCACGCCGACGATCGCGTCGCCGATGTTTGCTCCGCTGTCGACCGCCTTCTCGATGTCCATGTAGTAGAACCGATCGACCTCTGTTCCCTTCGCAGTCCGGGTGCGCACCGGCGCATGGGCGAAGGTCGATTGATACAGCGAGGTGATGCGCTGCTGCCCGTCGAGCAGGAGCTCCTCCGGCTTCACGTTCTTGGCGGGAACGCCTGCGATCAGCCGCGGCTTGAACGCCACCTCGCCACCGGTCTGCAGCGTCAGCAATGCGCCGACCGGAAAGCCCTTCGCGACGGAGGCGATGAGGCTGCGGACATCCTCGTCGCCCCAGACATAGTCGCGCTGGAAGTCCGGCAGCTGAAGGCGTCCCTCGTCGGCGTCGCGCAGAAGATCCTTCAGATCCTCCTTGGTCGAATCGAACATCAGGCAGCCTCCGCCGGCAGCAGGTCGGCAATCAACTTGTTGAACTCGGCCTCGATCTCGTAGACGGCCGTGAACTCGGCGAAGGCCCAGCGGCCGAAGCGGCCGAGATTGTTCACGCCCGGCACCCAGTAGGCGCGCATCGTGTTCGCCTTCTCCTTGGCGTCCTCGCCGCGATAGCCCTTGATCTCGACGATCAGGTTGAGCGGGTCCGGTGCGCCGTCCGGTCCGACCCGGCCGTCGTCGACCTGGACGATGAAGTCGGGCAGGTATTTCCGCGGCGTCGAGCCCATCAGGTAGGGCACTTCGAGGCCGAGATTCTGGTTCTTCACATAGGCCCGCACGCGCGGGTGCGCCTCCGCCACGCGGCAGAACTCGGCTTCCCAATCGCTGTCGCAGACGACCCAGTTGACGTGGCACCGGCGCGGGTCGGTCTGCCAGCGCGTCTCCTTCGACGTCGTGAAGTTCACGAAGGCGGTCGACCCGGTCGGGTTGTAGGCGTCGAGGATCGCCTTGACCGGCCGTTCGCCGGCCAGCGTCTCGGTGATCGCCGCCTTGATCCGCTCGGCCGCCATATCGGCGAGCTCCTGGTAGAGGAGCTGGCCGGGGAAGGTGCCGCCCGAGCATTTGAGGCAGCCGCCGTCCAGCCACTGGCGCGTGATGCGCTTCAGCTGGCCGAACAGGTGCATCTTCGGCGCCTCGCCGGGGTCGCGATACTTGTTGTAGAGCAGGTGGCGCGTCAGGTGGAAGAGGATGGTCGAGGCGCGCATGTCCTTCAGGTGCGCGACCGTCAGGTCGACGCCTTCGCCGACGATGCCCTGGCTGCGGGTGATCGACGGGCCGACCAGTTCCGGCGTCAGGTCCAGGACGTGGTCCTCGTGGAAGGTCGCGGTCAGCCGCTCCTCGGGCAGTTCGACGCGATAGCCCTGGACGCGCGGATAGACGATCTCCAGCCCGTCGCGCTCGGGCTTCACGGCGTGGACCCGCACCGTCTCGCGCGGCTTCTTCGGCGGCGCGATCACCGGCTTCGCGGCGAAGTCGAACGGGATGCCGAGCACGTCGGCATACTCGACGTTGAACAGCCCTTCGTCGTTCAGCTCGTAGGACTGCCGGCGC
>Ga0114916_1002041_pt1 | contig 10862 bp, 11 predicted proteins | sample MalvirAntarct_66_FD_83501 | JGI IMG/M metagenome (GOLD analysis project Ga0114916, IMG submission 83501) | Marine viral communities from the Global Malaspina Expedition - Malaspina viral metaG Antarct_66 | ecosystem: Environmental > Aquatic > Marine > Oceanic | place: West Anvers Island... | reverse complement strand
TTACTAATGTTTACAAAGACTTTTTGAAAAAAAATTACACTAAATCGAATAAACTTTCGACTGCCGGGTAACGTTCCACCGTAAAGCCCTCAGCGTGTTCAGTTCCTATCAGTCGGCCCAAATCACGAGCCCTATAATCAATGCTGTCTGTAAAGTTTTTACTGCTAATTGGCGTTTGAGGCGCTTCACTCTCAGGGTCAAAGAATTGCGTTTTGTAGGCATGCACCGCCGCAATCTTTTTATCTATAAATCCGGTGACATCAACCACCACATCTGGTTCAATGTTTTTCCATTGAATGTAATGGTATACAAATTTTGGGCGCCAATGCGCTTGACGTTGACCATCCAATTCTGTTTCAATTTTCATCAGGCCGCTTAAAAAACACGCGTCACTGACCAACTGACTGCCTTTACCATGATCTATATGCCGATCATCAATAGCATTGCATAACACCATTTCTGGCTGGTATTTCCTGATCATCTTAATCAATTGCAACTGGTGTTCTTGATCGTTTCTAAAAAACCCGTCGGCAAAGCCCATATTTTCTCTGACCGCCACTCCTAAAATTCTGGCTCCTTCTTCAGCTTCTGATTTTCTGGTTTCAGCAGTACCACGTGTGCCTAATTCGCCACGCGTCAAATCAATGATGCCTACTTTTTTACCATGATGTACTTCCTTTGCTATAGTCGCCCCACAACCCAGTTCTATATCATCAGGATGTGCACCGAACGCTAATATGTCTAATTTCATTTCTTTAATTTTTATTCCAATCGTTTTGCTCTTCTGAACTTAAAAAACTCCAAGCCACTATCCTACTCACTTTGTTCCCTTGAATCATATCCACTACCTGAAATTCTGTAGCGCCTAATTTTTTTAAAGAGGCCCGCATCGATTCGACATGGTTAACGTTGGATACCAAACTTGTAAACCAAAAGCACTGTTTTTTCAACTGAGAGCTTTCGTATAAATAGGTGTGCAAAAAAGCTTTCTCTCCACCGGCATAACACAGCTCTGTGGGTGTGCCACTGAAGTTTCTCACTACTTTGTCTCCCTCCTTGCCCAATCCTTTCAGTTTGGTTTTGGTGGCCTCAAAAGCGTCGGCTTGGCTTTTGTAAAATGGCGGATTACATACCGATGCCGTAAACTTGTCAGAAGGTTGGATAATCCCCTTCAAAATATGTTTATGGTCTGGTTGTAATCGCAGTGTAATAGCAGCAGCCAAATTATTTTTATCTATAATGTTTTGAGCAATTTTAAGGGATTTTTCATCAATATCCGTGCCTACAAAATGCCATTTGTAAATAGCATTTCCCAAAAGTAGGTAAATGGCAGTGGCACCCGTCCCAACATCTAAAATAGTGATGTCAGTGTCGAGATGACTTCGTCTTAAAAGATCGGCCAAATGGTGCATATAGTCTGCCCGACTCGGAATGGGTGGACACAAATTCTCGTCAGGAAATTCCCAAAACTTGAGATCGTAATGCGTGGCCAGCAATGCCGTGTTTAAGGCTTTGACAGCCTCAGGATTAGAAAAATCCATGGTTTGGGTGTGATAGTTGTTTGTAAACACATGCGCTTGAAGCGCGCCGTGGTGTTTAACAAGTTCATCAAAATTATATGTTGTGTTATGAAGCGAGTTTTTATGCAAATTTTTTAGTTTTTAATGGTTGATGATTGTGGTGAAAGTTTTAATATCACTACTAGGCGTTCTTCACCTTGTCGATGGCTTGCTCAAGATCAGCAATCAAATCTTTATTAGATTCGATACCTACTGAAAAGCGAATCAGATTGTCGCTCACCCCAATAGCATCACGTTCGTCTTGGCTTAATAAGGAATGTGAGGTTTTATGCGGCGACAAGACTGTGCTTTCTACGCCTGCCAAACTCATGGACGACTTAATCAATTTCAATTCCTTTTGAAATGCCATGGCATCCAAACCGTCGGCCAATTCAAAAGACATCATGCCTCCAAAGCCTTTCATTTGAGATTTAGCCAAGTCGTATTGCGGATGGGATTTTAACCCAGGATAGTACACCTGTTTCACAGCGTCGTGATTGGATAAATATTTTGCCAATTTTTTAGCGTTTCGGTTTTGGGCCTTTACGCGCAAGGCCAAGGTTTTCATGCTGCGTTCTAACATCCAAACGGTCATATCACTCAAACTACCGCCTAAATTTTTGGCGACATTCCATATCATTTTCATGTGGGCATCACTACACGCGACAGCTCCCGCTAAAATATCTGAATGTCCACCTAAATATTTGGTGGCCGAGTGCATGACAATGTCAATTCTAAAATCGATTGGATTTTGATTTACAGGACTGGCAAAAGTATTATCTATAGTGGTGATCAGGTTTTTGGATTTTGCCAAATCGGCCACAGCTTTAATATCTGTGATGGTCAGCAATGGATTGGAAGGCGTTTCAATATGGATGAGCTTGGTGTTGGGACGAATCGCAGCTTCAAAATCGGCCACCTCATAGCCATCCGTAAATGTGAACTCGATTCCGTATTTAGGAAATTCCTCTCTAATAAAATTGCTGGTGCCACCGTAGAGGGTATTTTGCACCACAATATGATCACCCTGTTTTAAAAATGCTAGAAACACAGTGCTGATGGCCGCCATGCCACTTCCAAAAAGCATTCCAGCTTCGGCGTGTTCTAAGGCAGCGATTTTCTTTGAAGTAAATTCTTGATTGGGCGTATTAAAATAGCGCGGATAGCGTTTTACGTCTACATCTTCAAATTCATAAGAGGTTGACATATAGATTGGAGACACAGCGCCTTTAAACTGTTCGTCCTTAATTTCGCCGATATGGGTACAAATAGTATTTAATCCGTAATTTGTTTGAGACATGAGATTTGACATTTAGTATGGTTTAAAATTACAAATAAAAGGCAACACATGCATGCAATGGCACCTCGCTTTTTAAAGAAATAACAATTCGTTTACCTTGATAAATAGCGCTATCCTTCCTTAAAACGTTGATTCCTTACTTATCATCCAAAACTTTATACCATTTTTAGGGAATGCAGTCCTTTTCCCATATATTCGTAATGCTATTAATTAATTACCTTCCAAATGCTTAAAGCCGTACTATTCGACATGGACGGGGTTATTGTAAATACTGAACCTCTCCATCGCAAAGCCTATCACCTCATGTTTGAAGACGTGAACATCAACGTTTCTGAAGCCCTCTACACGTCCTTTACGGGACAATCCACAAGAGCCATCTGTGAAACTTTGGTTGAGCATTTCAAATTATCCATGGGGCCTCAGACCCTTATAGACTTAAAACGAGATCATTTTAAATACCTCTTTGAAAATGATGATGCTTTGGCGCTTTTACCCGGAGTGCTTGATTTGATTAAGGACTATTATGACCGCGGATTGACTTTGGTTTTAGCCTCCAGCGCATCCATGGAAAATATCAACAATATTTTTAAACGCTTCGAACTCAACCCTTATTTTGTAGCTAAATTGAGTGGTGCCGACTTAAAAGCGTCCAAACCACATCCTGAAATCTTTGAAAATGCAGCCTTTATTTCAGGCTATAATCGCCACGAGTGTATGGTGATTGAAGATTCTACCAACGGCATTAAAGCCGCTAAGGATGCAGGTATATTTTGCGTTGGGTACGACAGTCCCCATTCTGAAGATCAAGACTACACGCTTGCTGATTTGGTGGTGAGTGATTTTAAAGACCTTGCCTACCCTAAAATAGCAAAACAATTTAACGCTTTAGTGGCGCAAAAACAGTAAAACTTGATGCTGCAGGGATAATCGAAAAGATATGCCAACCACAACAGCCCTCTAAAATTTATAATAAGCGCTTAATTCTCCTGACTGCTTCTGTTTTTCAGTAAGCGGTTTTGTTCTTCCATCAACTCGGTGAGGTGAGATAACAATTCGATATCTTTAGGTGTTTTGACAGTTTTATCTTTAGGATCTTGTGCCTTATTTTTTAGGCTATTTAAAAATCTGACCAAAATAAATACAGTAAAGCCTATAATCAAGAAATCAAGAAAGGTCTCGAAGAGCTCCCCATAACCTATAGCCACTTCATCAGTTATTAACTGGCCCGCCGCATCGGTTACTTTCTCTCTTAGGACAAAACGTCGATCCTGAAATTTCAACCCATCCGTCATTAAAGACAAGGGCGGCATCAGCACCTTTTTGACTAAGACATCAATTACTTTATTAAATGACGCTCCAATGATAATTCCGATGGCCATGTCCATCATATTTCCTTTTACGGCAAACTCTTTAAATTCTTTAAAAATTTTCATCTGTTCCTATTACTATTTATAAACAATGTGAGTGTTTAAATGGTTGAACGTGAACAGCCACAAACAAAATAATGTTTATGGCTGATTCAAGTACTATGTGAAATTCAGTTTTTATTTTTTATAATAAATAGCGTATTTTCTATATGCTAATATGGCCAATACCGCTACGATACCTAAAGTAATTGCGATAAATTTTAAACTTACAATCTGATCGCCACTGGCATAAGCATGCAGGCCGGACAAATAGAAATTCACTCCAAAATAGGTCATCATAATACTCGCAAAGGCGATGATGGAGGCTAAGTTAAATCCGAAACGGCCACGAAGTCCAGGCACCAACCTCATATGGATGACAAAAGCATAGACCATAATACTGATCAAGGCCCAGGTTTCCTTTGGATCCCAACCCCAGTAACGACCCCAACTTTCATTGGCCCACATCCCTCCTAAGAAGTTTCCGATGGTTAGTAACACCAAACCGGTCGTTAAGGCCATTTCATTTATAATGGTCAGTTCTTTAATGCTGAGCAACATCTTATCTTTATTCTTTTTATTGGTCACAATCATCAGGATTAAACTTACGGTCCCTAAAATCATTCCCAATGCGAACGGTCCATAACTCATCACAATTACGGCTACGTGAATCATTAACCAATAACTATCCAAAACAGGTTGTAACGTGGAAATTGCAGGATCCATCCAATTCCAATGCGCCACCATTAAGATAATTGCAGTTACAAAGGCAGTGGCAGCAATGGTAAGGTCACTTTTTCTTCCAAACGCTAAGCCAAAGAACATCGTTGCCCAAGCCACATAAATCATGGATTCATAGGCATCACTCCAAGGTGCATGACCTGACAGGTACCAACGTACGCCAAGTCCGGCTGTATGCAATACAAACAATCCTAAGATAATAAAGGCAAATACCTTTACACCCATATTAATTACTTTATTATTGCCTTTAAATATTTGAATAATTAATATGATAAACATTAAGGTACCTGCATACATATACCAACTGAACAGGTTTTTAAAGATGTCATATTTATTATAGGCAATTTCAGTTTTTACCTTTTCATCAGAAAGCATGACTTCACTGCCGTATTTTTCTTGGGTCTTTTTAATGCCCATCAGTACATCTTCAGCCTTCGAAAAATCGCCATCATGTTTGGCTTTGTTCAGGGTCAATAAATAAGCGCTGAATCCATTATTAATAAAGTTACCTAAGAGCGAATCTTCAATTTTCTCTCTATAATTCCCATCTCTAAATTCTTTAGATGAAATCCATTTATTGTTGTCATCGTTAGGCACAGGGAAAATCTTCATAGCTCGCCCTTCCAAGGCGTTGTGCATGAGATTGACGCGCTGATCCGCTTCTTTAAATTCCTTTTGCGATCCATTTGGGACTTGAGCTCTGTAAGCCTCATTTAAGTATGGTTCCAATTTATAAGTCCCGTCCGGGGTAAAAAACTCAATAAAAGCAACGTGCTTTACATCTGTCGAGACACCAATAATACTTCTAATGGTATCGGCTTTGATTGGAGCCAAATATATAATCGGAACATTATACCACAATAATGGACTTTCCTGAATGGAAAGCATGATTTGGTTGGCATCAAATTCTTCATAAGTGTCGTGTTTACTTAGTTTTCTCAACAGCTCTGAAGCATAGGTATCCATTGGCATCATACGCCCACTGTAATCCTGTACTACCAAATGTGCAAATTTATCAGCATGCGCTTTAGGGGTTATATTTGCCCTAAGCACAGAATCTATTTGCGCTTTACTTGGCCTGCCATGATCATGTCCATCATCAGGAGAATGCGTTTGTGAAAATCCGAAAGTGGTAAACCCTAATACAAGAATGGTGATGAGTTTTCGTTTTTGCTTCTTCACTTTTTCGAGCATCTTATTTAAATCAGCAAAACGGGTATTTTTATCAAACCAAATTGCCATCAAGCCTATATAGAGGAGAAAATAACCAATATAAGTAATCCAAGTACCCCAGAAATCGTGGTTTACAGAGAGAATGGTTCCTTTCTCATCCGGATCAAAACTGGCCTGGAAAAAACGATAGCCTCTGTGGTCTAAAATATTGTTCATGTAGATATGGTAATCAAAATCGCCATGTTCCTTATCCAGAACAGTGACTTTACTTTCATATGAGGAATAACTTTTCTCGGTACCAGGGAATTTTTGGGCAATAAAATCGTTCAGCTTCACTTCAAACGGCAATTCTATTAATTTAGACCCATACTTTAAAGCCACCGTAATATTTCCAAATTCAACTTGTTCAAAAGGATTGTTTTTAAACGGCCCACCCAGCACATTAACGCGCTTGGTTTCACCATTTACGGTAACCTTCATTACGACCCCATCTTCATCACCTTTCAACATTTCAGATTTCTTAACCACATCAAAGACCCCCTTTACCACCGGTTTAGGAAACACCATCGACATATTACCAATTTGGTAACGCGATCTCAAAATTAACGGCTGCACACTGTCTTTTACCACAATACCTGTAGCGCGTGTGGCCATGGTCATATACTCTCCTTCATAAGGCGATTCAATAGTCAATCCGTCAGGAGTGCTCATAATATTAATAGCTCCCGGTGTTGGCTTATCTAATGCCACTAAAACATTGTGTAAATTCTGAACTTCGCCAGCCTTTAAAAAGTGATTGTGGGGTTGGCCATCTCCGGCTTCCACAATTTTAAGATAGGATTCGCCAGATTCGTCAGGAATCACGTCCGTTTCCGCACCTTTGATATACTTTTCAAGTTCTATAGAAACTGGAATGTTATTATAATCGGTCTCTGCTTTAAAGGTATTGTTCAATCGGTATGAAAAATCGACTTCACGCTCAATAATCTTACGTTGGGCCATCCCGTCTACCATAAAATCGCCGTCGATATACGCCGTGACGTAGGTTTTTTGTGATAGGAATTGTTTTTCTGTTTCACCTTCTCTAATGGCAATCATCCCTTCATAACCGATGTATCGGGTTACAAAAGCACCAAATATGATCAAAACGAAAGATAAATGCAGGGTTAATGTGGCCCATTTTTTCCAACGCAGCAGTCGGTAGCGGAACATATTACCAATAAAATTGATCATAAAAACCCCCATAATCGCTTCAAACCACCACGCATTATATATCAAATGTCGGGTGTATGGCGTTGGAGAGGTCTCTTGGTTGGCATCTAAAAAAGTTCCGATGGCCATGGCTACGGCAAATACAACAAATAAAATGGCTGTTAATCGGGTGGAAAATAGAATATTAGCTAGTCTTTTTTGCATGGTAGAAGGACGGTTTTTTGGGCTTTCCTTTAAGCAGTGCAAATTTAGCCATTTAAGTTGATTGGGTAAGAATTAAAAGATGTTAAAGTTGAACTATTTTAGGGGAATGTTATTGAGACGACATAATAATAAAGACACAAAGAAATTGAGTGTTTTCTCTAATGTTATGGCACTTAGAAACACCAAAAAAAATTTAAATTGAACTTTGAATAGGAACGATTTGACCAAGATTGCGATTTAGCCCTGTCGCGCCTGAAAAATATTTAAATACATAAAGGTTCCCATTTTACGCGCCCTGTTTTTAGCATTTTGTGCGTATTCGCCTTCAAAAAACTCATCAATGGTGGCAAACCAAAGATTCATCCACAGTCCAAAATGTTCTTGAGTGATGGCGTGATCGTTTTCTTTGTCCACTTTAATATGTACTTCCAAAGGATTTCCCAAATAGCGCTTCTCCAGTTTTTTGGTCATAAATAAGCTGCTCTCCCAGAAGGATGTCAGCCGCTCAATATGCGCCTCCCAATCTGTAATCACACGATTAAAAAACGGACCCAACACCTCATCTTTGCGTACTTTTTTATAAAATTCTGAGACGAGTAAAAAGACGTCATCCCGAGTTTCAATATCTTTCATGTTGCTATAACTTTATGCCATTCGCAACAAATTTATGACAATAAACGTCATATGCACCAAAACAGTCACGATGAATAAATTGTAAATTATCTTTGGCTTCATTTGCGCATACAAAGATCCATTGTAAGCCATTGCGAAAATGACAACCAAGGTCAGGTCTAAAAAATGAAATGATTGCATACTGTTCATCATAATCAGCATCGCGGCAATAGAGCCAATGCAGCTTTGAAAAATGATGCTCAATGGCACGTATAAGGTAAGGTGCTCTCTGAAATCGTCTAAGCCTTTTGTATATAATGTCATCATCCTTTATTTTAGGGTTTATACAAAGTTCCTAAACCATTATTCGTATTTTTATGATTCAAATCATAAGACCATGATTCCGGAACAGATCATCCAAACCTTTGGGGCCATTCTAAAAACCTATTCAAAAGATCGGGCCATTTTTAACGAAGGCGAACATGCTCATTTTTATTACCAAATTAAAACAGGGCAGGTAAAAATGTTTAATCTGACCGAAGACGGAAAGGAATTCGTTCAAGGTTTTTTTGAAAATGGCAATTCGTTTGGCGAACCTCCCCTATTTGGTGCTTTTAAATATCCGGCAACGGCGCTGACTTTGGTGGATTCCGAGGTTTACTTACTATCCAAAGCCTCTTTTTTTGATCTTTTAAAAACGCTTCCTGACATTCATTTAATCTTTACACAAATGATTTGCAAACGGATGATTTACAAGGCGAAAATCGCGAGAGAGGTATCGATTTATCCCCCGGAACACCGCATTTTAACTTTATTGCATCATTTAAAATCCAATGCGAAAGTGACGTCTGATTTTGAAGTGCCCTTAACGCGTCAACAAATATCGGAACTCACCGGACTACGGGTAGAAACCGTAATTAGAGCCATAAAAAAGCTCGAAAAAACGAAAGCCTTGGCCATTATCGATCGAAAAGTGGTCATCTAAGACAGAATCTTAATTCCAGCTTTCTAATGAACGGCTATTGTAGAGCCCAATTTTCCGAATGAAAATTGCCTTTTCTTAATTCCTATGTCTTATTTCTTCATTAATTTAGCGGCATGATTACAGTAACAATTCTTGGTGCCGGCAACGTCGCCACCCATTTATTTAATGCTTTTGACGCCGCTGAAAACGTTAAGGTGAAACAATGGTACAATCGTTCCCTTAAAAGCATTCAGGCTTACAAAAATAAGGTGACCTTAACGGATGACCTTTTGCAATTGGAACAGGCTGATGTTTACATCATTGCCATAAGTGATGATGCCATTGCTAATTTATCTGGCAAATTACCCTTTACAGACCGGCTCGTGCTCCATACTTCGGGCTCGGTAAACGTGCACGATTTGGATAAAAAAAACCGACGCGGAGTGTTTTATCCTTTGCAAACCTTTAGTAAGGCAGCCGCGATCGATTTTGCCAATGTGCCCATTTGCCTTGAAGTATTGGAAAAAACTGACCTGAAAACCTTAAAAGTCTTGGCAAAAGCCATTGGAAGCAAATCACATAAGGTGAATACGGACCAGCGTAAAGCCCTGCATTTAGCGGCGGTTTTTGTCAACAACTTTACCAATCAACTTTATCGCGTTGCTCATGAAATTACTGAAGCAAAAGGTGTAGAATTTGATATTTTAAAACCCTTAATTTTAGAAACTGCTAAAAAAGTTCAGGACCTATCGCCGTATATGGCCCAAACTGGTCCGGCAAAACGCAACGATAAAAAAACCATTACTAAACATTTACAATTGCTGGAAAGTACACAGCATAAAGCAATTTATGAACTTTTAACAGCAAGCATTCAACATACCCATGGAAGAAAAAAGTTATAAAGAATATCTTAAAAACATTACCACCTTTATTTTTGACGTCGATGGCGTGCTTACAGATGGCACTATCGCATTGACCACTAGTGGCGAAATGCTTCGAACCATGCACACCAAAGATGGATTTGCTATGAAGACCGCTTTGTTAGAAGGGTTCCATCTCTGTATCATCTCTGGAGGCAGCAATGAAGGCGTGCGCCAACGGTTACAAGGTTTGGGCGTTACCGATATCTATTTAGGTGCCCATAATAAAATTGAACAGATGGAAGCCTATATGGCGCTACACGAAATTAAACCGGAAAACGTGTTGTATATGGGCGATGATATTCCCGATTATCCGGTAATGATGCGTGTTGGCCTACCGACGTGTCCTCAAGATGCAGTTCCAGAAATTAAGGCGATTTCCAAATACATTTCCCATAAAAATGGCGGCCAAGGCTGTGTGAGAGACGTGATTGAACAAGTGCTAAAAGTGCAAGAGAAATGGAATGGCAACTTTAGCGCAAAATATGATTAGATAGAATGGGGTTGATGATTGATGATTGATGATTTTTGATTGTTGAAGTAAGAATCAGGATTGAAGAGCTGAGAGTCAAGACGGAAGATTTTTGATTGATGATTGACGATTGTTGATTGTTGATTGTTGAAGTAAGAATCGGGACTAAGGAGCCAGGAGTCAAAACTGAATACTTAATTCGTGATTCTAAATACTGAATACCGAATAACGAATACTGAATTCTCAATACTTAATTCTGAATACTGCCTACTGAAAACTGAATACTGAATACTTGATAC
>Ga0114916_1002039_pt1 | contig 10870 bp, 9 predicted proteins | sample MalvirAntarct_66_FD_83501 | JGI IMG/M metagenome (GOLD analysis project Ga0114916, IMG submission 83501) | Marine viral communities from the Global Malaspina Expedition - Malaspina viral metaG Antarct_66 | ecosystem: Environmental > Aquatic > Marine > Oceanic | place: West Anvers Island... | reverse complement strand
TACTTCTCGCTACCGCTTTACCGATTAATGCACAGACAAAACCTGACGCCATGGCAACACCAGCGGTTATCCACTCAGTGTTTTTCTGGCTTAAAAACCCTGACTCCAGCGCTGATCGAGATGCCTTAATAAAAGGGCTAAACAGCCTTAGAGCCATACCAGAGATCCAAGCCTTACATGTGGGTATTCCTGCCTCAACCACTTCACGCGATGTTATTGATAGTAGTTATCAAGTTTCAGAGCTGATGTTTTTTAATAGTATTGAGGATCAAAATAGCTATCAAAGTCACCCTATTCACAAGCAGTTCGTCAAAGATTATGCTCACCTGTGGCACAAAGTGGTTGTTTATGACTCATTAAATACCCAGTAATCATTTGCTTGCTAGAATAATTTTTCACCCATAGCTATTCTACGCGGCTATGCTAGCTCCTCTCGTGGCGCTATGCAGTAGTAATGCACACACCCTAAAATAATACGGGTGATGTGTCACTTCTCAATTCTATTTTCAATCCAGCTCGCAATGTGTTACGCACGGCTCACCTTTGCGCTACTAAGCGCTGTTTTGAATGTTGGCGGTCGCGCCTTTTTCAGCATAGGGCGCCTTTTCATATCAGTTCTCCTAGGATGTTGTGAAGGTTAAGTTGCGCAGCGTTTAGGATGTTGGGAAGGTTAAGTTGCGCAGCGTTTACTAACGATCAGCATACGCCGAGTACGAGCTGGCTATCAAGTAGCATCCGTCACCTCAGTTCTATCAGTGCCACCTTCGTTTTATCCGTCACCTTGGTAGCTTATACCATTCCACGTTAATAAGTGATGGCTCAGCGAGAGTTTAAAAGGGCTTAAACAAGGCGCATGACTGAATGAATAGTTGTTCTCTTTCGAAGTCATGCAACGCAGTGTAAGCCCTTTTAAAACTCGCCTGCAAGGAATGCCCCAGCAGCTTTTGCTCTGCGTTCTCACTATTTGAAAGGGAACAACCATTACTACATAGCGACGTCTTAATCAAAAACCGCTGGACGCATTCTGAGACGGTCACTTATTAATGCGGATTGGTATTACTTCAATGGGTCATTTCAACTCCGGTTTATGTCTTTGGTACACATCTTGTACGTCTTTCCACAAGGCACACTATGCGGCGATATGTGTGTATTTTGTTCATATAACCCACGTCGAAGACGTAAGGATTACCAATGACCTACTTAAAATTCATGGGGATGATTGGCGTATCTACTCTAGTCATGTTCATTATGATGTACTTGAACACGTACGCCTTATCCCATCTGTTTTTCAGTGAAACAAGAACCTACATGGCGCTTTATATGGGGTCGGCCATGACAGTAATTATGCTGTTGTTTATGCTTGGAATGTATCGCGATAAAAAGCGCAACACGGGGATCTTTATTGGCGCCGTTGCGGTATTTTTGTTATGCCTATATCTGGTTCGCTCGCAAGTCACCGTGTCTGACTCTGCTTATATGAATGCTATGATCCCTCACCACTCTATTGCTATTTTGACCAGTGAAAGAGCCAATATCCAAGACGCGCGCGTACGTGAATTAGCAGATAACATCATTCAGGCCCAGCGTGATGAAATTAAACAAATGCAATGGTTACTCAAGGATATAGAGCAAAACGGCAAGGCGCTCTCACAAGCCGACGCCCAGCAGCGACCGGTACCTAAATTTAACAACACCTCACCCCAAGGAGGCCAAAATGAGTAAAACTGCCAGCCTTTATCGTATGGTAACCGATGAACACATTTGCCCTTATGGATTGCGCTCAAAAGATCTTTTGGAGAGAAAGGGCTTTAGCGTTGATGACCACAAGCTAACATCTCGCGAAGAAACCGACCGTTTTCAAGCCAAATACGATGTAAAAACGACACCACAAACCTTTATTGACGATGAACGTGTGGGCGGGTACGACGATCTACGCAGTTATTTTGATAAAGGGCCCGCCGGGCAAACAGGCACCACTTATGCCCCTGTAATCAGCATATTTGCATTAGCCGTATTGCTTACTGCAGCCATGCAATACTTCGTGGCTGGCGAATTCCTTTCAGTTCGCTCACTGATGTTGTTTATCGCATTTTCCATGGTGATGCTCGCGGTGCAAAAGCTACAAGATTTGTATAGTTTTACTAATTCATTTATCACTTATGATCTACTCGCGATGAAGTGGCTGCGCTACGCGTATATCTATCCATCTATTGAAGCTTATGCCGGTGTCGCTATGATCGCCAACTTACCAGCATTGGCGGTGGCTCCTTTCTCGATATTTATCGGCGGTGTCGGGGCTGTTTCGGTGATAAAGGCTGTCTATATTGATAAACGTGAATTAAAGTGCGCCTGCGTAGGTGGCGACAGCAATGTGCCACTGGGCTTCGTGTCCTTGTCTGAAAACCTGTTTATGATTGCCGGTGGCCTAATTATGTTTATGTATTGATGGCCAAGTTCATTTGAAATAGCAATATTAACAAACTCCGTGCTTTGTACACGGGTTGGGTACAAAGCGATTTATGGCAGACTTCCAGAAATGATGGACCTTAAAGATAGCTTAACAAAACAGATATCCAGAGCACAGCAGCCATTATCATCGACAGAGAAACCCCTGCAGAGCCAAGATCTTTTGCTAAGCCCGATAACGGATGAATTTCCTGCCCTACCCTATCTATTGTTACTTCAATAGCGGTATTAACAATCTCGGCAAAAAGAACAAATAATATTGAGACTATCAGTATTCCACTTTGGAATAGTGGAATTTGCCAATAGCCTAAGACCAGCAATGCGACAAATAGCAGCACTAACTCTTGTTTAAAGGCAGCCTCATTTTTAGTCAACCAAAGCAGAGCCTTAAAGGAGTTTTTGCAAGCTAATGTAAGACGTAACCATCCTTTAGGCTTACTTAACGGATCAAAACGTAATGGTGTAACAGGCTTTTTTAAATCTTGCATGGGCTGAATATATCCAAGTTGGCTTGATAGGTAACGCTGTTCACGGCTGTTAATCCTAACAATGTGTCGTACAAATTGTCTTGTGAATAAGGGTTATCGACACGTTGAGCAACACAGCGTTTATATGCTGTATTGCCAAGATTCGAATCCCAGTACACCATAGGTACATGGGTCTGTTCGTCTGGTGCTAACTTGTATGGGAATCCATGCAAATAAAGTCCTTTTTCACCTAGGGATTCGCCGTGGTCTGAAATATATAACATCGCAGAGTTAGGCACATTCGCTAATAAGCCTATCACCTTCCCCAGCACATAATCGGTGTATGCAATGGTATTGTCGTAAGTATTATTAAGCGTTTGAGCCGTGCAATTTTGAATATCGCTTCTTGGGCAATCTGGTTGGTAACGGCCGTAGCTTTCTGGATATCTACGATAATAAGTCGGACCGTGTGAGCCAATCATATGCAAAACAACGACTCTGTTACTGCTTGAGTATTCTTTTAGCGTACGATTAAGTTGATTGACTAAAATTTCATCTAAACAAAAGTCACCGTCGCATAAGGTAGGATCCCTGTGAGGGTCAAACGCTACCGTGTCGATTCTACTGCAGACCCCTTTACAGCTACTGTTGTTATCGATCCAAGTTACCGCTGTACCGGCTCGATGAATAATGTCTAATACGTTGTCCTGGCTACTGGCTATTCTCGAGTCATATTGTTTTCGTGGCAGCCTAGAAAACATACAAGGTACGGATACAGCGGTTGCAGTGCCGCATGAAGTGACATTATTGAAACTCACAGCACCTAAACGCTGTAAGTTAGGGGTGGTGTTTCGATAATAACCATTACTGCCAAATTTATCTGCTCTGGCAGTTTCGCCTACCACAATAACAAGCGTCCGTGGCTGCATGGGTTTAAAGTCATTAATGACAGGATGCTTGTCCAATACTCGGTATGGTAAAGGAGGATAAAAGTACGTATCGCGCAAATATTTATACCCTGCATCGTAAAATGCATAGGGAATGATGTGTTTTATCAAGCCTTTATTATTTCTGCCGACCGCAGCATAACTTTTGTAAAAAAGCCCAGCGATTAATATTATTCCTAACAGCGCCACTAAATTGATCAGCAGCAACTTTTTAATTCTAGAAGTAAATCCGCCTTTTATTTCTTGATTGAGTACAGCAAATACTGGGATCATGCCTAACAAAATAAAAAAGAGTACAAAGCTTATATTTAAATATGAAAATGCTTCTCCAGAATTAGTCTCAACAATATTCTGCAGCATACTACTATCAAAAATAACACCGTAAACTACCGAAGCGTAAAACAAAAAGACACAGACAAGAAAGGTAAATGCAACCGTTATACGGGGGAAAAACACGGCACCAAATACACTAACAAAGAGAATATTAATCAAGGTCAATAATATTGGAATAGAAATAAAAAACACCCATTCCCACAGCGTGTTTGGCTGTACGCTTTCATATACTTTTGAAATAAAAGGATAATTAAAAACAAGTGTAATAATCAGAGATGAATATATTACAAACTGTGATGACGACGGATTTATATTTACTGTTCGACCTAAGTTCAAAACAAGCTTTCCTATGTGAATTTTCACATAGAGTAATTTTTTAAACTTAGGTGATACTTAAGATTAACTTTAGTAGATTATCTTTTATGAGATAATCCACTTGACGTTGCTACCGCTTTTTCATAACGATAAATTTTTAAATCAGGAATAAGTGCACTTAACCCACATTCAGGTTTTCGAGCTTCGGCGGATAATAAAATCCAATTTTTGCGATGCGCATAACCTACCGGCTTGGCCTTTTGCAAATCAAAGCATTTTTCAGAAATGTTGTCCTCATCAACCAACACGTAGCGGGCGTCATCTCCTTTTCCCAACCAATGATAGGCGGTATTAATTTGCTCTGGAAGCTCAGAGTGGTAGCCGAAATGAACAACCGAATAAGGGGAAAATAAAATAAACTGTTCTGAAAAATTCACCAAGCCAATGGTGACATTCTGTTCTTTTACGATAGCTTGAATATTTCGAAAGATATTTTTGGGCGTTTTTACATCATCTAAAAGAACGTAACCCCACGTACTGTATCCCACCATGAGTAGACTGATAAAAAGTGGCCAGGCCCGCCAAATCTTTTTACGTACGGTAAACAGAGATATTCCAACTCCTAGTGCACCAATAAAAAGAAAAAATAGCCATGGCGAAAGGCCATACTTATTTTCGAGCTCTAATAAAAATGTCAACTTTGCTAAACCAGCAAAGCCAACGCCTAAACATAAAATAGATAAAGCAGCGACCACAACCCAAAGCAAACGCGGCAAGCTCGTTTTTGATATCAGCTCTTTTACGTAGGGAGCACTAATTATAACCAACATAGGCAAAGCCGGCAGAATATACACACCTCGCTTACCCGGACTAATACTGAAAAACAGCACTAATAATAAAATCCACGTTGCTGGCAAAATAATCCTTGCGTCGCAATTTTTAAATGCTTGATACCACTTAGGTAATAGCCAGGGCACAGCCACGCTGACAGGAAGCCAAAACAGAGGGATAACTTCAACCAAGTAATACCAAAATGGTTTTAAATGATGCCAAGAGTCAGCGTAACGAGTGACTGTTTGCCTAAATAAGATATTATCGCGATATTGAATCAAAGCAGGGTCTTGGCTTAACTCAACCTGGATCAACATCGGCACCAACCACAATCCAATCGCCAGAAACATAAATATTGGACCGGCCAACCAACGCCATACGTCATAGCGCTGCGCATGCATTGTTACATTAACTGTGTTTGTCTTTTGAAAAAAATAATAAGGGAGCAACATCAAGACAGGAAGAAAACCAACCCCTTTCGTGATGACTCCTAAGCCCATAAAGAAAAATGCGAGATAGTACCAGAGCCAGCGACGTTCAATTAATATGAAACGCAACAATCCATAACAGCCAATGGTAATCCAACAACTCACCATAGCGTCGATTTGAGCAGTTTTTGACTGCAATAAAAATTGCACACTAAATAGTAAAAGCGCCCCTGCCGTTAACCCTACACTTTCATTCCAGAGACGTTTACCTAGATCATAAACCAAAAATACAGTTAATAAGCTTGCCAAGGCTGAGGGCAGTAAAAAGGCAATATGTATCGAGCCTGTTAGCACATAGAAAAAGGCAATTGCCCACATGAAAACAGGTGGCTTATCAGGATAATATTCGCCGCCCCTAGTAGGGAAAAGCCACTGGCCGCTTTCAACCATCTCTTTCGCTATTTGAGCAAATCGAGGCTCGTCAGCAGGCCAAGGATCCCTTAGCCCCAATCCGATCAGAATCAGTGCTGCGGCTGTCAGTAAAAGTACAATGCCAGCAAACTGCTGTTGCCGCTTTCTATCGTTCATATTCATTGGTATGTAGCGCAATAACGTTTACTTTAGTCTCGTTGAGATGATCTGATTTACCGGTAATTTGATTGCGATATTTTTTCAGAATATACGCACCAAGCAGACTGGCTAACAAAAATAGCAATACGCTCGCTATGAGGTTTGCACCAGAGTTCACTAAGACCCCTTTTCCCATCAGTGAAAAAATAATCATTTGAGGTAAGTAACCTATGGTTGAGCCAGTCACAAATGGCAAGACTCGAACTTGTGTTACGCCCGCAATAAGGTTGGTTGCTAAGTTATTACCAACAGGCATCAAGCGCACGACTAACGATTTAACTAAAACATCCTGCTTTAAAAAACGATTTAACTTAGTCATTTTTTCTTTTAAGCGGATTTGAATAAAAGAGCGGGCAAAATATCGGGCGAAAAACACGACGACGATACAGCTCGTCGCAGCAGCAAGGGTCGAATATAAACACCCTTGTACAACTCCAAAGGCGTAGCCACCCATAAAGGCCACAAGTTGTCTAGGCACCCCAAAAGACATCAAACACACAGAAATGCAAAAGTAATTCACTACCCCAGCAAAACCATTGTCACGTGTATGACTATCGATCCATTGCTGACTAAACGTATCACCCCATGGTAATTGTTCGCCAAATTGACCTAGCAAAAAGAGTAAACTAACCAGCAAAGTAAGCTTAACTAGATTGCTGTGCATCTATTGATCCCCCTCAGGATCCAACACAATGTCTTTGAGCTTACTGCGCTTCTGTAGCCACAGAACACCGGCTATATCCAATACTCCTGCTCCTAGGCGACCCAACATATTGTACTTAGAGCTTCCGTACGCTCGGTTTCTGTGATGTACATCCACTACCTTTACCGTTCCACCTTGACGGCGCACAAGTGCAGGGATAAAGCGGTGCATATGATCAAAATAAGGCAAGGTGTGGAATGTTTGTTTGGGAAAGACTTTCAAGCCACATCCGGTATCTGGAGTGTTGTCTCTGAGAATTTGACCTCGTATGCGATTCGCAACGCGTGACTGAAGCCGCTTCCAGGGCGTGTCTTTTCGGTTCTTGCGATTTCCTGCAATGCAAAAGTGAATTCCCTCGGGGAATGGTGCAGCATGTGCGATAAGTTTAGGGATATCCGCAGGATCATTTTGGCCGTCAGCATCAAGCGTAACAATAAGCTCACCTTTTGCGTGCTTAACACCATTCCAAATGGCCGTGCTTTGTCCCACAGAATATAGATGCTTTATCACCTTTACATGCTCAAAGCGACTCAAGCTAAGCTCACGAATTTTTTGATAGGTTCTATCTGTACTACCATCATCTACATAGATAATTTCATAATTTGGTGTATCCACTAGCGCTTCACAGATTTCTCGCACCAAAGGCTCTATGTTTTCTTCTTCGTTTTTTGCCGGTATCACTATTGAAATTTTCACACAACCCTCTATTGTCGAATTGACATACATTTCCACCCATTCGGCGACTTCAAAACAGTATCAAGCGAAACTTAAGGTTAACTGACGATAAACTTTACGTTCATTTTAGGCTTATACCCTCAGCGAATCTTAAGAAAGCTGAGGTATACTAGAGGTATGAAAAAAACAGGCGAAACGTCATGAGAATACTATTAATCGAAGACTCAGCTACCCTCAGGAATAGCTTAAGCCTTGGGCTTGATAAACTCGGGTATTCTGTAGATGTTGCAGCTGATGGCACCACAGGCCTCAGTATGGCACTGATGGGAGACTACGAAATTGTTATTCTTGATCTTATGCTGCCAGAACTTGATGGTCTGGCCATTTTAAAAGCCTTAAGAAAAAGAAATCTAAACGTGCGGGTATTAATACTTTCCGCTCGTTCACAAACAGATGATAAAGTCAGCGGTATTCTCTCTGGCGCAGACGATTACTTGACCAAACCTTTTTCATTTGATGAATTAAGCGCCCGCTTGGTAAGCCTGATGAGAAGAGGCCCTGCTACTAATGCAAATGATCGAATTGAAATTAATGATTTTGTGTTAAACCTCCAGACTAAATCCTTGAGTTACCACCAACAAGACATAGAGTTAACACCGAATGAATATAAAATCATTGAGTGTATGTTTTTGAATCGAGACCGTGTAGTGACTTCTGAAAGACTCAGTGAGTATCTGTCAGGCAATTATGACCACACCTCAAAGAATGCCATTGAAGCACATTTATCGTCGGCCAGAAAAAAGGCCAAAAACATAGGAGCATCTCTTCCTATCAAGAGTAAACGTGGTTTTGGTTATAAAATAGTTGGGATAAATGAAGTCAATTCGTAAAACCTTAACCAGACGACTCTCAATTGTCATTTCAATACTGGTTATAAGCGTATTGTTAGCAGCCGACATTGGCGTAGATAACTGGGTGGAAAATGAGTTCAACCATGCCATGAAGGCTAAAATCGGCTTGCTTCAAACCTTAGTTAGACAAGATATAGACGGCATAAACTTCCATTTCTCAGGCGAATATTTACCTGAGTTCAAAGGTGCTGACTCACCTGAGTATTTTCAGCTTTGGCATAGCAACAAAGCATTTAAAAAATCAGCTACCCTATCCTTATACAAAGACAATCAGTTACCGTTAATCGCAATCAATTTGAATGAGTTTGTCATTAATGACATGACCTTACCAGACGGTCGTTCAGGAAGAATAGTCTACTCTAAATTTATCCCTCAAATGGAAGAAGAGTTAGTTGGCGAATCAAGGCCTGTAGCCCCACCGATGATCATTGCCTATGCAACATCTGTTGAACTATTGAACTTCACTTTATGGTTTATTGATGTCGCATTTATTCTGGCCTTGATCCTAGTCCCTCTCGTCGTCAGGTTTGTGGTAAAGAATACGGTATCTTATTCTTTAACTCCTCTTGATAACTTGAACGAAAAAATCAGAGAAATGCGTTTCAGTGATCCGCTATCTCGCACCGTTTTCGAAAACGATGTAGAAGAATTAACCCCTATCACAGACAGTATTAACCACTTCATCGAAGATAATTACTCACTGTATGTTCGCGAAAAAAGGCTGACTTCTGATATAGCCCATGAGCTCAAAACACCGGTCACTGAGTTAATTAACATGACCGAAGTCGCATTGAAATTCCCGGGAGAAGATAGGTTAGAAAAAGACTTTAAACCGACGGTTCTTCAAATCGCCAATCGAATGAAAAGTATTATATCGGGCTTAATGCTTCTTCAGAAATACAGTCATCAAAGTCTACACTTAGCCGACAACATCAAGCTCGATGTGCTTATCGATAACATCACCGAGCAAAAGAATTTTAATAATATCTTTACTGACATTGAATCTACACCGTCGACCATTATCAAAAGTAACCGGATGGCCATAGAGTCCATAGTGAATAATCTATTTGATAACGCCACCCAGCACAGTAAGCTCGAAACGCCCATCAACGTAGCCTTGATAAGCAATAAACAAGGAAAAATTAAGTTCACTATCAGCAATGTAATGAAGGTTTCACTTACCGAGGGTGATCTATCTCAGATGTTCGATCCGCTCTGGCAAAAAGACAACGCAAGAAGTTCAGAGAACAACTTTGGGCTAGGCCTTTGTATCGTAAAAACCCTTTGTGATGCTGTTAACGCTGAAATTTCAGTGAGTATTGAAGAAATGAAAATATTTTTTAGTGTCACCTTCCCTATAAATCCAATGAGTGCCACTGAGCGTTAGTATTCCCACTGAGCATTAGTACAAAGCAACGGTTAGCCATAAACGAAAACAAGCTTGCCTCTTCTCATAAGCTTGCCATTTACACTGTCCTAACCAACACATAATGACTTAATAGATTTAAGCAAAGAAGATAAATACGCCGTAACTAATACTTGCGATAACCCCTATAGCTGAGACCCATCCCAGTGCTTTCATGTGAGCAAGAGCGCGTCGCCAAATACGTCGTCTTGGTTTTGTCTCATGCCGCGATATACGCGCCACGCGCATACCGTACATATGCGTACCGGTGACCGTTAGACCGGTTAAAAATAGCCCGAAGACAAAATATAAAACTTTACTGAGCATTCCGCCCCATTGTCCAAAATGCAGTGGGTCAGCCGCTTCTGAAATACGGTTATGTACGCTTAAGTCACGGCTATCCTGGTGTTGAATAGGCTGCCCTGTAGCAGGGTTAAAGGTTGCGAAATTCGCTCTTTGGCGAACCAGTATTGCATCTGCTTGGCCTTGAATCTCCACAACATCACCCGATTTTTGCGGGAAGTTAACTCTTGTGATAGACAGCGCTGGAAATTTTTCATGGGCTTGCGCTAGCATTAACGCCAAAAGTTCACTGTCAGGCATGATTGATTGCGTTAGAGCCTTTTCGCTACTGGCAGTTAAGCGCTCTGGGCTGGTGGCAGCCGCCCCCCAACGTTCTGCCAAATACCAACAACCCGTTACACTGATGATCAGCAAAAACCATAAGCTCCATACACCCACCAAACGATGTAAATCTAC
>Ga0114916_1002038_pt1 | contig 10872 bp, 10 predicted proteins | sample MalvirAntarct_66_FD_83501 | JGI IMG/M metagenome (GOLD analysis project Ga0114916, IMG submission 83501) | Marine viral communities from the Global Malaspina Expedition - Malaspina viral metaG Antarct_66 | ecosystem: Environmental > Aquatic > Marine > Oceanic | place: West Anvers Island... | reverse complement strand
TATGCCTGGTGGCCATAGCGAGTTGGCACCACCTGTTCCCATCCCGAACACAGAAGTGAAACAGCTCAGCGCCGATGATAGTGTGGGAGTTCCCATGTGAAAGTAGGTCACTGCCAGGCTTTATATAATAAAAAGGCCACTCCGATAGGGGTGGCCTTTTTTATTATTTGAAGTTTAGAAAGTGTGACCTACTTGAACGGAGTGGTCGGTTTTTGCTCCTGCAAAACCGACATACATCACATCCCTGTGAATAACAAAAACGCCAGGACAGGCAATGCTCCCAGCATTGCTTCTGCATACACTCCATCCATGGAGATAAGCGTTTTTGCATGAGCGAAGCGAGCCCGGAGGGTCAGCCTGAGGGAGGTGGCTGATAAAGTAGGTCACCGTTAACGGCTCCTGCGTTGTCGGCATACATCACATCCATGTGAATAACTGTCAGGCTTTAATACAAAACGATACCCGGTCCTCATAGCGGTCCGGGTATTTTTTTTGACTATCCATTTTGTAATGACCTCACCGGAGCATGGCAACCCCCAAGTGACAAAAACACCGGGACAGGTAATGCTATCAGCATTGCTTCTGCATAAACTTCATCCATGGAGATAAGTATTTTTGCATGAGTGAAGCGTGGTCAGTCAGAGATGTGGCTGATAAAGTAGGTCACCGATAACGGCTCCTGCATTATCCGCATACATTAACCCCTATAAATAACTCCCAGCCTTTAATATAAAAGCACCCGGTCGCTCAGTTGTCTAGGTGATTTATATGAGAGGGAGAGAGAAGAACTTGAATCCAAAAAAGCCCCGTTTAGTTAGACGAGGCTTTTCTAATGTTTACTTTATTTACCCAAAATAAACAGTTCATGGCAATTTCGCTGTTTTACCAATAATAGTAGGGATAACCAAATCGTGGATAGTGCCAATATCTATTGTGGTATCCATGATAAGGGTAAAAACCGTTATAAAAGAAAGGGTCGTAAAAAGGATCTCGCTGAATTGGCTGATATGGTTGCCACTTATACATTGATGAAACATCTAATACAGGCATGATCAACTCTTTCTGGTCTACTTTTCTTGAATCCTCTCCATTAAGGGTTCCGGTAAATGTCAGCAAGGTTCCTTTTTTGTAAACAACAGGATCAATGAATTCCGTTGTTTTCGCCAGAAAACGGCCATCACTTGATTGATTTGTAATCGGTTTACCGTAATGGTTAAGTGGATATTGAACAATTTGCATTATCGAAGCATCATTATTATTTTCCACATTGACTACTTCGCCACCCCAGCGAACATCCTGATTGGCAAAGTTTTCAATGTTTCCCTGGATTTCGTTAAGTTGTAGATCGTTACTCGGAGCGGTCGTGATTTGTTTCGGGATATTACTGCAACCGGAGAGTAAAACTAATACAAAACTTGTCACGAAAAATGCAGACAGCTGTTTCATTGATTGAACCCTTGAAAAAAATGATTTACCTATTTAGAACAAAACCAATGTAGTATAAGTTTCATAAATAGACTATTTGCGAAGGACTTTAAATATTTGGGAGATTTTTCCTAAAAGTGCTGGACGTTTTTAATAGATACTGATAATCTTAGCGACAATTTTCTGGTTAAATCTCCCATACTTCACATAATCGCGTTCTCCGCGCGCATCCAAGGTAATCCTGATTTTAAAACCCATTTTAGGTAATACATGAATCTGACAGAACTGAAAAAGCAGTCCGCTGCTGAATTAATGGAACTTGCACTTTCCATGAATCTTGAGGGCCTTGCCCGCAATCGAAAACAAGAATTAATATTTGCACTTGTTAAAGCACATGCCAAACAAGGGGATGACGTCTACACTACGGGCGTTTTAGAATTATTACCAGATGGTTTCGGCTTCTTACGTTCACCTGAAGACTCCTATGTCGCTGGACCAGATGATATATATGTTTCACCCAGCCAAATCCGCCGATTTCACTTAAGAACTGGTGACACCATTAAAGGTAAAATCCGTCCACCTAAAGACAGTGAACGTTATTTTGCTTTAGTAAAAGTTGATGAGATCAACTACGAAAAACCAGAAAACTCTCGCAACAAAGTCCCATTCGAAAACCTCACTCCATTGTTTGCCAATGAAAGATTTAATCTTGAGCGTGGCAATGGCAGTACAGAGGATTTGACCGCTCGTATTATCGATTTGGCTGCACCAATTGGTAAGGGACAACGTGGTTTGGTTGTTGCGCCACCAAAATCTGGTAAGACCATGATTTTGCAATCAATAGCTCAATCAATTGCCTCAAATTATCCTGAAAGCGATCTCATTGTATTATTGATTGATGAACGTCCGGAAGAAGTTACAGAGATGCAACGTTCTGTAAGGGGAGAAGTTGTTTCAAGTACCTTTGACGAACCGGCAACACGTCACGTGCAAGTTGCCGAGATGGTCATTGAGAAAGCGAAACGCCTTGTAGAACACAAGCATGACGTCGTTATTCTGTTAGATTCAATCACCCGTTTAGCACGTGCATACAATACAGTGTCACCTTCATCCGGGAAGGTCCTTACTGGTGGTGTCGATGCAAATGCTCTGCAACGTCCGAAACGTTTCTTTGGGGCGGCCCGAAATATAGAAGAAGGTGGAAGTTTAACCATTATTGCAACGGCCCTGATTGAAACCGGTTCACGTATGGACGAGGTTATTTTCGAAGAATTCAAAGGTACAGGTAATATGGAAGTATTACTTGAACGGAAATTGGCTGACCGTCGTATTTATCCTGCGATTAATGTCACGCGTTCAGGTACACGCCGTGAAGAATTACTGACTAATGAAGAAGATCTTCAGAAGCTGTGGATATTACGTAAGATTCTGGCTCCAATGGAACCCATTGAAGCAATGGAATTTTTGATGGATAGGTTAAAATCGACTAAAACCAATGTTGAGTTTTTTGATTCAATGAAACAAGGGTAATTATCGATTTGTTGTCTGGCAAAGCTTCGCCACCAGCCATTTTTTTAATGGGCCCGACTGCAGCAGGTAAAACAGATCTGGCACTATTTCTGGCCCAGAATCTACCCGTTGAAATCATCAGTGTTGACTCAGCGCTTGTGTACAAACAGATGGATATTGGCACTGCCAAGCCAGATGCAGTTACCTTGCAGAAGTATCCCCATCACCTGGTAAATATTCTGGATCCTGCAGAGGCTTATTCGGCGGGAAGGTTTCGCCAGGATGCCTTAGCATTAATGGATGATATTACCCAGCGGGGCAAAATTCCATTGCTGGTTGGTGGAACGATGCTGTATTTTAAAACATTACAATATGGCATTGCAGAGTTACCAGAAGCTGACACACAAGTACGGTCAAGACTAGATAATGAGCTTAAGCAGTTTGGTTTGACCTATTTGCATAATCGACTGGCCGAAATAGATCCTGTTTCGGCAAAACGTATTCATAATAATGATCCGCAAAGATTATTACGTGCCTTGGAAGTTTATGAGATTTCTGGAAAAACATTAACTGAATTAACCAAAGATTCAGATTTTGTATTGCCATATGAAGTCATAAAAATAATTCTATCGCCCTTTGATCGAAAAATTCTGCATCAACGAATCGCCAAACGTTACGAAACAATGATGCAAGCTGGATTTATTGATGAAGTAAGGAAACTGTATCGGCGTGAAGATTTGCACGCTGCATTGCCATCAATTCGTGCTGTAGGCTACAGACAGGCATGGTCTTTTCTGCGCGGAGAGTATGACGAAGCCACCTTTATTGAAAAAGCAATTATTGCTACACGGCAAATGGCAAAACGTCAGCTGACCTGGTTAAGAGCCCAAAAAGATGGTGTCTGGTTTGACAGTGGTACAGATTTACCAGAACAGCAGGTATTGGATTTCATATGTTACGAGCTGGCTGCATCCGATAATGCTTGACGATTCTGTGCAGCCTTTTAGAATGCCTAATATACAACTTGAAGTTTAACAATAATAACAACGATGGAGTCGACAATGGCTAAAGCCCAATCCTTGCAGGATCCTTTTTTAAACGCATTACGTCGAGAAAATGTTTCAGTTTCTATATATCTGGTAAATGGTATTAAACTACAGGGCCAGATTGATTCCTTCGATCAATTTGTCATTTTACTGAAAAACTCAGTGAATCAAATGGTCTATAAACATGCCATTTCGACTATTGTACCTGCAAGAAATGTTCAGATAACCCAAGAAGAATAAGGGAGTTTATTGATTGTTTGATCGGCCTGATAGCAATGCAGCTTTTGAAGAGAATTCCGAACAGGAATCTGTTGTTTTAGTTCACCTTGATTTTAATGATCGGGGATTTGATGAAAAACAACAGGAATTCCTCGAACTGGTTAATTCAACGGGTACCAATATATCAGCCGTAGTGCATGGCAAACGTCAGCGTCCTGATTCAAAGTATTTTGCCGGTTCTGGCAAGGTAGAAGAAATAGCTGAACTTGTAGCAGCGAATGATGCTGCGGTAGTGATTTTTAACCACGAACTATCCCCCAGTCAGGAACGTAATCTTGAACAGCGGTTAAAGTGTCGGGTATTAGGCCGCACTGGTCTGATTCTGGACATCTTTGCTCGAAGAGCCCGCTCGCATGAAGGCAAACTTCAGGTGGAACTCGCACAATTACAGCACCTTTCCACCCGGCTGGTTCGTGGGTGGACTCATTTGGAAAGACAAAAAGGTGGTATTGGTTTACGCGGTCCTGGTGAAACACAGTTAGAAACAGATAGAAGGCTGCTTGGACAACGTATCAAGTCCCTTAAGAAGCGCCTTGATAAAGTCCGTTCACAACGGGATCAGGGGCGACGTTCAAGACAACGTGCCGGTGTGCCGGTTATTTCTCTGGTAGGGTATACCAACGTAGGTAAATCAACGCTTTTTAATCGAATGACGGCTGCTGATGTATATGCTGATGATCGTTTGTTCGCTACATTGGATCCTACACTGCGTCGATTAAGATTGGCGGATACAGAACCACTGATAATTGCCGACACCGTCGGGTTTATTCGCCAGCTACCGCATGATTTAGTTGAGTCTTTCAGTTCCACGTTGGAAGAAACACGGGATGCTTCCCTGCTATTACATGTTGTAGATGCAGCAGCACTTGACAGGGATGAGTTGATGAAACATGTTGACGATGTCCTGCAGCAGATAGGTGCTGACGAGTTACCGCAATTGATTATTTATAACAAAATTGATCGCCTGGAAAATGTTCAGCCAAAAATTGAACGTGATCAGAATGGAAAAATACGTCGAATCTGGCTTTCTGCTCAAACAGGTGAAGGCTTGGATCTATTGAGGATGGCATTACAAGAATATTTTCCTGAGCAACTCTCAACGATTGAATCGGTCAATTAAAACGGACTTTTGGTTGCTATCGGCACCCATGTCCGTAAAATAGATTCATTCGGTTTCCACATTGAAAATCATAAATTAAATTTTGGAGCGGTACATGGCTTGGAATGAACCCGGTAGTGGTGATAAAGACCCATGGGGTAAGCGTGGTGGCGGCAATGATGGCCCCCCTGATCTTGATGAAGTTGTAAAAAACCTACAGCGTAAGTTTGCCGGTATGTTTGGTGGCAAAGGTGGCGGAAATAATACTCAACCGCCAGAAGGCAATAACAAAGCCGGTTCAATTGGCGCAGGCTTAATCGCCGCTATTATTTTATTGGTTTGGTTGCTATCCGGTATCTATATTGTCGAACCAGCCGAGCGTGGGGTCGTTTTACGTTTTGGCCAATACAGTCACACTGCTATGCCTGGTCCTCACTGGCATTTCCCTTATCCAATAGATAAGGTTGAAGTAGTTGATGTTGCAAAAATACGTTCAGTTGAGATTGGTTATCGTTCTGCAGGTGGCAGACCAGAAAGTAATGTTTTGTCTGAGTCTTTGATGTTGACCAATGACGAAAATATTGTCGACTTAAAGATCGCTGGCCAATATCGCATTAACGATGCGGCGCAATATCTTTTTAATGTGCGTACTCCAGACACCATTCTCCGTCAAATGATGGAAAGTGCCGTTCGTGAAGTTGTTGGTCAATCGACAATGGACTTTGTATTAACTGAGGGACGGAGTGAAGTTGCCACCCGTACTGAACAACGCTTGCAAGCCATGCTGGATGCACATGCTACCGGTTTGACAGTTACCAGTGTCAGTATGCAGGATGTTCAACCGCCTGAGCAGGTTCAGTCAGCTTTTGCAGACGTGGTCAAAGCACGTGAAGATGAAGTCAGACAGAAGAATGAAGCTGAAGCCTACGCAAACGATATTATTCCACGGGCTCGCGGTCAGGCCTTCCGTGATATTCAGGAAGCCGAAGCTTACAAGAGTCAGGTGGTTGCCAAGGCAAATGGTGAAGCCAGTCGTTTTGTTCAGGTTATGACCGAATACGAGAAAGCACCATTAATCACCCAGGAACGTCTCTACATTGATGCTATGGAATCTGTCTACAGTCGGAGTCAGAAAGTAATGGTAGATATTGATAGCGGTGGAAACAACGTTCTTTACTTGCCATTGGATAGAATGCGTAGCAGTGGTGGTAATGCTCCTCGTGTAGATTTAAATAACTTGAATTACCCGACAACAGGTAATAGCACCAACACATCCACCACAAGTTCCTCTGCTCAGGATGGATCACGTAGCCGGGGAGGACGTTAATCATGAGTTCTAAATTTACTACAATTATTTTTATCGTTGTCCTGGCATTGATCACGATGAGTTCTGCGATTTTCTTTGTGGATGAACGTGAGCGCGTTATATTGCTTCGTTTAGGTCAAATTGAACATGCAGATTTTGAGCCGGGCATTCATTTCAAAATTCCATTTGTTAATGAAGTTCGTCGCTTTGATGGTCGTATTCTCAGTCTTGATGCCACACCAGCACGTTATCTAACCGGCGAAAAGAAAAACGTTATTGTGGATTCTTTTATCCTTTGGCGTATTTCAAACGTTGCTGATTACTTCACTTCGATGGGTGGTGATGAAGAGAGTGCCAGATTACGGTTATCACAAATCATAAAAGATGGCTTACGTGCCGAATTTGGGCGTCGCACGATTCAGGAAGTGGTTTCTGGTGAACGTTCAGAGATGGTCAGTGGCCTGATGGATGAAGCAAACCGGATTTCAAACGAGTTTGGTATTGAGGTTGTTAATGTCCGTATTAAACGTATTGATTTGCCTACCGAAGTAAGTTCATCGGTTTACACCCGGATGGAAGCTGAACGTGAACGTGTAGCTAAAGATTTACGTTCGCGTGGTGCGGAAGAAGCAGAAAAAATTCGTTCAGATGCAGACAGACAACGTACCGTAATACTGGCTGAGGCAAATCGCCAATCAGAAATGTTACGTGGTGAAGGTGATGCGACTGCAACCCAGATTTATGCCGATGCCTATGGTCAGAATGAGAATTTTTATTCTTTCTATCGCCGTCTAGGAGCATATAAGCATATCTTCCAAGGGGATGATTTGCTGGTTATTGAACCGAAAGGTGATTTTTTCAGCAGTTTTAGTGACTTGAATACATTGGAACAGTGAGTGACTCGCTGATTCAGAGTCTATGGCTCGCCACCGCATTAATGTTGGTTATTGAAGGGATTTTGCCGTTTGTTAATCCCGCAGCATTAAGGCGAGCCATACTCCAGATTGCCACAATGACGGATCAGCAAATACGCATAACTGGATTGCTGAGTATGCTAGCTGGCCTGTTGATTTTATACTGGGTTAAGTAATTTACATGACACTAAAAGAAAGTTGGTTGCTCCCCGAGGGCATCGATGAATTAATGCCTGAAGAGGCTGCACAGCTGGAACGAATGCATCGGCTGTTGGTTGATCGTATGCAAAGCTGGGGCTACCAGCTTGTTGTTCCCCCCCTTGTTGAATACCTGGATTCCTTATTAACCGGAACCGCAAAAACCCTGGATCTGCAAACCTTTAAATTGATAGATCAGTTATCCGGTCGGTTGCTTGGTATTCGTGCTGATATGACTCCCCAAGTTGCCAGAATTGCTGCTCATCGCTTACGTGATAGCTCAGATGTATTACGTCTTTGCTATATCGGTAGCGTATTGCATACATTGCCGGCCGGTCAGGCCAGTTCACGTAATCCTATCCAATTAGGTGCTGAAATATACGGCCATGCGGGTCCGGAAAGTGATATGGAAAGTATCCAGCTGATGGTCGAGTTACTAGAGATCAGTGGTGTTTCAGGCTCAATCTCTTTAGATATCGGTCATGTGGGAATATATCGTGGATTAGCTGATTTTGCAGAACTGGATGATGAGCAAGAACAGGCACTGTTTTCTGCCATGCAACGCAAGGCCTTGCCAGAAATACTGCATTTATTATCAACTTACGCTATTGCTGAAAACGCCAGTAATATGTTGGCGGCTCTATCCGAATTAAACGGTGACGTCAGCGTACTGGATAAAGCAAAACTTATATTACAGGATGCACCAGATTCGGTATTAAAAGCACTCGACACACTTGTTGTTCTTGCCGAGATGGCACAACAACGCTTACCAGAGATTCAATTGAACTTTGACCTGGCAGAGCTTCGAGGCTATCACTATCATACCGGAGTGGTTTTTGCGGCTTATCAGTCAAATTCGGCACAGGCGATTGCATTGGGTGGCAGATATGATGATATTGGTCAGGATTTCGGTCATGCCCAGCCCGCGACTGGCTTTAGCCTGGATTTGAAAAAGCTGGTTACCAGTTTCCCCAAACCGACTGAAAAACGTCAGGTTATAGCAACGGAATGGTCAACTGATCCGCAACAGCTGGAATTGGTCGCAAACTTACGTGAACAGGGAAATATTATTGTATTTGATTTGCCTGGCAGTACCACACAAACCGATAAAACATTGATTCAACAAGATGGCCGCTGGCAAGTGGTCGATACAGGAAATAACACGCGTGGCTAAAAATATTGTAGTAATTGGTTCCCAATGGGGTGATGAAGGTAAAGGCAAAGTTGTTGATCTGCTGACCGACAGCGTTTCTGCTGTTGTACGTTTTCAAGGCGGACATAATGCAGGACATACTCTGGTTATTGAGGGCAAAAAAACCATTTTGCATTTGATCCCGTCCGGTATATTGCGTGAGCATGTTCAATGCCTTATTGGTAACGGTGTGGTGTTATCGCCAGAAGCATTAATCAAAGAAATGAACGAATTGGAAGCAAATGGTATCCCAGTTCGCCAGCGTCTGAAAATTAGTGCTGCCTGTCCCTTGATTTTGCCATATCACGTAGCGCTGGATGTTGCCAGAGAGTCACGCCGCGGTAAGGATGCGATTGGTACGACTGGTCGCGGTATTGGTCCCGCTTATGAAGATAAAGTAGCTCGTCGTGGTTTAAGGCTTGGTGATCTGGCTAACGAGCAAAAATTTGTAGAAAAACTCCGTGAAGTTGTCAGCTTTCATAATTTTGCCTTGATAAATTACTATCAGGCTGCTCCTGTAAGTTTTGAGCAGGTACGTGATGAAACTTTAGCTATGCGTGATGTACTGTTGCCAATGATTGCGGATATTCCGGCGATGCTGCAACAGTATTATCTCAACGGTGATCGTGTGATGTTTGAAGGCGCTCAGGGCGCGTTGCTGGATATTGACCACGGAACCTACCCTTATGTCACCTCATCCAATACAACGGCCGGTGGTAGCGCAACGGGTGCAGGTGTAGGACCTTGTCATATTGATTATGTATTGGGTATTACCAAAGCCTATGCTACCCGTGTCGGCGCAGGTCCATTTCCATCAGAATTAAGCTGTGGTATCGGTAAACATTTATCTGAAAAAGGTCACGAAAAAGGTTCTACAACCGGTCGTGATCGCCGTTGTGGCTGGTTGGATATGGTGGCATTAAACCGTGCCAGCTGGATTAACAGTATTACCGGCTTATGTTTAACCAAACTGGATGTACTGGATGGACTGGAAACGATTCGCTTGTGCATTGGTTACAAACGCCATGGTGAAGATGTAACCGTTCTGCCACTGAGTGCTGATGAGTTTGAAGGATGTGAACCGGTATATATTGATATGCCCGGTTGGCAGGATTCCACATTGGGTATTACTGAGTTTGATGCCTTGCCGGAAAATGCTCGTAACTATATTAACAAGATTCAGGAATTGGCCGGTGTGCCGATTGATATTATTTCCACCGGTCCGGATCGCTGTGAAACCATTGTTCGCCGTGATTTGTTCAGCCTGTAAAAAAGACTGAAACTTATTAAACGCCCTCTACTGGAGGGCGTTTTTGGTTGCGGAATTATTTTCTATCGGGCGAAATCGCAGCATATAACGCTGAATAATCAGTATTATCCAGACCCATGGCAATGGTTTTATCGAGTAATCGATTGATGCCTTCTAATGCACTGGTATCAAGACGAAGTTGCTCCCCAACCTCAAGAAACAAACGTGTATCTTTTGCCAGATGTTTAGTTGGAAAATTAGGATCGCTGAAATTTCGATTGCGCATACGATCCAGCTTTTTATCAAAGGTTGGAGCATATAAAGCACTTTCACGCAAAATCTGCATAAATTGATCAACGTCAATCCCGTTCTCTTCAATCAAGGCCAGACTCAATGAAAAGGTTGCTGTAAGGCCAGCAATTAATTGATTCAACGCTAATTTAACTGCCGCTGCCTGACCAGTTCTTCCAATATAACGAGGCGTTTCGCCAATCATTTTTAATAAAGGAAGCGCCCGTTGATAATTATCCTCCATTCCAGCTGCCATCAGAATCAGTTTGCCGCTTCGGGCTTCTGGCAAGCTTCCTAATACCGGGCACTCAAGATATTCGGCGCCGGCACTGTTTAGCTGATGCTCAATGTGCTGTGACTGTTG
>Ga0114916_1002037_pt1 | contig 10872 bp, 10 predicted proteins | sample MalvirAntarct_66_FD_83501 | JGI IMG/M metagenome (GOLD analysis project Ga0114916, IMG submission 83501) | Marine viral communities from the Global Malaspina Expedition - Malaspina viral metaG Antarct_66 | ecosystem: Environmental > Aquatic > Marine > Oceanic | place: West Anvers Island... | reverse complement strand
GGACCAGTTCGGCTCGCAGCTGCGCATCGCCAAGCCGATCTCCGTCGACAAGACCGAAGTCACCATCTACTGCATCGCACCCAAGGGCGAGAGCGCCGAAGCCCGCGCCCGCCGCATCCGCCAATACGAAGATTTCTTCAACGTCAGCGGCATGGCCACCCCTGACGACCTGGAAGAATTTCGCGCCTGCCAGCAGGGCTTCGCCGGAAGGGCGATGGAATGGAACGACATGTCCCGCGGTGCCAAGCACTGGATCGACGGCGCCGACGAGGGCGCGCAGGAAATCGACCTGCATCCGCTGATGAGCGGCGCACGTACCGAGGATGAAGGCCTGTTCGTGCTGCAGCACCACTACTGGCAGCAGCAAATGATCAAGGGGCTCAAGGAAGAGCAGGACCAGCTGATCCACGTGGAGGGTGCGTGATGACTCTTTCCTACGACGCCGCGCGCGACTTCCTCTACCGCGAAGCGCGCTATCTGGATGACAAGGACTGGGACGCGTGGCTCGAACTCTATGCGCCGGACGCCACCTTCTGGATGCCGGCCTGGGATGATCGCGACCAGCTGACCCAGGACCCGATGAGCGAAATCTCGCTGATCTGGTATGGCAACCGCAGTGGCTTGGAAGACCGGGTGTTCCGCATCCGCACCGAGCGCTCCAGCGCGACCATTCCGGACACGCGCACGAGCCACAACATCAGCAACCTCGAACTGCTCGAGCAGGCCGATGGCGTCTGCAAGCTGCGTTTCAACTGGCACACGATGAGCTTTCGCTACAAGACGGTCGACCACTTCTACGGCACCAGCTTCTACACCCTGGATACGCGCGGCGAGAACCCGCTGATAAAGGCCAAGAAGGTCGTGCTAAAGAACGACTACATCCGCCAGATGATCGACGTGTACCACCTCTGAGGGCGCCGCCATGACTCACAAGATCGCATTGAACTTCGAAGACGGCGTCACCCGATTCATCGACGCCAACTTAGGCGAAACCGTCGCCGACGCCGCCTATCGGCAGGGCATCAACGTTCCGCTGGATTGCCGTGACGGCGCCTGCGGGGCCTGCAAGTGCTTCGCTGAAAGCGGTCGCTACGACCTCGGCGAGGAATACATCGAGGACGCACTCAGCGAAGCCGAAGCCGAGCAGGGCTATGTATTGACCTGCCAGATGCGCGCCGAAAGCGACTGCGTGATTCGCGTGCCGGCCGCTTCTGACATTTGCAAGACCCAGCAGGCCAACTACCAGGCTGCCATCAGCAATGTGCGGCAGCTGTCAGAGAGCACCATTGCGCTGTCGATCAAGGGCGAGTCGCTGAGTCAGCTGGCCTTTTTGCCTGGGCAGTATGTCAACCTGCAGGTGCCCGGCAGCGACCAGACCCGCGCCTATTCCTTCAGTTCGTTGCAGAAGGACGGCGAGGTCAGCTTTCTGATTCGCAACGTGCCGGGCGGCTTGATGAGCAGCTTTCTGATCAACCTTGCCAAGGCTGGCGACAGCGTCAACCTGGCCGGCCCGCTTGGCGCCTTCTATCTGCGCGAAATCAAGCGGCCGCTGCTGTTGCTGGCGGGCGGCACCGGCCTCGCGCCGTTCACCGCGATGCTGGAGAAGATCGCCGAGCACGGCAGCGAGCATCCGCTGCACCTCATCTACGGCGTCACCCACGACCACGATCTGGTGGAAATGGACAAGCTCGAAGCCTTCGCCGCGCGCATCCCTAACTTCACCTACAGCGCCTGCGTCGCGAGCCCGGACAGCGCCTATCCACAGAAGGGTTACGTGACCCAGCACATCGATCCCAAGCACCTGAATGACGGTGAGGTGGACATCTACCTCTGCGGCCCGCCTCCGATGGTCGAGGCGGTCAGCGGCTTCATTCGCGAGCAAGGGCTAGAACCTGCGAATTTCTACTATGAGAAGTTTGCCGCCAGCGCCTGAGGGCAAGGTGGGCAAGGTTTTCTGTAGGAGCGAGAGGGGCGCTGAGCCCTCGCTCGCGAATGGGCCGGCACGCCGCCAACCGTCTGGATCACCGCACCGAAGAGCTTCGCGAGCAAGCTCGCTCCTACAAGGCTGGGTGCGCTGGCTTCGAGCAAGTTGAGGAAAGGTAGATGAACACACGTTTTCAGAACAAGGTTGCCGTCATCACCGGCGCGGCCCAGGGCATCGGTCGGCGTGTTGCCGAGCGCATGGGCGAAGAGGGTGGCCGGCTGGTGCTGGTCGACCGCTCTGAGTTGGTCCATGAACTGGCCGATGAGCTAGGGGCGAAGGGTGTCGAGGTGCTGACGCTGACGGCTGATCTCGAGCAGTTTGCCGACTGCCATCGCGTCATGGCCGCGGCGAAGGCGCGCTTCGGCCGCCTCGACATCCTCGTCAATAACGTCGGCGGCACCATCTGGGCCAAGCCCTTCGAGCATTACCAGGAACACGAAATCGAGGCCGAGGTGCGGCGCTCGCTGTTCCCCACGCTCTGGTGCTGCCACGCCGCACTGCCGCACATGCTGGAACAGGGCGCTGGCGCCATCGTCAACGTTTCCTCCATTGCCACCCGCAGCCTCAACCGCGTGCCCTACGGCGCGGCCAAGGGCGGCGTCAATGCGCTGACCGCGTGCCTGGCCTTCGAGAATGCCGAGCGCGGCATTCGCGTCAACGCCACCGCGCCGGGCGGGACCGAGGCGCCGCCGCGCCGCATTCCGCGCAACGCCGCCGAGCAGAGCGAGCAGGAAAAGATCTGGTACCAGCAGATCGTCGATCAAACCGTCGACTCATCGCTGATGAAACGCTACGGGACAGTCGACGAGCAGGCCGGCGCCATCCTGTTTCTCGCTTCGGACGACGCTTCCTACATCACCGGCGTGACGCTGCCGGTGGGCGGTGGCGATCTCGGCTGAATCACAGAGACCGGCCTGGTCGGCCAACGTCAGGGCACCTCGGGCTTGCAGCGCTACCGCTGCGGCCGAACCGCGACTAACAAAAACAATAGAGAGTCTTGCCATGCGAAAAGTAGATGTTCACGAAATCATCGATAACGCGCGCTTCAGCCGCTTCCACTGGCTGGTCGTGTGCCTCTGCGCACTGCTGCTGATCTTCGACGGCTACGACCTGTTCATCTACGGCGTGGTGTTGCCGGTGATCATGAAAGAGTGGGGGCTGAGCCCACTGGAAGCCGGCGCCCTCGGCAGTTATGCGCTGTTCGGCATGATGTTCGGCGCGCTGGTGTTCGGCACTCTGGCTGACCGCATCGGCCGCAAAAAAGGCATCGCCGTGTGCTTCGTGCTGTTCAGCGGGGCCACCGTGCTCAATGGCTTCGCCAGCACGCCGACCGAGTTCGGCATTTTCCGTTTTCTCGCCGGCCTCGGCTGCGGCGGGCTGATGCCCAACGTGGTGGCGCTGATGAATGAGTACGCGCCGAAGAAACTGCGCAGCACGCTGGTAGCCGTCATGTTCAGCGGCTACTCGCTGGGCGGCATGCTCTCGGCCGGCCTCGGAATCTACATGCTGCCGCGCTTCGGCTGGGAAGCGATGTTCTTCGCTGCTGCCGTGCCGCTGCTGCTGTTGCCGGTGATTCTCTGGTATCTGCCGGAATCGGTGGGTTTCCTGGTTCGTCAGGGGCGAGGTGAACAGGCCCGGGCGCTGCTGAACAAGGTCGACCCAAGCCGCCAGCTGACAGCGGACGATGAGCTGGTGATGACCGATGTGAAAGGCAAGAGCGCTTCGGTGCTGGAGCTGTTTCGCGACGGCCGTGGCGTACGGACCTTCTCCCTGTGGCTGGCGTTCTTCTGCTGCCTGCTGATGGTTTACGCGCTGGGTTCATGGCTGCCGAAGCTGATGGCGAACGCCGGTTATAGCCTGGGCTCCAGCCTGTCCTTCCTGCTGGCGCTGAACTTCGGGGGGATGGCTGGCGCGATTCTCGGCGGCTGGCTGGGCGATCGCTACAACCTGTCCAAGGTAGTGGTGGTGTTCTTCGCCGTGTCGGTAGCCTCGATCAGTTTGCTGGGCTTCAAGACGCCGATGCCGGTGCTGTACACCCTGATCTTCATCGCCGGCGCCACGGTGATCGGCACGCAGATCCTTCTGTACGCGACCGCTGCACAGTTCTATGGCCTGTCGATCCGCTCCACCGGGCTTGGCTGGGCCTCGGGAATCGGCCGCAACGGCGCCATCGTCGGCCCGCTGCTGGGTGGTGCGCTGCTGGGCATCAACCTGCCGCTGCAGCTCAACTTCATGGCCTTCGCCGTGCCGGGCGTCGTCGCTGCACTGGCCATGACCGCCTTCGCCATCTCCAGCAAGCGCAGCCCGGAAGCCGCACCAGTCGTGCTGTCGGCGGCCAAGGCGTGAACCCTGACATTGGTAAATCGGAAATCGATATGAGCCCCATCCTGATCGAAAGCATCCAGGCAATCGTCGTCGATCTGCCAACCATTCGCCCGCACAAGCTGGCCATGCACACCATGCAGAAGCAGACGCTGGTGGTCATCCGCGCGAAGTGCAGTGACGGTATCGAAGGCATCGGCGAGTCCACCACCATTGGTGGTCTGGCTTACGGCAACGAGAGCCCGGAGAGCATCAAGCAGAACATCGACAGCCATCTCGGCCCGCTGCTGGTGGGTCAGGATGCGGCGAATATCAACGTCGCCATGCTGCGGCTGGACAAAGCCGCCAAGGGCAACACCTTCGCCAAATCTGGCCTGGAGAGCGCGCTGCTCGACGCCCAGGGCAAGCGCCTTGGACTGCCAGTCAGCGAACTGTTGGGTGGTCGTGTACGCGACAGCCTGGAAGTCGCCTGGACCCTGGCCAGCGGTGACACGGCGAGAGACATCGAGGAGGCCGAGCGCATGCTCGATATTCGCCGCCATCGCATCTTCAAGCTGAAGATAGGCGCTGGCGAAGTGAATGCCGACCTCAAGCACGTCGTCGCCATCAAGCAGGCCCTTGGCGAGCGCGCCAGTGTGCGTGTCGATGTTAATCAGGCATGGGACGAGTCGGTAGCGCTGCGTGCCTGCCGCATCCTCGGCGACAACGGCATCGACCTGATCGAACAGCCAATCTCGCGGATCAACCGCGGTGGACAGATCAGGCTCAACCAGCGCAGCCCGGCACCGATCATGGCCGACGAATCCATCGAAAGCGTCGAAGATGCCTTCAGCCTGGCCGCCGACGGCGCCGCAAGCATCTTCGCCCTGAAGATCGCCAAGAACGGCGGTCCGCGTGCCGTATTGCGCACCGCGCAGATCGCCGAGGCAGCCGGTATCGCGCTGTATGGCGGCACCATGCTCGAAGGCGCCATCGGCACCCTGGCCTCGGCGCATGCCTTCGTCACCCTCAATAAGTTGACCTGGGGCACCGAGCTGTTCGGCCCGCTGCTGCTCACCGAAGAAATCGTCGCCGAGCCGCCGGTCTACCGCGACTTCCATCTGGAAGTGCCGCGCACGCCGGGCCTTGGCCTGACCCTCGATGAAGAGCGCCTGGCGTTCTTCAGTCGCAAATAACCGGAGGCTGAACCGATGCTGTTCCACGTAAAGATGACCGTAAAACTGCCCGTCGATATGGACGCCGGCAAGGCCTTCAAGCTCAAGGCCGACGAGAAGGAACTGGCCCAGCGCCTTATGCGCGAGGGTAAGTGGCGCCACCTGTGGCGCATCGCCGGTCAGTACGCCAACTACAGCGTGTTCGATGTGGCCAGCGTGCAGGAGCTGCACGACACCCTGATGCAGCTGCCGCTGTTCCCCTACATGGAGATCGAGGTCAATCCGCTGTGCCGGCATCCGTCCTCGATTCGTGAAGACGACAGCTGATCGAATTTGAAAAAGGCCGGTGTTCGCCGGCCAGCGACCCAGCGTTACCACAACTACAAGATGAGGCCTGAGCCATGACTGTGAAAATCTCCCACTCCCCGGAAATCCAGCAATTCTTCAAGAAAGCCAGCGGCTTTCAGAACGACCAGGGCAGCAGCCGGATGAAGACCGTGACCAACCGCATCCTGGTCGACGCGGCGAAGATCATTGAAGACCTGGAAATCAGCCAGGACGAATTCTGGAAGGCAGTTGACTACCTCAATCGCCTCGGCGGGCGCAATGAAGCCGGCTTGCTGGTGGCCGGGCTCGGGCTCGAACACTTCCTCGACTTGCTGGAAGATGCCAAGGACGCTCAGATCGGCCTGACCGGTGGCACGCCGCGCACGATCGAAGGGCCGCTTTACGTCGCCGGCGCGCCGATTGCCGAAGGTGAAGTCCGCATGGACGATGGCAGCGAGGAGGGTGTCGCCACGACGATGTTCCTCCAGGGTCGGGTTACCGGGCCGGACGGAAAGCCGCTCGCCGGCGCCACTGTAGACCTGTGGCACGCCAACACCCAGGGCAACTACTCGTACTTCGACCAGAGCCAGTCGGAGTACAACCTGCGCCGCCGCATCATCACCGATACCGAAGGCCGCTACCGTGCTCGCAGCATCGTGCCGTCCGGCTACGGTTGCTCGCCGGATGGTCCAACCCAGGAAGTACTGAACCAGCTGGGCCGGCACGGGCAGCGCCCAGCGCACATCCACTTCTTCATCTCCGCGCCGGGCCATCGCCATCTGACTACCCAGATCAACCTGGCCGGCGACAAGTACCTGTGGGACGACTTCGCCTACGCCACCCGTGACGGCCTGATCGGTGATATCCATTTCAATGACGATCCAGCGGCGGCGAAGGCTCGCGGGGTGCAGGGGCGGTTTGCCGAAGTCGAATTCGACTTCCAGTTGCAGCAGGCGCCCGCACCGACCGCCGAGCAACGCAGCAATCGCCCGCGGGCCCTGCAAGAGGCGTGAGGCGCGGCGGCGGCGGTGGCAAGCACGGATGTCGCGGTTGACGTAGGGTGGATGACGCTTTTTCATCCACCGGCTTCTGCGCAACGCCTGCGGAGGAGGGCATCGGCGCTAGTGTGGCACCGTAGGGTGGATGGGTGAAGCGTCATCCACCCTACGGTGCCTGGTGCAGTACAAGACCCGATGGCGGATCGAATGCGTGACCTACAAAAAAAGCGCTCCGGACACTGTCACGGAGTGCCATGCCTGACGTGCGAGGCGATATGAAAGCGCTGTACCAAGATTTTTCCCTGTCGGCGGTGGTCGCCGGGTTTATCGCGACGATAATTTCCTACGCCGGGCCGCTGGTGATCATTTTCCAGGCGGCGGAGGCGGGCGGCTTGCCGCGCGACATTCTGTCTTCCTGGGTGTGGACGGTGTCCATTGGGAGCGGTGTGCTGGGCATCGTTCTCAGCCTGCGCTACCGCGTGCCGATCATCATTGCCTGGTCAGCACCGGGGTCGGCATTGCTGGTCAGTATGCTTCCCGACATCAGCCTGAACGAGGCGGTGGGCGCCTACCTGGTCTCCAGCCTGATCGTGCTGCTGGTCGGTCTGTCGGGCGCATTTGACCGAATCATTCGCAAGCTGCCCGCAGCGATCTCTGCGGCCATGCTGGCGGGCATTCTGTTTCGCTTCGGCACCGGGCTGTTCGTGGCAGTCAAGGATCAGCCCGGCCTGGTTCTGGCGATGTTCACAACCTATCTGCTGTTCAAGCGGGCAATGCCGCGCTATGCCGTGATGGCCGTGCTGGTGGTAGGCGTTGCCATGGCCGTTGCCAGCGGCGAGCTGCACAGCGAGGCGTTGGTGATCGGCCTGGCGACACCGGTCTGGATCACCCCCGAATTCAGCTGGCAGGTCGTCGTGGGCGTGGCCTTGCCGCTGGTGATGGTGGCGCTGACCGGGCAGTTTGTGCCGGGCATGGCGGTACTGCGTAACGACGGTTACCAGACGCCGGCGAGCCCCTTGATCAGCAGCTCTGCGTTGGGCTCGCTGATCCTGGCGCCGTTCGGTTGCCACGGCCTGAACCTGGCGGCAATCACCGCCGCCATCTGCACCGGCAAGGAAGCCCACGAGGACCCGGCCAAACGCTATGTCGCCGGCGTCTCCGGGGGAGTGTTCTACCTGTTGCTGGGTATTTTTGGCGCGACCCTGGTGTCGGTGTTCACGGCGTTTCCCGCGGCACTGATCGCCGCCTTGGTTGGGCTGGCGCTACTGGCCGCCATCGGCGGTGCACTGAGCGCTGCGATGTCAGTGCCAGCGGATCGCGAAGCCGCAATGATCACCTTTCTGGACAGCCTCCGGGATGTCGTTGCTCGGTTTGTCCGCCGCATTCTGGGGGCTGACCTTCGGCCTGGCCGCTCATCTGCTGCAGGCGGCGCGACGGCCTCGGTCAACCACACCGGTTGGCACCCCGGTACTTGAAGAGAAACAGCCAACGCGCTGAGCACACCGCTTCCACCTGAACCTCGTCTGTCTGCCCGCTCATGCTGGCGGTACGGCGGCGTGTACCTGAAAAACAACAACAACGAGTCCATAAAGATGACAAACAAGTTAAAACCGTCCCGCATCGCCCTGGCTATCGGCACCACCCTCAGCCTTTGTGCAGCGCATGCCGCCGAGGTGGGCTTCCTCGACGGCACCACGGCAACACTGCAGGCGCGAAACTATTACTTCAGTCGCGACTTCTCCGACATCGTCGGGCCTAACCAGCAATCCAAAGCGCAGGAGTGGGCGCAAGGTTTCATTCTGGACGTCAGGTCGGGCTACACCGAAGGCACGGTCGGTTTTGGCGTCGATGTGCTTGGCCAGCTCGGCTTCAAGCTCGACAGCGGCGTAAGTCGGGTCAACACCGGCTTGCTTCCGACCGGCAGTGATGGCAATGCGGCAGATGACTTCGGTCGCATTGGCGCGGCGCTCAAGGCCCGGCTGTCGAAGACCGAACTCAAGATCGGCGAGCTGACCCCGAACCTGCCAGTGCTGACCTTCAGTGACATCCGCCTGCTGCCACCGACCTATCAGGGCGCCAGTCTCGTATCCCAGGAAATCGACGGCCTGACCGTGCTGGCCGGTCAGTTCCGCTCGGCCAGCGTGCTCAACGAAGCGGGTGACGGCAAGATGCGCGCGAAGCTCGGCCATGTCCCGCAGTTGGGTGGCTATGCCGAGACTGACCGCTTCAATTATGCCGGCGCGGACTATGCCTTCAACGACAAGCGCACCAGCGCCGGGATCTGGTATGCGCAGCTCAAGGACATCTACAACCAGCGTTTCTATAACTTCAAGCACAGTGAGCCAGTGGGAGATTGGGTGTTCGGCGCCAATCTCGGCTTCTATGATTCTGAAGAGGACGGCGAGCGCATGCTGGGTGAAATCGACAACCAAGCGCTGTTTTCGCTGCTGTCGGCCAAGCGTGGAGGCCACACCTTTTCGGTCGGCTACCAGGCGATGTTTGGCGACGATGCCTTTCCCCGGGTCTTCAACAATGTCAGCCCGCTGGGTAACGAAGTGCCCACCTACGAGTTCGCTGGCGCTGATGAGCGATCCTGGCAGTTGCGGCATGACTTCGACTTTTCCGCTGTCGGCATTCCTGGGCTGGTGACCACGCTGCGCTACTTGCGCGGCAACAATGTGGACACCAGCAGTGGCTTCGAGGGCAAAGAGTGGGAGCGCGATCTGGACCTTGGCTACACCTTCCAGAGCGGCGTGCTGAAGAATCTGGCGGTACGGGTGCGCAACGTCACTGCGCGCTCCAACTATCGCAGCGATATCGACGAGAATCGGCTGATCTTCAACTACACCTGGCAACTTTTGTAACAGCTACAGCCCTTGGCTTTAAGTGATCAGCTCTGCGATTATCGAACGCCAGTACGATAATCGCCCATCGCTTTCGCCAAGGACGCCTGCCATGAATGACGAATCCCGCACCAGTCTTGCTCCAATGGCGCCGGCCATCATCGCGTCGCCGGCCAAACGCATCGAAGCGCTGACCGGTGACCCGAATTTCATGACCTCGCTGGCGCGGGGGCTGGCGGTGATACATGCGTTTCAGGAGCGCAAGCGCCACCTGACCATTGCCCAGATCAGCCACCGCACGGAAATCCCCCGGGCCGCTGTGCGGCGTTGCCTGCACACGCTGATCAAGCTGGGTTACGCCACCACCGACGGGCGCACCTATTCGCTGCTGCCCAAGGTGCTGACCCTCGGCCATGCGTACCTGTCCTCAACGCCGCTGGCGGTCACCGCGCAGCCGATCCTCGACCGTCTGAGCGATCAACTCCACGAAGCCTGTTCGATGGCAACACTGGAAGGCGATGAAGTGCTCTACGTGGCGCGTTCTGCCACGCCACAGCGACTGATTTCGGTCGATCTCAGCGTCGGCAGCCGGCTGCCTGCGTACTGCACCTCCATGGGCCGCATTCTGCTGGCGGCACTGGATGATGCGGCGCTGGACGACTATCTGGAACATGCCAATCTGCAGATCAAGACCAGCCGTACGCTGCATACGCCCGAGGCCATCCGTGGCTCGATAGCCGAGATACGACAAAAGGGCTGGGTGATCATTGACCAGGAGCTGGAAGTCGGCCTGCGGTCGCTGGCCGTGCCGCTCAAGGATTCTGCGGGCCAAGTTCTGGCCGCGCTGAACGTCGGCACCCACGCCAGCCGCATGACCAAGCAGGAGCTCGAGACGCGCTTCCTGCCGGTGTTACTGGAGGCAAGCCAGGAGCTGAGCACCCGTCTGTTTCACTGACGCTGCAGCCGTTATCCGAATACCGCGGATGGCGAGGGGAGCCTGTCTTGGTCGGACCGAGGTGCTGTGGTTAGTGTTCGTTAATCGCACATCTAATCGATTATCGGATTGTCCCGGCGGGGTTCGATGGGTAGTGTGGATCGCAAGCGCATCACGCGCATTTCGCTATTCACACGAGACTGACCCATGGCCGACCTCCTTTCCCTTCGCGAAGCAGTGGATCGCTTCGTCAGCAACGGTGACACCGTTGCGCTTGAAGGCTTCACGCATCTGATTCCCACCGCCGCCG
>Ga0114916_1002036_pt1 | contig 10873 bp, 11 predicted proteins | sample MalvirAntarct_66_FD_83501 | JGI IMG/M metagenome (GOLD analysis project Ga0114916, IMG submission 83501) | Marine viral communities from the Global Malaspina Expedition - Malaspina viral metaG Antarct_66 | ecosystem: Environmental > Aquatic > Marine > Oceanic | place: West Anvers Island... | reverse complement strand
GCGCCTGCTCGGGGTGAGTGTCGGCGGACTCATCATTCTGACGAACGCACGAACGCTGGCGCTCGAGGCCAGACTTCCGTCCGAGGCGCGCCTAATGCTGTACGTCATGATCGCGTCGTCGCGGGCGGCGCTGCTGGTCGCCGCCCTCGCGCGACACCGCCGCGAGGAAGTCGACGGATGGCATGACCTCGACGCTGACGGGGATGGTGAACTTGTTGGGGCGGGGCGGTGAGGAAAAATTGGGGGGCGGCCCACGATCGCGTGCTGCAGCCGCGCCGCGGGCGGCCCTCGTGTACGATCAGCTCGCCTTACGCGGGCCGGCCAGCTGGCAGCCGACGACGTTGTGGACGTTGTTCATCCGGGTCTGCCGTGAGTAAGCCCGGCGGCGGTGAGACGGTGCAGTATCAGAAGATGTCCTCGATCGTGATCCAGCGCAGCCGGACCTCCTGTACTTCTTCGAACGCGAGGTCGCTCCGGGGGCGCCCATCGAGGAGCAGGTGTGGCCGGAGGAGCTGGGCGAGCGCGTTCCGCGGGCCTTGGCCGAGCTGGAGTTGCGTTGATGGCGGTCGACGAAACGGGGGCTTGGCGCCACGAGTCTCTCCCGGCTTGTTCCTGACCAGCTCGCCCAAGTCTCCTCCACATCCACCGCCTCATTCAGACGTCCCCGCACCACTGACCACGGAGCTCAAGCTCATGAGGAATCGAGCCCGGAGCAGTCGACACCGGGATCGCGGGCAGCGGAACCTTTCATCCTCGAGCGTCTCCGATCACAAACATGCTGCCAACGCCGTCGCCATGGGAGTTCCTCGGCCTACTGCGCCCGTCGCCGCGCGATCTCCTGCGATCCCAGACGATCCTGCTCGCGACGTTCCGTGCGGTCTACAAGTGCCGCAGCCACTCGGCACCCACCCAGCGCACCGCCTCAATGTCTGGGCTGGCGAAGACGGGACGTTGTCGAAGCGGTAGAAGCCGACGAACGCGACTCGCCCGCATCTCGATCGTGAGCGCGGCTGCGCTGATCCCCCTCCGCGTATCCCCCCGATGGCTGCTGGTCGAGCCGAGGCCGCCGACATGATCCGCACCTCGGTGCCGCGCACTCCCTGGGCAACGGAGGGGAACGCATCGCACCGCGGACATTTCGAGATTGTCCGACCAAGGTGGCGATCGCTCGCCGCCACACTCATCGCAGGGTTCATTCCGATCTGCCCTTGGGGACGCGATCCCCCGTCCGCCCAACTACGAGACGGGAGGGGTAGGAGACAGTTAGAACGTAAGACCTCTCGCCATCGCTATTATCGGCGAAATACAAGGCCAACTGGCGTTGTAACCAGGCGTTTCGCCCGCTACGCGCGATTCGCTGACAATGATCCGCCGAGAGGCCTTGGCCCGAGAGGGGTGCTGCAGCATGGTGTCCGAGATCTTCGACGCGAACGTGTGGGAGGCCGTCCCCGGCTTCGACTTCACGGACATCACGTATCACCGCACACCGGACCGCCGCGTCGTCCGCGTCGCGTTCGACCGGCCGGAGGTGCGCAACGCCTTCCGCCCGCACACCGTGGACGAGCTTTACACCGCCCTCGACCACGCGCGTCAGACCTCGAGCGTCGGCTGCGTGCTCCTCACGGGAAACGGGCCGTCGCCCAAGGACGGCGGGTGGGCGTTCTGCTCCGGTGGCGACCAGCGCATCCGAGGCAAGGACGGCTACCAGTACGAGAACGACGACGCCGGCCAGGTGGACCGCGCGAAGCTCGGCCGCCTCCACATCCTCGAGGTGCAGCGTCTGATCCGGCACATGCCGAAGGTCGTCATCGCCGTCGTCCCGGGCTGGGCCGCCGGGGGCGGGCACTCGCTCCACGTGGTCTGTGACCTCACGATCGCCTCGAAGGAACACGCGATCTTCCGCCAGACCGACGCGAACGTTGCCTCGTTCGACGCCGGCTACGGTTCGGCGCTCCTCGCGAGGCAGGTCGGCCAGAAGCGCGCCCGCGAGATCTTCTTCCTCGCCCCGGAATACTCCGCGGACGAGGCGTTCCAGATGGGCGCGATCAACCTCGCCGTCCCGCACGCCGAGCTCGAGCGCAAGGCGCTCGAGTGGGCCGCGACGATCAACGCCAAGAGCCCGACGGCGATCCGGATGCTGAAGTACGCCTTCAACCTCCCGGACGAGGGCCTCGTCGGACAGCAGCTCTTCGCCGGCGAAGCCACCCGTCTCGGCTACGGCACCGACGAGGCACAGGAGGGCCGCGACGCCTTCCTCGAGAAGCGTGCCCCGGACTACTCCGACTTTCCCTGGCACTTCTAGAACTGCCGGCAATGCCCTATCGCGTGACCGCATGCGGTGCGTCGGAGGACGAAGAAGTGCTGGCCAGGTAGGTCGTCCCCCGCCCGCACTTGGCGAGGCGGGGCAGGGCTCGCCTTCGCAGTCGCGCGTCGCAGCGACGCCATGTCCGAACCGGCACGGGCTCCGAGTTGCCCTCGGCCCAGGCGACTTCACCGGAGAGGATCCTGGGGAGGTGCTCCTGCTTCTGCTCGTCGCTCCCGTGGACGATCAGCGTCGGTCCGAGCATGGACACCCGCATGCCGCCGACGCCAGCTGCCGCCGGCCTCCGCCATCTCCTGGTTGAAGATGAACTGCTCGACCGTCGGGTCGCGGTGTGATCACCGGCCCCGTGCAGGACAAGGCCGCGACATTCGCCTGCGAGCAGTTGAACGAGCGCGGCTTCGACGACGAACTGACCGGCGTGGCGACCGGCACGCATCCCTACCCCGGTTTGACCTTCAAGATGGCGAACGCGCCGAAGCCGCTGCGCCCAGCGGCCGTCACGCTGGGCGAGGACCAGGACTACGTCTACCAGCAGCTGCTGGGCTACTCGGCGGAGGAATACGGCAGGCTGCTGGCGAGTGAGCAGGTCGAAACCGAGAGACCGGCAACGCCGTACTGCTTCGGCCAGTGCCGCGCGATCCAGCCATGCTCGGTGAGCGCCTTCGCCCAGTCGTCGGCCGATTTGCGGGCTTCGGGATCGTCAGATTTGCGGTCTTGCTGCCAGCCTTCCTCGAGGAGGCCGCCGCCGCCGCTCCGGGAGCGGTAGCGCGTCGGGAGGCCTCGATGAATGCGCGGAATCTGCTGCGGAACGGCCCCTGCTCCGCCGAGTCTTGCCGGTCCATGGATCCGTCCCGTCACACTGAACTCGCTATCGAGACACTGGCGTCTCGCGTGGAGTCACCAGAACCAGGAGCGACCTGCTGAGCCATCCGCCCATGCAGTTGAGGAGCCCGCGTCTCGGGACTGGACGACGTTGTCGCAGATCATTAGGCTCTCGCTAAATATCGTGTAACGCCAAACAAGAGGTTCCGGATGGACCGCGAGATCACGAGCGAGCCGTCGACGCGTACGGGCGAGCACTCAACATCGTCGATCCGATTCTGCTGCAGTTCTGGGACGGTCGCGGTTTGACGAATGCCGCAGCTCCGAGTGATGTTCCTCCTGCTGGAGTGGGACGGTCAGGCGGCTGGCGAGTCGGCCCAGGCGATGCGCGTGCGCCCAGCGACGATCACCGGGCTCACCGACCGGCTCGTCCGTCACAAGCTGATCGCACGCCTGCCCGACGCCTGCAACCGACGAGTCGTGCGCGTACTGCTGACCGGGGAAGGCCGACCGTCGTTCGAGCGGTCCAAGAAGCAAGTCGGGCCCATCTTGAGCGTGTGTTTGAGGAACTGGACGAGGAGCGTGTGCGACCGCTCATCGAGTCGCGGCGGGAGGTTTCGCGCGCGGCGGAAGACCTTCACGACCGCCGCGAGTTCCGGCCCTAGGAGGCGCGATGTCCGAGCCAGGCGAGGGCGACGAGTTCCAGCAGCGTAGGGTTCAGGTGTCGGATGCGGTCCATCTCGCGTTCGACGAGTGGCCTGCTCGCGGGCCCCGCGTCGTGTTCCTGCACGCGACGGGCTTCTCTCGCGGCTGCTGGCGCCCGCATGCGCAGCGAGTCGCTGCGATATCCCAGCCTGTCAGCCTCGATCTCCGCGGGCACGGGGCTTCGTCGAAGCCGCCGGCGCCGTATCGCTGGTCGCTCCTCGTCGACGACGTCGTTTCCCTGCTGGTCGCGGAGGACTGGTCAAACGTGCTCCTCCTGGGGCACTCGGTTGGAGGCGCCACGGCTGTGCAGGTGGCCGCGCGACTGCCGGACCGCGTGGCGGCGCTCGTGCTTGTCGAGGCAGTGGTCAGCCCGGATCGCCCGCCAGCCGCCGCCGGTGCCGGGGAGGCACCGTCCCCACTCGTAGAGCGCACCCTCAGGCGCCGCGCGCGCTGGTCCTCGCGTGCGGAGGCAGGCCGGTACCTGCGCGTGCGGTCTCCGTACGACTCATGGGACGCGGAGGTGTTCGCCGGCTGGCTCGACAGTGGCGTGATCGCGACCGACGACGGCGCCGTCGAGCTGAGTTGCCCACCCTGGGTGGAGGCGTCCGTGTTCACGGAGACGCGAGGATCGACGGCCGCGCAAGATCTGGCGCAACTGAACTGCCCGGTGTGGATTGCACGGGCGACCGGCGATAGGGGCCTGCGTTCCACTTGCCCACCGCAGGTTGCCCAGATCATCCCGACGGCCTACGAGACCGTCATTGAGGGTGGCGGTCATTTTCTGCCGCTCGAGAATGTCGGTGTCGTCGTCACGCTCCTCAACGCGGCGCTCGATCACATGGGCAAGGCAAGCTTCGAGTGACGGATAGACGGGATAGGTATGCCACCGCGCGAGCAGCGGACGCGCACGCGCAACGGGGCACGCGCAACGGGGCGCGCGCCCGGCAGCGGGGGCCGAGGAGCAGGCGAATGTCCGACGTTGACGACCTGCGCGCTGAGATCGCGAGAGGCCGTTCTGCCGTCCGGCAGGCGATCGAGTTCGCGGCGCCCACGTGGGAGCGCCCGCGGGCGGCTCGCTCGGGGGAGGACGAGGTGTGGTCGCCGCGACAGACGGCTGAGCATGTGATCGCCGCCGAGACCGGCACGGCGGCCGAGATCGCGCGGGCGCTCGGCGGCTCGCTGGTGCGCCCCAAGCTGCTCCAACTGCCGGACGCCGACGCCGCGCTGCGGGCCCTCGAACACGCGGCAGCCGTGGCGGACGACGTCCTCGCAGCCGTGACCGACGACGACCTCGGTGCGCCGGCGGACGCATGGGGGGACGTCGCCGGGGCGATGAAATTCACGGCGTGGCACCTGCTGAATCACGCGCGCCAGATCGCAGGGGTCGACCAGGGATGAAACTCGGGATCATCTCCGATGTGCACGGCAACGCGGCGTCGCTCGAACGCGCCCTCGATCTGATGCCCGATGTCGACGAGGTGCTCTGCGCGGGCGATCTCGTTTCCTCGTTCCGCTTCTCCAACGAGGTGGTGGCGCGGCTCCGTGAGATTGGCGCGCGCGTGGTGCTCGGCAACCACGACCTCGATGTCCTTGCACCACATGGGGAGCGGGTGCGCGCGAGCGCGGCAACGGACCCAACCCTGCTGCGCTGGCTCGCGGAGCAGCCGGAGCGTCTGGACACGCAGATCAACGGACGCCGGGTCACGATGTTCCACGCGGTGCCGGAGCCGCCATACGGCTACGTCTATGCCGAGACGCCACGGATGCAGCAGTGGAGCGGCCTCGGCGCGGACTTTGTGATCTACGGGCACACGCACCGAGCGCTGTTGCACCGCGTGGACGACACCCTGGTCATTAACCCGGGCTCGGCCGGACAACCCCGCGACGCGCGCAACGGCTTCCGATCGTCCTTTGCCGTGCTCGACACCCAGAGCGGAGAGGTACTCATCCAGACATACGACGACCCGGTATACCGACCACACCCAGGGGAGTAGAGCGCTCGCGCGGAAGGAGTACGGACGATGGTGGGACTCAAAGACAAGTACGCGATTGTCGGCATCGGCATGACCGAAATCTCGAGGAACTCCAGCAGAACGACACGCGCGCTCGGCGTGGAGGCGGTGCGTGCCGCGATGGTCGACGCGGGCCTCGGTGCCGGCGACGTCGACGGTATGCTCTCGTATCACGGGAACGACTCGACGTCCTCGCCGACGATCGCGGGCGACCTGGGAATACGTCTCAACTTCTACATGGACTGCTCGGGCGGCGGCTCGAGCACGGAGGCGCTGATCGGGATCGCGATGGGCGTGATCGAGGCCGGGATGTGCAACACCGTCGCGATCTTCCGGGCGATGAACGGCTACACCGAGGCTCGCATCGGTGGCACCGGTCGCCAGGCGCCGGTCTTCACCGGGGCGTCGCTCGATGCGGGTATCCACGGCATGAACGCGGCGGGGCAGTCGTTCGCTCCGTCGTTCATGCGCCACATGTACGAGTACGGGACGACGAGCGAGCAAGTCGCGCACGTGAAGGTGGCGCACAGCAAGCACGCCTCCAACAACCCGCGCGCCTACTACAAGCAGCGGGTAACGGTGGAGGACGTGCTCAACTCGCGCTGGATCACCACGCCGTTGCACCTGCTCGACTGTTGCGTCGAGACGGACAACGGCGCGGCGATCATCGTCACGAGCGCGGACCGCGCTCGGAATTTGCGCCAGCCGCCCGCCTGGATCATGGGCGTGGCGGGCCGCGTGAATAAGGAGCAACCCGGCGGCTATCACTGGACGCGCGGCCCCATCTCGAGGGTGGCCGGGCACTACGCGGCACCGATCGTCTTCGGGCAGGCCGGGATCGGCCCGGAAGATGTCGACGTCACCGGCTCGTACGACGCCTTCACCTTCACCACGATGCTGCAGCTCGAGGCCTACGGCTTCTGCAAGGAGGGCGAGGGCGGCGGCTACGTCTCGAGCGGCATCATCGAGCTCGGCGGGAAGCGGCCCAACAACACTCACGGCGGGCACCTCTGCGAGGGGTACACGCACGGCATCAGTCACGTGATCGAGAACGTGCGGCAACTGCGCGGGCAGGCGGACGACTACTGCCCGAACTGGGCCGCAGGCGAGCACACCTACGACTACTCGGAGGGCGGCTGCCGCCAGGTGAAAGACGCGGAGATCACGATGAACCTCGGCTGGGCGATGCCAGCGACCGGCTCGGCCCTGATCATGCACCGCTAGCGTCGAGAAAGAGGAGACCGTCATGGCTGAGTTTCTCGGTGCGCGGGTCGCGATTGCCTCGAACGACCCGGAGCACCTCGGGTTTCTGCAGGCAGCCGCGCAGGGACGCTTCGTGCTGCAACGCTGCACGGAGTGCAGCAAACTGCGCTATCCCATCGGCAACGCCTGTCCCTTCTGCACCGCACTGGGCTGGGAGTGGGCGGAGGTGAGCGGCAAGGGCACCATCTACTCCTATGAGGTCGTCATGCACCCGATCCACCCATCGTTTCGCGAACAGGTGCCGTACCCGATCGTCCTCGTCGAGCTGGACGAACAGCGCGGCGTGCCCACGGAGCACGACGGTCTGCGTGTGCTCTCGATGCTCGTCGATACGGAGGACCGGCCGGCATCGATCGAATCGGTGGCGATCGGCCTGCGCGTCCAGGTAGGGTTCACGGACCTGGGCGACGGCCTGGCACTGCCGCGCTTCCGCCTCTCGGATGAGCCGCCAGAGCACACCCCGTGGAGCCTGAGGGGGTAGGCGCGGCGCCGAAGGAGTGTCTCGTGACGAACGCTGACGACGAACCGGTGCTCACCGCTGAGATCCGCGCCTGGATCGGGCGGGAGGGCCCAGAGGAGAGCGCCGAGGTTACCCAACGGGAGATCGAGCGCTACGCGTACGCCGTCGGGAACCTCAGCCCGCTCTTCCTCGATGAGGCGGTGGCAGCCGATAGCCCATTCGGTGGGCTGGTGGCGCCCTTCCAGTTCTACTCGATCCCGTTCATCGACCCACTGCCGCACGCCGCCCTCAAGGAGGACGGCATCGCGGCGGCAGGCGCGGGGGCGCTACGTCCGCCAATCCCCTTGCCGCGCACGATGGCGGGCGGGCAGGAGGTGGAATATGCGCGGCCCATCCGTCCGGGCGACGTGCTGACGCGCCGCAGCCGCATTTCGGACATCGACGAGCGGCCGGGCAGCACCGGCCCGCTGGTCTTCACCACGACCGAGACCACGTACCGCGACGCTGCGGGCGAGGTGGTCGTGGTCGTGCGCTCCACCTCGATCTCACGCTAGGAGGCGATCACCATGGCTGAAATTGCCTACTGGGAGGACCTCGCGGTCGGGGAGGAGATCCCTCCCTTCGAGATCACGCCGACGGCCGTCCAGCTCTTCCAGCTGTCGGCCGTGACCTGGAACTCGCACCGCATCCACTACGACGCCGCGTGGGCGCAGCACGAGGGGTACGAGGAGCGCGTGATCCACGGCCCGTTCCAGGCGGAAATCCTCGTCCAAACACTGCAGCGCTGGCTCGGCACGACGGGCTGGCTGAAAAAGCTCGCCTTCAGCAACCGCCGCTATGCGGTGCTCGGCGAGACACTCACCGGCCGCGGCCACATCACCGCGCTCCGCGAGGAGGGCGGCAACCACTTCGCCGACCTCGACGTCTGGGTGGAGAAGGGGCCCGGGCAAGTGACTACGCCAGGAACTGCGACGGTCGTGCTGCCAACCCGGGCGGCCCCAATCCTCGTCCCGCGTTGATCAGTGAGGCAAGAGACATCGATGATCCCGTGGTACCTCTTGTGTACGCAGAGAGCAGCAAGCGGCCACGGCGGTGAGGCCGCCGTGGGCCTACTTCTCGCGCGCCACCCGAAGGCTTCAGCACCATCCGCTTTCCAGGAGGATCTGGCCTCAACGACCCGACGTCGTTCCTCTGGCCGCGACCTCCTATCGGTGAGGACGGCGAGGCCTTCTGCCGCCAGCTCGGACCAGCCGGAATGTCAGTTCGAGAAGTGCTCGCGGGCGAATGGCACCGGTTTCTCACGCGGTGTGAGCTAGCGAGGGGGCGGCGCGTCCCTCCCAGACAAGCGACTCGGAAGGGCCTCCCGGGCAACCCCCGTCGCCACTCGCGGTTGAGAGCCCCACCAGGAGCTGCTCGTAGGAGGTCGCGAGGTGCGTCGGGAGCGACGGAGCATCACTCAGCAGACGCTTCGTCAGTGAGGCCGTCACAGGCGGGACCGCTGCGAGTGCACCCGCTGAAGCTGCAACACCTTCTTCGAACGCCTCCGGGTCGTAGACCCGATCCACGAGCCCCCACTCCAAAGCGCGTTCAGCCGATACGGCCTCACCGAGGAGAAGGAACAGAAGTGCGCGGTTGTAGCCGATGCGCCGGGGCAGGTTCTTGCCTACTGCGTTGTTGTCGGGACTGAGGCCGACGCGTGAGAAGGCTGGAACGATCTCTGCTGTGATGTTCGCCACGACGAAGTCGCAGGCGAGCATCAGTCCCATTCCTCGGCCAGCGACGGCGCCGATGAGCGCACACGGTCGGCTTCGAACGACGCGCCAGGGTATTCACCGCCTTCTCGGCCAAAAGACGCTGAGGATGTCGCGTCTTCGCATCCGCCGGCTGCAGAATCCGCCCTCGGGGCAGCACCTGACGGTGCGTCCGTCCGACGAAGCGACGACTGGATACCAACCAGCCCCTCGCCACCTCCCCACAGGGGGCGGACGACTCTGCCCTGGGAACGTTCGCTACACGCGCAGCCTCACGGCATAACTGAACGAGACCTCATCTCGAAGCACTGCCATGGCGGCAGACAGCACGAAGGCCACCGTAGGTGGCCCCGTGCCCCAGAGGGAACTGGCAATGTTGGAGCTTATGAGCTGCCGGGAGCACCCTCATCCAGCCACATAGCCCGCACGACACCGTTGCCGTAGCACGTGGTGTCACCAATGCCGTGGGGGCGGTAGTTGACGACGTAATTGTGCCAGAACTCGCGCCGATAGATATTGTCCGGGATGAAGACATCCCATATCTGATCGAGGATGCGGGCCTCGATCTGGCGCCAGAGATCCAACTGCGCCTCCGGATCCTGCTCCCCTCGTTGCGCGACCACCAGTTCGTCCATCTTGGCGTCGTCGACGTTGTTGTGGTTGAGGCCACCCGTCGACAGATACCAGGGGTAAGTCACCTGGTCGACCGAGTAGGAGGGTGGCCCCCACACGATATTGACCGTGTCTTCGAAGTCCCGGTTATTCAGCATCGTTACCGCGGTCGGGTTGTCGACCTCGCGGAAGTTAAACTCCAGCTCCGGAACCATCGAGTACATCGGCACCAACAGCCCGCCGTATTCGCGTCGGTAGTACCAGACGGGCGCGTCCGCAGTGACCGGGCTGTCCGCGCTGTAGCCCGCTGCCTGTAGCAACTGGCTGGCCTTCTGCGGGTCGTACTGATACCACTCCCCCTGGGACTCCAGGGTGGGCAGCGAATCGTGGAGCACCTGCCAGGCGATCGGGATCAGCGAGTAGCCGCCACCGTCACCGTCGAACTGCGCGGCGTCGAACTCAACCCGGTCAATCGCCAGTGAGTAGGCCCGGCGCACGCGCTCGTCCTGGAAGGTTGGATTCTTCATCTGGAAGTGGAAGCCGTTGGTGTTGGCGCCCTGCGCACGGTAGATCTTCCAGTAAACGCGGTCGTCGCCCGCCCCGAGTACGTCCTCCGCCTCCTCCTCGTGGTCCGTGCTCCAGTCAAACAGGTTGTCAGTCTCGAAGGCGGCCCGCACGGCCGCGCCATCGTTCTGCACGGCAGCGGTCACCCGGTCGAGGAAGGGCAGACCCTCCTCGAAATACTCGGGGTGCCGGACGAAGACCGACTGCTCGTGCCGCGTCCACAGCTCCTGAATGAACGGCCCCGTGCCGACCGCGTGTTCCTTCAAGAAGTCTTCGTCCGTGGCGATTTCCTTCGCGTCCATGTGCGACCACGCCGCGATGTTGCGCGGGAAGTCAACGAAGGGCTGGTCGAGCGTGAACT
>Ga0114916_1002033_pt1 | contig 10885 bp, 10 predicted proteins | sample MalvirAntarct_66_FD_83501 | JGI IMG/M metagenome (GOLD analysis project Ga0114916, IMG submission 83501) | Marine viral communities from the Global Malaspina Expedition - Malaspina viral metaG Antarct_66 | ecosystem: Environmental > Aquatic > Marine > Oceanic | place: West Anvers Island... | reverse complement strand
CAGTAGGGCCCACGAAGGGTTAGCAGGAATGCTAACCCTTTTTGGTTTTTAAGAAGTTTTATTATTACTATCACCATGTACTACACCTACATCCTCTATCTCCAAAAATTATCAAAATATTCTACTACTCAATGAATCAAATTTTTTCCAGAAAAAATTTAGAAAAAACCCAAAATGATACATCCGAAAGTCAGGACCTTTATCTTGTTTAAACAATGTCGTGAAACTGTATGATCCAAATAGAGTCAACCACTTGTATGACGCTCCAGCTATAAGACCATATTGAAGCCTATTGAAATAATAATACTGCTCGTCTTCTTTAAACTTATACTTCATTTTTACTTTGTTTTCGTTTGAAGTGAATTTTCTTAAGAATGAACCACCTAAAATATATTGTCCATGTATGCCTGCTGAAAACTGTAAGTTTTTCAGTTTTTTAAATTTATGATTGTAAAAAATCCTCCCCGAAACTGCCGTGAACTGAATAGCACTGGAAGGAGAAAAAATATTGTTGTTGTATTTATTATTTGGATTGGTGTCTTCAGAGAAAGAGAGGGTATTACCGTCGTTATTGGGTATTATCTTATTTTTAAAAACATACCTTATAAGGTTGATTCCTGGCTCTATTAGAAGACTACTAGTCTTGAATTTCGTACTATCTTTATTAAGTTCTATTTTGATCGGAACGAATGGAGCAATTCCATATCCAGACTTAATTTGAAGGGGTTCTTCTAATTTACCTAAACTTGAATACATTAATCCTATTTGAGAAAATGATTTAAAGGATAATAGAAATATTAGGATTACAACATAGCATTGCTTCATCTGCACTGGTTTTGAGAATATTTTTCTACATAACAAAAAAGAGACCACAAATCTGCAGTCTCTTTTAAAAAATATTGACGTTGAACTTTTAGTTCGCGATAATCTCAAACTCTGTTCTTCTGTTTTCTTGTCGACCATCTGCGGTTGAGTTACTAGCAACAGGTTGTGAAGAACCATAACCTTTAGCAGTCAAACGTGAAGATTTGATTCCGTTTGATGTAAGGTAGTTTACAACAGCTTCAGCTCTTTCTTGTGATAACTTCTCATTAGTTGAAGCTGAACCTGTGTTATCTGTATGTCCAGAGATTTCAACTTTAAGACTTGGTACATCTTTTAAAAGTTTTACCAAACGATCTAACTCAGCATTTGACTCACTACGCAATGTTGCTTGACCAACATCAAAGAAGATATTTCTTAGTGCGATCTTACTACCAACTGCAATGTTTTTCAACTCAATAGTCTTATTTATCAAGTTATAAGCACTTCCATCTGGAATGTCAAAGTTTTCTGAATGAAATAAGTAACCATCTGCCTTAACAGCAATTCCATAGTTTTTTCCTGCTTTCAGAGATAATAAGAACTTTCCTGTAGCACTATTTGTCGTAAAGTCTTCAATAACTTTACCAGTTGAATTATCAGTTATTTCGATTTTTGCTTCAACAGGCTTTCTTGAGATAGCGTCAACGGTGTTACCTTTAAATACTGTTAAAGACACTTTGTTCACACTAACCGTTTCTTCAATCTGTGGATCTTTAATAGGTTTCGCAATAGATGCTAATAAATAATCTTCCAAATCAACAATAGGTTCTTTTGGTGGACCCCAGAAAGTAACTTTATACAAATCAAATCCTCCAGCGCCTCCATCACGGTTTGAAGAAATATATGCATATTTTCCGTTAGCTGTAGAAGCAAAAAAGAAGTCATCATAAGCTGTGTTTATCGGATATCCCAAATTTACAGGTCTTGACCAAACCCCTTGTTCTTTCTTTGAAATATAAATATCATATCCACCTAGTGACTCATGACCTTGAGAGGCCAAGAACATCGTTTCTCCATCAATATGTAGATATACTGGACCGTCATTAAACTTACTGTTCACTTGACTTATCATCGTGGCTGCTCCATAGTTTTTTTCCATTTTATTGCGCATTCCAGAATAAACTATTTCCGTTCCATTACTTCTGCTTTCGTTATCTCTTGAAAAGAAGATGTTGTAACCATCGTGGTTATAAGAAGCATACATATCATTTGAACGTTCTGAACTAATCTGTCTTGGCATAATTTCAGGATAACTCCACTTTGCACCTTCAAGTTTAGATTCATAGATATCCATTTGACCTTCGTTGTCTTTATGGAGCAATAAACTTGTTCCATCATAATACAAGTTGTTTGCAACATCATCTACTGGAGAGTTCACATTTCCGGGGAGAGGTTTAACTTTTTGCCACTCACCATCATCAACATAAGATGTGTAAACGTCATAGTCATATCCACCAACCTCATTAGGACTATTGCTGTTTGGTCTGTTTGAGCTAAAAATGATATCGGCTCCATCAGTTGTTATTGAAGGACCAATTTCATCAAATTCAGTGTTCAATGCTTTAATGTTGTCAACCCAAACTCGCTCTGGGTCTGAAATGTATTTTTTAGCATTATCACACTCTCTTTTCCGCATTGAAACGAACTTATTGAAGTTATCTGCTTTACGATAGTTGTCTTCAAATTTTTTATAAGAATTTAGAGCTTCATCAAACTCACCCTTGAGTTGAAGCGCATTTCCATGGTAATAATATAAAAAAGGATCACACTCAGGATCTAGTTTATACGCTTTTTCTAAATAAGAAATTGCCTTATAAGGTGAGCTCGAGTGAATATAGCAAACGCCAATTCTAAAATTATTTAAAGCGTTGTCAGGATTTAAGTCCTGAGCAATTTGAAACTGATCAAGTGCTTTTTTAAAATTTAAACCAGGATCGTTTACATTGAAAATAGCTTGAGAACCAGCTTCAAAAAATTCCTCTCCCTTATCTATAGCATCTGTTGCAGCTTTAAATCCATCAACATCATCTTTAAAGTTTGACCGTTTAAATTCAATATTTTGACTATATATTGTTGTTGCCATCAAAGTAAATAAGGCAGCAATGATTGTATTTTTAATATTCATAGTTAGTATGTTTTTAGAATCCACAATTCTGTGAAAAGTATTCTTTTCCTTTTTCTGATCCAAGTTCCTTGGCTTTTTCGAAGTCTTCACAAGCTCCGTTCATATCTCTTAACATTTCCCGAATCATTCCGCGATTAACGTATGCAGTGGTATAATTAGGGTCTAATTCAATTGCTTTGTTTGCATCTTTGACAGCGCCTTTATAATCTTCTTTTTTAAATTTTGCGGCAGCGATATTCGCGTATGCTGGAGAATAGTCATTTTTCACTTCAATGCATTTGTTGAAATCTTTTATAGCTTCGTCAAGTCGATTTTGCTCCATTTGAGTTGCTCCTCGATTATTGTAAGCTAAATGAAAGTTCTTATCGATAGAAATCGCTCTGTTGAAAGCCGCCATAGCTCCATCGTAGTTTTTCATCTTTAATTTAGTTGTTCCTATGTTATTTAAAACAAACGCTAATTCTGGATTTTTACGTTGAGCTTCTTCGTAGTCAGAAACTGCTTTTTTATATTCTCCTTTCATTCTGTAACAACTTCCTCTATCATTATAAGCATAAGCTATATTGCCTTTTAAATCTATTGTTTTTGTAAAAGATTCAATAGCACCGTCGTAATCTTGTTGCAAAAACTGAAGCGTCCCATAATTGTAATGAGCTTTTGGATTCTTTGGTTCTAATTGAATAGACTTTTTATAGTCATTTTCGGCAGCCAAATAATCTCCCGTTCCTTGATATGCTCTTGCACGTTGAAAATATGCCTTGGAATAATCTGGATCCTTCTTGATTAAAGAAGTTAACGTTTTTACAGCTGCTGCGTAATAATTCGCTTCATTTTCAGCTACACCTTTATTGTAATATGCAGCAGTGAAATTAGGATCTGCTTCAATTGAAACTTTAAATTGTTTGATAGCTGCAGAAAAATCTTTTTTATTGAAGAGCTCAATTCCTTTGTTGTAGGCTTCTTGACTTTTTGCTATGGTTGCATTTTCTTCATTTAAAGCTGCAATTGAATCTCGATAGGCTTGTTCTTCTGGAGTTAAATTCTCGTCTTGAGAGAAACTAACTGTACTGAAAAAACAAACGCTAAACGTAAGAAGTAATAGTTTGTGTTTCATAATCTGTTTTTGTTTGAGTCCCCTAAAAATATGCCAAATTATTGGATTTGGACTTTATAAGTTTTCAACAATCTGTAGAATTTCGTTAGTAGATTGTTAAAAAAGTATTTTTATTTTGATGAACTGAATCTCAAGAAGACAATGCCTTTACATTCCTAAATTGTTCTTATTTTAGCATTTCGAAAAACAGAATTATGAGCAAAGAAGTATATATAGTGGATGGTGTTAGAACACCTATTGGAAATTTTAGAGGAACTTTATCAACGATTCGACCAGATGATATGGCTGCCCATGTTATGAAAACGTTGGTTGAAAGAAATAGTACTTTGGATCCAGAAGCAATCGAGGATGTGATTTTTGGTTGTGCGAATCAGGCTGGAGAGGATAATCGAAATGTAGCGAGAATGTCGTTGTTGTTGGCTGGACTTCCGCATACAATTGGTGGAGAGACAATCAATCGTTTGTGCTCATCAGGAATGGCTTCAGCTGTGAATGCTTCTCGAGCGATTAAAGATGGTGCGGGCGATATTTATATTGCTGGTGGAGTTGAAAATATGACGCGCGGACCATGGGTAATGTCTAAAGCCTCTAGTGCTTTTGGAAGTGATTCTCAAATGCACGATTCTTCTTTTGGTTGGAGATTTGTAAATCCTAAACTGGATAAGGTGTATGGTACCGAAGGTATGGGACAAACTGCTGAGAACTTAGTGGAAATGTACAACATATCTCGTGAAGATCAGGATAAATTTGCAGCATGGTCGCAACAAAAAGCAACAGCAGCATGGGAAAACGGTCGCTTAGCGGAAGAGATTATTCCTGTTGAAATTCCACAGCGTAAAAAAGATCCAATTATTTTTGAAAAAGATGAATTTGTAAAACCTGGAACGACTCTAGAGATATTGAGTAACCTACGTCCTGCTTTTAAACGTGAAGGAGGATCTGTAACTGCAGGAAATGCTTCCGGATTAAACGATGGAGCAGGAGCATTACTCATCGCCAGTGAGCAAGGCATGAAAGACCATCAATTAAAACCAATGGCGAGAATTATTGGTGCTTCAGTTGCAGGAGTTGAGCCACGTATAATGGGAATTGGTCCTGTTTATGCTTCTGAAAAAGCATTGAAAAGAGCAGGTCTCACATTGGATGACATGGATATCATCGAAATCAACGAAGCTTTCTCAGCTCAGGCTTTGGCTTGTACTCGCGAGATGGGATTAGCTGATAATGATCCTAGAATTAATCCAAATGGAGGCGCTATCGCTCTTGGACATCCATTGGGAATGACTGGAGCGAGAATCCTTCAGACTGCAGCAATCGAATTACAAAAAACAAATAAGCGTTATGCACTTGTTACTCTTTGTATTGGAGTAGGGCAAGGGTATGCAACGATAATTGAGAGAGCTTAGAAAAATATTTCACTCTTAGACATAAAAAAAACCGTTCAGAATATTCTGGACGGTTTTTTATTTTGTAATGTTTCTGATAATCTATTTATCGACTTCAACTTCTTTCAGTTCTTCAGCCTTATAATCTCCATTATCAAGTCGTTTTTTCACTTTAATGAATGTTTCAATTGTGTAATTTACATCCTCCAATGTATGAGCTGCAGTTGGAATCAATCGTAACATGATTGTTCCTTTTGGTACTACTGGATAAATAACAATTGAACAGAAGATACTGTAATTTTCACGCAAATCGAATGTAAGGTTTGTTGCTTCGGCTAAATTACCTTCTAAAAACACAGGTGTAACGGCTGAATTAGTTACTCCAATGTTGAAGCCTCCTTTCACAAGACCTTCTTGAAGTGCTGAAGCAATTTTCCAAAGGTTTGCTTTATGTTCAGGCTGTGTTCTTAATAGCTCCAAACGTTTACGCGCACCAACTACTAGAGGCATAGGTAATGACTTAGCAAACATCTGAGAACGCATATTATATCTTAGATATTCAACAATATGCTCTTTTGAACAAATAAAAGCACCTATTGAGGCCATAGACTTTGCGAATGTACCGAACAACACATCAATTTCCTCATGTACACCTTGTTCTTCTCCTGCACCCATTCCAGTTTCACCAATTGTACCAAAGCCATGAGCATCATCTACAAAAAGTCTGAAATTATATTTGCCGGATTTTCTAAATTCAACTATTTCTTTGATCATTCCCTGATCTCCAGCCATTCCGAAAACCCCTTCAGTAATAACCATAATACCACCGTTATTCTGATCAGCAATTTTCGTTGCGCGCTCCATTTGTTTGTCGAAGCTTTCCATGTCGTTGTGCTGGAATACAAAACGTTTTCCTGCGTGGAGTCTCATACCATCAAGGATACAAGCATGTGATTCACTGTCGTAAACGATAACATCGTTTCTATCAACTAAACTGTCAATAGCGGAAACACATCCTTGATAACCGAAGTTTAAAAGTATGGTGTCTTCCATCTTCATAAAGCTTGATAATTCATTTTCAAGCGCTTCGTGCTCATTGGTGTTACCCGTCATCATACGAGAACCCATAGGATAAGCCAAGCCCCACTTTTCAGACGCTTCTGCATCAGCTTTTCGAACTTCTGGATGATTAGCTAATCCTAAATAATTATTTACAGACCAAACTAAAACTTCCTTTCCTCGGAAAGTCATTTTATTTCCAATCTCACCTTCCAACTTAGGAAATGTAAAGTATCCGTGAACTCCTTTTGCGAATTGACCAATAGGACCGCGGTTTAATTTTATTTTATCAAATATGTCTTGAGCCATAAATGTGTTTTTAAGATTAACGTTATGTGTTCTCTGAATTATAGAACAAAGATAATAAAATCTTATGATTGCTTAATTTTTCACAGACGATTTATTAAACTTAGTGTTGTTTAAAAGTCGAATAGGGAAAATTCAACGAGTGAAAGTTGTTAGATCAAACAATATTAACCTCACGCTCCAACAAAACACCAAACTTTTCCTGAATATCATCAAGTATCTCCTGAGATAAAGCATAAATCTCTTTTCCTGTAGCATCATCGTAATTAACTAAAACCAATGCCTGCTTAGAATGTACGCCGTGATTATCAATTCTTTTCCCTTTCCAACCAGCAGTGTCAATAAGCCAACCAGCTGGAAGTTTTACATGATTGTCGTCAATTGGGTAAAAAGGAACTTCAGGGTGTTTTTCTCGGATTTTGTTTAGAACACTTTGTTTTACAACGGGGTTTTTGAAAAAGCTACCCGCATTACCAATCTGTTTAGGATCTGGAAGTTTTGATCTTCGAATTGCAATAACTGCATCACTTACATCTTTTATTGTAGGGTTTTTAATTCCTTTTGCTTCTAATTCAGAATTTATTGCTCCGTAAGATGTGTTTAGTTCATGATTCTTGCTCAAGCGATAAGTAACAGTTGTAATCACGTATTTACCCTTTAACGCTCTTTTAAAAACACTTTCACGATAACCAAACTCACATTGAGAATGACTAAAGGTTTCAAGTTTACCAGTTTCAATATTAAATGCTTCTAATTCATGAAATATATCCTTGATTTCAACACCATAAGCTCCAATATTCTGCATGGGACTAGCTCCAACACTTCCGGGAATTAGAGAAAGGTTTTCAATTCCTCCCCAATTATTTTTGATGCAATAAAGTACGAATTCATGCCAGTTCTCACCGGCTCCAGCTTTGACTAAAACAGAGTTGTTATCTTCTTTTACGACTTCTTTACCTTTGATTTCGTTGCGCAAAATAAGACCTTCGTAATCTTTAGTGAATAAAACATTGCTACCTCCACCCAGTATTGTAATGGTTTTTCCTGAGTTCTCCTTTAAAAGGGCGCTCAGCGAAGAAACATCTTGAAATGCAGCGAAATAATCAGATTTGACACTGATGCCAAAAGTATTATATGGTTTTAAATCGACATTTTTCTCCAACATGTGCGCAATTTTTAGCAAATTTATGCTTTATGAAGACGCACAAATAATATTTTTGAATGTTTTATCCCTAAATGAGTTTTAATAACTTGTTGAATTAACTTTGTAGTTATGTTGAAAAAAGTAAGTTTAGAAGTAATAAATTCATACAATAAAAATACATTGATGGAAACCCTCGGTATTGAGTGTGTTGAAGTTGGTGATGATTATGTTGTAGCGACAATGCCAGTTGATCACCGAACACATCAACCTATGGGATTGCTTCATGGAGGCGCAAGCGCAGCTTTGATTGAGAGCATTGGGTCCATGGGTTCAACTTTGTTGCTGGATGTCACTAAAGAAGTTCCCGTTGGAGTAGAGGTGAACGCCAATCATTTGGGTGGAATGAAGTCTGGAACGGTACGAGCTGTTGGTAAAATTGTTCATGCTGGTGCCAGAACGCATGTTTGGCAGGTAGATTTAAAAGATGAAACGACAGGACATTTGGTTTGTACTGGACGTTTGACTGTAATGATTGTACCGCGCAAGAAATAAGCATTGAAAGGATTTTTAGCATATCAAGAACCAGGTGAATCGCCTAGTTATTCATTGGGAAAGTGGGTTTCAACTAAATTCAACAGTATTCCTCAAAACCACTTTTTTGTATCTGACTTTGTAAAAGAAAACAGTTTTTATTTTCAAGGAATTCAAGAATTTAATGGTGAAGCGCAAATTCATTTTTCATTTGAAAATGATGATACGGTAATTTCTTTAGAGAAAAAGCAATATTTATCGAGTCTCAAAGATTTCCAAAGAGAGATGGAATCAAAAGATATCGAAAAAGCTATTTTTTCAAGAATTTACTTGCAGGAAAAGTCAGATGCTACGAATCTAATTGGATTGTTTAATAAATTGTGTCAACGCTACAAAAACGAAGCTTTCGTTTATTTAATTAGCGATCCTCAATTTGGAACTTGGATTGGAGCTACGCCTGAGATCCTAGTGAAAGGCAATTCTGAGAAACTCAGTACAGTTGCTTTAGCCGGAACAAAGAAAGATTCCTCCATTCTATGGACTCAGAAAGAGATTCGAGAACAAGCTATTGTTTCCGATTACATTCGTGAAAAACTCACAAGTTTTGATTTGGAAAGTTTGAATGAAAGCGATGTAAAAACAATAAAAAATGGAGCTGTTTATCACTTGAGAAAAGATTTTGAATTTCAATTATCAAGTTCAAAATGGAATGAATTAATCAATAATCTTCATCCAACACCAGCTGTTTGTGGTCGACCAATGAAGCAGGCTTATGATTTAATTATAACCCAAGAACCCCACAAACGCCTTTTTTATACAGGATTGATTGGCTATAAAAGCGAAAATGAATTAGCCGTTTATGTCAATCTTCGCTGTATGCAAGTCTTAAAAAATCATTTCGCCCTTTATTTAGGAGGAGGAATAACCAATGAATCAATTCCTGAGAATGAATGGGAGGAAACGGTTAACAAGAGCAAGACGCTGTTATCAGTCATAAGCAAGTAGTAACTTTTTATAACAGAAGCTCGGAGAATTTTTTACTGACCTCCTATATATTCGTCACTAAAACTCGCCGCGCGAGTTGCCGTCACTGGTCACTAGTCACTAATACCCGTCACTTGACCTAAACTTAATTTTACTCACATTCAAATCAACCAAAGTCGAGTGATATGGAAGCGTAGCACTTTCTGTAAATTGCCAATGTAGAATAGCTGGATCTGATTGTATTTTGGGATTTCGAGAATAAGAAGCAATCCAAAATTTATGATTCGGGAAATGTCCTTTGAATTTTGTTAAATAAAAACTTTTTGAAGTATAAATGATTGGACGCATCCCGGATCGTTCTTCTATAATCGCAAGCCATCTTTTTACTTTGTGTCGTAAATCTTCATCATCAAAGCCTTCTATTTCTACGTCTAAAACGGGAGGTAAATCATTCTCTTTTGGTTCCCAGTGTTTCAAAAAGTGCTCAGCTTGAGGCGCCGGTAGTTTTTTACTTTGGAAAAAGTGGTAGGCACCATGATTGATACCTAACTCCAAAAGTGTTTTTCTATTATATTTCCATTGACGATCCAAGTAATTATTACCCTCAGTAGCCTTTACATAAACGAAATTGATTCTTGGTTGTACGTTGGTAGTATCAAATAATATGTCCCAGTCAATTTTACCTTGATGATGAGAAACGTCAATCCCTAAACTATTGTATCCTTCTGGAATTTTAGCATTAAAATCTAAACTGATTTTGTAGTTTACTTGTATCCATAGTAAATAACCGAAGATTCCTAAAGCCAATAGGGAAAGTAAGAAATGAGTTTTTCTATTTTTCATCAATTATGAATTATGCCAGAATAAAGTTAATTCAAAAAAAAAGGACTAACCGCATTGGAAAGTCCTTTAAACATAAATTGTATTGTAAACTCTTAGAATCTTCTTTTCTCTTTAATACGAGCAGATTTACCTGTTCTTTCACGGAAGTAGAAGATACGAGCTCTTCTAACAGCACCTTTCTTCAATACTTTTACTTCGTCGATAAACGGAGACTGTACTGGGAAGATACGCTCAACACCAATGTTTCCAGACATTTTACGAACGGTAAAAGTTTCAGTAGCTCCACTACCTCTTCTTTGAAGAACTGTTCCAGTAAACTGCTGGATACGCTCTTTTTCACCCTCTCTAATTTTATATGAAACAGCAACAGTATCACCTGCAGAAAAATCTGGGTGTTCTTGTGTTGTTGTAAATTCGTTTTGAACTTCTTTTATTAAATCCATGACTTCTACTTTTATCTTCTCCAAAATTGGGGTGCAATATTACATAAAAAAGATGAAATAAGCAGACACTATTTTATTTTTTTTTTT
>Ga0114916_1002032_pt1 | contig 10889 bp, 9 predicted proteins | sample MalvirAntarct_66_FD_83501 | JGI IMG/M metagenome (GOLD analysis project Ga0114916, IMG submission 83501) | Marine viral communities from the Global Malaspina Expedition - Malaspina viral metaG Antarct_66 | ecosystem: Environmental > Aquatic > Marine > Oceanic | place: West Anvers Island... | reverse complement strand
TTTATATACTCTTTTTCAAGCTGAAATTCAACGCTCATTTCCCGAATATCCTTTTGAGTATAATTTACTATTTCATTATAATGAACCGTTGTATTGGGCAACATAACTATATCATCGTCTTCATTTCTAATCAAAGTTTTCAGCATATTGACGCCAAGAACTTCGCCTTTCTTCTCTCCCACTTTAACAAAGTCACCCACTTCAAACATATTTGAAAAACTCAAATGAATTCCAACTAAGAAATCTGCGATATATTCTTTAGTTAAAATAGCTATCGCCGTGGCAACAATAGTAATTGAAGTAATCACCTCCCACAACTGTATCCCAAAAGAACTTAAAACCGTTGTTACAAAACCTATCCCTATGACAAGTTTTGCGATATTTTCAATACCGTAATGAACATTGTTCTTTTGACCAACCTTCATCTTGTGTCTTTTGGAATAAGTCCATTTAATTATTAATGCAACAGAGTTTACAATCGCATAGAATATAAAAAAGCCTACAATTAATCTGGATAACTTATATTTCTCAGTAAAATCATGCAGTACTGAATCGAAATAATGAACATACACTAATAATAGAGTAACTACTATATAAATACTCAACTTAAAAATTCGTTTCATAACTCTATTATTTTGTCCCTCCTCTACTCGACACAAAATTAAATACCTCTCGAATTGTTTTCCGACGTATTTGACGTTGTATCTCCATATCATTATTTGTCAAAGTGTACTGAAATTTCAGATCAATATAATCCATCTTAACTTCAACAACTTTTAAATTGTAGGAATTAGGTTCTATATACTCTTCAAAACTTTTAATTGAATCAATCAAATCCTTTTCCAGCTCCTCAATGCTATTAATAAATTTCAGAGCAATTTGGAAATCTACATTCATAAAACGAACATCTCGTTTTGTGTAATTGATTATCTCATTATAATGAACCAGCGTATTTGGTATCACAACAATATCGTCGTCATCGTTGAGTAAAATTGTTTTTAACATTTTAATTCCGATAATTTTCCCTTTTTGATTTCCTAGTTTCACATAATCACCAATTTCAAAAGCATTTGAAAAACTTAGATGAATACCGCTTAAAAAATCAACGATATATTCTTTTGTTATAATTGCAATAGCTGCTGCAACGATAGTTACAGCTGTTACTAGATCTTGAATTGCTATACCAAAAGATCCTAAGATTGTAATAAAGATCCCCAGACCTTTAAGGAAGTTTGCTATATTTTCAATTCCATAATGAACGTTATTTTTCTTTCCACTTGAAATCTTATATTTCCAGGAATAATACCACTTAAATACTATTGAAAGTATGCTTACGATTGCAATAAATACTACGTATCCAGATATTGAACGAAAAACTTGATGTCCACGAATTATATCAGACAACTCGGAGTCCAAGTTGTACAAAAAAATAACAACTCCAGACAGTAGAGTATATATTAAAAGCTTAAAAATAGACCTCACATTTAAAAATTTTTACAAAGTTCGTAATAAAGTACATATTCCTATTAGAATAGCAGTTAATAATTGTTGAAAAAAACTTAAAATTCGAGTAGGTCTCTCCCTGCTTCTTCTCAATAGAAATTTTAACTTCACAAAAAATACAATTGTCATGAAAATTTATCCATTAAACACTGGGAATTTCAAATTAGATGGAGGCGCAATGTTTGGCGTTGTTCCAAAATCTTTATGGTCAAGAACAAATCCACCTGATGAAAATAATATGTGTAGCTGGTCTATGCGTTGTATGTTGATCGAAGATGGAGATCGATTGATGCTTATCGACACGGGAATTGGTGACAAACAAAGTGAGAAATTCTTTTCATATTATTACCTGTTTGGAGATGACTCACTGATAGGTAATATTAAAAAGCTCGGTTTTACACCAGATGATATTACTGATGTATTTTTGACTCATTTGCATTTTGATCATTGTGGTGGAGCTATTCAGCAAATTGGAGAAAATAGATATGCGCCTGTTTTCAAAAATGCTCACTTTTGGAGTACAGAAAAACACTGGAAATGGGCTACTGAGCCAAATGCAAGAGAGAAAGCCTCTTTTCTAAAAGAAAATATCTTACCCATTGAAGAAACAGGGCAGCTAAAATTTGTTTCTAGAAATGGAGATTTTACTAAAGATGTTTTCAATAATATAGACATGTTATTTGTAGATGGCCACACCGAAAGTCAAATGATTCCACATATTAAATATAAAGGAAAGACTTTAGTTTTTATGGCTGATTTGCTTCCTTCAGTTGGACATATTCCTCTACCTTACGTCATGGGCTATGATACTCGACCTTTAAAAACGCTATCTGAGAAAGAAAAATTCCTAAAGAAAGCTGCTGATGAAGAGTATATTTTATTTTTAGAACACGATCATATAAATGAATGTTGTACACTACAGAATACAGAAAAAGGTGTGCGATTAAAAGACACATTTAAATTTACTGACTTATTCTAAGTATTTTTTCTATATTTAGTCAATCAAATTAGCACTATGGACAAATATTTAAAGCAATTACTCGAAAAATACGCAAAAGTCATCCTGCCTTCTTTTGGAGCTATTGTAGTAGAGAATGAGGACACAGGCAACTTGATGTTCAACGAATACCTCAGTTATAATGATGGTAAATTAGATGATTTGATTGTTAGTGAATCGAATAAGGACCTTCAGGAAGCTCAAAATATGATTGCTAAATATGTAAGAGATATTCAGGTTCAAATTGATAAAGGTGAATCTTATGATATTTTTGAATTGGGAAGATTTTATAAAAACCAAGATGGGGACATTGAGTTTGAAGGAAATCTAAAAGACGGTCCATCATCTCAAGATAAAAAGGATGCTCCGAAAGTTGCAGCTACAAAGGATTCTGAAAGCGACACAAAGAAAGAAGAAAAACCAAAAGAGGATAAAAAAGAGACCAAAACGGAACCTAAAAAGGACGAGGTTAAAAAAGAAACGAAAGTAGATTCTAAAGATAAAAAAGACACTAAAACCGAAACTAAATCAACTGAAAAGGAGAATAAGTTTGTTGCTAGTAAAGACGACAACAAATCTAAACAAGAAGTAAAAAAGGATCCTAAGCCGGTTAAAAAAGAAAAGGCTCCAAAACCACCAAAGAAAAAGAAAGAGAAAACTCCAAAAGAAGGCAAAAAGAAAAAACGATTTGGTGCATTTTTCTGGATTGCAATCATAATTCTCGCTTTAGCTTCTGCAGGATTAATTTATGTAGGATTAAACTATGAAGAAGTTAAATCTTATATGGGTTGGGATAAGTTTGACGACGAAGACGCTACAAAGAAAGAAACTTCCGATGAAACAAAAACTGAAGAAGATGAATCTATTGAATTTGATGCAAACGGAAATACTGCGACTGACTCTACTGATACTTCTAATGTTGAATTTGATCAAGAAGGAAATAAAATAAAAGAAGAAGGTAATACTGAAGCTGAAACAAAACCTGCTCCTCCAACAGAGCCAGCTCAGACTCAAACAAGTTCTGCTGGTTCACATCATTTGATTGCGGGAAGTTTCAGTAACTTGTCAAATGCTGAAACTCTTGTTGAAGATTTAAAAAGCAAAGGTTTAAACGCAAAGATCCTGGGAGAATTTGGAGGATTACACTTTGTTTCGGCTGCATCTTATAATTCCTCTCAAGCAGCTAGATCGGATATTGACCGAGTGAGACAAAAAGCTCCTGGTTCTTGGATATTCAAGTATAATAATAAATAGATTGTTGACGAATTAAATCATGAACAATCAACAGAAATTGATTGACGTTAAGAAAGTAATAAGTGATAAAAATCCTAAATTACTTAAACGTCTTCCTAAATTTATTGTGAAGTATTTGCAACGAATTTTGCATGAGAAAGATGTAAACAAATTCGTTTATGATCACCGTGAAGATTCACCAATAGAGTTTTGTTTGGCCGTGATGAAAAAGTTCAATATTACTCTTACTGTTGCTGGAAAGGAGAATATTCCTCAAGAAGGTGGAGCTGTTCTAGCCGTTAATCATCCTCTCGGAGGTATGGATGCCATGGCACTTGTTACTGTTTTACATGAAAAAAGACCTGACATTAAGTTTGTTGTGAACGACGTTTTACTGCATCTAGAAAATTTGCGCCCTATATTTGTTGGAGTAAACAAACACGGTAAACACGCAGCTGAATCCTTGCGAAAAGTTGATGAAACATTTGCTGGTGATGAGTTGTTATGTATTTTCCCTGCAGGACTAGTGAGTAGAAAAGAAAAAAAGGAAGTGAAAGACTTGAAATGGAGAAAAACATTCATTACAAGGTCTAAAAAGTACAACAAAAAGATTATTCCTGTATATATCGATGGGGAACTGTCGAATTTTTTTTATAATTTATACAAAATACGCAAGTTCTTAGGAGTAAAAGCAAATATTGAAATGCTTTACCTAGTTAATGAACTTTACAAACAAGATGATAAACATATAAAAATTAAATTTGGATCTCCCATTTACGCTGAGGACATGGATGCTTCAAAGTCTGATCAAAAATGGGCTGAATTTGTAAAAGAAAAAGTGTACGAATTAAAAGATTAAAGATGTCAGACAAAGTTGAAGAAATAATACAACCGATAGATAGAGCACTTATAAAATCAGAATTAACTAAAGAAAGATTCGCTAGAAATACTCGTAAAGGTGATAATGAAATTTACATCATCAATCATCATAACAGTCCTAACGTTTTAAAAGAAATTGGACGTCTAAGAGAACTTTCATTTCGCTCAGCAGGTGGTGGAACGAAAAAATCTATTGACCTCGATGAATACGATACAAACGAACTTTGCTACGATCAGCTGATCGTTTGGAGTCCAGAAGATGAAGAAATCATTGGTGGGTATCGCTTTATTACTTGTGACAAGGTACTTAAAAATAATTCGCAAGACATTGCACTAAGTACAGCTCATTATTTTGATTTTTCAAATCAATTCAAGGAAAAGTATCTTCCTAAAACAATAGAACTTGGCAGAAGTTGGGTACAACCGATGTTTCAGCCTTCAGTGAATCCAAGAAAAGGATTATATGCCCTTGACAATATCTGGGACGGACTCGGTGTTCTTACCGTAATTTATCCGAAAATAGAATACTTCTTTGGAAAAGTAACGATGTACCCCGATTACGATACTGAAAGTCGTGATTTTCTATTGTATTTTATGAAACAATATTTTCCTGATCCAGATCAGTTGGCTATTCCTAAATTTCCTTTGGAACAGAATTATGATGAGAAAAAATTTCACGATTTAATTGAAGGAAAAGATTTTAAGGAAGGATTTAAAGCGCTCAACCAGTTTATTCGTGCCAAAGGTGAAAATGTTCCGCCACTGATAAACATTTACATGCACCTATCCCCTACCATGAGAACATTCGGAACCGCTATGAATCCAGAATTTGGAGGTGTGGAGGAAACAGCTATTATGGTGAAATTAGCAGATATTTATGAGGATAAGAAGGAAAGACATATTAGTCCTTTGTTGGGGAGTCACGAATAGTATTGGCGTGAGGTTGTAGCACTGAGAACACTAAGTATCTCAGAGGTTCGCGGAGATTTTACTAAACTCTGCACAACTCTGTGCGACAACTAATCTATGCCAAAACTAAATCACTGCAACACAACCTTCCCCGTCACAACCTTATCCTCAAGCGCAAATGTCAACAAGTAAATTCCTTTTGGATACTGTGACAAATCGCGTCTCAAAATTCTTTCTCTCTTGATGTCAGTATATCGCTCCAGAATTTTCCCAGTTAAATCTGTCAGAAACATTTCTTCAATGTCACGATCAACTTTAATTTGAATTTGTCCGAGCGTTGGATTTGGCCAAAAAGACCATTCAATTTCATCTTGACGCTGATCGTCTTCAACGAATAGTGAATCGTAAACTTGTTGGTCATCTTGCCCTTCATTGCAATCTGGTACAAACGTGTAAGAAGTTATGATTCTTTTCATTAGATCATTTAATAACTCAACATCATACTCCTCAGTGGTTGGTTCAATGTGATCTCCTCCTACACCACTGTGGTTCGTGAGAAAAGCATAAGTTCCATTTGTTGCAAGCGCTATTGTACGCATTAAATATTCTGCGTTTTTATTGATACCACTTGCAACAAGAGGTACAATTCGAATTCCTTTACTTGCAGCTTGTCTCATTAGATTATTAAGTTTTTCTTTAATTTCAGGATTGTTATGTGGTGGTGCGTCTAGAACGAGAAATAACAATCTAGTTCTCGCCTTTTCGCTCCAGTTTAGACTATTTATCGCAGTATCCAGAGCAATTTCAACCGCTTCTTCATAGTCGCCTCCTCCAGCAGCACCTTGATGATTCACAAAAGCAACTGACTCAGACAATACATGACTAAAATCCTGTTTTCTTGTCAAATAAACTTCTCCGTGATCACGATAAAAAACGTTGGCGAAATTAAATGTCAAAGCTTGATTCATATTTTTTGTTTCATAAATCACATCGTTGATCTCTTTCTTCAAAAAATTGATTTCATCTCCCATTGAACCTGTAGCGTCAACAACAAATGCGATGTCTACGATATTATTCTCTGTGCAATCAACATTCAATGATTTCGTATTTACACCTTTATGAAAAGGAATTAAACTTCTAATTTCAAACGATTGATCGTCATGATAAATCATAGCTTTGTAATTTGATTGATCAACGTCAGAAATATTTAACCTTCCCCACAATTCAGCTTTCCCAGTGTTATCAGTTCTGCTCGTAAATTGAATTTCACCAGATTCAGAAATCAGTTCAACATGTGCATCGACAACAGGGAAACCGTTATCGTTTGTCAGTTGAACAGAAAATCTATTTTGTGGTGAAATTTCCCAAGACGCTTTGTATTTATTTAATTCTTCAGCGACAATGTCTTGCCACATTTCCCATTTACTAAAATCATTAATTTCTCCAGCAGTTAAGACTCTTGACTTGCCTTCTGCACCTTCAATGTATTTCAATTTGTTCATTGCTCCATCAGGAAGATAAGACTCCGTGCTGAAATCCCCACGATCAGTGCCACTGTATCCCAATGGTATATCCGTTTTTCTTACACGAGACTCAAGTGCACGTGGTGCATCTGTTGGTTCCGATTCCATGTAGTCATAAGCATAACTTTCTTCGTCTTTATCTAATTTCACATCTTCAACCTCATCCCCTGAAATTCGAATTTCTTTTACGACTTTATCATATCCGAAATATTGCATTTCTACTCTGTAGAGTCCAGTGTCCAACTTCACATTATAATTTCCTTCGGCATCTGTAAGTACAGAAGCTACTTTTTTGTCTCCTTTATAAATGTCCACATTCGCATAGCCCAATGAATTTGATGACTCAGACTTCATATTTCCACGAAGAGATTGCGCTTGAAGGGTGGTTAAAAACAAAGTTGATGTTAGTGATGCTAGTAGAATTAAATAAATAGTTTTCATATCAAAATGTATTAATTTGAGGGGTTGTACATCTTGCTTTTTGATTGGTTCATTTTTAATTTGAAATTGTAGGAATATAGTTTTCGAAAATGCAAAAACAGGGTGAGGTTGTTACGCAGAACGACACGGAGAATCTCAAAGTTATGCAGAGTTAAGAGAAATAAAGTGGTTTTAAGGGAAAAATAACTTTAATCAAGATTTCAAATTCCATTATCAGGATAAACATATTTAAAAGAGAATTGTCGCAAAGGATACTTTTTGTCACGATTATTGTTCTTCGACATTTTTTAAATAATTAAATTTAAAAGCTCAGGAACCACAAAAATTCGCGCCAAAAAGAGTTTTTCTTTCAGGTTCCTTTACCACGGGTTGAAACCCGTGGCAATAGAATCTGCGGTTTGTGTTTGAAATACAAAATAATGACTTTTATCAAGCTTTGGGGAATCCACTATTTACATTTTTCAAAAATCAAAATATTACCCCTATATTCAACTTCTAAAGAATAAGAAAATGAATATTACAGTTATAGGATGTGGAGAAACGGGGGCAACAATTTCTGCTTTGCTCCTTTCGAAATACAAAGAAATAACTTTAAACATATTGGATCCAGATGAAAATATTTCTGGACGAATTCTCGATTTGGAACATGCTGCAACTGGCAATGGTTCTGAAATTCTTTGGAACGACTTTACTTCTGCTTCTGATTCAGATTATCTTTTTTTTACTGCCGGCACGAGAGGAGAAAAAGGTGAAGATCGCTCCAGAAAAGCTAAAGAAAATAAAAAATTAATTGCAAGTATATTTAGTCAGTTCAGACCGAAAGAGCATGCTTTGATTATCACTATTTCTAATCCAACAGAAGTCATGTCTTACTGGATATCTGAATATTTGGAAGGTAGAAATCTCGTCGTTGGGACAGGTACAAGCTTAGATACATTTAGACTACAGAGCATTTTGGCGAAATATTTTAAAAAACCAATCAACAATATCAATACAATGGTAATTGGAGAGCACGGTAGCAACATGACCCCAATTTGGAGCCAAACGAGTCAGAAAGGTGATCTGATAAGTGAAATGGTTAGCGAAAAACAACTTGAAGACTTCACCACAGAGTTAAAAAACTGCGCAACTACAATTCGAAAAACGGAAGTTGCTACAAAATATGGTGTTTCACAATGCGCAGTGACCATTTTATCCAACTACATCACACCAAACAAAGTGAAACTCGCAATATCATACCCCACTTCCAAAATTGAACAAATAGATTCAGAAAATATATTTATTAGTTGGCCATGTAAAATTGGAAATTCTTCAATCTCAGCGGAAGAAAACATCAAACTAAATGATTCAGAAACAGAGCAATTGAAGAAAGGAATTGAAGCTATAAAGCAAACCATAAATCATTAGATTATTCACTTCTAGGAAAATCGCAATCTGTTAAAAACTTTATCTCTGAGAAGGGTAATTAAAAGCAATAATTCTATTACTTTTGTATATATGAGTGATTACATCGTTTCGGCGAGGAAATATAGACCACAGACTTTTGACACGCTTGTTGGACAGAAATCAATTGCAACGACTTTAAAGAATGCAATTAAGAATGACCAATTGGCGCAAGCATTCCTGTTTTGTGGTTCTCGTGGTGTCGGTAAAACCTCTACAGCTCGTATTTTAGCTAAAACAATAAACTGTTCCAATCGAACAGAGACAATTGAAGCTTGTGGTGAATGCGAGTCTTGCAAATCATTTGATGAAGGTCAGTCGCTTAACGTTTACGAATTGGATGCTGCTTCTAACAACAGCGTAGAAGACATTCGTAGTCTTATCGATCAAGTTCGAATTGCGCCTCAATTAGGATCGCACAAGGTTTATATAATTGATGAGGTTCACATGTTGTCAACTGCGGCTTTTAATGCATTTCTTAAAACCTTAGAAGAACCGCCAAAACATGCGATTTTTATATTAGCGACTACAGAAAAGCATAAAATAATTCCTACGATATTATCGCGTTGTCAAATTTTTGATTTTAACAGAATCAAGGTTTCTGACATCGCAGATCATTTGAGTCAAATTGCGGTAAAAGAAAATATTGACGCTGAAAGTGAAGGTTTACATTTAATCGCACAGAAAGCAGATGGAGCATTGAGAGATGCGCTTTCTATCTTTGATCAAATCGTTAGTTTCGCTGGGAAAACGCTTACATATAAAGCTGTAATTGATAACTTAAATGTTCTTGATTACGATTATTACTTCCGTTTAGTAGATTATGCTTTGGACGAAGATATACCTTCGAGTTTATTGCTTTATCATGAGATTGTTGATCACGGTTTTGATGGTCATCAATTTATTATTGGTCTTTCTGAACATTATCGTAATCTTTTGATTTGTAAGGACGGTAAAACAGTAGATTTATTAGAAGTTGCTGATTCTATAAAACAAAGATATAAAGATCAGTCTGCAAAGATTGATGCTAAGCATATAATGCGTTCTCTTGGAGTTTTAAGTCAAGCGGACGGAAACTATAAGGCTGCAAAAAATCAACGATTGCTGGTGGAATTAACACTTATGCAACTGTGCTCCATTAAAGAGGAGTTCGAAAAAAAAAAGCCTTAACTGATCCTGTTCAAATCATTCCATTTCCTGGACAGGGAAAACGAGAAAAAGCTCCTAAGAAAGTCAACAATACGGAAAATGCTCCGCCTCCAAATATTTCAAATAAAAAAGAGGCCCGAAAACTTGTAAATCCCACGGGAAAGTTAGATTCAAGTTATTTGTCGATTAAAGATTTAATGTCTCAAGGAGATAAAGCCAGCGAAAAAGAGGAACAATCAAGAGATACCAATAAGCCCATGGAGAAATTCTCTTTGGACGATTTAAAAATGAATTGGCGAAAATATGCGTTTCAGGCAAAAGAAAATGGACTAGACACTCTTTTTACTGCTTTAACTATGCGTGATCCCGTTCTTGAAGAAGATAATCTTATTCGACACTATGTCGATAACGATGTACAAAAGACGTTCTTGTCAACGCATGAAACGGATTTACTCGGTTACCTTCGTAGAGAGCTTAAAAACTGGTCGATCCAGCTAAAAGTAGAAGAAGGTTCAGAAGAAAATGGTGAGAAGAAATTATACTCAGGTCAGGATAAGTTTAAGGATATGATTGAGCGCAATCCGCACCTAAAAACTCTGCAGCAGAAGTTTAAGTTGGACGTTGATTTTTAAAAAATAGTGACGATTGACTAGTGACAGCATCTCGCGCGGCGAGATTTAGTGACGAATATGGAGGGCGTATGCTGGGTTTGGTTTTGCTCTCTCGTGCCGTTCGCTTCGTAAGATTTATGTTTTCTTTGATTAATAAAATTACTATATTTTGGGTTATAGATATTTTATATTTCGCTATAG
>Ga0114916_1002029_pt1 | contig 10897 bp, 10 predicted proteins | sample MalvirAntarct_66_FD_83501 | JGI IMG/M metagenome (GOLD analysis project Ga0114916, IMG submission 83501) | Marine viral communities from the Global Malaspina Expedition - Malaspina viral metaG Antarct_66 | ecosystem: Environmental > Aquatic > Marine > Oceanic | place: West Anvers Island... | reverse complement strand
TAAAAAGTTATTTCCAAAAATTTTTTCTGACCTCTTTTGAGTGAGGTCAAAAAATCTTTAGAATAACTTTCTCAATTACCATTCATTTTAAACTTTTTGTTGCATTTACTAATTGAATATTCCTTGATTTTTTAACCTTTTGGTTATTTAGTTTCTTTATTCATAAGAAGAACTAAAAATAAAAGCTCTAACATTAAACAAATGAAATAAGGGGTGTAAAACACAAGGAACTTAAATTTAGTGAGTTCGCCTGTTGATGTCAAAATAGGAAGAATGTATAAGAAGTAAACCAAGAATTTAAAGAGAGATCCTCCAAGAAAAATAAAACCGATAATATTGGTGTGTTTTTTTTTGAAAATCTCGATAACGACAAAAACAATAATTCCCAAAATAAAATTAACGCTGTACGACTGAATCATTATTGATTTATCCTCCAAGGCGACATAACCCGAATGAATGTAAAAGGAAATAGCGAGTATAATGATAGAACTTGCTACAAAACCCCAGAAGTACTTACTCATCATCATCATTGTTTAGACTTTTTAATTGTTGTACGACTAAGTAAAGCGAAGCAAAAACAGCAAAAAGAGTTAACCCTATTGTAAACCACTTCTTCTCGGCAGGATATTTTTCATCCAGCATTTTTCCGAAGTAGGCTCCCAAAAATATAGTGACCATCATTTGGATACCGACACCAGTTAGTACTATAAATTTGTTTCCTTTCTTCATTTCAAACAAAAGAACAGAAAAAGAAGCAGATTCAGAAATTAGAACGGGATTATTTCAATAATTCCGGATATTGTTTTTGAAACTTCTTTAACCTCGGAATAGAAACATTTCGAACATAGGAATTATTGGGATTCTTCTCTTCGTAATTTTGATGATAATCCTCCGCAGGATAAAATGCTTCAAAAGCAACAACTTCTGTTGTGATTTTTGGAAATACTTTTTCATCCAAAAGATCATCAATGTATTTATTTGCTAAATTCTTTTCTTTTTCATTTCGATAAAAAATAGCACTTCGATATTGCGTTCCTCGATCTGGACCTTGTTGATTTAAAGTTGTGGGATCGTGTGAACCAAAAAAGACTTTAAGCAATGTAGGGTAATCAATTTTGGTTGAATCATAATGCACCGCGACTGCTTCAGCATGGTCTGTTCTGCCGGCACTAACTTCTCTATAATTTGCAGTAGATTTTTTACCTCCACTGTAACCAGAAACCACATCTCCCACACCAATCACAGATTCAAAAATGGCTTCTACACACCAAAAACAGCCGCTGGCGAAATAGGCAACGGCGTTTGTTTCTATTTTTTCTTGTGGTGAAGTTTTATGTTCTTTTGATTGCTTGTTCGTCGCATCATTTGGCTGATTTGCGTTGCAGCCGAAAGCTAAAATGGAAATGATGAATAGTTGAAATATGTTTTTTCGCATGTTGTTTTCTTTTATAAACGTTTGGGAGGTGGATTTAGTTTTATTATTCTTGAAAAATGGGTTGTAGCACGGAGAGCATGGAGGAGCTCGGAGTTGCACAGAGGTTGATTTATTTTGATAAGGAAAGTGGTTTTGTGAATATGTAGGGACGCACGGCCGTGCGTCCCTACATATTCACAAAACTTCTCTGTAATAACAACTCCATTAGTTTGTATATACATTTTCCTTAATTTAGCCCTCAATCAAGATGAAAATAGCTGTAAATACACGATTCTTACTATCCCACAAAATGGAGGGGTTTGGTTGGTATACCTATGAAACAATCTCTCGTATTGTAAAAAATCATCCAGAACATGAGTTTGTGTTCTTTTTTGATCGGCCGTTTGATAAGAAATTTGTTTTTGCTGAAAATGTAACTCCTGTTGTACTAAATCCTCCTGCAAGACATCCAGTTCTATTTAAGATTTGGTTTGATTTTAGTGTGACTCGAGCTTTAAAAAAGTACAAGTGTGTTGCGTTTATTTCACCTGATGGATATCTTTCTTTAAAAACGAATACTCCTCAGTTGGCGGTCATTCACGATTTGAATTTTGAGCACCACCCTGAAGATATTCCAAAAGGAGCTTTGAAATATCTGAAAAAGTATTTTCCGAAATTTGCCTATAAAGCAAAACGTATTTGTACGGTTTCTGAGTATTCAAAACAAGATCTTGTAGAGACTTACGGAATTGATTCGAACAAAATTGATGTGACTTACAATGGAGTATCGCCCGTTTTTAAGCCAATTAGTTTAGAAGAGACGGCTAAAATTCAAGAAGAATTTACAAATGGAAAGCCATACATTTTGTTTGTTGGAGCGATTCACAAACGAAAGAACTTACAGCGATTAATTGGTGCTTTCGAACGACTTAAAAATAAGACAGACCTTCCACATAATCTATTGATTGTTGGTGAACCTTTGTGGGAGTCGCAACAAGTTGAGATTAACACAGAGATTAAAGACTATATTTCATTCACGGGACATTTACCATTGAAAAAACTGGCTAAGATCATGGCTGGGGCAGATGTATTTTCCTTTGTGAGTTATTTCGAAGGGTTTGGTATTCCATTAGTCGAAGCGATGCAATCTGGAACTCCTGTTTTAGCAGGAAATCTAACTGCTTTGCCAGAAGTTGGAGGAGATGCAGTGCTTTATTGTGATCCGATGGATGTGGATTCTATTTATGAGAAACTTCACCTTTTAATTACGGATAAAAACCTTCAGGAAGAGATGAAGAAAAAAGGACTTGCACGAGCGGAACAATTTTCTTGGGATAAAACTGCGAATGACCTTTGGACATCGTTTGAGAAAATGATGAAATAGGTTGAAAAGCTCCGTGATCCTCAGTGAATTATCTGCGAACCTCTGTGTTATAGCTTATCCCGTGATTGGGTGTAATACAGGGGACTCTAAGGATCACAGAGGTTCGCAGAGGGAATGATTTATCTATACATTTGACTTTAACTTCCAACGCATTTTTCTGTACAACCAAACTTTAAATCTATAAAGTGATAAATACATCGCTGGGATAATTACCAACGTTAAGAAGGTTGCAAATGTCAATCCGTAAATGATCGTCCATGCCATAGGGGAGAAAAACATGTTGTTGTCTCCACCAAGGAAGATGTTTGGATCGTAATCAGTCAATAGTCCAATGAAATCGATGTTTAATCCCATCGCAAGCGGAAGAAGCCCAAGTACCGTTGTTATCGCTGTAAGAAGCACTGGGCGCAATCGAACCTCACCACCACGGATTGTTGCTTTTACAACCTCCTCATCTGGTAATAAATCGTCTTCGGTTAAATTTAACTCATCGCGTTTTTCTTTTCGGATTAAATTGGTGTAGTCAATAAGTACGATCGCATTATTTACTACAACACCTGCTAAGGAAATTATCCCAATCATTGTCATCATAATAACGAATGTTTGACCACTCAAAATGAGGCCGATAAACACACCAATTAATGATAACACTACAGAAAAAAGAATGATTGCCGGAGTAGAGTAGGAGTTAAACTGTGTTACAATAATTAACAAAATCAAGAAAACTGCAATTAACAAAGCTTTACTTAAAAACGCCATCTCTTTTGCCTGCTCTTCTTGCTGTCCTGTAAACTTATACTTTACATCAGCGGGCAATTCTCCACTGGTTTCATAATCAAGCATTTTCTCTTTGATTTCTGCTACAACTTCATTCGCATTATAACCTTCAGATACATCAGAGGTAATAACAACCATCGCCGTTTGATCTTTTCGTTCAACGCCTGTGTAAGAAATGTTTTCCTCAGGCTCTTTGATCACACTACGAATCGGGATGTTGAGTAACTGCCCTTTGTTGTTTCTAAACATTAGCTTTTGATCCAACAAGGCATCCAAATCATATCGGTCTTCTTTTTTAAATCGAACAACGATATCGTAATTCTCTTCATCTAAGGTATATGTACTCACATCTTGTCCCAGTAAAGCTTTGCGTATCGACATACCCACTTGACTTGTGGAAGCATTTAGTCTTCTCACTTGTTCCCGGTCTACTTCTATTGGAATTTCAGGACGTGTTGCTTCAACGTTTAGTTTCAGCTCATCAACACCTTCCACTTTTTGGCGGTCCAGATAATTTTTTATCTCTGTGGCTTCCAATATAAGTGCTTTGTAATCAGTTTTTGCAAGACTCGTTAGCTCAATATTGATTGGCGGTTCCTGTGGCGGCCCCATTGAGTTTTTCTGAATTGAAACCTGCACATCAGCCGGAAGCGTACCTTTTATTTCTTCTTGTAATTTTTTTAATAAAAAGCTTGTGGCGTTAACAGAATCCCGGTATTCAAACTCAGCAAAGTTGACTGTGATTCTCGCTTTGTGCGGACTATCACCCATTCCAGGGCCTTGAGAAGGATCTCCGGTTCCCTTTCCAACTTGAGAAATGATGGACTGTATGATTTGTTCGTCTTTGGTTTTACCAACCGTATCTTCTAAGTAAGGCTTTAAAATCTCATTTACCTTTTCCTCCAAAATTAAAGTAGACTCATTGGTTTGTTTAATATCCGTTCCGATCGGGTGGGTTAAAAATATATTTACATACTTCGGCTGATTCTGCGGAAAGAATTCGACTTTTGGTTGGAAAACACCGATTAATACGATTGAAACAATTAATAGGACGAATGTTCCAATAATAAACAAGACGGGTTTTGAGCCGTTCAAAGCAAAAGTTAAGAAACGATTATAATATTTTTCTAAAACAGGTAAAGCTTTGTTTTGGAAATAAGCCGTTCCTGGAAAGAAGACGTAAATATTTAGAATGGAAATAATACCAATCAGAGCTAATACATTTCCGAAGGTAACCATATCTAAAAAGACAAATAATACACCAATAACAATAAATGCCAGAGCGTATAAAGTTCCTTTCGTCTTTTTAGGCGCACCTTGTTCCACTCTCATATACAAAGCAGTTAGAACGGGGTTAATCACAAGTGCTACAAACAGAGAAGAGCCCAATACGATCATTAGAGTTATAGGTAGATACTTCATAAACTCTCCCATAATTCCAGGCCATAGAGCAAGTGGTACAAATGCTGCCAGAGTAGTCGCCGTTGATGCAATAATTGGCCAAGCTACCTCACTAACACCCATAATTGCCGCCTTCATCGGAGGCATTTTTTCAGAATCCATCAGTCGATAGATATTCTCAACAACTACAATACCGTTGTCCACCAACATTCCGAGCGCTAAAACTAATGAGAATAAAACCATTACATTCAGCGTAACTCCCATTGCATCAAGAATCAGGAAAGACATCAGCATCGAGAGTGGAATTGCGACACCCACAAAAATTGCGTTTCTGGCACCTAGGAAAAAGAGTAGTACAAGTGTTACCAGAATAATTCCGAAAATAATGGAATTTTCAAGGTTCGAAACCATGTCTCTAGTTTGAGTAGATTGGTCATTGGTGATTGAAACAGAAACGCCATCGGGAATTGTATTATTTTCTCTCGCTTCATCAACAATTTCATTAATCTTTTCAGCAGCAACTAATAAGTTTTCTCCTCCCTGCTTGATGACATCAAGCATCACTACGGGACTTCCAAATTCACGAGCATAAGAAGTTGTATCTCCATCGCCAAAATAAACGTCCGCAATATCACGAAGTTTAACCGCCATGTAATCATCTTGTTTAACGATGATGTTTTCAAGTTCTTCTGCATTTTCGAATTCACCATCAATCATGATTGTTTTACGCATACCGTTCATGAGTATTTCACCACCCGAGATAGTCGTATTCTCAGCTTGAACAGCATTTTCAATATCCGTTAAAGAAACATTTACAGCCTCAGCTTTGAGTCGATCTACATCGATTCGCATTTCTTGCTCTTGAACACCGCGTAGATTTACTTCGTTAATTTCGGGCAGGTCTTCAATAATTTCTTCTAAGTCTTCTCCAACTTCCTTGAGTAGTTTTGGTCCTTTACCACTCAGGTTGATATTCATGATAGGAAAATCACTTGGATTGATTTCAAAGATGTTTGGCTCAACAGGAAGATCCGGAAAATCAGATTCTGTTCTTGCCTGATCCACTGCATCTTTAACCTTGGTTAAAGCGTCGTTTACATCCACCTTAAAGTCAAACTTGATCCGAATCGTGGTATATCCATGTTGAGAAGTTGCTTTAATTTCATCAACGAGTTTTATTGTCGCAACTTCTTTTTCAATGGCTTCAGCAATTTTGTCTGACATGAAAGCAGGTGACGATCCCGGTTTTGCAATTCCAACATAAATCTCTGGAATCTGTAATTCTGGAAAGTTTTCCTTTGGCATGGATTGATAAGACATAATCCCGCCAAAAAACAGAATTAGGATTATGAGAAATACCGTCTTAGTATTTTTAACGGACCAATTTGAAAGTCCGAACTTTTTTATTTTGTTGTCGTCCATGGTCTTTTTTTAAAACGTTCTAACGATGTCTTGATCTGTGATTCCTCTTCCTCCTTCGGTTACTACTTTTTCACCTGCTTGAAGTTTACGACTAATTGGTTCAATAGCTGCCTGACCTTTGTGTTTACTAATTACCTTAACAATAACTTTTTCCACTGCAAACCCATTGTCTTTTTCACTTAGAACAAAAACGTAATCTTCATTTTTCTGAGATTTAAGAATTGCTTCTGCAGGAACAATTACTGCGCTATCTAACTTTAGGTCTGTAACATGTAACTCGGCTAGCATATTTGGTAAAAGCAGTTCATTGTCTTTTACTTTTGCTTGAACTCTAAAAGTTCTGTTTGTAGGATGAATGTAATTTCCGATCGAACTTATCGTTAAATCCAACGTGTCATTTAAGGTTGGGATATAAGCTTTTGCTGGAGTTCCTTCTTTGATTTTTGTGTAATAATGTTCTGAAATATTTGCTGCTATTTTAACTTCTTCGTTGTTCACAATCCGCATTAAAGGAGATTGCATTCCTGCCATTTCACCTTCGTTGGAAAATATTTCGTCAATCACACCATCAAAAGGAGCTTTGACCACTGACTTTGATTTTTGTGTCTGAAGTGTATTTAACTGAGATTTCAATGTGTTGACTTGATTGGCCGCTTGTTCTAATTCAAATTCAGTACCAACCCCTCGGTCGAATAATTCCTTTTGTTTTTCGTAATTATATTCGGCAAATTCCAGTCTTGTTTTTATTTCTTCGACATTACTTGCTAAGATTTCGGTATCAATTCTCGCAAGAATGTGACCTTTCTTCACCTTTTGTCCTTCCGTTACGTTAATTGACTCAATACGACCGTTTGCCTCGGCATTTATTGTAACTGCTTTGTCTGTTGTTACTTCACCTTGAACAATTACTTGGTGTTTAAAAGATCCTGTTTCAACTTCACTTGGCCTTACAAGAGGTAGAAGGGTTGTTTTCGTGGTATCCAGACTACGAATTTCTTCATCCAATTCTGCTACTTGAGACTTTAGTTCAGCCCGTTTTTCTTTGAGCTTGTCAAGATCAGACTGTGGTCCACATGAAAAAAGAACTCCTCCAAGAACCAAAAATGCTACTGTTTTTACTGTTAATTTCATCGTTTGAATATGATATTATTGTCTATTGATTTTATTATATAATTGATCGAGTTCAAGTTTAGCATTGAACACGTCCATCATTGCATTTACATATTGAGTTTGAGCAGAAATAAGTTGATTATATTTTTGCGTAACTAGAATACTGTTTTCTTTTCCAATTTCAGCTTTCACTAATGAATTGTCGTATATTTTTCGAGCAAGCTTAATGTTCTCGCCTTGCAGTTCTAAATTCTTTCTAGCGCTGATTAAATTGTTTTTTATTCGAATTTCTTGAGCTTGTAGTGAACGCTCCAACTGTTGAATTGCATACTCATCTTGTTTAACTGCAATTTTAGCCTTTTGGGTTTTTGCCCATCGATCTCCACTTGCAAAAATTGGAATAGTCAGACTCACTCCCCACACCGTTTGTTCAAACCACTCTTCATTTGAATCGAAAAAATTAAATTCATTTCGATATGCGTTATATTGATGATTAAAAAAACCAGCTAAGCGCGGTAGGTTTCTCATTTTAATGTTTTTCAAATCATATTCAGACAGAACTTTTTGTTTTTGAAGAAGCTCTAACTGTAAATTATTCTCGATATTTCCTGATAAATCTGTTAATTGTTCCTTTAACAAATTGTCTAAATCATCAGTTAGATTTATTTCATTATCAATAGGATAAGCCATTGTCATTTTTAGCATAGTTAGCGCATTTTTATATGCTAAATCTGCCGCAGTTTGATTTGTTTTCGCTGTGAGTAATGAATAATTTGTTTGATCGATTTCTTCTTGAGGAATTAGACCTACTTCGAACAGTTGTGTTTGCTTTTCTTTTAAGTCTTCTGTTATTTCAACCAGTGTGTCAATAAACGATTTGTTTTTTTCACTAATAAGCGCCATTTCGTATGCTCTGGTAACATCAAATAAAACTTGTTGTTGTGAACGCTTGATGCTCGTTGAGACGAATTCAGTATAAAATTTTGAAACCTGAAGACCAATTATGTAGGAGCCATCAAAAATTAACTGATTCATTGTAATACCGGCATTTGTGTTGTAATCTGTACCTGCTCTAAAACTTACAAGAGTACCAGGTTGACCAATAAAGGCGCCGTCTACAACTTGAACGGGAATACTTAGAAAGTTTTGAAAGTTCATTTCAGATTGGATTTGAGGTAATCCAATTGCTCTGGTTTCCACTACTTGTTTTTCAGCTGATTCTAAATCCAGCTCTGCACGTTTAATGTCTTCGGCATTCTCCAGTGCATGTGACTGAGCTTCAAAAAGTGAAAACTCCTGTCCGGAAACACCAAATGTCATAGCTATAAATGCCAGAAGGATAATTCTGTTTCTCATTTTATTGATTGTTTATTCTGTTATTTAAATATGATAAGCCTTGTTCGTTTGCAATTCCACGAATTTGAAAGTGGATAATTTCATCAAATATTTTTTGAAAACTAAAAGCGTCGAGATCGAAAGTTATGCCGTCGAACAAACCATCCATGGTTGAAATATAGACAGAGGCAATTACAACCGGATTCAAAGTTGGAATATAAAGTCCTTCTTCTTGTCCTCTTTCAATATTTTCCTGAATTTGGGATTTTACGAAGTTGCGTTTGTGTTCCTCCATTACATCCCAAGCATCTCGATGGTATTTTTGTAAATCAAAGAATACAGAAGAATGAACATTTTGCATCATTTCTGAAACAAATTCACTGATTTTGAAAAGCGCATCAATTGCATTTTCTGAATCACATCTAGCTTCTTTGCAAGCCTGTCGATCTAACCTGGTTTTTGTTTGAACTATTTTAGTTACTAAGTCGTTCTTGTCGTCGAAATACTTGTAAATCGTTTTTTTGGAAACACCTAACTCTTTGGCTAGATCATCCATAGTCACAGACTTTATCCCGTTCTTAAGGAAAAGAAGTGCCGATTTATTTATTATTTCTAGTTGTTTTTCTTCCATTTCGAAGCAAAAGTATAAATAAAAAACACTTTGGAAACTATTTAGATCAAAAAAGTTTCCAAAGTTTCTTATCTTTTCTACAAAAGTGTATTTTTGCGGCATGAGTATATCTATTTTTACCGATGGAGCAGCACGAGGAAACCCAGGTCCAGGTGGTTATGGAGCAATATTGAGATTTCAGGGAAAAGAAAAAGAGCTCTCGCAAGGTTATCGCTTGACAACAAATAACAGAATGGAGTTGTTGGCTATTATTGTTGCTTTAGAGGCGTTGAAGACATCAAAGCACGACGTAACCGTTTACTCAGATTCTAAATATGTTGTCGATGCGATTGAAAAAGGTTGGGTTTTTAATTGGCAGAAAAAGGGTTTTAAAGGAAAGAAAAATGTTGATCTATGGAAAAGATATTTGCCTTTACACCAAAAATATACTCCCAAATATGTTTGGGTAAAAGGACATGCCGGCCATGCGGAGAACGAAAGGTGTGATCAATTAGCTGTCAATGCAGCGGATCATGGAAAACTGATTCCTGATCATGGGTACGAGGAAAGCCAAAAAGAAAAAGGACTATTTTAGAGAGGCATGTTTTTTTCTCCAAACTAAAAAACCAATAGCACTAATAGCATAACACAGTACGTCTAGATAGTCTCTATGATAGTATTCGTTCACGGCTGGCAGATAGAACTCAAAGAAAACGCTGAACAAAAGAAAGCTTAAGAGAACCATTTCTGGTTGTAATTCTAATTTATTGTTGGATTTAATTACACGAATAAGCCAAAGAATAATTGTGTTTACGATGAACAAACTCAAAAAATCCGCCAAATAGCTAGATATTATTTCTGGCATTTGTATATTGAACGACTTAAGCGTATAGTAGACCACATAAACAAATGATACAAGTAGAAACAAAGGGTGAGAAACTGTTTTCATTATCCAGAAGCGGCCACAACAAGGTACATAATCAAAACAACAAAACCAACGTAAATACCCCAAATTGATATTGTAATAAAATAGAGCAATCTTAAAAATGGGTTTTTAGAAGTTCGTGTATACTCAAAAAACTGCTGAAGTTTGCCTGGCGGTTCAGGTTTTTTGATTTTCCCTTCTTTTTTTTGTTGTATTTCTTCTTTTTTAGATTGACTAAGTATTTCGCCACAATTTTCACATACCTCTGTATTTGAAGACCATTTTTGGCAATTTGGACACTTAACTTGTTTCATAAATGGAAATTACTCAAGCAAAAATAAGGATATATTTTAGATTTGTTTCTGAATTTTCGCGCTCCGATCTTGGTTCAAATAATTACTGATTAGTTTTTGAATTTAAAAGTTTCTTTCTGTGAACCCAAAATAATATAAGTGCAATTAACGGTATCAGCCAAATGACTCTTGACTGGTATCTAGAATAAGGTGCACTTAGACCGGC
>Ga0114916_1002024_pt1 | contig 10904 bp, 9 predicted proteins | sample MalvirAntarct_66_FD_83501 | JGI IMG/M metagenome (GOLD analysis project Ga0114916, IMG submission 83501) | Marine viral communities from the Global Malaspina Expedition - Malaspina viral metaG Antarct_66 | ecosystem: Environmental > Aquatic > Marine > Oceanic | place: West Anvers Island... | reverse complement strand
GGAAATGCCCGCTACAAATCCAGTATCAATCGTGCGCCACGCCAAACCTCAGACGGAACCCCAGGCGAAGAGCGTACCTTACGCCTTGAAATGAAATTATTAGCCGATGTTGGGCTATTGGGTTTACCGAATGCCGGAAAATCCACCTTTATCAGTCAGGTTTCTGCCGCCCAACCCAAAGTAGCCGATTATCCTTTTACGACGTTGCATCCAAATCTAGGTGTGGTGACACTCAGAGATGTACGCAGCTTTGTTATTGCCGATATTCCCGGCCTGGTTGAAGGTGCAGCTGAAGGTGCCGGTTTGGGTATTCAGTTCCTTAAGCATTTAACCCGCACTCGATTGCTATTACATCTGGTTGATATGGCACCAGTTGATGTGAAACAGGATCCGGTAGAAAGCGTTAAAATTATTAACCGTGAATTACTCCATTACAGCGATGCCCTCGGCAAGCAGCCGCAATGGCTGATTCTGAATAAAATGGATTTGGTCCCGGATGATATCCGTGACGAACTCACACAGGAAGTGTTGACCCGTCTTGATTGGCAAGGACCTGTCTACAAAATCAGTGGACAGACTGGTGAAGGTTGCGCGCAGTTGTGTGAAGATATCATGCAATACTTGGATGATTTACGTCAGAGTGAGCAGCCTCCCGCTAAACCTATCGAGGAATAACTGTGGAAAATCCGCATCAGCAACTTTTATCAACCAAACGTTGGGTGATTAAAATTGGTAGTGCTTTATTAACCAAGCCCGGAGAAGGCCTGGATGTGGATCGTATTCGCTGGCTGAGTGGCGAAATTGCTGAACTGAGAAATCAGGGTAAAGAGATCGTTCTGGTGACCTCCGGATCTGTTGCCGCCGGTATGCAAAGACTGGGCTGGCGTAAACGTCCACATGCGTTGCATCAGTTACAAGCTGCAGCCAGTGTGGGACAGATGGGACTTATCCACGCTTATGCCACGGCCTGTGAACAACATGGCATTCATACCGCCCAAATTCTACTGACACATTCTGATTTAGCTGATCGTGGTCGCCATTTAAATGCCCGCAGTGCATTACATACGCTGCTTGAAATGGGCATTCTTCCGGTCGTTAACGAAAACGATACCATCGCCACTGACGAAATCCGTTTTGGTGATAATGACACTCTGGCGGCTATGACCGCCAATCTGGTTGAAGCTGATGTACTGGTTATCCTGACGGATCAGGATGGTTTATTCGATAGCGATCCACGATTAAATCCAAATGCCAGAATGCTGGCAGCCTCAGCTGCCAATAATCCAAATCTGGATGGCATGGCCGGTGACAGTAAAGGCGAATTAGGCCGCGGTGGTATGGCTACCAAACTAGCAGCGGCCAGACGCGCGGCAAGATCCGGTGCAACTACGGTCATTCTATCTGGTAAACATCCATTGAATTTACGCCATCTGGCGGCTGGTCAGGGCGTAGGCACATTATTATGGCCCGACATTAAACCAATTAAAGCTAGACAGCAGTGGCTGGCTGGTCATTTGGTTCCTAAAGGTCGTCTGATGCTTGATGATGGTGCGGTAGCGGTGATAAAACAGCAAGGTCGAAGTGTTTTACCTGTGGGGGTACGTCAGGTGGATGGACAATTTACTCGTGGTGAACTGGTATTATGCACCGATTTGCAGGGGCACGAAGTAGCTCGCGGCCTGGTGAATTACAGTGCTGATGAGGCCGTAAGGATCATGGGCCAGCCCAGTCAGGCAATTCAAAGCTTATTGGGATATGTTGATGAGCCGGAATTAATTCATCGGGATAATCTGGTCGTGACTGGATAAATGACAGACATAAAAAAACCGGCGCGAGCCGGTTTTTTTTAGCTGATTCTACAGAACAGTCAATTACATTGCGCGGATAGCGTTGTTTAAACGGCTTTTGCCACGAGCAGCAGTGTTTTTGTGAATCAGGCCTTTACGAGCCATGCGATCTAGAACTGGCACTGCAGATTGAAATGCAGCAACGGCTTGTTCTTTATCACCAACAGCAATCGCTTTTCTGAGTGCTTTTACTTTAGTACGCATCGCAGAACGCTGACTAGCGTTTAATTGACGGTGAGTTTCCGCCTGACGGGCGCGTTTTTTTGCTTGTGCTGAGTTTGCCAAAGTGTTTCTCCTAAGAATCAGCTATTTGTATATGAACCGGGCATTATCCTGATTTTGCTTCCATTTGTAAATGGTATGATGCTGTCTTTTTTTAAGCACGAGTTAATGATGCGAATTATAACAGCGAATTTGAACGGGATCCGAGCCGCTGCGCGAAAAGGATTTTTTGACTGGTTAAAAAAACAAGATGCCGATGTGGTGTGTATTCAGGAAACAAAAGCGCAAGTACATCAGCTGGAAGACAAGGTTTTTACTCCTGAAGGCTACCACTGCTATTACCACGACGCGGTCAAAAAAGGTTACAGCGGCGTGGCAATCTACAGCCGGCTTCAGCCGGACGAAGTCATTACCGGCATGGGTAATGCCGAGTTCGATATAGAAGGTCGGTATATCGAAGCCAGATTTGGCAAGCTCAGCGTGATCTCCCTCTATCTGCCATCAGGCACATCAGGTGATGAACGGCAGCAGGTTAAATACCGCTGCATGGAGTTTTTCGAAAATAAAATGCAGGAAATGAAACAATCCGGTCGAGATTACATAATTTGCGGTGACTGGAATATCGCCCATAAGAATGAAGATATCCGCAATTGGAAAGGCAATCAGAAAAACTCCGGCTTTTTACCTGAAGAACGTGCCTGGCTAGATAAGTTGTTTTATGAGATGAATTTTGTCGATGCGTTCCGTGAACTGCCGCAGGCCGAACATGAGTACACCTGGTGGTCCAACCGTGGCCAGGCCTGGGCGAATAACACGGGGTGGCGTATTGATTACCATATTCTGAGCCCGAGCCTGAAAGGTAAAGTTACAGCCACCGATATTTATCGGGATGAACGTTTCTCGGATCATGCGCCGCTGACCATTGATTACGATTACCAGCTAAATGATTAATGAACTTTCTGTGTTTGTTTCTCTCTGATTAGCATCTATCTGAGAGAAAGAAACCATGTTTTCATTATTCAAGTCGGACCCCGTCAAAAAATTAAAAAAGCAGCTTGCTCAAAAACAGGAGCAAGCCATGCTCGCACAGCGCAGTGGTGATATACGGAAATTTGCTACGCTTACCGAGGAGTCTCAAGTATTGGCAGATGAAATCAAGCGGCTTGAATCTTAATCTCGGGGTAGGTTTTGGTTGAGGAACGAACCCCAACAATCAGCAATTGAATTTTAAAAATGCTGGGTTCGTAATAAAGTTTATTTCGACTTAATGTCGAGTCAGGGGAATGCGTGCCCATTCCCCTAACAACCCCAGGGCACACCATGTGTTGGCCTGCGGCTCCACTGCGTTGCGTTTTTTGTCAGGGAGACTTACCAAACTCGCTGCGCTCAAACAGGTAAGTCTCTAATCCTGACAAAAAGCCACTACTCGCCAACACAAAAGGGGAATTTGGGAATGTCTGTAGGTTGGGCTGAATGAAATGAAGCCCAACAATCTTTTGCGTGAAATTCCAAACGTTGGGCTTCGCAAGCTCAGCACCAACCTACGGGAAGGCTCTCAATAATGCCCTTATGCGAAGCCGAGCATCGCAGAGCTGGTAGGATCAGCTTGACGGCTGTTTGACCGAAGGGAGTTTCCGTCATGCCCGACCAGATTGAGAAGCGCAGGGTACCCGCAGGGCAAGCATGGGCTGCCCTTTTGTTTGGTTCGTTTATTTTGGGCACGCAAAATAAATGAACGCCCAGCGGCAGCGACAAGGTCGAAAATATCAATCAGATTGTTGGGTTTCGTACCTCAACCCAACCTACGAAAAGTGTTGATATCGCCAAGCAGCAGCGCATGTGTAGAGTAAGAATCTAAACAACTTTACCATTAAAAAATTTAATAAATCGAAGCCCTAACACACCGAATCACCCCATAATCATAGGCTTCATCCAACGCTTCAAAAACGTTTTTTAAGCTATCGGCTTCATCGCCAAGTGAATCAATGGTCGAGATGATTTCATTAAATTCATTATCAGTCAGATCCAGCACTTTTTTAATATCCAGCAAACCGGCTTCAATACCATCTGACAGATGACTGTATATCGTGCTGACTTTCAACTCACGCTGCTTCGCTATTTGATCTGGGCTCAATCCCTGTTCATGCAACATCAACGTCTGATTCACCGTGTCACGTAAGCCATTATTTAATAATTCTGATAATGGAAACTGCTGAATAACCGTTAAAAACCGTTGGCCGTAATGTTCCAGTTTCTGAGCGCCAACCCCGGAAATACGTGCCATGGCTTGCATATCGTTAGGTCGGGTCTGACACATTTCCTGCAAGGTTGAATCATGAAATATCACAAATGGCGGTACACCATTTTGCTGGGCGATCTCGGTTCGTAACTGGCGTAACGCTTCCCAGAGATCCTGATCCTGAGGACGCACAGCAGATTGTTTTTTTTCTTTTTTGCTCAGTGCTTGTTTCGCTTGCTGTTTACGCAGCAGCAATTTTTGCTCACCGCGCAAAATCGCCCGACATTTCTCAGTCAGACGCAAAGCCCCATAGCGATTGATATCAATATCAAGATATCCGGTGGCGATAAGCTGGCGGAAGATACCGCGCCACTGGGTGGCGGTCAGATCTGAGCCAATACCAAAAGTACTGAGCTGATCATGTTGATTAGTCTTGATACGTTCATCATCACTACCCACCAACACATCAATTAAATAATTCACCCCAAAGCGCTGATCGGTCCGATACACACATGATAAGGCTTTTTGGGCAACTTCGGTGGCATCAAAATGTTCTGGCGGGTTCTGACAGTTATCACACTGACCACAGGTTTCCGGTGACGTTTCATCAAAATAGGCGAGCAGGGCATGCCGGCGGCAACTGATGGATTCGCATAAGCCCAACATCGCATCCAGCTTATGATGTTCAACTCGTTTGATGATGTCAGGCGCATCAGAGTTCTGCATAAACTGACGCAGGGTGATGACATCCTGCAACCCGTATGCCATCCAGGCATTAGCTGGTAAACCATCACGACCAGCACGGCCGGTTTCCTGATAATAGGCTTCGATATTTTTTGGCAGATTTAAATGCGCCACAAAACGAACGTCGGGTTTATCAATGCCCATACCAAAGGCTATGGTGGCGACGATAATCACGCCCTCTTCGCGTAAAAACCTTTGTTGATGATGTGCCCGCATTTGTGACGTTAAACCGGCGTGATAGGGTAAAGCGACCCGACCCTGGTCGGTCAGCCACTCCGCAATTGCTTCAACTTTTTTACGCGACAAGCAATAAACAATCCCGGCATCGTTGGCATGCTGGCTTTCAATAAACTGCCAAAGCTGTTGTTTGGCTTGATTGGCCTCGGCAATGGCATAAAAAATATTGCTTCGATCAAAACTGTTTAGATAGACATTGGCGTCATGCAGATTAAGCTGCTCAATAATCTCAATGCGGGTACGTTTATCTGCGGTGGCGGTCAGGGCAACACGCGGAATATCCGCAAAGCGTTCATGCAACATGCGCAGCTGCTGATATTCCGGCCGGAAATCATGACCCCATTGCGATACACAATGGGCTTCATCAATGGCAAACAGTGAAACCTGAATCCGCGACAACATCGCCAACGTGCGTTCGTTTAATAAACGTTCGGGTGCCACATACAGCAAATCTATCTGGCCGGCTTCAAGCTGTTCTTCAACAGCATTGGCTTCAGCAGCGGATAAACTGGAATTAAGGAATGCCGCGTTCACACCCAGTTGTTGCAACGCCATCACCTGATCCTGCATCAGGGCAATCAACGGTGAAACCACCACTCCTGTTCCCTGACGAATCAGCGCTGGGAGTTGATAACACAATGATTTACCACCACCGGTCGGCATTAACACCAAGGCATCGCCACCGGCAATTACATGGTCAACGATAGTTTGCTGATTATGACGAAAAGCGCTGTAACCAAAAACGTTTTGTAACACTTCCAGCGCGGGATGCCCGACATGCTGCATAAAAAATTCAGTGATTTAATTAAAGGAGCATTATGGCAAATCAAGCCTGATTACGCATAGCGAGTTCAGAATATTACGAATACAGAGAAGTGGATGACTTTCGTTATTCCCCCAACCATTGGGTACTCGCATTTACGTAATATAACTTGTTGCCCCCAAGCGTATACTCATTTTAACCATGGGCAGTAAATCGGATGTCATGGATATTTCATCTTTTCGATAGAGATAACATCATGAAAAAGTTCATTACAATTCTATACATAACAGCGTTAGCTGTTTTCTCTGTAAGCAGTTTTGCTGATGAAGGACCGGGAAATGCCCAGGATAAGGGCAAAAAACAATATGAAAAACATGAGCAGAAGTATGACGACAAAATGCAAAAGCATAACAGTGATAATGAAAAACAGCGTAATAACGAACGCGATTATCAAAGCATGGACAAGCATCATGACAAGAAAATGGACAAGGAACGCAAGGAATTGGGAAAAGGCTCAGAACAGGGCCAGGAATCAAGAGAAGAACATAGTCAGAAATGGTGGAAGTTTGGTGGAGCGGATAAGGACGATGAATCTCGCAGACAGTGGTGGAAATTCTGGGGAGATGATTAATTAGGCTGCATTCAAATTTCTATTAATCCCACTTAGTTTATGAACAAAAGCAGTCATTCGCACAAGCGAATGGCTGCTTTTTTGTGAGCTTCACGTTTTAAACAAAACGCTGTTAATTGCTATCCAATTTTTCTTAAAGTGTTGGGTTTGTTACCTCAATCCAACCCAAGAGATCCCTCATGATCTAACAAGAGCTGTGCACGATAAATTCGGTTTCTCGTTAAAAGACAGGCAAAATAACGCATGCAAAACACCAGCGTCCATCCAAAAGCATTCTGCTGTTGGGTATACATCTAAAATTTTAGGAAGGTAAATGAAAGAAATTACAGTTGATAGCAATCCCAGTGAAGCCGTTTTAAAAAACTTGGGCGTTGCTCACTGGCCAACATGGGAAAAAGGCGTATCGGTTTTTCCATGGTCGTTTGTGACTACAGAAATTGCTTATATCGTTGAAGGTGAATGTGTTATGACGCCTAACGATGGTGGCCCAGCAACTACCTTTAAAGCGGGTGATTTAGTGGTTTTCCCGAATGGGTATAAAGGCACCTGGGAAGTTAAAAAAGCGTTGAAAAAGCAATTCAAACATAAAGACGGCAATTTTGTGAAATGTGCTCTCAGTCGTTTTAAAATATTAAAAAATAAATTTAAATCAAATGGTTAGTGTGTTGCCGGTTAAATGGGGCCAAATGCAATAAAGCTGGCATTCCCGCGCAGGCAAGAATTTAGTGACATTTGTAGGTTGGGTTGAGGTACGAAACCCAACAATCGGCATGGGTCCTTTTAAACCGATTTGATATTTAATAAATTTATTTCGACTTAATGTCGAGTCAGGGGAATGCGTGCCCATTCCCCTAACAACCCCAGGGCACCCCTTGTGCTGGCCTGCGGCTCCCCGATAAAAATGGCTATCTCAGGGAAATCGAAAAAACTCGCTGCGCTCAGACATTCCGATTTCTGATCCTGAGAGAGCCATTTTTCCCGGCAGCACAAAAGGGGAATTTGGGAATGTGTTGTAGGTTGGGCTGAATGAAATGAAGCCAAACAATCTTTTGCGTGAAATTCCAAACGTTGGGCTTCGCAAGCTCAGCACCAACCTACGGGAAGGCTCTCAATAACGCCCTTATGCGAAGCCGAGCATCGCAGATCAGTTTGGATCAAACATGACGAGTGTTTGAGCGTAGCGAGTTTTCGTCATGTTCCAAACTGATTGAGAAGCGCAGGGAACCCGCAGGGCAAGCATGGGCTGTCTTTTTGTTTGGTTCGTTTATTTTGGACAAGCAAAATAAATGAACGCCCAGCGGCAGCGACAAGGTCGAACATCTCAATCAGATTGTTGGGTTTTGTACCTCAACCCAACCTACGGGATAAGCAATGGTTACACTGGGTCTATCTATGTTTCGATTTACAACTACTCTCACCATCAATCCTGCAACAAATGTAAGACCAGTTACTAATATTATTTGATGATGCGTGATTACTCGCGGTGCTTCCACAAGCGGGTAACCCATTAACTTGCCCTAAAAATTTTTCTTTTTCGTTTGGGTAATAGAAATATACGTTGAAGTCACTGTTGTTAATTGCTCTTTCGGTATCGTCAAATGGCCACCACGAAAAAAAATAAGCCGCAACTAATAAAGCAATAAATAAAACTGGCATCACCATCTCCTATCAATTTCATTGCCTGCTAATAGGGCGTATTTTCAATCGTGTGCGACCCCATTTATTTTTGGAAGCATGGTAACGACTGTTGGGTTTCGTACCTCAACCCAACCTACGGGCTGAATCTCATATTAGTGTTGACCAAAAACGGTTACGAAGCAAAAAGTAACTGGTTTCTTTGCTTAAAATACATCATTCAACAACAAATCCAACTGCGCCTGCCCCTTCTCATCAACAACCGGCAATTCAAACCCACTCAAACTCAACCCAACTAACCTAACCGGTTTATGCCCAGCTTCAGTCCGAACCAACAGATTCGGAATCCATTCCTGTAAATCAGAAAAGCCAATTCTGTGATCCAGCGTCTGAGCACGAGTGACTTGCTGAAAGTCGGCATATTTCACTTTAACGGTAACCGTCCTGCCTTGCATGTTGTGTTTGTTAAGGCTGTCGAGTACTTGTTCGGCGAGGTCGAGCAGGATGTTGTTTAGATCTGGTATGGAAAGAATGTCTTCGGCAAAAGTCGTTTCCTTGCCCAGCGATTTACGGATACGTTGACTGCGGACTGGTCGTTCATCAATGGCTCGGGCGATGTTGTAATAATACTGGCCGGATTTGCCGAAGCGTTCTGTTAGTTCAGCTAGAGTTTTCTGCCGTAAGTCATTGCCAGTATGAATGCCGAGGTTTTTCATTTTGGCTTCGGTGGCGGGGCCGATACCGTGAAATTTACCGATGGGTAGTTTGTTTACAAATTCCTGACCCTGTTCGGGACGGATCAGATAAAGACCATCGGGTTTATCCATATCAGAGGCAATTTTGGCGAGAAATTTATTATAGGAGACGCCAGCCGAGGCGATGAGTCCGGTCTCGGCGAGGATTTCACTTTTAATGGCTTTGGCAATCAATGTGGCAGAGCCATTAAACGATTCGGTGTAAGTGACATCCAGATAGGCTTCATCGAGTGACAGCGGTTCAACTTCAGAAGCATAGCGCCAGAAGATTTCACGAATAATATTGGAGGCTTCTTTATAGGCGTCAAAACGAGGCCGGACAAAAATAGCTTCAGGACATAAACGATAAGCGCGAGACGAAGCCATTGCTGAATGAATACCAAACTTGCGGGCTTCATAGCTGCACGCCGCAACGACGCCACGGCTATCGGGTTGACCACCGACGATAAGCGGTTTGCCTTTCAGCTCGGGAAAGTCGCGTTGTTCAACCGATGCATAAAACGCGTCCATATCCACGTGAATGATTTTTCGTTGTTTAGCCATTAATGATTAGTGTTGATGAGTTCTCGATATTTTCTCATAAACCACATGCTGATGTGCCAATAGATATTCTTATCTTGATCCAACAGTCATTTCAGAGTGGATTGCAGGAGGCGTCAATGTTACTTTAGCGAATTAAACCTCATCAGTGGACTTACGTTTGATAGCAAGTATCCGTTCCTGGCAGGAAAGTCTGCGGGCTTTTTTTACCCCCCAAGTTGTCACTATGCTGTTTCTTGGCATTGCGGCGGGGTTGCCGTTATTACTGATTTTTTCCTCACTCAGCCTATGGTTACGTGAAGCCGGTGTTGATCGCAGCGCAGTCACTTATTTCAGTTGGGCGGCGTTGGGTTATTCCTTCAAATTTGTCTGGGCTCCGCTGCTGGATATTCTGCCATTACCGATTTTGCATCGTCTGTTAGGTCGACGGCGTAGCTGGTTATTTCTGTCACAGCTGATGATTATCGCTTCGATCATAATGATGGCGATGGTCGATCCGGCAACGCACTCGCTGACCTTAATGGCTGTCGCTGCAGTATTACTGGGTTTTTCAGCTGCGACGCAGGATGTGGTGATTGATGCCTATCGTATCGAATCTGCCGATACCCGTTTGCAGGCATTAATGTCCGCCAGTTATATCGCCGGATATCGCATCGGCATGCTCATGGCTGGGGCTGGCGCGTTGATGTTAGCCAGTTATTTTGGCTCGGAAATGGGCGAATATGATTATCTGGCGTGGCGGCAAAGCTATTTGATTATGGCGGCGCTGATGCTGATTGGTGTGATCACCACCTTGTTAAGCCCTGAACCGGAAGTAAATAAAAAGGTTCATGAGGATCGCAAGCGCGATTACCTGGGTTTGATGCTGACGTTTGCGTTGTCGATAAGTGGTTTTATTGCCTGTTTCTACCTCACCAGTGACTGGGCTGGTCAGGCACGTCTGCAGTTACTTAACGTATTTAATAATGGTCCTATGTCGGCGGTTGGCATTGAGTTAGTGCGCTTATTGCTGGCCACCATTGTGGCAGTGATTATTGCCAGAGTGTTGATATTAATGGGTTGGGTACAGAAAAGTATTGTGCATCGCAGCTATGTTGAACCGGTGCAGGATTTCTTCAAACGCTACGGCCTATCGATGGCGCTGTTACTGCTTTCTTTGATTGGGTTGTATCGAATTTCCGATATTGTGCTGGGGGTTGTCGCCAATATTTTTTATCAGGATATGGGCTTCACCAAGCCAGAGATTGCCACGGTGGTGAAAACCTTTGGTTTGTTTATGACCATTGTTGGC
>Ga0114916_1002023_pt1 | contig 10914 bp, 22 predicted proteins | sample MalvirAntarct_66_FD_83501 | JGI IMG/M metagenome (GOLD analysis project Ga0114916, IMG submission 83501) | Marine viral communities from the Global Malaspina Expedition - Malaspina viral metaG Antarct_66 | ecosystem: Environmental > Aquatic > Marine > Oceanic | place: West Anvers Island... | reverse complement strand
GGTTTACAGAGGGTATGCTTGGGAGTACGATGGGGGGAAGAAAGAAAAAAGTTTAGACGATCTTAGAATTAAAAGAGGAGTACAACATGAGCGTGAGTAAACAGATGATGATGGAAGAATCAGAACGTATTGAACGGGAAGAGTATGATGAAGATGGATATCCTAAAGAAGGTTCAGGTTCGATTTCGGAAATGATGGATGAGATTTGGTATGAGCCTATGAAGGCTAAGAAAATATTGGACAAAGAATAAGCAGATGAGTTTAGTTACTTCATTGATTGGTCCTGTTACTGGGTTGCTAGATAAGGTGCTTGAGGACAAAGATCAAAAGAGTATGTTAGCCCACCAGTTGGCAACAATGGCGGATAATCACGCTCAAGAATTAGCCAAAGGGCAACTGGCAATAAATCTCGCTGACGCAAAGTCTGGGTCATTCTGGCAAGGAGGCTGGCGACCCTCAATCGGTTGGTGCTGTAGTTTGGCTCTTTTTTATTCGTATATCCTGCAGCCCTTCATATCTTTTATATTTGCTGCGGTAGGGTATCCAATAGTTGATATGCCGGAACTACGCACTACAGAGTTACTGCCGATCCTTGGAGCGTTACTTGGAATTGGCGGTTTGAGGAGCTACGAGAAAACAAAGGGCCTAGTAAAATAAGGAAGTAACAGATGTCTCAAGCAAAAATAAAAAAAGTTATTAAAGGATTAAACAAAGCATCTAAGAGCCATGCGAAACAAGCAAAGACTTTGAAGACGGTCTTGAAAAAAAAGAAAGGTAAGTGATGTATAGTTTAGGAAACAGTAGCAAAGAAAAGTTAACGGGCGTTAACGATCAAATGCAAAAAGTTGTTGAGTTGGCTATTGGCACGACTAAACAAGATTTTTCCGTAATATGCGGTATGAGGACAGTTGAGGAACAAGAAGTTCTTGTCGCTAAAGGAGCTAGTCAAACCATGAAGAGTAAACACTTGGAGGGTTTGGCGGTTGACTTGATGGCTTATGTCAATGGCGGTCGATGGGAGCTCAATTTATACGATGAGATAGCTGATGCTATGAAGGAAGCAGCGAGAGAACTCGGAGTTACTATTCGTTGGGGTGCAGCATGGCATAAGAACTTGAATGATTGGGAAGGTTCCGCCGAAGATTTAATGAATGAATATGTAGATCTTCGTAGGTCACAGGGGCGTAGACCTTTTATTGATGCCCCACATTTTGAAATTGTTGATAGTTAACTAGAAGAGGAAAAAATAAAATGATACTGAAGAAAAAAAAGATGAAGGGAGGAGGAAAAGTCTTTCCAGATCTTACAGGCGATGGTGCAGTTACTAAGAAGGATATCTTAAAAGGTCGTGGTGTAGAAGGATTCGGTCATGGAGGGGACGTTCGTATGGGAGGAGAAAAAGGAGTTCGTATGGGAGGAGAAAAAGGAGTTCGTATGGGAGGAGAAAAAGAATCTCACATGATGCCAGATGGATCAATGATGCCAGATGATGACCCATCTATGGGTTATTCCAGTGGTGGAGAAGTTCGTATTGCAGATGTACGGTCCGACAGCAAGCGTGGTAAAACTTACTAAATTGGAGTAGAACGATGCCAACAATTATGATAAGCATTATGCCAGATGGTATGCCGGTCGATCAAATGTCGAGCGACGATGGTGACGGACCTAGCTGTCCTCTTCCTACTCAAGATGAGGAACTAAATGCTAAAAACAGAGATGTGGCTATTGAAGACCACGGCTATAGAGAACCGAACACTGGCTCGGCGTTTAACACTGCGGAAACGTGTGGATCTTGCGGGAGCTATAACCAAACGGATGAGATCCTTGAATGTATAGAAGACACATCTGGGGATACTGGGTATTGCCAACACTTAAAGTTTTCGTGTATGACTGAGAATACATGTGATGAGTGGGTAGAAGGTGGACCGTTAACTTCCGAATCACAAGAAGAGTATAAGGATATTTTATAATGGATGTTGCCGACTTGGCAAAATATCTATATAAGAAAATAGAAGAGCGTCAATCCGATATAGGTATTGCTCTTTCTAATGGTGCTGTTAAAGATTGGGAACAGTACAAGATGTCTGTAGGAGAGATACGGGGACTTTCCTTCGCTAAAGAAGAAATTAAATCCCTGCTGGAAAAAGGAAACGTAGACGATGTCGAAGACTTTATATCTTCCTGACCACGTTGCGCAGAAAATGAACGAAGAAAAATCTTTGAACAAAGCGTATGTTGATACCAAAGAAAAGGTATTAGACCCCTCCCTTCTAGAAAAATCATTACTTGAGCGTGTTCCTCAACCTACTGGGTGGAGGATACTTGTTATGCCTTATCAAGGCAAAGCAACAACGGCGGGCGGTGTGTTTGTTCCAGAGGAAGTTCGTGAGCGTGAGTCAGTGGCTACAGTGGTAGCATATGTCTTAAAGCTAGGACCATTAGCTTATAAAGACGAGAAGTATGGATCAGAGCCGTGGTGCAAGGAAGGTCAATGGGTTTGCATTGGTCGATATTCTGGATCCCGGTTTAAGATTGAAGGCGGTGAAGTCCGAATCATTAATGATGATGAGGTGATCGCAACCATATTAGAACCTGATGACGTTAAACATATTTAAGGGGTAGTTTAAAATGCAGGACCAAGAACAACAAGAACAAGAAGAAGAAGAAATAATAGTCGAAACACCTGACGAAGACGAAGAAGACTCAGTAGAAGCTACGACGGAAGTTGTTTCTGACACACCCAAGAGAGAGAAAGTTGAATCGTCTGATCCAGGCGAGTTAGAATCTTATAGCAAGGGTGTACAAGCTAGGATTAAAAAACTTACTGAAAAGTACAGGATAGAGGAACGAGACAAAGGCGAAGCTGTCAGAGTATCTCAACAACTTCTAGCAGAGAACAATAAGTTAAAGTCTAGGGTTAGAGCTTTAGACACAGGGTATCTTTCTGAATACGGAAATAGATTGGCATCTCAAACCGAGCAAGTAAAAGCGGTTTTAAAAGAAGCTCATGAGGCCGGAGATACAGATAAGATAGTAGATGCACAGCAAGCATTGTCGGCTATTGCGGTGCAACAACAACAATATAACACAGCAAAAATCCGAGCCGAACAGCAAGCTAAGATGCCCGTTCAACAAGCTCAACCTCAAGCTCAACCTCAAGCTCAACCTCAAGCTCAAGCTCAACGTCCTCCTCCAAAAGCGGATCCAAGGGCTCAATCATGGGCAGGGAAAAACAAATGGTTTGGGGAAGATAAAATTATGACAAACGCTGCTTTTACTATCCATCAAGGTTTGGTAGAGGAAGAAGGGTTTGACCCGCAGACAGAAGAGTACTATAGTGAAATAGATAGCAGACTTCGCAGAGAATTTCCTCATAAGTTCGAAGTAGCTAAGAAAACGAGAGGAAGTAGCCAGGTCGCATCCGCTGGCGTTTCCGCATCTCGCAGCACAAAATCGGGGCGCAGGTCGGTTAAGTTGACGCATTCTCAAGTTGCGATTGCAAAAAAGCTTGGCGTACCTTTAGAAGAATACGCAAAGTATGTAAAAGACTAAGGAGAGAAAAATGTCTGAAACAACTGAAAGAACTCCTCGAAAGAGTGACACCCGTGAGAAATCCTCACGCAGAAAGCCTTGGGCACCGCCCAGCCGTTTAGATGCTCCAGAGCCCCCAGAGGGCTATGTGCATCGTTGGATCCGAACCTCTATGCGTGGAGAAGATGACAAGATGAACGTCAACTCTAAGCTTCGTGAAGGATGGGAACCTGTTCGTAAGGACGAGTACCCAGACTATGAAGCTCCCACTATTGATGAGGGAGCGTATGCAGGAGTGATCGGACAAGGAGGGCTAATGCTGTGCCGTCTACCTGAAGAGACAGCCCGAGAAAGAAACGAGTATTACGGGCTCCGTTCCCGCGAACAAATGGTTGCTGTAGATCAGGACTTAATGAAGGAACAACATCCTTCGATGCCTATTAGTAATAGTAGGCAAAGTCGTGTAACCTTCGGAGGATCAAAAAGAGACTCCGAGTAATTTAAAAGGATTGCTAAAATGGCAAATACTAATGGTGCATTCGGACTACGTCCGATTGGGATAGTCGGTCAGGCTGCCAACACCACGGGCATGACGGAATATAGAATAGCTCATGGGAATGCTAATCCCATCTTTCAGGGCTCTCCAGTAATACCACTTTCTACAGGCGTTATCGATATAATCGGTGCTAACGCTGGCGGTGCAGTTGGTCTTGTAGGAGTTTTCTGGGGCTGCGAATATATTTCTTCGGTTTCTGGTGAGAAGATTTTTTCTAACTACTGGCCAGGTTCTGGCGCGGATTCTAATCATCCCGTCAAAGCTTTCGTATATGACAACCCTGTACAAACTTTTGTTATAAGTGCTCACGCAACTATGACAAACGAAGCTACTGCAAGGGCTCATGTGTTCTCCAATGCTAATTTCCATCTAGGAACTACTGGTTCTACTACTACTGGTATTTCTGCTGCACAACTTGCAGTTGGAACTATAGCTGCCACGGCTGCTTTACATCTGAGAATTATGGGATTTCAAGAAGATCCTACTAATTTAGAGTTTAATAAGCCGGGTATTGGCGTAATCGTTCGATTGAATAACAGTTTCAACTCACCAAATGGTGCGCTTGTTGCTGGTACTCCATCGACCACAGGGGTATAAAGGAGGCTAACAGATGGCAATTTCTCGCGCACAACTAGCAAAAGAATTAGAACCAGGTCTCAACGCCTTGTTCGGTATGGAGTACGCTCGATACGAAAATCAACACACAGAGATCTTTACAACAGAGTCTTCTGATCGAGCATTCGAAGAAGAAGTTATGTTGTCAGGATTTGGAGCAGCCCCTACTAAGTCAGAAGGTTCTGCCATAAACTTTGACGACGCTAATGAAGCATATAGTGCTCGTTACAACAATGAGACAATCGCACTTGCGTTCTCTATTACAGAGGAAGCAATAGAGGACAACCTGTACGACCGTTTAGGCAGTCGTTACACTAAGGCTCTAGCTCGTTCGATGGCTCATACCAAGCAAGTTAAAGCTGCTACCATTTTAAACAATGCGTTTACTGGGCTTGCTTCGGCTGGTGGAGACGGAGTGGCACTTTGTGCAACGAACCACCCGCTGACTAATGGTAACACTTTTGCTAACACACCTGTAACTCAAACTGATTTGAACGAAACTTCCTTGGAAGACGCTCTTATTAAGATTGCAGGCTTTGTTGATGAAAGAGGCATGAAAGTTGCTCTTCGAGGAATGAAACTAATCATTCCAAGACAGTCGCAATTTATTGCTGAACGTCTAATGGTTTCCAACTTACGAGTGGGCACCGCAGATAATGATACGAACGCAATTCGATCAATGGGAATGTTGCCTAGCGGTTACGCTGTCAACGATTTCTTGAACGATCCAGATGCATTCTTCATAATCTCTGATGCTCCTAGAGGGTTCATTCACTTTGAAAGAACTGCTCTATCCACTAATATGGAAGCTGACTTTGATACAGGAAACATGCGGTTTAAGGCCCGAGAGCGTTATAGCTTTGGGTTTAGTGATCCAAGATGTGTGTTTGGTGTTCAAGGCGCAGGCTAAGAATAACGGCTAATGGCGGGTACTAGTGGATTCTACGCACTCGTCGGTGTCAGTTTGGAAGGGGTTACTTCGGTAGCCCCTTTCTTTTTGTTTTTACATCGTGTATAAATAAAACATTATCAATCCTGACAGTCACATCATGTGACTGACTTAACCCAGACAGGAGATCAACATGGGTACTACTACTTTTTCCGGACCAGTTAAAGCTGGTACAATTAAAGACACAACTGGCACTACTTTAGGCACAAACGTCGCCAACGTAGGTCAAGTTGTAATGTCTCAATCTATTATGATTGACTCACAAGTCGTTGTTGGAACAACTACTTACAATGTCGGAGTTATGCCAAAGAACTCACAGCTACTCGGTGTCACCTTAAGAGTGGCTATAGCTAGTAATGCTGCTGGAACAGCGACTGTTTCTGTAGGGGTGTTGTCCAAGACGACTCAATTTCTTATTGCAAATACCAATGTTAAAGCGGCGGGGGAAACTAAAACTTTGGCCGCTGGGGCTTTGGATACAGCAGATCGTTTTACTGCTGACAGCCAGATCACAGCAACACTTATATCTGCGGGAGGGACTGCGACTACGGGTCAAGTCACTGTGACTTTCACTTATGTGCAGGCAAACAACTTGCAAGACGCAACTGCGGTTTGAGTCTAATAACTTAAAGGAGGTTTAAATGGCTGGGTCAGACATAAGAACTAAAAGAGCTAGTTCTCTTACAGGAAACCAAAGCATTGGTCGATGCAGACTGAGACAGCTATATGTAACGGCTGCAGGCGGTGCGGGACGATTGACGTTAAAGGACGGTACGGGCGGGGAAGATCGATTAGATATCGATTTTACTTCGGGTTCTACCTATGACGTTTACATTCCAGACGAGGGTATTTTGTTTACGGATGATGTTCATATTCATGCAGCGACAACAGCCAACGTTACTGGCATAACTTTTATGTGGTCATAAACTAAGTGGAGGGGGAAACCTCTCCACCTACTAAGGTTGAAAGATGTGATAAGTAGAGGTCAAATGGCAAAGACAACAAGCAAACCCGGACTGTGGTCCAACATTCATGCAAAACGAGAAAGAATTAAGGAAGGAAGTGGTGAGAAAATGCGTAAACCTGGAAGTAAAGGTGCACCTACCGATAAGGCTATAAAGAAATCTCAAGGTAAAAAAGACGGTGGAATGATAAAAGGATATATGCAAGGCGGAGCAGTTATGCCTAATCGTAAACCAAAGCAATGCAAAATGGGGTAACTAGATGACAACATCTAACTCTAGAGACTTCAACTTAGATGTTGGAGAGGTAATTGAAGAGGCCTACGAAAGGTGTGGGCTAGAAGTCCGTACAGGATATGATGCTAAGACGGCTCGTAGATCTTTGAATTTGATGTTTGCCGAGTGGGCTAACCGAGGATTAAATCTTTGGACAGTTAAACAAGGTACGAAGACTTTGACACAAGGACAAGCAACAGAGACGTTAACGGATGATGTCGTTGATTTACTTGATGTTACTGTAAGACGTTCTGGGACTGATTTTGCAATGCAACGAATCAGTCGTGGGGATTATTCTAATATTCCAAACAAGACTGATCAAGGCAGACCAAGTCAGTTCTTTTTTAACAGGCAAATAGATCCAATTATAAATTTGTGGTCAGTTCCAGAAAACTCAACAGATCAACTAATATATTATTATGTCAGAAGGATAGAGGATGCAGACGCTTTGGTTAATACATCAGACATGCCTTTCAGGTTCTTTCCTTGTATGGTTGCGGGACTAGCGTATTACATGTCGATGAAACGTGCGCCAGATAGATTGCAAATGCTAAAGACTATTTACGAAGAAGAATTTCAACGTGCAGCGGATGAAGATCAAGGTCGAACTCCTTTACGACTACAACCTAATCTGAGTTACTTGAGGATCTAATGACATACGCTTCCGGACAAAAAGCTTGGGGAATATCTGATAGGTCGGGACGAAGGTATCGACTTAGAGATATGAAGAAAGAATGGACAGGTTCTTTGGTAGGACCTGACGAGTACGAAGTAAAGCAACCGCAACTTAGTCCTCCCCAACCTTTCCCAGACCCGCAGGCTTTAAGAAATCCTAGACCAGATAGGACAGAACCTCCTGTAAAAGTTTTATTAAGAATGAACCCGTTTTTAACAGCGGGAGTTGGTTCCAATGTTTTAACTGTTATTCAGCCAGGGCATAGCAGAAAGACGGGAGATATAGTTAGGTTTAGAGATTCTCAACCTTTTCAAAATTTTACCGCAGCTGCTCTTAATTTAGATGCAGGATATTCTATAACAGTAACAACAGACAGTCAGTACACTATCGCTGTTAGCTTGCAGACAGCTGCAGAAGCAAACTCAATGGGCGGTGGTGGCATTGTGTCCGCTGGGCCTGTTACCGTGGAGGCTTAAATGAGTTACACTAGAACAACACTAAGACAAGCAATTAAAGATTATACAGAGAATGACGAAACTTCTTTTGTAAATAACTTAGATAACTTCATAAGAGCTTCAGAAGACAGAATACAAAAGAATGTTCAGCTAAGTCTTTTTAGAAAGAACGTGACGGCAAACACTACAGCAAGCAATCAGTTTCTTTCTATGCCTACAGATTTTCTTGCTCCGTTTTCTTTAAGCTTGATGACTCCTTTAAACCCCGGCGGGATTAAATTTTTTTTAGAGTTTAAAGACACTAGTTTTATTCAGACATATACTCCTAATTCAACTACTGTCGGTTCTCCTAGATACTACGCTACATTTGATGTGAGTAATTTTATTTTAGCACCTACTCCAAACGCAGCGTTTGAAGCGCAGTTGCATTATTTCTATAGACCTCTGAGCCTGACAGCAAGCACGGTAACTCTTTTTGTTAATCCTGCATCTGCTAGTTTTGTTGTAGGAGACTCTATTACTGGTCAGACTAGCGGTGTTACTGCCAAAGTTACTTCAGTTACGGCGGTTTCTAGTGGTGGCCAAACTTATAACCAGCTTACTGTTTCTGAGTTTTCTGGTCTGTTTACGTTTGGAGAAACTGTTTCAGCGGTTTCTACCGTCAATGGAGGTTCAGGAGCTACTGGGCCTTTGTTGAATCTTACAGCGGGAGGAACAAGTTATTTATGGCAAAGTGCCGATACAACTACTTCTTGGTTAAGTATAAATGCATCAACAACTCTTTTATATGGTGCTTTGATAGAAGCTTATATATACATGAAGGGTGAGAACGATGTTCTTACAATGTTTAACCAACGTTTTAATGAAGCTCTTGTAGGAGTTAAGATGCTTGGAGAAGCACAAGCCACGACGGATGAATACAGAACAGGTCAAGTAATTAGAGAGAGGACATAATGTTTGCTATACCTCAAAATGAAGTGTTAGTTGATGTGAAGACTACAAATCACCGAGGGTTCACACCCGAAGAACTAGCCGAGCAATGTACAGGTAAAATTGTTTCAATCTCTGATAACGCTCATCCTGCAATTCGGGATCAAGCCCGTGCTTTCTCAGGGCACATCGAAAAAGTTGTTGCAGATTATATGCGACAGGCTATTCGCAGTGACCGCACAACCGTGTGGAATGCTCTTAACGATTCGGGAAACCCGGATTTAGCTGAACTTATAAGGAGACTTTAATATGGCATTTACAGGAAACTTTATGTCTACATCTTTCAAGGTAGAACTCTTGAAAGGTTTTCACGATTTTACTAACGGTAACGATGTTTTTTGTATTTCGTTATATACAAACAGTGCAAGCTTTACGGCTGCGACAGCTACTGCTATATTTGGTGCAGGAAATAATGAAGTTGCAACTAGCGGTAGTTACACTTCTGGAGGTCCTCCAGGGGCTACTTCAACCAATAAATTAACAAATGTAACTCCGAGTTCCACAGGAGCTGAAACAATCGCCTTTACTGATTTCACCAATAAGACGTTCACTGGTGCTACCATTACGGCTCGAGGTTGTTTGATATATAACTCACAAGCCAATGGCGGGACAAACACTGCTAATAACGTGTTGGTGCTAGACTTTACTTCTGACAAAACATCTACCTCGGGAGACTTTGAGATTATTTTTCCTACTCCTAATTCTTCGAATGCTATAATCAGGATTGCTTAAATGGCTACGTTGAGGAATAGAGTTAAAGTCTCTACCTCAACTACGGGGACAGGGACGATTACGTTGGGTACAGTAGTGGCGGGTTTTTTGACGTTTGCCAATGCAGGAGTTCCTAGCGGTTCAAATGTTAGATATCTTATTGAACAAGGATCTGACTTTGAAATAGGAGTTGGCACTTATATAGCTTCTGGCACAACGTTGACGAGAGGTGTTCAACAGAGTAAAATTGGTTCTTCTGTCGGTACAACTCCTATTACTCTAGATGGTTCGGCTATTGTTATGATCACCGCTACTAATAATGATTTTGCTCTACAGACAGCATTATCTATAGTTTATGGGATGTAAGAGATGGCGGAATATAAAGGAAAGAAAGTATCACTTAATTCTCCTAGAAGAATACCAAAAGGAGGTACAAGTTACGGCAAGAAGAAATCAGAAGTTTTTGTAAAAGATGGAGACAGAGTTAAGCGAGTAACTTTTGGGGATCCAAACATGACTATAAAGAAAAACATACCGGGTCGAAGAAGCAACTTCAGAGCCCGACATAATTGCAAAGACCCAGGGCCTAAAACCAAGGCGAGATACTGGAGTTGTAAAGCATGGTAAAGGAGATTTAAATGCCTAACCCAAATATAGCAACTGCTACATCTATTTTAGGAGGTACTTTGTATGGTGCGATTGACACTTCTCTAGATGAAGTTCTTGAAAATAGCAGTTCAACCTTAGTACTAAAAATAAACACTTTAATAATTTCAAACATAGATGGAACTAATGCAGCGGATGTTAGCGCAACTTTATCGTCATCAGCAGGGGGCACTGATGTATTTATTGCTCATTTGATAACTGTTCCTGCCAAGTCCAACCTTGTGCTTATTTCTAAAGATATAAGTTTTTATTTAACTCAGAACAAAGCTATAAATTTACAGGCTTCTGCAGCTAGTGATTTAAATTATCTACTAAGTTATGAAACCATTTCGTAGGAGGTTTCAATGCCACAAGGTTGGAGGTTCAACGGAGGTGTAATTGGAGGTGGTCCTCACGCTTGGACAGCTACCAAAGGGGGTGTTTGGGGCGTTAGAGAAAATTACATCAATAGAAACACTGTTCCAGTTTTTATAGGTTCTGCTATATTTACCACTACTGGTGCAACTTCTTGGACTGTCCCTTCTGGC
>Ga0114916_1002021_pt1 | contig 10917 bp, 8 predicted proteins | sample MalvirAntarct_66_FD_83501 | JGI IMG/M metagenome (GOLD analysis project Ga0114916, IMG submission 83501) | Marine viral communities from the Global Malaspina Expedition - Malaspina viral metaG Antarct_66 | ecosystem: Environmental > Aquatic > Marine > Oceanic | place: West Anvers Island... | reverse complement strand
GTGTGAACTCCCATTTCGCGGTCGAGGGAATATTGTGCGTCTTGAACGTGTCGGCACGGGCCTCGCGCGCAAACAGCTTGCGCCGGTTGACCCAGGGGCCGAGGTTGGTTGTTCCCGTCACATCCGGCGACGTGGTCACGATCCGCGCTGCCAGCTCGCTATCGGTCTTCGACAGATCGTCGAGGATCTTGCCGAAGGCAATCTGCGTCGAGATCTCGCGGTCGGTCGCCATCTCGATCTGCGGCGTTGCGATGACATGGTCGGAGTATCGCCGCCGGCCCTTGGCGAAGAACGGTGTCCGGTCGAGGAACGCCTGAAGTGCGTCCGAATCCTTCACGGTCGCGAACTTTTCCCACTCCTCGCCCTCGGGAACGCCCATGTGGCGCTGCCACTCGGCCATCTGGGCCTTGTTCATCAGCCCGCCGTGATTGTCCTTGTGGCCGGCAATCGGCGTGCCCCAGCCCTTGATCGTGTAGGCCAGAAAGCAGACCGGGCGGTCGTGGTCGATAGAGGCGAAGGCATCGGCCATGGTTGAGACGCAATTGCCGCCGAGATTTTCCATCAGTTCCGCCAGCTCCCTGTCGGAGCGCGACTCGATCAGCGCGGTCACGTCACCCTGGTCGCCAAGGTCGTCCATCAGGTGCTTGCGCCACACGGCCCCGCCCATGAAGGTCAGCGCCGAGTAGAGCTGGTTGGGGCAATTGTCGATCCACTGCTTGAGCTTGTCGCCGCCCTTCTCGGAGAACGCTGCGCGCTGCAGGTGGCCGTACTTGACCCTGACCACGTCCCAGCCGAAGGCCTCGAAGATCTTCTCGACGCGGCGGAACAGCCCTTCGTGCACGATGCCGTCGAGCGACTGGCGATTGTAGTCGATGATCCACCAGGTGTTGCGCAGATCGTTCTTCCAGCCCTCCTGTAGCGTCTCGTAGATATTGCCCTCGTCGAGCTCGGCGTCGCCGACCAGCGCAACCATGCGCCCGAGCGGCAGGTCCTGTCCCCACTCCTTGGCGGCAATGTAATCCTGCACGATCGAGGCGAACGAGGTGATCGCCACGCCAAGGCCCACCGAACCGGTGGAGAAATCGACATCGTCAATGTCCTTGGTCCGCGACGGATAGGACTGGACGCCGCCGAAGCCCCGAAAATTCTCCATCTTCTCGCGGCTCTGGTTGCCCATCAGGTACTGGATGGCATGAAAGATCGGCGAGGCATGCGGCTTGACCGCCACCCGGTCCTCGGGCCTGAGCGCGGAGAAATAGAGAGCCGTCATGATCGACACCATCGAGGCTGACGACGCCTGATGCCCGCCAACCTTGATCCCGTCGACCTTGGGGCGGATATGATTGGCGTTGTGGATCATCCAGTGCGACAGCCACAGCAGCCGCTGTTCGATTGTCTTGAGATGGTCGGTACGGCTCATCGTGCAGTGTCCCCTGAAAGTGCGAAATCAACCGCAGCCCGGGCGTGCAGCTGGGTTGTGTTGAAGGCGGGAATGTCGAAATCATCCTGCGAGATCAGCAGCCCGACCTCGGTGCATCCGAAGATGATCCCGTCGGCTCCGCGGGCCCGGGCGGTTTCGATGATCCTCAGGTAACGGTTCTTCGAGACCGGGCTGATCACACCCTGGCAAAGCTCTTCGTAGATGATGCGGTGCACGTCGTCGCGCTCTTGCTGTTCGGGTACGCAGACTTCGATCCCGTGCCGCTCCCTCAGCCTCGCCTTGTAGAAGTCCTGTTCCATGGTGAAGCGGGTGGCCAGCAGCAGCGGCTTGCGGCAGCCGCTGGCCTTGATCGCTTCGGCAGTCACGCCAGCGATGTGAAACAACGGGATGGACAGTGCCGCCTGAACCTCGTCGGCACAGATGTGCATCGTGTTTGTGCCGATCAGCAGACAGTCGGCTCCTGCCGCCTCCAGCCGGATCGCCGCTTCGACCAGCAATTTCGCCGCCTCGCTCCATCTGGCCTCGGCCTGGAGATCCGCAATCGGCGCGAAATCGAACGAGCGCATCAGGATTTCGGCGGAGTGCAGACCACCCAGCCGCTCCCGCACCATCCCGTTGAGCAACTGGTAATAGGTGACGGTGCTTTCCCAGCTCATTCCGCCCAGCAGCCCGATCGTCTTCATGTGTCCTCTCCCGTGTCCCTTCACAGTAACATCCTGCTTGAGCAAATTGATTCCATTTTCCGCTTCCTGTGCCGCAATTATTGGTGATATGTCGCGCATACACAGACGACAATGGGGGTAATCCGCGTGGATGATATCGATATGGCGATTGTCCGTCGCCTGGCGGTCCATGGCCGTGTTTCACTCAATGAGCTCAGCGAAGAGGTCGGGTTGAGCCCGACCCCTGTCTCGCGGCGCATCCGGCAACTCGAAGCCGAAGGTATCATCACCGGCTATCACGCCAAGCTCGATGAGACCGCGCTGGGCTTTCCGGTTTCCGTTTTCGTGTCCGTGCGCCTCGACAAGCAGGTGGACGAGGCGCTGGCGGTCTTCGAAGCCGCGATCAACCGGTTTCCGGAAGTCGTCGACTGCTGGTTGATGACCGGAAATCGCGACTACCTGATGCGCGTCGCCACCCGGGATCTGGCGGATTTCGAGCGCTTCCTGACCCAGCAGCTGACGCGGGTGAAAGGCGTGGCGGCGATCGAATCCTCCATCCCCCTGCGCCGGGTCAAGGCCATGCCGGCAAGAACACCATGACCTTTGAAGTCTCGCCAGTGCCTTTGCCCGCGCAATCGGTGTGGTCGCATCAAGCGCCGTCACGCCGCCGCCCGAACCGCGGTACCCTCCAGTGCCTGCGACAGGTCGTCGATGATGTCGGCGACATCTTCAAGCCCCACCGACAACCGGATCAGCCCGTCTGAAATGCCGTGCTCGGCCCGCTCTTCGGCGGTGTAGGTCGAGTGCGTCATGCTCGCGGGGTGCTGGATCAGCGATTCCGCGTCTCCGAGCGAGACCGCGCGCCCGATCATGGTAAGCCGGTTCATCAGCCGCCGCCCGGCCTCGATGCCGCCGTCGAGTTCGAAAGCGATCATCGCGCCGAAGCCGGGCATCTGCCTGAGCGCAAGCTCGTGCTGCTCGAAGCTTTCCAAACCGGGATAATGAACTTTCGCCACGTCGTCGCTGGCTTCCAGCATAGCGGCGACCTTCTGTGCATTGGCGCAATGCCGTTCCATCCTCAGCGCCAGCGTCTTCAGCCCGCGCAGGATCAGCATGGCGTTGAACGGGGCCATCACCGCGCCGGTCATGTCCTTCATGCCGAACATCCGGATCTCGGCCACCAGCTCGGCGCTGCCGACCAGCAGGCCGGCGACGACATCGCCGTGGCCGCCGAGATACTTCGTGGCCGAATGCACCACGATGTCGGCGCCCAGTTCGATCGGGCGGGTGAGAAAGGGGGTGGCATAGGTGTTGTCGACAACGACAGTCGCACCGCTTGCGTGGGCGATTTCCGAGATGGCCTCGATATCGACCAGCCGCATGTTTGGATTGGCAGGCGTTTCGAAATAGACGACGCGTGTCTTCTCCGAAATCACCGGGGCCAGATTGGCCGGGTCGGTCATGTCGACATGGGTGATGGTGATGCCGAACCTGGAAAGCCCGTGGCGCATGAAGGCGAAGGTGCAGCCATAGAGCGTCTTGTCGACGATAACCTCGTCGCCCGGGGACAACAGCGTCCACAGGGCCGCGGTGATGGCGCCCATGCCGGAAGCCAGCGCCAGCCCGGCCTCGGCGCCTTCCAGCACCGCAATGCGTTGCTCGAGCAGGTCGAGCGTCGGATTGGAAATGCGCGAATAGATGTACCCCGGCCGCTCGCCTGCAAACATCTCGCCGCCGGCTTCGGCGCTGTCGAAGGCGAAGGTCGAGGTCAGGTGCAGCGGTGGTGTCAACGCTCCCTGATGGTCCATCGGGTTGTAGCCGTGGTGGATGGCGCGGGTGGAGAAGTTCTTGCTGCTGGATTTCATGACGGGATCCTTTTCGGTATCGCGGCAAGATTGCCCTATCTCGAAAGGCATTTGATTGCTATTTATGCCCAGACAGAGTTCAGAATTGGCATTATCTGCCAAGGAGGATGAAAATGGACGGCAAGGATCGCCAGATCATCCAGGCGCTGCAAGCCAATGCCCGCATGACCAACCAGGACCTAGCGGCAGCGGTGAACCTGTCACCCTCGCCATGCCTGCGCCGGCTTCGCAACCTGGAGGACAGCGGCGTCATTCGCGGCTACAGCGTTGATGTCGACGCCAGGGCCTATGGTCTTCCGATGACCGTGTTCATCCGCATCCGCCTGGAGCGCCACACGGGAAGCCATATACAGGAGTTCGAGGCCCGCATCAGGGCGATCGAGGAAGTGCTGGAATGCCACCTGATGACCGGACCGGCGGATTACCTGCTGAGGGTCGTTGTGGCCGGTCTTGACCACTACGAGGATTTCATCCGAAACCGCATTCACGCCATCGGTGGCATCGCGTCGATCGACACGAGTATCGTTTACGGAACCGTCAAGAAGACCGGCGTGTTTCCTGCGCTTCCGTCCTAGGCAGCTCAACCCATTGCGATTGAAGCACTGTCGCCAGACTACAGAGCCTGAGCCAGCGCGCAGAATTCCGCGACGCTGAGTGTCTCCGCGCGGCGGGTCGGTTCGATCCCGACCCGTTCCAGCAAGGCTTCCCCGCCCAAGGATTTCAGGCTTTGCCGAAGCATCTTGCGGCGCTGGCCGAAGGCGGCGTGGGTGACGCGCTCGAGCCGCGCGAGATCGCAGGGCAGGCGGTCGGCCAGCGGTTCGAGCTGCACCACGCTGGAGGTGACCTTCGGTGGCGGCGTGAAGGCCTGTGGCGGCACGTCGAACAGGATCTCGCTGTGCGCCAGCCATCCTGCCAGCACGCCAAGGCGGCCGTAATGGTTCGATCCCGGCGCAGCCACGATCCGCTGGCCGACTTCCTTCTGGAACATCAGCGTCATTGACGTCCAGAACGGGTGGTCGACATCGGCGGTGAGCCAGTTGATCAGCAGTTGCGTGCCGACATTGTAGGGCAAGTTGGCGACGATCCTGGCGGGAGCGCCATTGGACAGCGCCGCAAGGTCGGTCTCGAGCGCATCTCCCTCCACCACCTCGAGCCGGCCGGGATAATGCGCAGCTATCTCGGCCAGGATCGGCAGGCAGCGGGGGTCGCGCTCGACCGCGACCACGCGGGTTGCCCCCTGGGCCAGGAGCGCCCGCGTGAGCCCACCAGGGCCCGGACCGATCTCGAACACGGTGAAGCCCTCGAGCGGGCCCGCCGACCGGGCGATCTTGGCGGTCAGGTTGAGGTCGAACAGGAAATTCTGCCCAAGCGCCTTTTTCGGCGCCAGCCCGTGCGTGGCAACGACATCGCGCAGCGGTGGAAGGCCGTCGGGGGTGGTGGCCATCAGACTCCGCTCAATGCTTGAAGGGTTGCGGTTTCAATCTCGGTATTGGCCATCTTGGCAGCAAGATTCAGCGCAGCCACAAGGCTGTCGGCGCGGGCTTCGCCCTTGCCCGCCAGCGGGAAGGCGGTGCCGTGGTCTGGCGACGTGCGGATGAAGGGAAGGCCGAGCGTAACATTGACCGAATCGTGAAATCCCAGTGTCTTCGCCGGGATCAGCGCCTGGTCGTGATACATGCAGATCGCCGCGTCATACCCCGCCCTGGCCTCCGCATGAAACATCGTGTCCGCCGGCAGCGGACCTGCGACATCAAGCCCCTCGGCCTTCAACAGGGCAATTGCGGGCAGGATGACCTCGCCGTCCTCGCGTCCCAGAGCGCCATCCTCGCCGCCGTGCGGGTTGAGGCCCGAGACCGCGATGCGCGGCCGTGCCAGGCCAAAACGGCGGCCGAGATCACGGGCGACAATGCGTGTGGTCTCAACGATGGCGGCGGTCGTCAGCGCATCGGGAACCTGCCGGAGCGGGATGTGAATGGTGACCGGAGCAACGCGCAGGGAAGGGCCGGCAAGCAGCATCACGGGTGTGACGGCATGGCCGGCGTTCTGGCCGGCCAGGTCGGCGAGATACTCGGTGTGGCCGGGAAAGCCGAAACCGGACGCATAGAGCACCGATTTTGCTATTGGATTGGTTACCACCGCCCGGGTTCTGGCGGCCGTGGTCAGCTCCACCGCGAGCCGGATCGCCTCGATGATGGCGTCCGCATTGCCCGAATCCGGATGGCCGGGCACGGCGGGCTTGGCCAGCTCGACCGGCAAAACGGGCAGGGCGCTGTCGAACTTCGCCACGGCGCCTTCCGCGGTGGCCTCCACCAGAGGAACATCCAGGCCGAGCAGCAGCGCCCGCTCGGCAAGCATTGCCGGATCAGCAATCATCAGGAAGGCGGGCAATTCGAGCTGCACACGATGTGTCCAGGCTGCAAGCGCCAGGTCCGGGCCAATTCCGGCCGGGTCGCCCATGGTCAAGGCCAGCGCGCGGCGGTGCCCGTTCATGTGGGGGAATTCCTACTTGTTGGCAATGACCGCACGCTTGCGCAGTTCGGCGAGGTACTTCTTTGCCTCCGCGGAATCGCCGGCATCATCGTTCTCTGCGCGAAACACCATTTCCGCTGCCTTGTCGTCCGACACGGTCTTGGCCGAGCAGACGATGATGAATTCAACCCCGCGTTCCGTGATCCGCGCCGAGGTGGTTCCGCCGGCATCCGTGCGTTCAATGAGCGGTCTCCACTCCGGCGGCAATTCCGGCTTCATGACGCGCCCAAGCTGGCGCAACGACACGTCGCGCAGACCGGTAATGGTCGATGCGGTGTTGTCACAGCCCTGAATGCGCGGGCGCAGCTGGTCAGCCTCGCGCTTGCGCGCGTTGAGCACCGCGTTCGAGCGCTTGTTCGCCGGTACCACTAAAACTACCTGCTGCAGAAAATACTCCGTGGTCGACGGCTTGTCGTCGCCACGCTCGAGCATCTTCGTCACGAGATCCTGGGTTGAAATGCCGCCACCGCCGGTGACTGCGCCAACCACCCTTGGCCAGCTCATCTGCACCCGGATGAAGGACTTGAAATGCTTGGGCGTCACACCGGCCTGGTTGAGCACCTGGTTCATCTGCTTGGCCGACAGGTTGTTGGAGGCGGCGAACCGTTCATACGAGGCATCGACCTGGGAATCGGAGGCAAGGACGCGGATTCGCGCGGCTTCCTGCAGCTTCAGCGCTTCCTCGATCAGTTGTTCCCGCGCCTTCTGGTTCAGATTGCCGCCCGTGCGCTGCAGTCTGAGGAATGCCACCCTGCGGGCAATATCGACGCTGGTGATCGCCTGGTTGTTGACGATGATCTTGATCTCGCTGGCGGCATGTGCGGTGCGGATGGGCGCAAACGACATCGGCAGCGCCAGTGTCAGGGCCAGCAGCAGTCCGGTAAGGCGAAAGATCGCGGAAGATGTCATGCTTTCGTTTCCTCTTGTCCGGTCAAACGGATCATTGCCAGTCTTGCAAATCCGGCGCCGCCCGTAAATGCCTGTTGCTTGCGGCAAAAACGAGGCGGATAGGGCGCGCTTTCCCTGGCATCGGTCAGCTTGAATCAGAAACTGGGCTTGAGCAGCGGGCTTTCAACATCACCGGTCCCGATGCCGCCAAGCGTCCTGAAGCTCAACCGGGCGCCGATCTTCCAGTCGCGGGCGTTGGTGTTGCCGTCGTCGCGGATGCTCTCATAGGCGAAAGAGAACGCGTAGCATTCGTCCTCATAGAGAAGCCCGAACGCCTGCCGGTTGAATTTCTTGTCGACCAGATCATAGCTGGTCGATGCGGCCACGCGCCAGAAGTCATGCACCTTGAGCGAGGCATAACCGGTGACTTCGCGGCGGTCCTCGTCACCTGTAACAAACGGCCGCGGCGCCTTGATTTCGGTATAGGTCATCGAGGTGCTGAGCCGGCCACGGCTGAAGCCTGCGCGCACATCGGTGCGTTCCATGCGGAAATCGTCCTTGTCAAACCGCGCCGATGCGGCCAGCGAGAGGCCGTTGAAGGACAGGCCGCCCATGCCGACGAAGTCGGAAACATCGTTTTCCAGCCCGGCGTTTCGGGTCGCCTGCGAAAGATCAGGGGATGCGAAGGAATTGAGGCCGGCAATATGGTAGGACTGGCCGAAAGCCGCATGAGTTCTCAGCCCGTTATCGAAGCTGCCGGTGTAGCGCAGGCCGACATTGGCGCGAGTACCGCCCTCGGTCCTGTCGAAACCGGAAAACTTGTCACGCTCGAACAGCGAGGTTGTGTCGAACACAAAGCTCTGCGCGTCCTCGTTGGGCAGGCCGCCGGCCAGCCGTTCGTTTGGACGCACGAAAATCTGGCCGATCGGCTCGAACACATGGCTCGAGCCAGCAGTAGTCATAAGCACCGGATAGCTTGCTTCCAGGCCGGCGGTCACCATGCCGCGGGTATGCGAGCCATTGCCGGCGAACGTGCCGTTGTAATCTGTGGGCGCTGTGTCGATATTGACCGAATTCATGTCGCCGCGCGCCGCCAGGATGGGGGTCAGGCGCAGTCCGTTGGCCGTGGTCAGGGTCCGCCTCCACTCGAGCTCGCTGCTCAGACGCGAATTGGCGCCGGCGAAGCCCTTGTAGCGGTCGGCAAACAGGGGATCGGTCGAGGCAAGCCCGGTGCGCGTGGTGATGTCGTCAGCATTGCGGGAAACCGAATAGCCATTGACGTTCAGCGAAAGCTCGCCCCCGGCGACCGGATCGGAGAAGGTGCGGGTGTAGTCGAGCGAGGGGTGGATCGTCGCCTGCTGCCTCTCGGTCAGGTTTGTCGTGGTCGCGTCCTGAATGTCGAACCGGTAGCTGCGCAGATCGAAATAGCTGCGGTTTGACAGGCCGGTCAGGTACACTTCCGATTTGACCGTATTCTCCGAATAGCCGGAAATCCCGTAGGTGCGCGAGAAATTGTTGTCGGACTGCAGCATCCCGTCCCAGCCGAAGGTCCAGCGCGGATTGATCCGGAACTGGCCTCGCGAGGCAATCATGCCGCGTCCGGTTTCCAGGCTGTCGGAAGTGCCGGCTGAGAAATCGCCGGGATTGGCCTGGGAGATGCCTGCCATGCGCAGGATGTGTTCGCCATTGGCGAAGTTCTGCCGGAATTCGACCTCGCCCAGGAAACCCTGGTTGGTATAGCCGGTGCCGGTGAAGGTCGCATCCATATAGGGCGAGATCGCCCAGTAGTAGGGGATCGAAACACCAGTGCCGAGGTTGTCGGCAGTCAGGTAGCTGGGTGTGAGGAAGCCGCTCTTGCGCTTCCTGTCGTGATCCGGGATCTCGAGAAAGGGCAGGTAGGCAATCGGCATGCCGAACAGCTCAAAAGTCGCCTGCTCAAGTCGGATTGTCTTGGTTTCGCCGTTCTGGATGACGCGCTTGGCCTTGACCTGCCACAACGGCGCGCGCTCGGGGTTGTCCTCGCAGGCTTCGCACGCGGTATAGACACCATTGTTGAAGGTGGTCTGGCCGTCACCGCGTTCAGCGCTTTCAGCCGCGATACGGGTGTTGTCGGGTGTCTCGATCCTGAGCGCGTTGACAAATCCATCGGCGAAGTCGTCGGTGATGTCGAGATTGTCGGCATAAATCCGGTTGCCGGTCGGCTCGATCATCTCGACCGAACCGAAGGCCTGCATCCGGCCACTGTTCTGATCGTATTCGACGCGGTCCGCGACGAGCTTGTAGTTGTCATAATCGATCTGCACGCCGCCACTGGCGACGACCACGCCGGTGTCGTTGTTGTAGATCAGTTCATCGGCCGCCAGCAGCATCTTCGCGTCTTCGGCAACACTGATGCCGTCCGGCGCCACGATCTGGGCGGCAGCCTGCGGCGCGGCAAAGGAAAAAATGGTGCAAAAGGCCACGCCGGCGCACAACACGCCAGCAAACGCATGAACTCTCGACCGGCGCACACCCGCCACTATCCGTCCTCCTTGTGGAGAAGCACTGTTGTCCCCAATGCCGAGGCGACCAAAACCGGAAGCCACGCCGCCACGACCGGCGGAATGGTCCCGGCATTCGCGAACGCCTGGATCAACTCGGAGACGACATAAAGCACGAAGCCCGCCAGGATTCCACCCAGGATGACCGTTAAAGACTGACCAAATCGAACAAATTTGAGCGACACCATCGCCGCGATAAGGGTCATGGCCGCCAAAAGCGCCGGAAGAGCCAGCAAACGATGGAACTGGGTCTCGTAACTGGTCGCCGGAAGGCCGAAGGATTTGGCCGCGGCAATTTTTTCCCGCAACTCGAAAAACGGCACTGTTTCCGGTGAAGTCAATGATTCGCCAACAAATTCGGCCTTGAGGCTGGTCGGAACGGTTGTGCTCTCGAGCTCTTCAACCGGTTGCGAGCCGCGGATGCGCTTCACCTTGGTCAATTCCCACACGCCATCCCCCAGACGCGCGCTTTCGGCCTCCAGCCGTTCCTTGATCCGCTGGTCCTGGTCGAACAGGAAAAAGGTTGCGCCGGAGAGTTTGGTGCCTCCGTCGGAGCTGGCCCGGGCGCCAAGAACAGTATCGCCTTCAGCAGTCCGCTGGCGCAGCCATGGCGCGGCATTGGTCGGTTGCCGGCTGCCCAGATTGCTTTCGACGACAATGTCCTCCGCTTTTTGCATCGCGCTTGCCGCAAGAGTGTTGAGGACGGTGATCGACAGAACTCCGATCAGCAGGTTGGCAATGATCAGGGGGGCCAGGAACTGCCAGGCGGAAATTCCCGCAGCCCGCGTCACCACCAGCTCGTATTTGCGATTGAGCTGCATGAGCGTGGCAATCGAGGCGATCAGCACGACAAACGGAATGATCAACTGCAGCACGCTGGGGACGCGCAGCGCTGACACCAAGAGCCCGAGCCCCACCGTATAGTCGGGGGCCCGTGACAGCCGCCGGCTGGTTTCGTTGAAATCCACCAGGAGGATGACCAGCAGCAGTCC
>Ga0114916_1002020_pt1 | contig 10917 bp, 12 predicted proteins | sample MalvirAntarct_66_FD_83501 | JGI IMG/M metagenome (GOLD analysis project Ga0114916, IMG submission 83501) | Marine viral communities from the Global Malaspina Expedition - Malaspina viral metaG Antarct_66 | ecosystem: Environmental > Aquatic > Marine > Oceanic | place: West Anvers Island... | reverse complement strand
GTAGAGACCCGGGATGTCGTAGATACCGCTGCCGCCGATGATGCCGAGAACGGTCGGCCGCTGCGCGTCGGACATCTAGGCCTCCTCCGGTCGCGAGTCGCGTGCATCGCCGAGACGATGCACGCGACGGATCAGGTCAATGGATGTGTGCCCAGACCTTACGCTTCACCGCATAGAGCAGCGCGGTGAAGATGATCAGGAACAGGAGGACCTTCACGCCCATGCGCTTGCGGTCCTCGAGGTTCGGCTCCGCAGCGAACGCCAGGAAGGCCGATACGTCGAGTGACATCTGCTCAACGGTCGCTTCGGTTCCGTCCGGATACTCAATGCTTCCCGCGGCCAAAGGCGGCGCCATGGCGATCATGTGGCCGGGGAAGTAGAGGTTATAATACATCCCCGGTGGCACCGTGACCCCGGCGGGGGGCTCCTCGTAGCCGGTCAGGATGCCGTGCACATAGTCGGCACCGCCAGCGCGGGCCTTGGTGATCAGCGACAGGTCGGGCGGATAGGCCCCACCGTTCGCCGCACGTGCCGCCTTCTCGTTCGGGAACGGCGACACGAAGCGGTCCGACAGGCGGCCGGGACGCTCGAACATCTCGCCTTCGTCGTTGGGCCCGTCGATGACGATCTTGGCAGCGGCGATCTCCGCCGCAGCAGCCGGCGAGACGCCGACCTGCGTCAGGTTGCGGTACGACATCAGTGACATCGCGTGACAGGCCGCGCAGACCTGATTGTAGACGAGGAAGCCGCGCTGCACGCTCGGCTGGTCGAACGTGCCGAAGATCCCGTCGAACGACCAGTCGACCGCCGGCGGAGACACCGCCTCGCCGGCTGCGAACGCGGCACCCGGCAGGACGACGACGGTCATTCCCGCCGCGAGGGCCGTTCCCCGCAGACGCTTAAGGAACCGTCCGAACATCACGCCTTCTCCATCGGTCGCGCAGAGGGGGCGCCGGCGGCGGCACGTCCGCCACCACGCAGCACCGGCTCGCTGATGCTGGCCGGCAGCGGGCGCGGACGCTCCATCTTGCCCAGGAGCGGCACGATCACCAGAAAGTGGAGGAAGTAGTACGCCGTGGCGAGGCGGCCGACGATGATGTACCAGCCCTCCGCCGGCTTGCCGCCGGCCCAGCCCAGCACGAAAACGTCGATCAGGAGCAGCCAGAAGAACCACTTGTAGACCGGGCGGAAGCGCGCGCTGCGCACCGGCGAGCGATCAAGCCAGGGCAGGATGATCAGGACGAAGATCGCCGCGAACATCAGGAGCACGCCGCCCAGCTTGTCGGGCACGGCGCGGAGAATCGCGTAGAACGGCAGGAAGTACCATTCGGGGACGATATGCGCCGGCGTCACCAGCGGATTCGCCGGGATGTAGTTGTCCGGGTGGCCGAGATAGTTCGGCGCGAAGAAGACGAACGCGCAGAACACCAACAGGAACACGCCGAGGCCGAAGAGGTCCTTGATCGTGTAGTAGGGGTGGAACGGGATCGAATCCTGAGGGCCCTTGGTATCGATGCCGAGCGGATTGTTCGACCCGTGCGTGTGGAGCGCCACGATGTGGAGAACCACCACGCCGACGATCACGAAGGGCAGCAGGTAGTGCAGCGCGTAGAAGCGGTTCAGCGTCGGGTTGTCGACCGAAAAGCCGCCCCAAAGCCACGTCACGATCGACTCGCCGACCAGCGGAATCGCCGAGAAGAGGTTGGTGATGACCGTCGCGCCCCAGAAGCTCATCTGGCCCCACGGCAGCACGTAACCCATGAACGCCGTAGCCATCATCAGCAGCAGGATGACGACGCCCAGGATCCACAGCAGCTCGCGCGGCTGCTTGTAGGAGCCGTAATACAGCCCCCGGAAGATGTGGATGTACACCACGATGAAGAAGAACGAGGCGCCGTTCATGTGGATGTAGCGGATCAGCCAGCCGTAGTTCACGTCGCGCATGATGCGCTCGACGCTGTTGAAGGCCATGTCCACGTGAGCGGTGTAGTTCATCGCCAGCGTGATGCCGCTGACCAGCATGATGGTCAGGACGATGCCGGCGAGCGACCCGAAGTTCCACATATAGTTGAGGTTCTTCGGAGTCGGATATTCGTGCAGTTCGTGATGCATGTAGGTGAAGACCGGGAGCCGGTCGTCCACCCACTTCACGAGCCCGTTGCGAAAGGCGGGAGAGCTCATCTGCGTCAGCCGATCCGTATCTTCTGGTCTTCGATGAAGGAATATTCGGGTACCGGGAGATTGGCCGGTGCCGGTCCCCTGCGGATGCGGCCCGAACTATCGTAGTGCGAGCCGTGACACGGGCAGAACCACCCGTCGTAATCGCCTTTGGGATCGCCGGCCTTGGTACCGAGCGGTACGCATCCGAGATGCGTGCAGACGCCGACGACGACGAGCCACTCGGGCTTCTCGACCCGATCCGCATCCGCCTGGGGATCGGGGAGATCGTCGACGTTCACCGCCTCCGCCTCCTCGATCTCCTTCGGGGTGCGATGGCGAACGAAGACCGGCTTGCCGCGCCAGACGACCGTGATCGCCTGACCGACCTGGACCGGCGTCAGGTCGACATCCGTCGTCGAGAGAGCGAGAACGTCCGCCGACGGGTTCATCTGATGGATGAACGGCCAGACGGCCGACGCGAGCCCGACGGCGCCCACCGCGCCAGTCGCCAGATAGAGAAAGTCCCTGCGGGACTCGCCGTCTGAGTGACCCGCCGTGTGTGCCGCTTGCGCCATGAAATCCCCTTATCGTCGAGTGCCGGACGACGAGCATGCCAGAATGCTTCCCCGCCCGGCGGCGGCAATGCGGCAAGCTGACGCGCAACCCCGCCCGGCACCGCAGCCCCGCAGGCCGCCGAGACGTATAATCGAAACCTCCGGCGATGCAAATGGCCGGACTGCCACAATACGGACGGAGTCGATCCTGCGCCTCGCCCTGCACGAACCGGACATTCCGCAGAACGTCGGCACGATCCTGCGCCTCGGCGCCTGCATGGGCGTGCCGATCGACATCATCGAGCCGTGCGGCTTCATCCTGGAGGACCGTCGCCTGCGCCGCGCCGGCATGGACTACATCGCGCTGTCCAACATGACGCGGCACAGCGCGTGGGAGACGTTCCGCAGGGTCCAGGCCGAGCGCGGCGGGCGCCTGGTGCTGCTCACGACGGCAGCACCGGCGGACTGCTACGGCTTTTCGTTCGATCCCGCCGACACCCTGCTCCTCGGCCGGGAGAGCGCCGGCGTTCCGGCCGAAGTGCACGCGGCGGCGGACGCGCGGCTGCGCATTCCGATGGCGCCCGGGGTACGCTCGCTCAACGTTGCGCTGGCCGCCGCGATGGTATTGGGTGAGGCCCTGCGACAGACGGGCGCGCTGCCGAAGGACCCCTGAGCGAACGGCCATGAGCGAAGAGATCGAATCCAGAAAAGCGACCGCCCGCGCCTGGTTCGAGTCGCTGCGCGACCGGATCTGCGGCGCGTTCGAGTCCATCGAGGACGAACTGTCCGAGGCGCAGGGCCAGGGCGTGGCGCCGGGCCGATTCGAACGCAGCACCTGGCGGCGGCCGCCGACCGCGCCGGAGACGGATGCCGGCGGCGGCGTCATGTCGATCATGTACGGCCGCGTGTTCGAGAAGGTCGGCGTCAACGTCTCGACCGTCTACGGCACCTTTTCCGACGAGATGCGCAAGCAGATCCCGGGCGCCGACGAGGATCCGCGCTTCTGGGCGAGCGGGGTTTCCCTGGTGGCGCACATGCGCTCGCCGCTGGTTCCGGCCGTCCACATGAACACGCGGCACATCGTCACCACCAAGGCGTGGTTCGGCGGCGGCGCGGACCTCACGCCGATGAGCGAGGATCCCGAAAGCGCCGCCACGATGCACGGCGCGCTCAGGGCGGCCTGCGACCGGCATGGTAAGGACTATTACGAACGCTTCAAAAAGTGGTGCGACGAGTATTTCTATCTGCCGCATCGGGGCGAGCCGCGCGGTGCGGGCGGCATCTTCTACGACTGGCTGGACAATGGCGACTGGGCGGCCGATTTCGCCTTCACCCGCGACGTCGGCGAGGCGTTCCTGGAGGCCTACCCGGCGATCGTGCGGCGCCGCATGGAGGAGCCTTGGACCGAGGCGCAGCGCGAGCATCAGCTCGTCCGCCGCGGCCGCTACGTCGAGTTCAACCTGCTCTACGACCGCGGCACGCAGTTCGGCCTGCGCACCGGCGGCAACGTCGAGGCGATCCTGATGTCGATGCCGCCGGTGGCGAAGTGGCCGTGATTCGCCCGGACGCGCCTATTCCAGTCGAACCGGTTCGTTGCTGAGATTGCGGCCGAGCGCCTCGACGAAGAGCGGCGCCAGCGCCACCGCCCCGAGCGGCAGGTCGCCGTTGTTCATGCGATAGACCGCGCGGCCCTCCCACATCTTCTGACCGGTCTGGACGTTGACGAGGCCGGCTTCGAGAACGCCGAGGACGTATAGTTCCTCGGCCTGACCGCGGGCTCCCTTGCCGCCCCGCTTCTCCGGCTCGGCGGTGCCCGCCGCTCCGATCATGTAGGTGTCCATCGTCATGCGCAGCGTGGGGCCCTTCTCCGCGAGCCAGCCCCCCTTCTGCAGCAGGTTGTGGATCTCCCAGGCCAGCCGGACATTGTCCGGGCTGTCGTCGGCCAGCACGACCTCGACGTAGGACGGCCGGGGCAGTTCCGCATAGGCCACCGCCGAGAGCGACGCTGTGCCGAGCGCAGGTGCGGCCGCGTCGTCCGCCGCTGCGGCGGGTTGTGCCGCCACGGCTGCCGGGACTGCAAGCAGACCGATTGCCGCGAGGGCGGATCGTAGCGCGTGGTGCGTTCTCAAAAGCGGCATCCGAGGCTCGCCGGAGGGGTGGAGCGGACATGTCGCCCGCCACGCGGCGAGGTGCAAGGGCGACGGTCACATGGCCTACCCGGCGTCACGGCCATCGACGATGGCGTGCAGTCTCTCCAGGCACGCTCGTCGGTCCGGCTGGAAATCGTGGTCCAACCACCACGACTCCAGCGCCGCGAGGAGCGCGCCGATATCGGGTCCGGGCCCCACGCCCAGCGTCACCACGTCGCGCCCGTCGACCGGCAGGCGCGGCCGCGTCCAGCGGCCGGCCTCGCGCAGCCGCGCCGCAAGCAGTCCGTGTCCGTCGGGGTGTTCGGCGGCGTCCAGGAATGCGAGGTCGCGGTAGCGCTCGGCCCCGACCCTGTAGAGCGCGCGCCGCATCCTCGCACGGTCGCTGCCGAGGTCGGCTTTGCCGGCCGCACCGCCCTGCCCCGAAACTGCCCCCTCCAGCCGCTTTCGCTCCGCATTGGAGAACCGCCAGCGGCGGGCGAGCGCCACGGCGGCGTCGGGGGCGTCGATCAACGCCGCCACGCGCCGGATCGGCTCCGCCTCGCCCTGCGACCGCTCCAGATCGACGAGCGCGCCGACACGATCCAGGTGCGCCGGGCCGGGCAGCAGATGATCCAGGACGCCGGCCGCCGCCATCGCCCGCAGAGCCGGCATGGGATCCGGCGCCGCCAGCAGGCGCAGCAGTTCGCGCCGCACGCGCTCCGCGGAGAGGCCGGCGAGCAGCGGTGCGGCCTCCGCGCAGGCCGCGAGCCCGTCGGCATCCGGTGGCGGGCGCCCGTACCAGGCGTAGAAGCGGAAGAACCGCAGCAGGCGCAGAACGTCCTCGGCGATCCTGCGGTGGGCGTCGCCGACGAAGCGCACCCGTCCGCCGTGCAGATCCGCGATTCCACCGAAAAAGTCGAACACCGTGCCGTCCGGCCTGCAGGAGAGCGCGTTCATCGTGAAGTCGCGGCGCGCGGCGTCGGCTTGCCAGTCATCGGTGAAGGCGACCCGCGCGTGACGGCCGAAGGTCTCGACGTCACGACGCAGGGTCGTCACCTCGTAGGGCCGGCCGTCGACGATCGCCGTGACGGTGCCGTGGGCGACGCCGGTCGGCACCGCATGCACGTCGGCCGCATCCAGGCGCTCGATCACCCGCTCCGGCGGCTCCGTCGTCGCCAGGTCGATATCGCTCACCGGACGGTCGACGAGCGCGTCGCGGACGCAGCCGCCGACGAAGCGGACCTCGGCGCCGCCGGCCGTCAGCGCCGCCAGCAGCCGGCGGGTCGGCGCGCTCTGCATCCAGTCCTGCGGGGCGAGCGTGACCGCATGCATCGGCCTACCGGAAGTGACCCGGAACCAGCTTGCCGTCCTCGAAGCGCGGCGGCACGTACTCCGCACCCGGCGGCTGAGCCTCCAGCGCGATCCAGACCGCAGCGCTGGCCGCGACCAGCACCAGCCCCCCGCCGATCAGCCAGAGCCAGGGGCCGCGCCGAAGCTCGGCCAGCGTATGCCGCCGGGCGTAGCGTGCCCACAGCATGTAGGCCACGGTCGGCAGCAGGAGCGGGACGGCGATCTGCAGAATGATCCGGATCAAGCGCGCAATACCTCGTACAGGTTGACGAGCATGCCCGCAGTGGCACCCCAGATGTACCTCTCCTCGAAGGGCAGCACGTAGAAGCTGCGGCTGCGGCCATCGCGAACCGTACTGTCGCGCCTGTGGTTCGCCGGGTCGAGCACAAAGCTCAGCGGCACCTCGAAGACGTCCGCCACTTCGAACGGGTCGATCTTCATCGGAAAGGGCGGCTCGATCCACCCCACGACCGGCACGACCCCGTAGGCCGTCGACGTCTCGTAGAGATCGAGCCGGCCCAGGATCGAAACATGCTGCGGCGGCAGTCCGATCTCCTCCTCGGTCTCGCGCAGGGCCGTGGCGATCAGGTCGGGATCCTGCGGCTCGTGTCCGCCGCCGGGAAAGCTGATCTGTCCCGCATGTTTCTGCAGGTGCGCCGTCCGCTGCGTCAGCAGCACCGTCAGGCCCTCCGGCCGGTCGATCAGCGGCACCAGCACGCCGGCCGAGCGCAGGGTGCGCTCGCCTTGCGGGCGTCCCGCCGGATCGAGGTCGAAATCGCTCCGCCCGCCGGACGTACGATGGCCGGGTGCGCGCGCGTTCAACCGCGACGCGATCTCGTCGCGCGTCATTCGGCGGGCGCCGTGCCGATGGGGAAGAAGCTGCCGGCGCTCCGGACGGCCAGCACGGTCGCCCCGTCCGGCCCGGGCCGCTCCTCGGCCTTCTCGACCAGATCGTAGAACACCGCCCGCACCACCAGGGCTTCGAGGCCCTCGCGCACCAGGATGTAGGGCGACGGTTCGCCGGAGGCCGGGTCGAGTGCGACGCGCAGCGGATGCTCGTCGTCCAGCGTCACCCATTCGTCGATGTTCGTCCGGAACTTCAGACTGCGCTCGTCGCCCTCGCCCTCCTCGATCATCTCGACGGCGACGAACGGCGCGTCCTCGACCTCGATCTCGACGCGCTCGACGGGCGTCGCCAGCATGTAGCCGCCGTCTTCCGTCCGTCGGAGGACCGTGGAGAACAGCTTGACCAGCGGCAGCCGCTTGAACGGCGTGCCTTCGTGGTACCAGGTCCCGTCGCGCGCGATCCTAAGTTCGCCCTTCACGAGCGGCGGCACGGGCCGCTCGCCGGACCCCTTCGGCGCCGATCCCGCGCCGGCGGCGCTGCCGTTCTTTGGCGTTTCCGTCATTTGTCCGTCCCGCTTTCGCCGTATTTCGAGGTACACTCAATCCAATCCCGACCGGTGTTCGCCGCCCGGCCGGGACATATAATCATCGGCGTCCCGTCACGGTTCGAACGGAAGCCATCCGATGCTGGGCAGCGACACGGTTCTCAGGGGCGCGACCGGCGAGGCACTCGCCGCGGAGATAGAGGCGCTCGGCGAGCGCCTCGCCCGGGCACGGTCCGAGATCGGCACCATCATATTCGGGCAGGAGGAGGTGGTCGACCAGACCATCGTCACGCTGCTGTCCGGCGGCCATGCCGTGCTGATCGGGGTTCCCGGCCTGGGCAAGACACGTCTGGTCGAAACGCTGGGCGCGGTGTTCGGGCTCGACGAGAAGCGCGTGCAGTTCACGCCGGATCTGATGCCGGCGGACATCCTGGGCTCGGAAATCCTGGAGGAGACCGAGAGCGGGCGGCGCGGCTTCCGCTTCGTCGAGGGGCCGGTGTTCGCCCAGCTGCTGATGGCCGACGAGATCAACCGCGCCAGCCCGCGGACCCAGTCGGCACTGCTCCAGGCGATGCAGGAACGGCGCGTCTCGGTCGCGGGGCAGTATCGCGCCCTGCCCAAGCCTTTCCATGTGCTGGCGACGCAGAACCCGCTGGAGCAGGAAGGCACCTACCCCCTGCCCGAGGCCCAGCTCGACCGCTTCCTGATGGAAGTCGACGTCGTCTATCCGGACTTCGCCGCCGAACGGCAGATGCTGATCGCGACGACCGGCCTGGAGGAACAGCCGCCGCAGCGGATCCTGACCACCACCGATCTCCTGGAAGCGCAGCGTCTCGTCCGCCGCATCCCGGTCGGCGAAGGCGTGCTGGAGGCGATCCTGCGGCTGGTGCGCTCCGGACGCCCGGGCGAGAGCACGCTGCCCGGCATCGACGAGCAGGTCGCCTGGGGACCGGGCCCGCGCGCCTCTCAGGCGCTGATGCTCGCGACGCGGGCGCGCGCCCTGCTTGACGGGCGGCTGTCGCCGTCGGTCGACGACGTCCTGGCCTTGGCCCGCCCCGTTCTCCGCCACCGCATGGCGCTGACCTTCGCAGCGCGGGCGGACGGCATGAGCGTGGACGCGGTGATCGACCGGCTGTGCGAGCCGCTGGCCTGACGCCCGCGATGACAGCAGCGCGTGCCGGGTACCGGCTCGAAGCCGAACGGCTGGGGGCCGGACTCCCGCCGCTTCTGCTGGCGGCGCTGCGCATCGCCGACACCGTCGCGCCCGGCGTTCACGGGCGCCGCCGATCCGGTCCTGGCGACGCCTTCTGGCAGTTCCGACACTACCAGCCGGGCGACGCCGTCCGGTCGATCGACTGGCGGCGGTCGGCGCGGGCCGATCCCGTGTTTGTCCGCGAGAACGAATGGGAATCGGCGCAGACGCTGCTGCTGTGGCGCGACACGTCGCCGTCGATGCGCTGGCGCTCGGCGCGTTCGCTGCCCGAGAAGGCCGAGCGGGCGACGGTGCTGATGCTGGCACTGTGCGCCCTGCTGCTGCGCAGCGGCGAGCAGGTCGGCCTGATCGGTCACGCCGCACCGCCGGTGCGCGGCGCGGCGGGCCTGGGCCGGATCGCGAACCTCGTCGAACGCGGCGACCCGGCGGTTTCGGACACCGTCGGCCTTCCCCCGGCCGTGCCCGTTCCGCGCCATGCCCAGCTCGTGATGTTCGGCGACTTCCTCGATCCGCTGCCCGAGATCGAAGCCCGCATGCGGACCTTCGCGGCGCAGGCGGCCCGCGGCCACCTGCTGCAGATCCTCGACCCCGCCGAGGAGGCGCTGCCGATGCGCGGCCGCGTCCGCTTCGAAGGCCTCGAACATGAGGGCTCGCTGCTCGTCCGCAGGGCGGAGCGGATGCGGCCGGACTATGTGAGCCGGCTGGCCGCCCAGCGCGCGGGACTGTCGGTCCTCGCGCGCCGGTTCGGCTGGACCTTCGCCGCGCACCACACCGACGCGCCGCCCCACATGGCGCTTCTGGCGCTGCACAGGGCGCTGACGATGGCGCCGGGCGTCTGATGCTTCACCTCGGCCCGCTGGCGTTTCTGTCCGCCCCGATCCTCGCGGCCCTGCTGCTGCTGCCGCTGATCTGGTGGATCCTGCGGATATCGCCGCCGGCGCCGCGCATGGTCCGCTTTCCGGCGATCCGCCTGCTGTTCGGTCTGCGCCAGGACGAAGAAACGCCCGCCCGCACCCCACTCTGGCTGCTCCTGCTCCGGATGCTGCTCGCCGGCCTCGTGATCGTGGCACTGGCGCATCCCATCCTGAACCCGGCGGTCAGCCGCATCGGGACCGGCCCGATCCTGATCGTCGTGGACGACGGCTGGGCGGCGGCGCGCAACTGGCAGGCGCGGGTCGACACGATCGACGCGCTGCTCGACGATGCCGAGCGGTCGGAGCGGCCGGTCGTCCTGCTGACGACCGCCCCCGCTCCCGCAGGGGAACCGGCGGCCGAACCGTCATTGCAGCGCGCCGCGGACGTTCGGGCCGCGGTCCGCGCCCTGGAACCGAAACCGTGGCCCGTCGACCGCGAGGCCGCGGCCCGCCGGCTCGCCGGCCTTTCCCTCGATGCGCCGGCCTCCGTGCGCTGGATCGCCGAAGGCGTCGACGGCCCTGGTGTGGCCGCACTCGCGCGCCAGCTCCAGCGCTTCGGCCGGCTCGAGGTGGTGACCGACCCGCGCGCGCAGGCGGCGCGCCTGGTCAGGGCGCCCCGCCGCGACGGCCTGACGCTTACGCTCGTGGCGGAACGCGCTGCCGCCGTGGGCCCGGAGCGCCTGTTCATGCGGGGCCTGGCCGCGGACGGCCGCACGATCCTGCGCGAGGAACTGGCCTTCGCGCCGGACGCCACCCAGGCGGAAGCCGGGCGGGACCTGCCGAGCGAGATCCTCAACGACCTGGCCGTGCTGCGGATCGACGACGAGGCGAGCGCCGGCGCGACGTTCCTGCTCGACGAAGGCTGGCGACGCCGGCCCGTCGGCATCGCCGTCACCGGAGCCGTCCAGTCGGGCCACCCGCTGCTGGACGATCTGCACTACCTGACCCGTGCGCTCGCCACCTACACCGACCTGCGCCGGGGCTCGCTCGCCGATCTGCTCGACAGCCGGATGGCGGTGATCGCGGTGCCGGACGCGGTGCCGATTCCGGACGACATCCGCCCGCGGCTGGCCGCCTGGGTAGAGGCGGGCGGCGTGCTGCTGCGCTTCGCCGGGCCGGATCTGTCGGACGGGCGCGACGACCTGCTGCCCGTCGCCCTCGGGTGCGGCGGCTGCGCCCTCGGCGGCGCGCTGTCCTGGTCGCAGC
>Ga0114916_1002019_pt1 | contig 10919 bp, 8 predicted proteins | sample MalvirAntarct_66_FD_83501 | JGI IMG/M metagenome (GOLD analysis project Ga0114916, IMG submission 83501) | Marine viral communities from the Global Malaspina Expedition - Malaspina viral metaG Antarct_66 | ecosystem: Environmental > Aquatic > Marine > Oceanic | place: West Anvers Island... | reverse complement strand
CGCGTCGACCGGATGCGCCGCCTGCCGCGGATCGTCGCGGAGAGCCGGATCGGCAAGGAGACCACCGTCGAGGTCTGGCGCAAGGGCAAGGAGATGAGCCTGCCGCTGACCGTGGGCGAACTGAAGGAAACGGAAGCGGCGGCGACGGCCGCGGTCTCGGAGGAAAAGCCGCGGACCGAGAAGCAGGCGATTCCCGGCCTGGGCCTGTCGCTCTCGGTGATCACGCCGGCCCTGCGGAGCCAGTACACGCTCGACGAGGAGGTCGAGGGGCTGGTGGTCACGGCGGTCGACGACGGTGGGGCGGCGGACGAGAAGGGCGTGCAGGAAGGCGACGTCCTGGTCGAGGTCAATCAGGACGCCGTGGAGGAGCCTGCCCAGGTGATCGAGAAGGTCGAGGCGAGCCGCAAGGACGGCCGGCGCTCGGTCCTGCTGCTGGTCGACCGCAAGGGCGACCTGCGCTTCATCGCGGTCGGCATCGCGAAGGACTAGGAGACGAACGCGTCGCGGCGGTAGCCCTGGAGATAGAGCAGGGCGGTCAGGTCGGCGTGGTCGATGCGGAAGGGCGCTGCGGCCGCCACCGACGGTTTCGCCCGCCACGCCACGCCGAGGCCCGCGCGCAGCAGCATGGGCAGGTCGTTGGCGCCGTCGCCGACCGTCGCCGCATCGCCGGTGGCGATGCCGAGGGCGGCCGCGGTCTCGAGCAGCGCCTCGACCTTCGCCTCCTTGTCCAGGATCGGCTCGACGACCCGGCCGGTGAGGCGGCCGTCGACGATTTCGAAGTCGTTGGAGCGATCGGCATGGAAGCCTGCCATCGCGGCAACCCGCGACGTGAAGAAGCGGAAGCCGCCGGAGACGAGCACGGCGTGCGCGCCGTTGGCACGCATCGTCCGCACCAGCGTCTCGGCGCCCGGGTTCATCCGGACCTTCAGGAAGGTGCGGTCCAGCGCCTCGGCGGGGAGGTCGGCGAGCAGGGCAACGCGCTCGCGCAGCGCCGCCTTGAAGTCGATCTCGCCGTTCATCGCGCGCGCGGTGATCGGCGCGACCCGCTCTTTCACGCCGGCTTCCGCCGCGAGTTCGTCGAGCGTCTCGCTGTCGACGATGGTGGAGTCCATGTCGGCGACGAGCAGGCGCTTGCGCCGGCCGGCGACGGGGACGAGGGCGACGTCGACAGGCGCGCCGGCGAGCGCCGCGCGGACGGCATCGACGGCGTTGGCGGCCGCCCCGGCGACGGGAACTTCGCAGGCTTCGTCCGCGGCGAGCCATGCGGGTTCGCCGGGGGACACGCCCACGGCGGCGAGGGCGTCGCGTGCGGTGGCGACCTGGACGGGGGCGAGCGCGGAGCCCGCACCGGCGACGAGAACGAGGACATGGGTCATGCCGCCTTGTAGCCGCGACGCGGCCGAAGCCGCAAGCGGACGCGACGGAGCCGCCGCGGAACTGCCGGTGATCGTGATCGCCGGCCCCACCGCGAGCGGCAAGTCGGCGCTGGCGCTGCGCGTCGCCGAGGCGTTCGGCGGGACGGTGATCAATGCCGACAGCATGCAGGTCTATGCCGGCCTGCCGATCGTGACGGCGCAGCCCTCGCCCGAAGATCAGGCGCGGGCGCCGCACAGGCTCTACGGCTTTCGCGATCCGGCAGAGCCGTGCTCGGCGGCCGACTGGCGGGCCCTGGCGGTCGGGGAGATCGCCGCCTGCCACGCGGCCGGACGGCTGCCCGTGGTGGTCGGCGGCACCGGCCTGTACCTGCATACGCTGCGCCACGGGCTCTCGCCGGTACCGCCGGTGCCGGAAGCGGTGCGGGCGGAGGCGCGGGCCCTGCTCGCGGAGATCGGCAGTGCGGCGCTGCATGCGCGGCTGGCGGAACGCGACCCTGCCGGCGCCGAACGATTGCGGCCCTCGGATCCGCAACGCGTCGTCAGGGCTTGGGAGGTTCTGGAGGCGACCGGCCGGCCGCTGGCCGACTGGCAGGCGATGCCGGGATCGGTCGAGCCGGGCCGCCGCTTCCTGGAACTGCTCCTGCTGCCGCCGCGCGAAACGCTCTATCCCGCGTGCGACAGGCGGTTCGCGGCGATGCTCGCGACCGGCGCGCTCGCCGAGGTCGAGGCGCTGCTACGGCGCGGCCTGGACCCGACGCTGCCGGCGATGAAGGCGGTCGGCGTCCCGGAACTGGCCGGCCTGCTGGCGGGCAGCCTCACGCTGGAACAGGCGACGGCCGCGGCGCAGCAGGCGACGCGGCGCTACGCCAAGCGCCAGTTCACCTGGTTCCGGCACCGGATGCCCGAGGCGCGGCGTTTCGACGCGCAATTTTCGGAAAGTATAGAACCAGAAATCTTCGCGATTATTCGTCGTTTCCTGTTGACCGGTCAAAACTGAGTCACTAGGTTGCGCGCTCCCTGGACCATGTTCGTTGCGGTGCGGCGGCAAATGGGTTCGCGACGGGTGGCAGAAGCCCGTCCGGGACGCCATGTCCGGGCGAAGTCGAAGAGGAGTGTGTGATGTCCGAAGAACGTATGACCGGCGCGCAGATGGTGATCCGAGCACTGCTCGATCAGGGCGTCGATGCGGTATTCGGCTATCCGGGCGGTGCGGTACTTCCGATCTACGACGAGATCTTCAAGCAGAACCAGCTCCGCCATTTCCTCGTCCGGCACGAACAGGGCGCGGTGCACTCCGCCGAGGGCTATGCGCGCTCCACCGGCAAGGTCGGCGTGGTGCTGGTGACGTCCGGCCCGGGCGCCACCAACGCCGTCACCGGCCTGACCGATGCGCTGATGGACAGCATCCCGATCATCTGCCTGACCGGGCAGGTGCCGACGCATCTCATCGGCAACGACGCCTTTCAGGAGGCGGACACGACCGGCATCACCCGGCCGTGCACCAAGCACAACTACCTGATCAAGAGCGCCGACGATGTCGGCCGGATCATGCACGAGGCCTTCTACGTGGCGCGCAGCGGCCGGCCCGGCCCGGTGGTGATCGACATCCCGAAGGACGTGCAGTTCAACACCGGCACCTATGTCGGGCCCGAACAGGTGCGGCACCGCAGCTATCGCCCGCAGGTCAACCCTTCCGAGGGCACGATCGAGCGCGCCGTCGAGATGATGGCCAATGCGAAGCGGCCGATCTTCTATGTCGGCGGCGGCGTCATCAACTCCGGGCCGCAGGCTTCCGAGGCGCTCGGCCGTCTGGTGCGTGCCACCGGTTTCCCATGCACGCAGACGCTGATGGGCCTGGGTGCATTCCCGGCGTCCGATCCGCAGTCGGTCGGCATGCTCGGCATGCACGGCATGTACGAGGCCAACCTCGCCATGCACGACTGCGATCTGCTGATCAACATCGGCGCCCGGTTCGACGACCGGGTGACGGGGCGGCTGGACGCCTTCGCGCCCAACAGCCGGAAGATCCACGTCGACATCGATCCGTCCTCGATCAACAAGAACGTGCGCGTCGACCTGGGCATCATCGGCGACGCCGGGACCGTGGTCGAGGCGATGCTGGCGCGCTGGAAGGCGACGAAGTCGCAGGCCGACGATAAGGCTCTGAGGAGCTGGTGGGAGAAGATCGACGGCTGGCGCGGGCGGAAATGCCTGAGCTACAAGGCGAGCGACACGATCATCAAGCCGCAGTACGCGCTGGAGCGCCTGCACGCGCTGACCAAGGATCGCGAGCAGGTCTACATCACGACCGAGGTCGGCCAGCACCAGATGTGGGCCGCCCAGTTCCTGAAGTTCGAGAAGCCGAACCGGTGGATGACGTCGGGCGGTCTCGGGACCATGGGCTACGGCCTGCCGGCGGCGATCGGCGTGCAGGTGGCGCATCCCGACGCGCTGGTGGTCGACGTGGCCGGCGAGGCGTCGATCCTGATGAACATCCAGGAACTGTCGACCGCGGTGCAGTACAAGCTGCCGGTCAAGGTCTTCATCCTGAACAACCAGTGGATGGGCATGGTGCGGCAGTGGCAGGAGCTGCAGCACGGCAGCCGCTATTCCGAGAGCTATACCGCGTCGCTGCCGGACTTCATCAAGCTGGCCGAGGCCTTCGGGCTGGTCGGGCTGCGGGCCGATCACCCGTCCCAGGTGGACGACGTCATCCGCGAGATGATCGAGACGGACCGGCCGGTCGTCGTCGACATGCGGGTCGACCAGACCGAGAACTGCTTCCCGATGATCCCCTCCGGGGCCGCGCACAACGAGATGCTGCTGAGCCTCGAGGACCGCATCGCGACGCCGACCTCGGAAGAGGGCATGGTCCTCGTCTGACCACTCGCGCTCCGTCATTGCGAGCCGGAGGCGAAGCAATCCACCCGGGTGTACCGGCCCTGGATTGCTTCGTCGTTGCGCTTCTCGCAATGACGGGCGGAATAATCCGGGCAGGTCGCCCGCGCTCCGAACATCCCACGCCGCGAGGCACTTCCCGATGCTGCAAGAGCCCATCGAACGACACACCATCGCCGTGCTCGTGGAGAACGAGCCCGGCGTCCTCGCCCGCGTGATCGGCCTGTTCTCGGGCCGTGGCTACAATATCGAGAGCCTGACGGTCGCCGAGGTCAACCCGTACGACCACCTGTCGCGCATCACCGTCGTCACCAGCGGCACGCGGATGATCATCGAGCAGATCAAGGCGCAGCTGTCGCGGCTGGTGCCGATCCGGTCGGTCGCGGATCTCACCGACGAGGGGCCGCGGGTCGAGCGCGAGCTGGCCCTGCTCAAGGTGTCCAGCCGCGGCGAAAGCCGTGTCGAGAGCCTGAGAATCGCCGATGTCTTCCGCGCCCGCGTCGTCGACAGCACCATCGAGTCCTTCGTCTTCGAAATGACGGGCTCGACGGAGAAGATCGACGCCTTTATCAAGCTCATGGAACCGCTCGGTCTGGTCGACGTCGCCCGCACGGGTGTCGTCGCGATCTCGCGCGGAAAAGAAGGTCTGAAGCCGCCGCCGGTGCCCGCCACCGCCTGCCCCGAAAGGAAGAATTGAGATGCGCGTCTACTACGATCGCGATGCCGACCTGAACCTGATCAAGAACAAGAAGGTCGCCATCATCGGCTACGGCAGCCAGGGCCACGCCCACGCCAACAACCTGCGCGACAGCGGCGTCAAGGAAGTCGTCGTCGGCCTGCGCCCCGGCTCGGGCAGCGCGACGAAGGCCGAAGCCGCGGGCTTCAAGGTCATGGCGCCGGCCGAGGCGGCCAAGTGGGCCGACGTCGTCATGATGCTGACGCCGGACGAGGGGCATGCCGCGCTCTATGAGAGCGAGCTGAAGGACAATCTGCGCCCCGGTGCGGCGCTGGCGGTGGCGCACGGCCTGTCGATCCACTTCAACCTGATCGACCCGCGCAAGGACATCGACGTCTTCATGTGCGCGCCGAAGGGCCCGGGCCATCTGGTCCGCTCCGAGTACACGCGTGGTGCCGGCGTGCCGAGCCTGGTCGCGGTCCAGCAGGACTCGTCGGGTAACGCCATGGATCTGGCGCTGTCGTACGCCTGTGGCGTCGGCGCCGGCCGTTCGGCGATCATCGAGACGACCTTCAAGGAAGAGTGCGAGACCGACTTGTTCGGCGAGCAGGCCGTTCTGTGCGGCGGCCTGTCCGCCCTGATCCAGGCGGGCTACGAGACGCTGACCGAGGCGGGCTACGCGCCGGAGATGGCGTATTTCGAGTGCGTCCACGAGGTGAAGCTGATCGTCGACCTGATCTATGAGGGCGGCCTCGCGGCGATGCGCTATTCGGTTTCCAACACGGCCGAGTATGGCGACTACACGCGCGGCCCGCGCGTCGTCGACGCCGACACCAAGGCGCGGATGCAGACCATCCTGCGCGAGATCCAGACCGGGCAGTTCGCCCGCGAATGGATGCTGGAGAACCAGGTGGGCCAGCCCGGCTTCAAGGCGATGCGCCGCATGGGCGCCGAGCACGACCTGGAGAAGGTCGGCGAGCGCCTGCGCGGCATGATGCCGTGGATCGGCGCCAACAAGCTGGTCGACAAGTCGAAGAACTGAGGTCGCCTCGGCGACTTCATGCGGCAATGCCCGGCCTCGTGCCGGGCATTTTCGTTCGCGGGTCGTTATTGAGCGGCCGGCTTCCGGCGCGGCCGCTTCGTCGGCTTCGCCCGGTGCGCGGCGAGGGCGGCGCGATAGGCCTCCGCGGCCCACCGGTCGAGTTCTTCGTCGTCGTCCAGCACCTCGCCCGGCGCCTCGTAGTAGGCGGCGACGGTCACGGTCTTGGACCTGCCCGGATATGTGAAGGGTACCGAGCCCGCCGCCTCGAAGGCCGGGCGGCTCCGCTCGTCCGTGCGCAGATAGAGCGAGCCGCCGAAGACGAAGGCGAACTGCAGGCTGCCGACCTTCAGCGCTACGCCGGAGAAGAAGCGGGCGACGCCGATCGGTCCGAGACCGCCGATCCGCTCGGCGATCTCCAGCGCGAAGTCGCGGGCCGACGTGGGGGCCCTGTCCGGCAGGCCGGGCATCGTCGTATCAGGTCAGGCCGGTGTCAGGTCAGGCTCATGTCAGGTCAAGCCCTTGTTCGGATTGATCAGGTATTTCGCGCCGGTGGCCCGCTTGCCGTAGGCGGCGACGTTCTCCGGCCGTAGGGCCTCGGCCAGCGATATCTCCGCGGAATACCGGCTCGCGAAGGTGGTCTGCAGGCCATCGACGACCCGGCGCCGCAGGCGTGCGCCCGTTTCGGGGCCGACCTTCTCCAGGAACCAGGGCAGCAGCCAGCCGCCGACGCTCCACGCCATGCCGGCGTTGCGCACGATCTCGACCGGGCCGGTGTCGAGGCTGCCATAGACGTAGACCTGCTTGCGCACCGGGGAGCCGTAGCGGCTGTAGCCCGTCGCGTTGCGGCCCAGCGCCGACTCCATGCAGTTGAGGATGGTGCCCGCGAGCCGGCCGCCGCCGACGGCGTCGAAGCCGATGGTCGCACCCGTCTCGGCCAGGGCGTCCGTCAGATCGTCGGCGAAGGTGGGCGCCGTGCTGTCGCAGACCCAGCGCGCGCCGATGTCGCGCAGCAGCTGCGCCTGTTCGGCGCTGCGGACGATGTTGACCAGGGCGATGCCGTCCTCCAGGCAGATCCGCACCAGCATCTGCCCGAGATTCGAGGCGGCGGCGGTGTGGACCAGGGCGGTGTGGCCTTCGCGGCGCATCGTCTCCACCATGCCGAGCGCCGTCAGCGGGTTGACGAAGCACGAGGCGCCGTCGGCCGGCGGCGTGCCGTCCCGCAGCACCAGGCAGTCGGCGGCGGCGATCTTCCGGTATTGCGTGTACATGGCGCCGCCGAACATCGCGACGGTCTTGCCGAGCAGGGCCTGCGCCTCCGATCCGGCGGCGACCACCACGCCGGCGCCCTCGTTGCCGACCGGCATCGACTGGTCCAGCCGTCGCGCCAGCCCGGCGAGACGCTCGGCGGGCACCGTGGCGGTGAGCGTCGGCGCATCCGGGCTGCCGCCGCCGGCGACGGTCGCCATGTCCGCCGATCCCAGCAGCAGGCCGAGATCGGACGGATTGATCGGCGACGCCTCGATCCGCACGACCACTTCGGCCGGCGCCGGCGGTTCGACCGTCACCCGTTGGAGCGAGAGTTCCAGTCGCCCGGCGGAGGTCACCAGCGAGCGGAGTTCGAGACCCGATATCGCATCCGCATTTGCCATGGTCCTGCTCCCTGCTGCCGCGTCGTTGCGCGGCGTCGCAGGCGAGGATGGCAGGCCGCGGCCGTGGACGCCAGAAGGGTCCGCGGCCGGGCTGCGGTCACGCGGCGCGGATGCCCATCAGGAAATTGTCGACGACCTGCTTCAGCGAATCGGCCTCCTGGGAGAGCTGGCCGGACGCCGAGAGGACCTGGCTGGCGGCCGCCTGATTGTGGGTCACCGCCGCGCTGACCTCGCCGATGCTGCCGGTCACCTGCTCGGTGCTGCAGGCCGCTTCCTGGACGTTGCGCGCGATCTCGTTGGTGGCGACGCTCTGTTCCTCGATCGCACCGGCGATGGCGACGGCGATGGCGTTGACCTCGGCAATGGTGGTCTCGATGGCGGCGATCGCCGACACCGTGCTGTCGGTTTCCGTCTGCATGGCGCCGATCTGGGTGGAGATCTGCTCGGTGGCGCGGGCGGTCTGGGTCGCCAGCGCCTTGACCTCCGAGGCCACGACGGCGAAGCCCTTGCCGGCCTCACCGGCGCGGGCCGCCTCGATGGTCGCGTTGAGGGCGAGCAGGTTGGTCTGGCTGGCGATGTCGGCGATCATCTTCACGACCTCGCCGATCTGCTGGGCTGCCTGGGCGAGGCTGCCGACGGTTCGGCTCGCGGTCGCGGCATCGCGAACGGCCTGCCCGGCGACGTTCGAGGACTGGCTGACCTGGCCGCCGATCTCGGCGATCGACGCGTGCAGTTCCTCGGTAGCCGCGGCGACCGTCTGGACGTTGGCCGAGGCCTCGGTGGCCGCGGTCGCGACGGCACTCGCCTGCTCGTCGGTGGTTCGGGCGAGCGACACCATCGACCCGGCCGTGGCCTCCAGTTCGACGGCGGCGGAACTGACGATCCGGAGCGCGCTTTCGACACGGCCGTCGAAGCCGGCGATCAGCGTCTCGATCCGCTCCGCACGTGCCTGGCGGGCTGCCTGTTCGGCGGCCTGCTCGGCCTCCAGGCGGCGCCGCTCGATCGCGTTGTCGCGGAAGACCTGGACCGCCTGTGCCATGGTGCCGATCTCGTTGCGGAGATCCACCCCTGGTATGGCGACCTCCAGGTCGCCGGCCGCGAGCCTCTGCATGGTGCCGGTCATGCCGCGCAGGGCAGTGGTCAATGCCCGGGCGATGAGCGCGCTGAGCGCGATCGCGGCCACGACGATGAAGGCACCGACCGCCAGAAGCGTGCTGCGCGCGCGGTCCTGGACCGTGGCGAGTTCGGCACGCGCCGCATCGAAACTGGTGCGGGCGAAGGTGGCGGCGCGCTCCAGCTGCGGCTCGATCCCCTCGAAGATGCGGCTGAGTTCGGCGGTGGTGGCGACCATCGCTTCCGACGTCTCGGCGAAGGCGTGGAAGCGCGTCTGATAGTCGTTCAGGAGCACGGAGACTTCCGCGCGCATCGCCGCCGGCATGGTCGAGGCCGCCAGCAGCTGATCCAGTTCGGCCCTGCGCGCGTCGAGCTGGTCGACGTAGCGATGTTCGCCGCGCAGGATGAAGTCCTTCTCGTGCCGGCGCATCATCAGCATGCGGTTGAGCATCGGGTCGCTGCCGATCTCGCCGAAGCGCGTTTCCACGGTGTGGACGGCGGCGCGCAGCGCGCCCTGGAGGCCCGATTTCTCGTCGAGGCCGAGGCGCTGCGCCTCCTCCGCCAGCCGGCGGAAGACGAGGGCATGTTCCTGCAGCCCGGCCACCACATGGGTGATGTCCGCATCGATCGCGGTGGCGAGCGCCACATCCTTCGCCTGCACGAGCGCCTCGCTCGCGCGCGCTGCGGCGGCTTCATAGGCGGCTGCGTACTGCATCGACCGGCGGAGCAGGAAGTCCTTCTCGCGGCGCCGCATCTGCAATGCCTCGGTTTCGGCGGCGCCGACGAGGCGGTTCAACTGGGTGGCTTGCGCGGCGGTCGTGACCGCGCTCTGCATGGCGAGGTCGCTGACCAGGTAGACGCAGAGGAGGGCCAAGGTGGCGACGACGCCGACGCCGCCCAGGATGGCGATCTGAACCCGCAGACCGAGGGACTTGAGACTCATGGACGATACCGCGCTTACGTAGCAATGGCGCGATACTCGCATCGGGGGTTGAAGGCGCGCTTAACGGTTGCTGCGGTGCGAAGTGGCGGGCTCTCCCAGAATGTCCCGCTCGCTCGGCCTTGCCGCTCAGCCGTTCGTTTCGAGAACGGCGCCCGCGAGATAGAGCGAGCCGCAGGCGAGGATGCGGCAGGGGCCGCGATCGGCCGTGATCGCTGCGAGCGCGTCTTCAACCGATGCGCAGGCGTGGGATTCGACGTTCACGGACTTGGCGGCCGCGACGATCGCGGCGGGGGGCAGGGCTGCGTCCGCGCCGGGGATCGGCACGGCGCGGACCGTCGTGGCGACGCGGCCGATCTGGGCGAGGAAGCCGCCCGCGTCCTTGGTGTCCAGCATGCCGACGACGGCATGGGTCGGCATGTCGGTCCAGGCGGCGGCCGCGTACTGCGCGATCATCGCACCGGCGGCGGGGTTGTGGCCGCCGTCGAGCCAGAGTTCCCAGCCGGGCGGCAGCATCGCCACCAGGGGGCCGGTGCGCAGCCGCTGCAGCCGCGCCGGCCAGCGCGCTTCGCGGATGCCTCGGGCGAGCGCGGCATCGCCGATCCGAGGGACAGCGAGGTGTCGGATGCAGGCGACGGCCAGGGCGGCGTTGTCGACCTGATGCTCCCCGGCGAGGGCAGGGCGGGGCAGGGAGAGGCGCGTCGCGCCGTTCGTCCAGTCGAACCCGTCGGCGGTTCGCGTGCAATGCCATTCGACGCCCGCGCGATGGAGAGGGGCGCCGATCTCGACCGCGCGCCGCTCTATGGCGGCGCGCGCCTCCGGCTGCTGCAGGCCGACGACGGCCGGCACGCCCGGCTTGAGGATCCCGGCCTTCTCCCCGGCGATGGCGGTGAGCGTGTCGCCGAGATACTGGACGTGGTCGATCGAGACCGGCGTGATCGCCGTGACGGCGGGCCGTGCGATCACGTTGGTCGCGTCGAGGCGGCCGCCGAGGCCGACCTCCAGGATGCAGAGGTCGGCGGGTGCGCGCGCGAAGGCGAGGAAGGCGGCGGCGGTGGTCACTTCGAAGAAGGTGATCGGGTCGTCGCCGTTGGCGCGCTCGCAGGCCTCCAGGACCTCGACCAGCGCCTCGTCGGACAGTTCGCGGCCGGCCACCCGGATGCGCTCGTTGAAGCGGACCAGATGCGGCGAGGTGTAGACGTGGGCGGCGAGGCCGGCCGCCTCG
>Ga0114916_1002018_pt1 | contig 10920 bp, 9 predicted proteins | sample MalvirAntarct_66_FD_83501 | JGI IMG/M metagenome (GOLD analysis project Ga0114916, IMG submission 83501) | Marine viral communities from the Global Malaspina Expedition - Malaspina viral metaG Antarct_66 | ecosystem: Environmental > Aquatic > Marine > Oceanic | place: West Anvers Island... | reverse complement strand
TAGTAATAGTGTCTGTGTATTATGGAAAACCAACTTAAAAATGAAATAATTATAGTATTTTTTCATATGCCCGTCAAATCGTGGTTATTTCTATTTTATTCCAAGTGTCATCCATTTCTTTCTGTTTGAAGCTTTCAGAAACATCAACATAGCGCTTAAATGAGCGTGAGTCAGTATGATTAGAAATTTCCTTAATTACTGCCTCCTTCATGCCTAACATTAGGCTCATAGTTATAAAAGTTTTTCTGGCAGTATGACTTGTAATTAGTTTGTGTTTTGGATAGGTCATATCCAAACGTTTTTGTCCAATGTATCTGGTGATAGTTGTTGGGGTATCTATTTTTGCTCTTTTACAACATATTTTAATATGTTCATTAAGCTTTTGATTTGAAATATGGGGTAAAGGCTCATAAATTGTATCGATATATTTGGCTAAGATTTCTTTAGAGTATTTGTTCAACGGAATAGTTTGGTCAATTTTCCGGGTTTTTACAACATTGATTTTAAGGTAATCTTTAAAAATATTTGAAGGTCGCAATTGTCTTATGTCACTATAGCGAAGACCAGTAAAACATCCAAAACAGTAAAAATCTCTAACACGGTTGAGTTTTTCAGAATTGAATTCAAAGTTGTTTAGTCTCATAAGTTCGTCCATGGTCAAATAAATTACCTCTATAGAATCTTCAATACGTTTAAATTTTTTGTATTCTAAATTTTGATGGTATCCTCGTTCAAAAGCCCAATTCATAAAGGTTTTTAAAATGGCCACTAATTTTCCGAAATAATTGTTTAGTGTTTCCCGTTCGTCGAAACAATAATCCCTGAATTTTTCATAGAACTCAGTGTTGATTGTATCAAAATGTAAGGTGTAGTTAGAATAAACTTGAAATTGCTTTAAAAAACCAAGTACCGTTCTGTACTTTTTAATGGTACCCAATGCCTTTGTAGTGCGATTAGTTTCAATGAACTCCGTAAAGCTGTCGAAAAATTTGGGAGCCAATGCGTTTGCACTAAATATTTTATCAGCCAATTTCTGTTCAAACAGAGCTTTTGATGGTGTGATTTCATTCAAATAGAAATACCGAAAAATGGTGTTTACCTTTTCGGAAAAATCATCTAGGATTTTGTTGTATTCAATATGGTTGTTATAAACTTCCCCTTTAGTGTTAGGACGTACTCTTTCTTTTTTCCAATGTTTTGGTAGTGCCCTAATACCGTTCATGTTTTTACGAACACGAACTCCATTAAAGGTTATTATCGCCCTAATCGGGGCGCTTCCGTCCTTGTTTATCTTATCTTGACGTGTAACAAAGGTTAATTGCATTTAAAACAGTTTAATATCAAATCAATGATATAGGATTAATTTTTATAAAAAGGGGGGCAAAAAGGGGGTCAAATTCAGTCAAAAAAAATGATAAAATCTATTAATCAACATTCACCTGAAACCCTATGTGCTCTAAGTTAAGCAATTATATAATATGAAAATGTATGAACTCAAAAAAGGGGTCCAGGTGGGACCACATTAAAAACAAAAAACCCTTCAAGAAATTGAGGGGTTTTTTATGATAAAAAAATGGCTGTCTTCAATTAGTCATTTATGCAGGATTATAAAAGCACTAGGCAGTAACTTTCATTCTGTTTTAAAAGTATTTCCTGCCGCAAATCTTAAATTATAAAATTCGTAAGTTGTTGTATTTGAACATAATTGTTTCTGTAGCGTTTGTTTTTTTTTATATTTCTATTTCGAATTCAACCCTATTTGGGACCTCTAATGGAAAATACATACAGGTTTTATCGGTTTAGATCGAAGGATAAAAGGGATAACAAGCAGCTTTAAATAAAACAGAATAATGATGGAAGTACTAGATACTTTTTACAATGAAATCGTTGGTTTTCTTGGCATATCTAGTGCATTGGAAATATTACAGACGGGTGATTACAACAAGTTCAGAACGTATGATGGCGTAGTTTCATTAATCTACCCTATAATACCGTTGTTGCTACTATTAGAATTGATATTGGGCTTGGTATATAAAAAGTCGGATACGAAAGTATACAAAGTCAATTTTTTAATTTATGTGTTCAATAGATTTGTGGGTAGATTTATTGCCATTGCCATGGTAACTATTTGCATTGGGCTATTTCAACCGTATGCGCCTTTTCAGACCAACATGACTTGGTATTGGTTCATATATGCCTATATCATCTGGGAATTCGCCCACTTTTTATATCACTTTTGGGGACATAAGGTTCGTCTATTTTGGTGTCTTCATTCAACCCATCATGCACCTGAAAGTATGAATCTTTCGGTAACGCATGCACATTTTTTTTTAGAAGCGCCTTATGCAGATACCATACGAACTACCGTCTGTATTCTATTAGGCGTACAGCCAGAGCTGTTGTTTTTGATCATGTTCATTGATGGTACCTATGGTGCTTTTATTCATGTGGGCGAGAATGTTATAAAAGATGCACGTTTTGGGGTCTTGAACAAAATTATGTTGACACCATCTCACCATCGCGTACATCATGCACGAAACCCGCTGTATATGGACACTAACTTCTGTAATCTACTTAATATTTGGGACCATGCCTTTGGCACGTATCAAGAAGAAAAAAAAGAAATTGAAATTGAGTACGGCATTACCAGAGAAATGGATTCTGGTAATTTTATAGATGTGTATTTTGGAGAATTTACGGCCCTTTTCAAGGATGTTGTGAACGCTCCCGGCATAAAAAATAAATTTTTGTATATGTTTATGCCCCCAGGATGGAGTCATACCGGAAATCACAAAACTTCCAAAATTACACGAGCCGAGTTTTTTCAAAATAATCCCGCTTATAAGACTCCTGTTAAAGTTGAACCATCAAACCCTTTAGACGGTACAACGGTTAAGTAGGGCTGGTATTGTATTATGTGTCCAACGGTCATTCATACCTATTTATATATAAATTCTCAATTACACCGCCCTTAGATTACGGACTTAGAAATTAACAATTCTTTTAACACAATCTTTCATCTCTGGAGGTACCTACTTCTCCACTATTTCTTAAATTTCTAGTTCAAACAAACTAATTCAAAAAATGAATACAAAAAATGCGAGCTACAAAGTCATATTAATGACCTTTGTACTGGCCATGTCGTGCATATCGATGACGATGGCCCAAAAAGTACCCTCCCCAGAAGATGTGTATGGTTTTAAGGTCGGTGATGACTACAAATTAGCCGACTATAGTCAAATCGAAGACTACTTATCCCAATTGGATGCTGCCTCGGAAAGGGTGAAAAAAGTAGAGATTGGAACTACGGTATTAGGAAGAAAAATGTACATCCTATTTATATCAAGTGAGGAAAACCTTGCCCAGTTAGACAAATGGAAAGACATCAGTACCAAGCTTGCCCGTGTACAGGTAAATGATGAAGAAGCTTTGAAACTTTCGGAAGAAGGCAAAGCGATCGTTTGGGTAGACGGTGGTATGCACTCCACCGAATTGGCACATGGTCAAATGACTTCTGAACTGGCGTATACCTTGACCACTTCAGAAACGACTGAAATGAAAAAAATCAGGGAAAATGTCATTACTATTTTAATGCCTGTAATGAACCCTGACGGATTGGACATTGTAGTAGACTGGTATAAAAAGAACATGGGTACCGCCTATGAGACTTCACGACCTCCGATTTTATATCACTATTACATGGGGCATGATAATAATAGGGACTGGTTTATGAATACCATGCCAGAGACATATAATGTAACGAAGATTCTATACAATGAATGGTATCCACAGATTGTGTATAACCACCACCAATCTTCCCCATCGTGGACAAAAATATCATTACCGCCGTATGCGGATCCTGTAAACCCAAAAATTCACCCTGCTATTACTGCGGGTGTCAGTGAAGTAGGTTCTGCCATGACCAAGAGGTTTTCATTGGAAAATATGCCGGGTGCCATTGCCGACAACTTCTATACGATGTTCTGGAACGGCGGTGGACGTACCGTACCTTACTATCATAATATGATCGGTATTTTGACGGAGGTAGGACATACGACTCCGACCCCGAGATTCTATGACCCGGAGAAATTACCTAAAACAGTGGCTGGCGGTACCCCTACCGACGGTACCGACATCATGTATCCAGACCCTTGGAAAGGGGGTGAATCCCATTTCCGTGATGCAGTAGATTATATGTTGACGGCCACTTGGGCGACTTTGGATCTAGCGGCCGACAGAAAAAGCAACTACCTATATAACATTTATAAAATGGGTGCTTCGGCCATTGAAAAGTCGAAAAAAGAAGGTCCGTTCGCTTATGTTATTGGGAAGGATCAATGGGATGCCTTTGAGTCCGTGAACCTCGTGAACGTATTGCTACGTGGTGGAATCGAAATAGAAAAAGCGACCAAAAACTTCGAGGTCAACGGAAAAAAATATGAAAAAGGGGCCTATATCATTTATACGGCACAAGCGTTTCGACCGTATTTAATGGATTTGTTGGAGAAACAAAATTACCCGACCCGTTTTCAATACCCAGGAGGTCCACCGGACACTCCTTATGATCTGGCAGGTTGGACCTTACCCATTCAAATGGGGATAACCGTTGACAAGATTGCAGAATCTTTTGAGGTATCGACCGAAAAGGTCGCCGATCTGGTATCGTATTATGAAGGAGAAGTGAAGGGAAATGCTTCTTTCGGATATATATTGAGTGCCAACAGCAATGCTTCTGTGATTGCCACCAACAAAGTGTTGAAGGCAGGGGGTACCGCTTATAAGACGAAGGCATCTTTTAAATCAGGAAAAACGACCTACCCAGCCGGTTCGTATATCGTAACTGGCGGAAGTGAGTCCATCGAATCACTGGCAAGCGAATACGGTCTTGAAATTACAGGGCTATCGGCAGAACCAAAAGTGGAATTGACAAAAATTCATACACCTAAAGTCGGACTGTACAAATCTTGGGTTTCCAATATGGATGAAGGATGGACACGTTTTATAATGGATGAATATTCCTTTGAAACCGATACCCTTCACGATAAGGATATTCAAACAAAAGATTTGTCACAGTATGATGTGTTGATACTACCATCGCAACGGGCAAAATCGATTTTACATGGTAATTCTACCTTAGATATGCCTGAGAAATTTACTGGAGGCATTGGTCTTGCGGGCTCCGTGGCATTGAGTAACTATGTGAAAAATGGGGGTACCTTAATGGCTTTTGATGAAGCTAGTAACTATGTCATCGAACAGTTTGGACTACCACTTAAGGATGCTACCGAAGGTACTGATAGCAAAGAATTCTTTATTCCGGGGTCACTGATTAAAACCGGGATCGATACCTCGCATCCATTGGCATTTGGTATGCAAGATACTGTAGCCGTATCTTTTAATAAGAGCCGTGCTTTTGTCATAGACAAACAGGATAAAAAAGGCGAAGGCGGTACGGAAGAAATTAAAGATGCTCCTGCACCTGAAGTGGAGGTCATTGCCAATTATGCCGAGAAAGAGTTATTGATGAGCGGTTGGGCCATGGGCGAGAAAAAATACATTGCTAAAAAGCCTGCCATGGTGAAAGCTACGTATGGAAAAGGCTCTGTAGTGTTGTTTGCCTTTAGGCCACAGTTTAGAGCACAACCGAGAGGCACCTACAAGCTTATTTTTAACACCATTTATGAAGGAGCATCGGATTAGTTTTATAAGCTAAGTATTGCTAATAAGATACCTAAATGACAAAAAGCCCATCAAATTTTGATGGGCTTTTTATTTATACCTATAGAAGTATTTTTTACGACCTTGGCACGATCTAAAGTGGTTTTTAACATAACATATCTATTGTGTTCCGTACAATTAGCCAGTACTCCAAAGAAAATTCTTAATGAGGATGTGTGTGTTTGGTGTAGTGTTCCTTTAGCAAGTCCCTACCAAAATCACCTTTAAAGTCACGCCATACCGTATGAATGTGGTTTGCATTGTTTTGACTGTTGTCAAATTCGATCATAAAGTTTTTAGACTGTATTCGGTAGTAATGCGCTTTTCCAAGTTCTGTAGCGCCCGCCCATGCAAATCTCATTTCATCCATTTCCTCTTTACGGATATCTTTAATTTTCTCTATCGCTTGGTGGGCAGGGATGGTGGAAACATATTCATAAATGATGTTCATGACCAATTTTTTCTGGGCTGTGGTCAAATTTTTGACCAAGAGACCTTCAGGAGGCAGTTTTTCCGCAATGGGTCGGTTTGAGCTAAGGATATCATGATAGGCTTCATCATTAATAATGGCAATTTTTTGCTGCTCCTTGCTCAACATATTAATGAGCTGTAAGCCCATGTCTTCTTCATGTATTAATGGGCTAAACCCTTTCCGTTCACCTTCCATAATCCTTCCCGGATTTGAGCCAAAAAATCTAGGTGCATATGAAATGGAACCCGCTACGGTAGTAAAATGTAATGAAACATGATGTCCTGTAAAGGTCCACATCCAAACATCTTCCTGTGCCGGATTCCCATAAACGGAAACGTAATACCGTTCTGGATCTCGGTAAACAGGGTCACCGGAACTGGCAGCGAGTACGCTTTCTAAGCCAATGATTTCAACCGTTTGCTTGTAGCCTGTTTCACTCAGTGATGACCGTAGCAGTTTATGTACTAATTCCTTTTGCACACTACTCAACTCTTTTAATGGCAATCCTTGTCGCTCAAATGAACTCCAAGGCACAAAGTGCCATTGGTCTCGGGTTTCGGAATTGAATTCATGGACGATTTTTGCTTTTTGGGAGGAAGTCAATGAGTCAATAAATTGATTGACGATGGTCACATCTTGCGAGCATCCCAAAAACGGAAAAACGATAACACAGAATACAAGGATTTGTTGTTTCATAAGAAATGCCATAAAATCACCTAGTTTAAAAGGCATAGATTAATAGGTTATCTTAAAGATACTGCCTCCAAAATCATCCGCGACATACAACGCTCCGTCTGGACCTTGTGCCAATCCGCATGGTCGGTGTTTTAAGGTTCCGCCTTCAGGGTTGGCCAAATCGAATCCGGCGAAGTTATCCAGGAAAATTTCCCAATCACCACTTGGTTTGCCATTTTTAAAGGGAACGAATGCCACAAAAAATCCTTTTTTGAGTTCGGGCGATTGATTGTGAAAGGCAATAAAGGCCCCACTTTTATAGGATTCAGGAAACATATCTCCCGTATAGAAAAGCACATCATTGGGACCTAAATGCGCCGGAAAGGCCATAAGGGGCTTTATAAAATCTTCTTCAGCAGTTTGATCGCCATCGCCACCATACTCAGGTGCAAGCATACGTTCGTTCTTGGTCGGGTCAACATAGGTTTTTGGCCATCCGGCATTGTCACCTTCCTTCAGTTCGTATAAAGTTTCGGCAGGTAACTCACCATCCTGTTGTTGTGTAAATAGGTCTGGGTAAAAACTATGCAAGCCTCCGCGACCATGGTCGGTCGCAAACAATGAGTTTGTCTTGTAATTCCAGGTGATGCCGACCGCATTTTTAAGCCCGGTGGCATATCGAGAACCATCGCCGAAGGTCTGGTTCAGCTTATCGGCCTTAAATTTCCAGATTCCTCCGGCGGAATCCAAAATCGTACAGGGAATCATTCCCTCCTTTGCTTCAGGGTCTCTACAGGCATCGTTCCATGAACCGATCGTTACATATAGATTGCCATCATTATCCATTGTAAAAGGCTTGGCATTATCTCTTCCCATATCAATGAGTCCGTCCACTATTTTTTCCGGAGATTCCGTATCCATAATTTCATGGTCACTATTCAGTTGATAGCGGAACACACCAGAATTTGATGAAGCATAGAGGTGGTCACCTTTTGCTAGTATACCGGTTCCAGGAACATCGGCGAACGACTTTTGTTCATCAATAGCACCATCTTTATCGGTATCCCTAAGAAGTACAATCGCCTTACCATCTTTTAAAACGGACCTGTTCGCATAAACATCCCCATTTTTTGTAATGGTGAGATGTCGAACGGCGCCTAAATCTTTTCCGATTTCTGCAACCGAGAACCCATCGGGAGCTTTTAGCATGGTTTCGTTGACCACTGTTTTTACAGCAGGTTTCGTTTCATTTTTGCATTGCACGAAACAAGATGATACTATAATAACGAATAGGAGGAAAAGTGGTTTTTTAGGAATCGATACGATAATCATTAAGTGACTTTTAAGGGTTGGTATTCGGTTATTTTTTAGGATTGGTGTTTTTTATAAAATGGGCGTTAACACTATATTTCTATAGGCAACAGTACCGTGATCTCCCTGTAAGTATATAGGGCCGGGAGCAAAAACATCAGCACTGATTGCACCACCCGTTGGGCCTTCTACAGCCGCATTATCGATAATCTTTTTTCCGTTTAATATGACCGTTACATGACGGTCGACCAGCGTAATATCTAAGGTTTGCCATTCCCCTGCCGGTTTTTCCGCGTTTTCGCTTGGGGTCACACGACTGTATAATGCGCCCATGTTATGGCTATCCAAGGCTAACCCGTAAGAGTCCACAACCTGTATTTCGTAGAGGCCCCTGAGGTACACGCCACTGTTATTTCCTTTTGGCACATTCACCTCCAATTTTAAATTGAAATCTTCAAACTCTTGATCCGTGCGTAGATTGCCATAATTAATATGTTCCCCATTTTCGGGTTGTACGGGATCATTCTGTAGGGTGCCGTTCACCACCTTAAACCCATTAAGACTATCAGGGTTTAGCATTCTCCATCCCGTTAAATCTTTTCCATTGAATAGTTTAATCGGTTTGCCAAATTTTAAGGTGTTGAGGTTAGGAGCGGCCGCTACGGCAGGCAATCGTTTACCTGTGAAATAGCTGATCGCTTCCCCATCGCTTCCCCAAGTGGGTCCTGTCATGGTACCCGCAATTTCATCGTTCGTTATGGTAATGCGAAGTGTCCACGTTCTAATATGGGTGCGTTCTTTACCTGAGGTTGTTTTAAGTACTTGTTCGGAAGTACGGGTAACTACCAAGGTGTTTTCATCGACTAAATACACATCGGAAACGGGAAGCACACTACCACCGATCCATAATAGTTCGCCGTCCAAAACCCCTTGTTCCTCATGCACTTTAAGCCATGCAACGCCACCACCAACAATATCCATGGACCACGTGCCTATAAAGCTATTTTCCGAACCAAACGATTCGGAACAGTCGTTATGGGCAAATAAGGAAGTAATGGCAAATAATAAGGCTAGCAGGGTAAGTGGTACTTTTCTCATGGCTATGTTTGAATTTGATGGTTATTGAACATGCAAAGGGCAAATTCGAATATTAAAATTAAGGATTAAATCACAAGAGAAACCACTTGATGTAAAGTTTATAGCTGGGCGCTTGATGCTTTGGTAAGTATCACCCTTCTAAAAAGCAGAAAAGTATACAGGAAAGAAAGGTTGATATGTTATTCTTTTTCTGCTTTACGTACCGCGTTGTAGGATTTAGGGCATGGATCGTTCTAATCATAGTTAATACGGTCACGTATGGTACCATCTTGTCTGTGGATGATGACATCGGCCTTGTATTTACGGGCCAGTCGTTTTGCCTTGTTAATGGCCGTATCTTGTAGCCTATGTTTAGAGGTAATGCGCTTATTGCCTTCTCGCCGTACCGCCCAATTATTTTTATAGGGTACGACATGTTGGTGCCATGTTCTCCCCCTTTTTTCCTGTCGGGCACTGTTAAAAAAGACCTCTACGAGTTCTATAAGTGTATTGATCCATGACCTGGAAGTATCGTTGTTGGGCATCCGATATTTTTTATGATGTTGAAGATACTATTTTTATAGAAAAAGGGGGTGAATGCTTATTGATGAAGTTTTAAGCGTCCGTTCGAGTGAAACCCTGAAAGCGGTTTTGTATCGAGAACCGTATTCGCACAATGATAATATTCGAATTGACCACCTTGATTTTTATACGGTTCAAGCTCGGCTATGTATAAGTTCATTAATTTTGGCACTTCAACTGCGCGCTAAAAATTCAACCTTTCGTTGTTTAGAATCAGGTTGCCTGTAGCACGTCTTGTAATCGTAAATCGATAGTAGAAAACAATGAATACGGCCCTAAGAAGGAAGATAATAGAAGTGTGTGACAGTAAAATAGCCTCGAAAGGTGAAAATGTGGGACTGTCGTTTTACGCATTTTTCAAAAATAAAAATGACAACCCGGTACTCTTGATGGAAGTGGCCACTTGGTGGATCATGGAAAATAAATTCGATCATTTTGAGAAAGCCGTAAAGATCAAAGAGATGGTAAAGTCCCAGTAATGAATCAGCCTTGTTTTCGACTTAGAAACTATACCCTTAAAATAGTTGCTAACAGCTACTTTTGCACCTTATGAAATTCAGAAAACCCAGAATCAGTGATATTATTTTCGTGGTGTTCATCGCTTTATTGCTCATACCACAAACAAGAACGCCTATTCAGGTGGCGCTAAATAAACTGAAAGTGGCGGTATGGTCGCCTAGTGTTGAAGATGTGGAAAACCAGCGTCAAATACCACCATTTCAATATGCGGTACAAGATTTAGAAGGGGAGGCAAAACATATTGGCATTGGGCAGGGGAACATCACTTTTTTAAGCTATTGGGCTACCTGGTGTCCGCCTTGTATTGCAGAATTGCCTGGGATTCAAGACCTATACAAGGACTATGGTGATAAGGTGAATTTTGTGTTGCTTACCCAAGAAGAGCCAGAAAGAGTACAGCGGTTTATCTCTAAAAAGGGCTATGATGTACCCGTGTATTTTCCACAAATGCAAGCCCCCGAAATGTTACAAGACAACAGTATTCCTACCAATTATATTATCGATGCCCAAGGGAATATTACCATCAAAGAAACCGGAGCGGCCGATTGGAACAGTACTAAGGTGCG
>Ga0114916_1002011_pt1 | contig 10945 bp, 11 predicted proteins | sample MalvirAntarct_66_FD_83501 | JGI IMG/M metagenome (GOLD analysis project Ga0114916, IMG submission 83501) | Marine viral communities from the Global Malaspina Expedition - Malaspina viral metaG Antarct_66 | ecosystem: Environmental > Aquatic > Marine > Oceanic | place: West Anvers Island... | reverse complement strand
TTATTAATGGAATCTTCATTTAAGCTGATTTTTTGTGATTTTAGCTTTCGTCGCAATATCTCTTTGCCATCTTCGGCAACAGATTTTTTCTCTTCTCGGAGTACGGATTTAATTTTAGCCCTAGCTCGTGCAGTTGTTGCATAATCTAGCCAGTTTTGATTCGGCTTTGCTTGCTCAGAGGTTATTATTTCTACTTGATCGCCACTTGAAAGTGTGGTGTTCAAAGGGACTAATTTGCCATTGACTTTTGCCCCTCTGGTTCGCATACCAACTTCGGTATGTATATTAAAGGCAAAATCTAATGGCGTAGCTCCTTTGGGTAAAGATTTTAGATCCCCTTTCGGCGTAAAAACAAATATCTCTTTAGAGTAAAGATTGAGTTTAAACTCTTCCACAAAATCGACAGCGTTTGTATTTGCATTCTCCAGGGCTTCTTGAAGTTTGTTCAACCATACCTCAATACCTTGTTCTTTTTGGGCTCCGTGTTTGTATTTGAAATGGGCTGCATACCCTTTTTCGGCAATCTCGTGCATACGTTCGCTTCGTATTTGAACTTCTACCCATTTACCTTTGGGGCCCATTACCGTGATGTGTAAGGCTTCATAACCTGTAGATTTTGGTGAGGATATCCAATCTCTTAGCCGAACAGGGTTGGGGGTGAAGTGGTCTGTTACGATCGAATAAATTTTCCAAGCAAGAAACTTCTCGTTTTGTGCATCAGATTTATAAATAATCCGAATTGCGAATTTGTCATAAATTTCTTCGAAAGTAACATTCTGTGCGAGCATCTTACGACGCATGGAAAAGATGGATTTCATCCGTCCTTTAATTACATAATTTAGTCCTTCTTTATTTAAAGAATTATCAATGGTGTCAGAAAAGGCATCGATATATGCTTGTTGCTCCTCCTTACTATCTTCAATTTTATCCTTGATTGAATTATATACTTCTGGTTCTGTATATTTTAAACTAAGGTCTTCCAATTCTGTCTTGATATTGTAAAGACCTATTCTATGTGCCAATGGCGCATAGATATACAAGGTTTCGGAAGATATTTTAACTTGCTTGTGCTCTGGCATAGAATCCATTGTGAGCATATTATGAAAACGGTCTGCGATCTTAATGATGATCACGCGTACATCGTCATTCAATGTAAGCAGCATTTTTCTGAAATTCTCCGCCTGTTGGGAGATATTCATGTCCTTTTTGAGGTGTGATATTTTAGTGAGTCCGTCTACAATTCGAGCGACGGTTTCCCCAAACATGCGGTCGATATCATCTAAGGTGTACTCAGTATCTTCGACAACATCATGCAATAGTGCCGAGGCAATGGAAACAGCATCCAAACCTATTTCCGATGCTACAATTTTTGCCACTGCTATCGGGTGAAAAATGTATGCTTCGCCAGATTTTCTACGTTGATTTTTATGTGCGTCAACGGCAATCTCAAAAGCGCTACGAATTAGTTTTTTATCCTCATCCGTTAGGGTTTGGTAACTAATGCGTAATAATTCCTTGTATTCTTGAGCTATAAGCTTATTTTCCTCTTCTATCGCTGCCTGTGTCATACTAGATTAAAAATAAGATAATCTTACATGATGGGCAACAAAAATTAACTCTTTAAATTACGAATACGGTCAATTAATGGAGGATGTGAGTAGTGCATAAATACGTATGCTGGATGGGGCGTTAAGTTGCTAAGACTATTTTTTGATAATTTTTTAAGGGAAGTTACCAATGGCGTTGCTGCATAGGTGTTCTTTGCAAAATTATCTGCTTGGTATTCGAATTTTCTTGAGAAATGATTCATGATTATGCCCGTTATTTCTGAAATGGGACTGTAAAGAATTCCAAACCCTATTAAAGCCGCATGAAAACTAGGCCTATCAACACCGATTGCCAACGAAACTTCAGGATTGTTTATGAATAAGGATAAGAGGAATAACATGAATCCTGTGAGTAGAATCGAAGTTGTCAAATTATAAATGATATGCTTTCGCTTATAGTGGCCAACCTCATGGGCGAGTACGGCAACGATTTCTTCCTCCTCTAAATCATTAATCAGTGTATCGTATAGGGTAACTCTCTTTTCTTTGCCGAAACCGGAGAAATAAGCGTTTGCTTTCGTTGATCGTTTTGAGCCATTGATCACAAAAACATGCTGTAGGTCAAACCCTACTTGTGCCGCATAATTTTCTATTTTTTCTTTTAGACTACCGGCTTCCAAGGGCTCTTGTTTGTTGAAAAGGGGTACTATCAATTTGCTATAGAACAAGTTCAAAACTAATGTGAATAGCGTGATCAATGCCCAGGTGTACAGCCAAAAATTACTTTCTGCCCATTGAAAAAACCAAATGACCAATGATAAAATGCCACCGCCAACAACAATCGTCATGGCCCATTGTTTTAGTTTGTCAATGAGGAATGTTGACTTTGTGGTTTTGTTGAATCCGAACTTTTCTTCAATCACAAACGTTTTATAGTACGAAAACGGAATATTGAGAATGTCACTGCCTATCATCACTATACCGAAGAAGATTAAGGCTTGTAAAATCATATTATCACTTTGGCTCTGAGCTACATCATCTACCCACGCAAATCCATCAAAAAATAAAAAAACAAGAATTAATGTTAATGAAAAGATGGAAGTTATAATTCCGAATTTGTAGTTGGTAAGTTTGTATGCTTGCGATTTATGGTATTCCTCAGTATTGTAAACATCTTTAAGCTCAGATGGTATGGGGTCTTTGAAACGTTGGGCATTGAGGTAGTTCATAACTGTAGCCAGTATGAATTCACCTATGAGAATAAAAAGAATACAATAGAATACAATTGTTTTATCCATAAATTATCATCAAAAGATATAAGTGAAAATAAATGGTATTGTTTACCCAATTAATTTTCGCTGTCGTTTAGCTTCAAAGATAAGTATTGCTGCAGATACCGAAACATTCATAGAATCAATTTCGCCTTCCATGGGAATAATAATATTTTGAGTTGAACTATGAAGCCACTCACTACTTAATCCGGTATTTTCGGTGCCTACCACGATGGCGGTCGGACCTTTGAAATTTACAGTGGTGTAATCTTTAGAAGCAGAAAGTGCTGCACAAAATATTTGAAATCCTTCTTGTTTTAAAAATGCGATAATTTCTGTGCTGCTGCCTGTTTTTACGTTTCTAGAAAAAATACAGCCCACGCTAGAACGAATAATATTTGGATTGTATAGGTCCGTTTTTGGGTTAGCAATAAGTACGGCATCTAGGTTAGCAGCATCGGCGGTTCTCAATAAAGCTCCAATATTGCCAGGTTTTTCAGGTGCTTCCGCAATTAAAATCAAAGGATTTTCGGTTTTGAACTTCAGAGTTGAGAGTGCATGGTTTTTGCTGTTTACTATCGCAAGAATTCCTTCCGTAGTATTTCTGTATGCCAATTTCTTATATACATCTAAACTTACCGAAATTAGTTTATCCGAGTTAATTGACTGTAATATATGATTGTCATCAATGTTCTCATAAATATCAGCACAGTATAAAATGACATCTATTTCGTATGCTGCGTCATGGGCGATTTGCAATTCGCGTAATCCTTCTAAAACGAACAGACCTGTTTTTTTCCTTTCTCTAGATTTTTCTTTTAACAGTAAAATCTTTTTGATTAAAAGGTTTTGTGGGCTACTAATGTGTTTTGTTACATGCATGAAGCACAAAAGTAATTCAATTTGGTAAGTCGGTTATATTTTATCGACTAATGGGTTTCAAAAAAAGCATTATTTAATTAATAAGTATGATGAATAAATTTATCCTCGCAATTTTATCCTTTGCAATTTTTGCCTGTAAGGAAGCTCCAAAAAAAGAAATGAAGACCGAAACACCTAAAGACATAGCGACGCAAGTGGATTCAAATAAATACCCAAAAGATTTGAATAAGGTTTTTGAAGCACATGGCGGTTTGGATACTTGGAAAAGTTATAAAACCCTGACGTTTGAGATGCCAAATCCAGAATTTAACGAAATTCAAACTATAGATCTTTACAAAAGAATGGATAAAATAGCGACACCTTCATATACAATAGGTTTTGATGGCAAGGATGTATGGCTTCTAGACAATACTGGTGATTACAAAGGGAAACCAAAGTTTTATCATAATTTAATGTTCTATTTCTATGCCATGCCATATGTGTTTTCCGATAACGGAATTATGTATGAAGAAGTAAGCCCTTTAGTAAATGATGGTAATGAATATCCAGGGTATAAAATCACCTATAATACTGGTATAGGCGCATCAGCTACAGATGAATACTATATTCACTTCGATCCAGAAACATTTCAAATGAAATGGTTAGGATATACCATGACCTATTTCAGCGGAGAGCCCTCCAAAAAAATAAACTGGATCAATTATGGGGAATGGGTAAAAGTAAATGAAGTGTTATTACCAAAAGCTATTACGTGGCATGTAGTAGAAGATGGTGAAATAAAAGGAGAAGCCAAGACTGTCAATTTTGAAAATGCTAGTTTATCTGTAGAATCTTTGCCAATCGATTTTTACACGAAACCTGAGAATGCAATAATTATTGAATAAAGACCTTCTTAAAATCATATAATTTTTTTAAAATAGGTGCCATTTTTATGGCACCTTATTTTTTATAAGTAACTTGGAATCTAGCTAATTTTGAAGATAGATGAATGTATTGTTTTTTGGGATAGCAAAAGATATTGTAGGTAGCTCTGAATTAACCATTTCTAAGAGTGAAGCCATGCCTAATTCGGTAGCTGGCTTAAAGAGGCTACTTTTAGATTCTTATCCTGAGTTTTTAAAATTAAAATCTTTAGCAGTTGCAGTTAATAGCGAATACGCTTCTGATGACGTAATTTTGAAAGGCAATGAGGAAATTGCAATTATACCACCAGTAAGCGGAGGCTAATGAATAAAGTTATAGATATAGGAGATACCATTAATACCGCTAAGCTATATTCAGAATTGAGCGATGCTAAAAGTGGGGGTATTTGTGTTTTTGTGGGCGCGGTACGTGAGTTTACGAATAATGAGGAAGTTGTTGCTTTAGAATTTGAAACGTACAAGGCAATGGCCCTAAAGGAGATGGATAAGATTGCGAATATAGCAATGGAGAAATGGTCATTGAATAAAGTTGTTCTTAGACATGCTGTAGGGGAAAAAAGTGTAGCGGAACCAGTGGTGGTGGTTGGCGCTTCCTCTGCCCATAGAGATGCTTGTTTTGAGGCTTGTCGGTTTTTAATCGACACATTAAAGGAAACGGTGCCGATTTGGAAAAAAGAAAAATTCAAAAATAAATCGGTTTGGGTATCAGCGCATCCTTAAACCAATAGGCAATAATATAGTAAAATAGAGCGAATAGAAAATAGATGCAAAGTTGATGCTTGATTTTGCGCTTGAAAAAAAGTAAATGTTAGTAGATAATCACAATAGGGAAATTAATTACTTAAGGTTGGCGGTGACGGACCGGTGCAATCTACGTTGTAATTACTGTATGCCGGAGGAAGGAATCAAATTTGCCAAAAACGACAACTTGTTTAGCATAGATGAACTTGTGAAATTAAGTGAAATTGTGGTTTCCCAGGGTATAGACAAAATCAGGATAACCGGTGGTGAGCCTTTCGTTAGAAAAGATCTAATGGTACTTTTGCGTAGCTTGTCCAAATTGGATGGACTAAAGGACATTTCGGTAACTACGAATGCCACTTTGATTGGTCCGTACATTGATGAATTGAAGGATTTGGGCATTAGAAATATTAATGTTAGCATGGATGCCATTAATCGTGAAACCTTTGAACGAATTACGCGTCGTAATCAATATGACGTGGTTTATAATAATATGATTCGTTTAATTACGGAAGGTTTTAATGTCCGTATTAATTTTATTGCTTTAGAAGGGCAAAATACCGATGATATTTTACCGATGTTAGAATTAACAAAGCACTATAAGGTATCGGTTCGTTATCTAGAGGAAATGCCTTTTAATGGTGGGTCAAAAGAATTTCAGACTATCAAATGGGATTTTAAGACTATTCTTGAACATATTCGAAGTGAGCATCCAGACTATTATAAATTAGAATCCCCAAAAACATCGACATCCATAAATTATAAAATCCCTGGTTTCAAAGGAACATTCGGGGTAATTCCTTCTTTTAGTAGAACCTTCTGTGGTAGTTGTAATCGGTTAAGAATTTCGGCTACAGGTGATGTTATTACGTGTTTGTATGCGAAAGCAAGTGCAAATCTTAGAGGTATAATGAGAGCTGATGATGTTGAGGAAAATATTAGAAAAGAAATTTTAAAGGCTGTTGGTAGTCGTGCAAAAACAGGTTTTGAGGCGCAGGAAAACTATAAGGATGTATTCAGTAATTCAATGACTTCAATTGGCGGATAATGGCAAATAAACTTTCACATATAGATGAATCGGGTAACGCGGTTATGGTCGATGTCTCGAATAAGGTAGTCTCTGTTCGAACAGCTACTGCAAGCGGTACCATTAAATTTCCAATGGAAGTTTTTAAATCATTATCTGATCAAGATTTTGTAGGCAAGAAAGGAAGTATCGTTCAAACTGCTGTTATTGCAGGTATTCAAGGGGTAAAGAAAACATCGGAGCTAATACCGCTGTGCCATCAAATAAATCTATCTAAAATTAATGTAGAGATTGAGCCTGAGGTGAATCAATTTCGTATTATATGTACGGTTAAGTGTAATGGGAAAACAGGGGTGGAAATGGAAGCGCTTACAGGTGTATCTATTGCAGCCTTAACTATTTATGATATGTGCAAAGCTCTGTCACAAGATATAGTTATCGGTGCAATTCAATTAGAACAAAAAAAAGGAGGTAAGAATGATTTCCAACGCTAAGTTATACGGAATAGTACTGTCTGGTGGAAAAAGCACTAGAATGGGGGAGGATAAGGGATTGATAAAATATCGTGACCTTCCGCAAAGAGAATATTTATATCAATTATTGGATGAGGTCTGCGATCGAACATTTTTAAGTATTCGAAGTGATCAAGTGAGTGAAATTTCAAATGATTTTAATACCATTGTTGATAATGATGATTATCGTGGACCGTATAATGGATTGTTGTCTGCTCATGCCGCCTACCCTGAAGTTGCTTGGTTGGTGTTGGCATGTGATTTGCCTTTAATGGATAAAAATGCCTTAGAAGAATTAATTGCTGCTAGAAATCCTGATAAAATAGCCAGTGCATTTGCAGATCCTGAAAACCCCTTACCTGAGCCTCTTTGTGCTATATGGGAACCTAAATCATTTAGGCAATCGCTAGATTTTTTACAAGCAGGAAATGGAACCTGTCCAAGAAAATTTTTGATTAATGCAGATGTGAATCTGGTATTTCCAAAAAACAGGGAGGTCTTATTGAATGCAAACTCCCAAATTGATTATGAGCAAGCTTTGCAAAAAATAGCACCATGAACCAAGATCGTTACCAAAGACAGATAACTTTAGCCGGATTTGGTGTTGTAGGTCAACAAAAACTTCAACAAGCCAAAGTACTTGTGGTTGGGGCAGGTGGATTAGGAGTACCCGTGTTAACTTATTTAAATGCAATGGGGGTAGGTACTTTGGGAATTGTAGATGCTGATGTGGTTTCCTTATCCAATTTACACCGCCAAGTACTGTTTACTGAAGCTATGGTGGGCACTCCAAAAGTCATTGCTGCCAAAAATCAGTTGTTAGCTCAAAATTCCAATACCCAAATACAGGTTTATCAAACTTTTTTAACAATTGCGAATGCTATTGATATCATTAAAGATTTTGATGTAATAGTAGATGCTACCGATAATTTTCCCACTAGGTATCTAATTAACGATGCTTGTGTTATAACAAACAAACCATTTGTATATGGAGCACTGCATGCATTTGAGGGGCAGGTAAGTGTTTTTAATTATAAAGGCGGACCAACATATCGTTGTTTGTTCCCGACCATGCCAGCGGCAGATGCGGTCCCTAATTGTAATGAGAATGGCGTACTGGGTATCTTACCTGGCATCATAGGTAATATTCAAGCATTAGAAGTAGTAAAGATTATTACTGAAATAGGAGATGTACAGTCAGGAGTGTTATTGTTGTTTGATACACTTACTCAGCGTATGCAGCGAATGGCATTTAAATTACAGCCTGAGAATAAGGAAATAAATAGCCTTGCTGCTAGCTATGAATTTGATTGTGAACTTCCGCTTAAATCGATCGAGGCAAGTGCATTACAGAGTTTACTTTCTGAACAGTTCATAGAATTAATTGATGTTCGAACCGAAAAAGAATATCGAAGACAACATTTAAAGGAAGCAAAACATATTCCATTAGGCGAATTAATTGATAGGGTTGCGGAGATTCATTTAGAATCTACCGTTTATGTGATGTGCCAATCTGGTGTTCGAAGTAAAAAAGCAATAGTGAAATTGCAGGAATTATATCCAGGCAAAGATTTTGTCAATGTGATTGGCGGTATGAACCAGATAAAGAATTATGTTGATGCCTATTGAGCAACTAGTGCTTTTGTGTATCGGTTTTTTTTTAATTGCTACATTGTATTCATCGGTAGGATTTGGGGGAGGTTCTAGCTATTTAGCTTTATTAACCCTTTTTTTAGGTAGTTTTTTTGCCATTAGGTCAATTGCACTAGTTTGTAATTTAGTGGTAGTGTCGGGTAGTACCTATCTGTATTTTAAGAATGGTCACGCAAAACTTAAAGATTTTCTTCCCTTTGTTTTGGCAAGTATTCCGTTAGCGTACATAGGAGCAACGTTTCGTTTAAAGGAAAGTGTGTTTTTTGTAATTTTAGGTTCCTCGCTTATTCTTTCGGCATTGTTTTTAGCAATACAGACACTAGAACTGAACAAGTCAAAAAAGGAAGTGGAAGATTATCCTAATTATACGAGTTATGTTTTAGGCGCGGGAATAGGATTCTTATCAGGATTGGTAGGTATCGGTGGTGGTATATTTTTAGCTCCGGTTCTCAATCATCTACGATGGAACAAAGCAATAAAAATAGCCGCGCTGGCAAGTTTTTTTATTCTGGTAAACTCGGTTTCAGGTTTATTTGGCTTATTAACTAGTGGGTCATTATTATTACCATGGCGAGAAACAATCTGCTTGGTCATAGTTGTCTTACTTGGCGGTCAGTTAGGTATTCGTATCAGTCTTAAAAAACTATCGGCAAATGGCATAAAAAGGGTTACCGCCTTACTGGTATTTGTAGTAGGCATTAGGGTGTTGTTGGTTAATGGGCTACACCTATATTAATAGTTCAATTATTACAGCAACAATTCCTCGAGAGTAAAGTGTATAATATTTTTACCTTTAAATCTATGATTACATTTAAAGAAGCATTTCAAAAAGTATTGGACCACCCACTAGATTTAGGAACGGAGGTCGTTTCACTTATGAATAGTTCGAACAGAATTTTGGCAGAAGATATTTATGCCGATCGTGATTTTCCTCCCTTTGATCGTGCCACCAAAGATGGTATAGCAATTCAGTTTTCAAGTCTTTTAAATAATGGTCACTCTTTCGTAATTGAGGGGGAGGCTGCTGCAGGTGTGGTTCAACAAGTTTTGACCGATAAACATAATTGTTTAGAGGTTATGACAGGAGCAGTTGTGCCTAAGAATAGCGATACCGTTGTCATGTATGAGCATATAACTATTGATGATGGTCAGGTGACCATTAATGAAAAAGTTGCTAAAGGTCAAAATATACATTACCGAGGTAGTGATGAAAAAATAGGTGCACTTCTGTTATCGAAAGGAAAAATGATTACTCCTGCAGAAATCGGAGTAATGGCTACTGTAGGGAATGCCAATGTGACAGTTAAAGGTAATCCTAAAATTTGCACCATTGCAACAGGTAATGAATTGGTAGCCGTCGATGAAATGCCGGAGCCACACCAAATTAGAAAATCAAATACGCTTACAATTGAAGCGGCATTACTGAATTCTAAGATTGTAGCTAGTTCACTTCATTTAGTGGATGAGAAAGAGATCATTCAAAAAGAATTGAAGAAAGCTTTAATTGAAAATGATGTGCTCTTATTGAGTGGCGGCGTATCAAAAGGAAAATTTGATTTTATACCCGAGGTAATGGAGTCACTAGGCGTTGAAAAAATTTTTCACAGGGTGGCACAACGACCAGGGAAACCATTTTGGTTTGGTAGTCATAAAGATTTGAAAACAGTAATTTTTTCATTTCCAGGGAATCCGGTTTCTACCTTTGCCAGTTATCATATCTATTTTTTACCATGGCTACATGAATCTTGGAACATTCCTATCGAAAATTTGTATATTAAACTAAATTTCGAACTAACTATAGCGGAACCCTTAACTAGATTTATTCAAGTGAAATCTACTTGGGTCGATGGTGCATTATGGGCAGCACCAGTAATTGAAAATGGTTCTGGAGACTTAACAAGTTTGGCGCTCGCTGACGGATTAATTTGCTTGGAACCCAGAGAGGAAGTGTATCGTGTTGGCGAAATTGTGAAGTTCGTAAAAACAAGATAAATACAAGTAAAAGGCATCGATATGAATTCAATTTTAAAGAACATACTTGCTGTTGTTGCTGGATTAATTATTGGTAGCATGGTAAATATGGGCCTAATTATGATTAGTGGCTCCATCATTCCCCCACCGGAAGGAGGAGATATTACGACCATGGAAGGTTTGAAAGCTACCATGCATCTATTTGGACCAAAGAATTTCATTTTTCCTTTCTTGGCGCATGCACTTGGTACCCTTGCCGGTGCATTTGTAGCTACAAAAATTGCCGCTACCAGAAAGCAGGTCATGGCCTTACTGGTAGGTTTGTTTTTTTTAATTGGGGGAACGATAAATATTTCTATGTTGGGAGGGCCTATGTGGTTCACTGCCTTGGATATCATTATGGCCTACATGCCTATGG
>Ga0114916_1002009_pt1 | contig 10953 bp, 20 predicted proteins | sample MalvirAntarct_66_FD_83501 | JGI IMG/M metagenome (GOLD analysis project Ga0114916, IMG submission 83501) | Marine viral communities from the Global Malaspina Expedition - Malaspina viral metaG Antarct_66 | ecosystem: Environmental > Aquatic > Marine > Oceanic | place: West Anvers Island... | reverse complement strand
GTATGTAATTATGGGAGTACAAGAACGAGCTAAAAACAGAGAACGAATGGACAAGGATAAAAAAATTGAGCAGCTACAAGAAACCATACTTGCTTATTCAGAAAGAGTAAACATGTATGAACTAAAAGTAGGTAGGCTAAGACGAACAATAGGAGAGTACATAGACAAATACGAAAAGAAATAAAATGAGCTGGAAAACTAGAAGTTACGTAGTATACCGAGTGTTTCAAAACACCGAAGAAAAAGAAACATTGTACACAGACCTGACAAGGGAAGAAGCGGTGGATATCGTTAAGGCTTCACCTAGTGAGGATGGTTCAATGGTTATATTCGATAAAGATTGGTAATCTAATGGGGAGTTCGTGTGTTTCATTCTAAAAGAAAAAGGTGAAGACCTTACTTAGCTTTGGATAGCTGCACAATGAGCTCCCTATTTTATTAAAACAACATGAAAAGATTGATAGGCGTAAAAGAACTGAGGGCACTCATGGAAGAGCCCAGACCCATACACGAAAAAGTGGAGGTGATAAACAACCTAGCTAAGAAGTGGATGGAAACAGAAATGCAAATAGTAATTAAACATTATATAAAATGACACTACAACAGAAGATACACCACTCGAATCAGATAGCTAATGCTATACAAAGACATGAAGATGAGTACGCTACATTGGAGTTAAGACACGCTATCTCTTTGCCTACACCACAAACCTGCGGCACAATGACCCAACAGCGTAGCTATGCTATGGGGAAAGCTATGGATTTAGTGGACAAGTATGAGAAGGAGAAGCAAACCTTAGACTTCGAGAGAGCTGCTCTTGGGTCGGATGATATATTCGGCAAAGTATTCAACACAAGGTCATAACGATGACCAGTGAGTGCTTGGAACAGTCCGATAGGGAGTGATGTACCTATCCGATAGCTGCTTTTATATGGTTAAGTAGAGGGGTTCGATTCCCCTCACTCACACTAATTTTAATTTATACACAATGACAATAGTAATTTTAATCGCAGCGGCTTCTTTGCTTGCGTGGTATCTCGAACATCAAAACTTAAAACACAATGACAAAAGATAAGATGAAGTTTAACCCCATGAGTAACGACCCAGTGACGTCGGCTTATACTCAGAGCAAATGCTTAGATGCTATGCATCTAGTTAATCTGTTTATGATATCATATGATAAACACAGACACGAGACTCAATCTAAACTCAAGCACTTTGAGTTTGTAAACGCTATGGATGTATTCCATAAGGAGTGTGAGCTATACGGATTTGCAGATGAATAACATTGAAGCGGTTCAAACAATTATGGACTTCCTTACAGACAAGGAGGACAAGGTGGTAGACGTTGCTCTAAACATGTGCCTGATAGATATATCCAACTATGGTGTAGACGAATGGGTTACATGGTCTTCGCTAGAAATTGCACACATATTTAAAAACACCGCAGAAGGCACCCTTACGGATCTTATGGATGAGGTAGAGAGTATGTCGGCAGGCGAGTCTATAATAGACGAGCTATTGACCTGTAATCAAGCCGAGCGCATAGATTACAAGGGTGCTCTGTTAGGCATGAAGCAAGGCTCGATAGACTTCTTTAACGCCCTCATTAAGTACACAGAAATACATGACGAAGTGAAAGGAAAATACTATTTAACAGAATAAAAATTAGGATAAAACATTAATAAACAATACCTTTGCAATAATTAAATACAATATAATATGAGTAATTACAAATTCAAGACCACGAACATCCGTGGCAAGCAGTACGTTGAGGTCAACGAACGCATCAAGTTCTTCCGTCAGGAAGATGAGTACAAAAACTGGACGATATCCACAGAGTTCACTATCATGGACGACGACAAGTGTGTGTGTAGGGCTATTATAGCTGACCCGTCACAACGGATTATAGCAAGTGGTCATGCTCATGAGACACAAGGTAGCAGCAATATCAACAAGACAAGTTATGTTGAGAACTGTGAGACATCGGCTATAGGTAGAGCCTTAGCTATGATGGGTATAGGTATCGACGCTTCTATAGCTTCAGCTAATGAGGTTACCGAGGCTATCGCCAAGCAAGAAAGCACACCCTCTAAAGCCACCCCCAGTCCAGCAGCTGCCAAGCCTAGTAGAAGCACTAAGACAGCTGATAAAGACCCAGAACTTATGAGTAAGGCTATTGATTACATCAAGTCCCAGACAGACAAAGCAAAAGCTTTTAAGTTCTTTATGGACAAGAAAGGTGACCAGCTTAGCGAGAAGCAGATCGAAGGTATCAAGAAGTTTGTACGATGAGTTTAAGAGAGCAACTAACCGAAAAGGTAGGTAAGGGGCATCTCTCTTACTCCTCCATCAAATATGCCCTCGGAGACATGCGTCTCTGGGAGATGAAGATGAAGGGTGAGATTAAGTATACCTCTGATGCCTTAGTGTTTGGGACCATGTACGACATGCTTTTGTTTGAGCGTGAGAAAGCGATGAACGATTACATCGTCCTTAACGAGGGTAATATACTAGAGCGTTGCCAGAGCAAAACTCTAGAGGCTAAGAATCCTAAGCTAACAAAAGACTACAAGGATATCAAGGCTCAAATGGAGACAGAGTATAACGCCAATGGGCAGACGCTAGTCTCTAGTGAGGACTGGAAGAAAGCTAACGATATGATAGAGCGCTTAGATACATGTGGTTTAACTAACACTTATCTGAAGGGTGAATATCAAGTAGAGTTTAACAAAGAGATTGACGGAGTTCCTGTAAGGGGGTTCTTAGATGTCTTAGGAGATGGGTTCATAACGGACAGCAAGAGCGCACGTAGTGTAGAAAAGTTTCGCTACGACGTTAACAGCTGGAGTTACGATATCCAAGCATACATATATACCAAGGTGTTTGACATCAAGGATTACTACTGGGTTGTTCAGGAAAAGAACTTCCCTTACTATCCAGCGCTTGTCAAGTGTTCAGAGGAAACGCTTTTTAGAGGGGAGATGAAGTTTCATCAAGCCCTTGAGAACATTGAGAAGTGGCTTAAAGGTGGTGAAACAACACAATCAAGCTATGCTAAATTTACTGTATAAAACAACAAAGGTCGTGTGGAACCTACTAATAATCTACACACTACATATTTTATTTATAAATTTTATAACATCATGAGTGATCAAAGTTATGATTCAGTACTCGTTGGGTACTGCGAAGAGCCTCGTTTATACGAGGGAGAATTATCTAGTTGGTCTGTCAAGTTTAAGGACAGCGAGCTAAAGGAGATGATTGACAAGTTTGCAACAACGCGCAATGCTGAAGGGCAAGGCGGTAACGTTTATGTGAAGCTGTTTATGTCTAAAAATGGCAAGGCGTGCTGCTCGGTGTTCGATCCGAATAGTGAGGCGGCTAAAACTAAGCGTGCTGAGAAGGCTGCTAAGGTAGAGGCGGTGTCTGATGACATGCCATTCTAATTAAACCTTTAATTAAATACATGCGTGTTCGTGTTGCGTTTAAAAAACATAAACGTATACACGAGCGCGATATGTGGATAGTTACAGTATTTGACACCCCTGCTGATATCATGCGCTATGCTAAACGAGCTATAGAACAAATGCAACAAAAGCTTTTTACTAAGAAGGCTAAAGATAAAGAGCTCATAGTGCGCAAGGTATTAGAAGTGGTGGAATTAACACATTCAAATTTAACTTTAGATGAACACAAAGGACAAAATAATAAGACAATGTCGAGAGCTTGAACAGCTACTGTTAAGAAAGAACGACGCCTACGGGGACTCAGCTTTGAGTCCTCTGGGCGTTTTTTCTTCTTGCAACGCATCGACATCGATAAAGGTTAGGCTTGACGATAAGCTAAAAAGAATAGCTAACGCAGGCATAGTAGAAGACACAGAAGATACATTAATAGACATCGCAGGTTATATCATCCTGCTAATGATTGCAAAAGAAAATGAAAGTAACAATATTCAAAAACGTATTCGAGAAGGAAGCACCGCATCACATACAGCTGGAGACCGCTCTGTTGCGTATACAGGAGGGGAAGTCAAAGGATCTGATAGCTGAGGTACGTGCAGGAAACAAAGAAAAGAAGAAGAGGCTACCTGTTGTTTGCTTCAGTGGAGAGTTTAGTAAGCGGGCTGACGATGCGTTGTTTGAACATTCGGGATTTATTGTCCTGGACTTTGATCACGTTGATGTTAAGGCAACGAAGACGGCTCTGGCTACGGACGACTATATACACTCTTGCTGGGTGTCACCGAGTGGCGATGGGATTAAGGCGCTTGTTCAGATAACAAACACCGAGAGACACAGAGATCACTTCAGGGCGTTAACAACGTACTTCAGTAAGCAGTATACGCTAGAGGTGGACGAGTCAGGTATCAATGAATCACGAGCATGCTTTGAGTCATACGATACAGACATCATCATCAAAGAAGATTGGAAGAAGTTCGGAGCGTTCTCTAGTGAGCATGCCGAGGCGCAAACACCAGTCAACTTAGCATACGACTACACGGATTACATGAAGCTCAACTTAGCTGCACGTATCATACGTTCTGCTGAGGATGGTGACAAGCATAGGGCTCTTGTAAAAGCTTCACGTTTATGTGGTGGGTACATAGCCGCTGGACGTATGGAGGAAGATGAGGCGGTTCGCATATTGTTCCGTGAGATATCCAAGAGAGATATAGATTCTGACGAGCAAGCCAAGGCTACTATAGTTGATATGATTCAAGTGGGTAAAGATGCACCCATCAAGGAACTTATAGCAGATGAGAAGTCAGCCAACAGAGACATGCTTATCAACGACGGTGACATGTCTTTCATATCGTCTGATGATGAGGACTTTAGATGGATAGACGACTTCTCCCAGGGTAAGATTGAGATTGGGCTAGACACAGGAGACACACAGCTAGACGAATACTTCCGATATAAGAAAGAGTTTGTCATTATGAATGGTCACAGTAACGTGGGTAAGACCACAACGGCTCTATACCTTATAGCCAATGCAGCTATACGTCATGATTGGAAGTGGGTTATATACTCATCCGAGAACAGGACCGCCTCGGTCAAGATGCAGCTTATGCAGTTTGCCTCTGACCGTAAGGTTGGGGATATGACGTATGCACAGAGAAAGCAGGCGTACAAGTGGGTGAAGGATCACTTCACTATCATAAATAACAATCAGGTGTATAGCTACAGTGACATCATCGTCTTCATGGAGAAGGTAATGAAGCAACAACATATAGACGCAATCTTTGTAGACCCATACAACAGTCTTAAGCTAGACATGAAGGGAAGCAACATAGGTGTACATGATTACCACTATGAAGCAGCTAGTGAGTTTCTAACGTTCTCGACATCCAATAACGTAGCCGTATGGTTAAACATGCACGCCGTTACAGAAGCTCAAAGACGTAAGGGTGACGATGGGTTACCTATAGCTCCATACGCTGAGGACACAGAGGGTGGTGGAAAGTTCGTAAACAGAGCGGATTGCTTCATAACTATTCACCGAAAGGTTCAAGCCCCAGACCATAACATACGTAAACTCAGTGAGTTCCACGTAAGAAAAGTCAGGGAGGTAGAGACAGGCGGTCAGCCTACACCTCTAGATGAGCCATATAAGTTGCTAATGAACCTCTCACACACAGGATTTAATTCGTGGGAGACGAGAAACGCTTTATTCAAACCCGTTCATTTTCAAGGAGATAAGCAAGAGGCGATAAATTTCTCTGATTTTATGTCTAAATAAATTAGGAAGGGCACCTACACCAGGTGTACCTTGCCATCAATGAAGAAAAACAAACGCAAAAGTTCACCCAAAAAAAAATCATTAGGAAAATTCGCGTCTGCAATAGAGAAGTATTGTTCAGACAAGCTACGTGAAGCAGGCATAAAATTTACCTATGAAGAAAAGCAGTTCACTTTGATGGATTCTTTTAGATTTGAGCACAAGTATCTTAAAATGACAAACAAGAAGAAGCTTATGTCTGACAGGTCCAACTCCATACAGCAACCGATTAGGTACACTCCTGATTTTGTTTGTAAGGATCACAAGTGGATTATAGAAACAAAGGGGTATCTACCGTCTCATCATGATTTTCCGATGAGGTGGAAGCTATTTCTAAATCACATAATGAAAAACAATTTAGGGTACGATGTGTACCTAGCAAAAAACAAACAACAAGTTGACCAAGCGGTCATCGAGATATTAAAATCTACCAGTAATGAACCAGACTGATTTAAGCAAGTCTTACTTTAATGCGTGTGAACGTATGCACCAGTATGTAACCGCCTTCTATGATGAGTGTATGCATGATGATAAAGGGGAACCGATTAACGACCTTGAATACATTAACAAAGGCATAGCAGAATTGAGGCAATCCATGAACATTGAGATCGATCTTATAAGGGAGTTATCAAAGGAAGTTAACGAGTAAGAAATCATGGTAAGTAAAGAACGACGTAAGCAATCCTGGAAGGACGGTGGTGTTTCTGCGACCCGATATGACCGAGCGTGTGACGACGCTAGGAAATCCTCAAGAGAAGAAGACATAAACTTACACGTAGATTTCTGGCACGGAACAGATGGTGTTGACGTAAAAGGCAACAATCTTCCTGATGAAATATGGGTGGAGTTTAGAAATGTTAACGGAAACTTAGGGTGGGTATGCGGAGAGGCTAAATGGATAGCCTTTGAGATGCCTGAAGTAGGCGGTTACATAAGGGTAGATAGAGATGAACTGCTTCAATGGTGTTTAAAGAATGTAGATTTTGATGATTACGTTTTGTCAAAACAAGACGCATACAAAAAGATCTATCAAAGATTAAACAGGAAAGATAAGATTACCATGTTGGCTCTACATGATTTACAGGAGCTTAAGAGCTATAAAGTAGTAAGGTATTTAAATACATACATTGATCCTGAGGACCTTACACGAAAGAAAATAGAGCTATCTTAGTAGCCCTTTTACAACAAAAAACAAAACAAAATGAAAGACAATAAAATTGAAACTCCCTGGGGGGAGGTGGGATACGCTACCTATAAAAGAACGTATTCACGACCTATGGAAGAAGGAACGGAAGAGTGGGGAGACACAGTTGACAGGGTGGTAACCGCCTGCAATGACCAGCTTGGGTGTGACTTTAACGAGGATGAACAGAAAGAGGTGAAGAACATGATGTTGTCCCTAAAGGGTACGGTAGCTGGACGATTCCTTTGGCAGCTTGGAACTAAGACAGTGGATAAGCTAGGACTACCTTCTTTACAGAACTGTGCGTTTACAGTGGTAGACGATCCTATCCGTCCGTTTACATGGGCATTTGAAATGCTTATGCTAGGAAGCGGTGTCGGATACAACATTCAGCGAGAGCATGTATATCAGCTACCCAAGGTTAAGTGCAAGGTAAACATAGAAAACGTGAACGACAACGGTGCTGACTTTATTGTGCCTGACTCTCGTGAAGGTTGGACAGAGCTTCTTAAGCGTGTGCTTGAGGCTAGCTTTGTAACAGGTGAAGGGTTTACATATGCTACACATCTAATTCGTCCTGCAGGATCATTGATCAAAGGATTTGGGGGAACCGCCTCTGGAGCTGGAGACCTTATATGGGGTATGCAAGAAATCAACTCTATCTTAAACAAACGCTCTAACAAAAGGCTGCATCCAATTGATTGTCTGGATGTTATGAACATCATAGGTAAGATTGTAGTGGCTGGTAATGTACGTAGATCGGCACAGATTGCTCTAGGCGATCACGATGACCTGGAGTTCTTACGTGCTAAACGTTGGGACCTAGGCGGTATCCCTAACTGGAGGGCTATGTCAAACAACTCAGTTGTATGTGATGATGTATCTGATCTTCCTGATGAGTTTTGGGAAGGGTATAAAGGTAATGGTGAGCCGTATGGTTTAATCAATCTTGAGTCTTCTAGACGTATGGGTAGAACGGGTGAAACAGAATACCCTGACCCAGATGTTATGGGGTATAATCCATGTGCCGAGCAGTCGTTAGCTCCATACGAGACCTGCTGTCTTGCTGAGATCTATTTACCTAACATAGAATCAGAGAAAGAATTAAAGAAGGTGGCTACCTACCTGTACCGAATCAACAAACACAGCCTTGCAATCAAGTGTGCGGTTAAAGAAACAGAGGAAATTGTCCACAAAAATATGCGGATGGGGATCGGGGTTACGGGGTACTTACAAGCTTCAGAAGAGCAAAGAAGTTGGCTGCAATATTGTTATATTTACCTCCGTGCATACGACAAAGAATACTCAGAAGCTGCTGGACTCCCACCATCTATTAAACTTACTACAGTCAAACCCTCTGGAACGCTGTCTTTACTTGCTGGCGTTACACCAGGCGCACACCCTGGATACTCCGAGCATTACATTAGACGAATCAGAATGTCTGCAAATAGCGAGCTGGTCGGAGTGTGCCGAAACAACGGGTTTGACATAGAGTACGTCAGGAACTTTGACGGGACCGAAGATCACTCAACGGTTGTCGTTAGCTTCCCTTGTAAATTTCCTAAAGGAACTAAGTTTGCAGGTGACATGACGGCTGTAGATCAGCTAGAGGTTATAACGCGATTACAGGCTGAGTGGAGCGACAATTCCGTGTCGGTAACCGTTTACTACAGGAAGGAAGAATTGGACGCCATTAGAGAGTGGCTGAGCAATCACTATCATAACGTAAAATCTGTGTCATTCCTTCTACATAACGAGCATGGTTTTGATCAAGCTCCACTAGAAGAAATAGACAAGAAGACCTACTTGAGTATGAAGAAACGTACTACCCCAATCAAATCCTTAAAGGACATAAAGATGGAGGACATAGAAATAAGCGACTGCGATAGCGGAGCATGCCCTGTACGATGAGCAAAGCACTCGACAAACACCTCAAAAGAACTATAGGTCAGGGTAGATGTCCTAGCTGTGGGGGTCTATGGGACTACATGGGGTACAAAAAGGCAACAGGCAAAGATCCTAATAAGGTTCACGATTGTGAATGTGACGGATCCTTCCCATGAAAAGGTTTGACCAATGTTGGATAACACAATTATATTACTTAAATAAAATACAATGATTAATACATTTAGAAAGAGAGATTTAGAAAGCGCTAAAGAAATAATTAAAACCGTTCACCTTGTTACGAACATTCCTAACTTGCCGACCAGGCAGCATCCGCATCCTCAGCTAAGAGGTGCGATTGCAATAGCTTTACGAAGGTACTTTGACACGGTTACTATAGCTAAAGCTTTAGGTCGAGACAGGAGTACTATACAGTACTACATAAAGAACCACGACGCAAACTTAAACCATTGGGAAAACTATGACGAGCTTTACAAGGTGGCTTTAAAGCAGACAGAGTTTACAGTTAACTGCACTCAATCCCAAGACACTATTGACACCATTGACAGGCAGATTAAAGCTCTAACCAAAGAGAGGGAGATGCTTTCCGAAGTTGTAGACAAGCTAAGTAAAAGCCCATGTTAACACTTCCACTTTCTGAGTGCTAATGCTTTACGTGTTGGCTTACCATTAGGTTTTTTCATAGGTCCTTTAACGCCTTTCATTCTTGCGCAAAACGACTTGCGCCTTTTGGCAGCCTTAGACCCTCTTTTAACCTTGCCCGTAACAGCCATTTTAAGTTTACTACCAGGATTTGCCCTGCGGTAAGATGCTACACCTTTGCGGTTTAACCCGCCCTTAGGATCCTTGCCCTCTTTTCGTGTCCATGCAGCGGTCTTTCCTCCCTTTTTCATGAGTTTAACCTTCATGTCACATCCTTTTTTACAAACCTTCATTAGAACGAGCTCATTAAGACTTCATCCACCGCATCTTGAACATCTCTCTTGCTGGCTTCTAGCTGCATCATGATATTCGCTTGAAACCTTTCAACTTCTTCACCGTCGTTAAATATTATAACGGTAGGAACTACAACGATCTTATGTTTCTTCTGCATGTCAGGAGAAGATCCTATGTCCACCCTTCTTCCTTTGCAATCGCTTAGTTCGTCTATCCAGACAACACTGTTAGAAGAGTTAAACCCAGCATTAAACTCTACTACACATAAGCCTTCATCAGGTAGATAAGGACGTTCAAGAAGAGGGGAGTGAGCTGCGGGAGCTAATAGAATTAGCCAAAATGTAAGGATTAAGGTTTTCATGAATTAGGCTTTTGAAGATAATCTGGTTCTTGCTATAAAATTACCGTCAGAGTCTTGAGTTATTTTTGAACCTAACAAAAGTTCGTCTGATGATGCTTTAGAATCCCACTTTTTTTTAGCAGTCTCTTTATCCATAGACTTACCCATGGACCCTTTATAAGGCAAAGCATAACTAACCGCTTGACCCCCTTTTTTTCTTTTTTTAAGTAGTTTTGGCATAATTATTTTAGTTCATCAATTTTTCTTTCAATGTTTTTAAGATCAGCTTTTATTTCTAGAACATCTTCTTGTGTAGTCATAATCGTCTGACGAACCAGCTTGTCTTTCATGTCAAACTCCATACGTGTGATCTCAGGATCAGGAGGAATAGGCAGTTCCATTGCTCTCGCTATGTCTGCTTGAAGTATAAACCACATAGATATTACAGTCACCATCGCCGTCCCTATCCCTATCAACGTTTTTACATTTATTGTAAAACCTGTATTTTCATCTAGCTTCATGCTTATTATTTTATTACGTAATTAACACCCATTGTTAAACTCCCGTAGGCTCTACCCCAATACTCACTGAAGTTACCCTCGGCAAAAACACCTAGATGCTTGCCTAGGTTTGCTCCAAACACAATTCCTGCGTTGTAGTCGATCCAAGAGTTGCCTACCAATCTACCGTAAGAGTATTCCCACTCCCCAAACTCTTTGTGATAAGGCATAACATTAGCCCAAGTGTGCAACCAAAAGTCTTTAGAGTAGTGGTAAAAGTCAACCCCTACTGCAGCTGATATCTG
>Ga0114916_1002008_pt1 | contig 10954 bp, 8 predicted proteins | sample MalvirAntarct_66_FD_83501 | JGI IMG/M metagenome (GOLD analysis project Ga0114916, IMG submission 83501) | Marine viral communities from the Global Malaspina Expedition - Malaspina viral metaG Antarct_66 | ecosystem: Environmental > Aquatic > Marine > Oceanic | place: West Anvers Island... | reverse complement strand
TACTTTCGGTTATCGAGGCATCAGTTATCGAATTTTTATTAGCCATGCTTTTAGTCACTGGTGTGTGACTGTTAATGACTTGACTAGAGGCATTAATGGTTCTGGTAACGGTGGCACTACTAGTGTTAGTAGGAGAGACTTTGGGCAAAGCTATGTTTGGTGAGACAATGGCATGGTCAGCATGAGCAGGGAATCCTAGGCACAAACAAACCGCCAACGAAAACGCTAGCTTATAACGTTGGCATAGCCGCTCAATGAGAGCATGCAATAAAGCACTAAGGCTAGATTGAGCATTATGCGTAGATTGTCGTCTAAATGAGGACCCAAAAAAGACCATAGCGTGCAGTATTCACCTATTCTGACCTTGTTTCTATGCCTAGTAAAAGGATTTGCAGCATAAAAGGCTGGGTTTATTATAATCGTTTTAAAAACAGATATCTGTGACGAATAATGATGTCAAACATTATAAGAGTAGCATGAAGGGATACACAATAGCAGCCGTGTTACTCAGGCATCAGCAATAGGGCAAATTTATTCTATTGACAGTCCTAAATAAAAGAAATACAAATGTTATCAATAACTACTGGGGTTAATTTTTCTTGCTTGCTGTGATTACGCTGTGCCTGCGCAGACAGAGGCTGCGAATAATCAACCCCAGTAGTTCTGTATTCTTTTAAAAGTGGTGGATCAACTATAGTAGCACCCGAATTTAAGGGTAACATTGTTAGCTTTAAGTAAACCTATATGCAATTTTTTGAATGTTAAGCCAGTAATCGCAGTTGATTTGTAAGCCATGCGCCCAGATACAGACAAAATGCTGGCTTATAAAGGTGAGTGTTAAATAAAGCTATCAATAATGATATAATAAACGCTTTTTATTATTTTACTTTCAAATTTGCCTAATAAAAGCTATTTTTCAAAGATTTCTTGTCAAAAGCTGTCTTTGAAAAATAGGATTTTAATTTTTTAAAAACCGCTAAAGGTGTTTGGTTGGCGAGTGAATATCATATTTATGGTCTGTCAATAATGAGATTAGTGGTCATTGGGGTCAATCACAAAACTGCACCAGTCGCTTTACGAGAGCGCTTGGCGCTTGTCGGTGACGAGGTCAGTATCGCACTTGCACAGCTACAAGGCTTTAGCGATGGTAGCGTGATAGTCTCCACCTGCAACCGGACAGAGATTTATGCATTGGTCCCAGAAAGCATATTATCACCACACACGTTACTGCCAAATTCAGCCTCAGCAGTTGTAGAGACTTCAGTTATAGAGTCTAGTATGACGGCTAACAATAGCGCCAACCTCTCATCGACTATCATCAGCGCTCACATCCTAAAAATTAAAACTTGGCTTGCAGGTTTTAAGCAATTATCACTGGATGAGATTGACCCTTATTTGTATGTCCATCGAGATACGCATGCCTTAACCCATTGGCTACGAGTGGCTGCAGGTCTTGACTCTATGATATTGGGTGAGCCGCAGATACTTGGGCAAATCAAGCGCGCTGTGCATATGGCGCAAGATCAAAAAGCGCTTAGCAATCAGCTAGGTTGGATTATTGATCAGGTATTTGCAGCGGCAAAACGAGTACGTAATGAGACCCAAGTTGGCGCACAAGCCGTATCACTTAGCTATGCTGCTGCCAAACTGGTGACGCAAATCTTTGATGATTTGCCAAGTCGTACTTTGCTGGTGGTAGCTGCTGGCGAGATGAACCGCTTGGTAGCGACGCATATCGCAGGTCTTGGAGTCGGTCGCGTTATTATTTGCAACCGTAATCCTGAACGCGCAGAAGCGTTAGCGGCTGAGCTGCGCAATCCCAATCGCCGGATCGAAGTCAGAACGCTGCAAGAGCTGCCACAAGTATTGGCAGAGGCGGATATTGTGAGCAGCTGTAGCGGTAGCATGGACATATTGATTGATAAAACCATGACGCTGCGAGCACTAAAGAGCCGTCGCTATCAGCCCATGCTGATGATTGACTTGGCGGTGCCGCGTGATATTGATTCGACTGTCAGCCGGATAGATGACGTTTATCTATATTCTGTTGATGATTTGCAGCATGTGATAGCCGGTAATATCGAACAACGTCGGCAAGCGGCAGTAGATGCTGAGCTGTTGGTCAGCCAATTGGTGGTTGAGATGGATCGCCGCTTTCAAGTGCGCCAAGTAGGCAAGGATATTCAGCAATATCGCGCGCGTACTCATGAGCAGGTAAACAAACTATTGCAGGCGTCTATCGCAGAGCTGCAAGGCGATAGTGCTAACTCTGAAGATATTATGATTGAGCTAACGCGGCGCTTAACGCAAAACTTGACCCATGCGCCCTCCAAGCTCATGCGTAAGGCGGCACGCGAAGGTGACAATGAGTTACTCGAGTTTGTGGTATCAGGTCTACAAGACGCCCATCGGAATCACTGATAGTTGCCTTTTATCATCAAAAATAATAAATTGTATCAGTATGGTTTTAACGCAAACATAGCATTGTCAACCTGCATTATCAGTGCTAATATCGAGCTGTTATGACGATATTAAGTGATGATGCTTGATTGATGAATAGGGACTGTTTTTAGGATACTCGAGCGGTATTCGTTACAACACTAGCGTCTTTATACTATTTAACTTTTATCTATCCAATCAATCATTTTCAATCACTACTGTTATCAGTCTACTACCGCGTAGCAACGATAATGGTTTGCGTATCTTATGCGCTTTCACTCAATATCTGATGACATCAACGACGTAAAAGATACCACTGTCAACGGCAATAGCGCTAGGATAAAGTGCTACATCGTCCACCCTGCGTCATATTCTCAATTATTACTCGATATTCGTACTTAGTGAATGCTATCTATAAACGTATCTGGCTATCATATTACGTTGGTCAAAAGATGTTTGATTAAAATAATAGCTGACCTGAATTTGCTAAGACAGTATCTAGATTTTGTTATCACTCATACTTAAAAAATATTACAACAGACAGGAGCGTCACATGACTGCATTACGTCAAGATATTGATCCAAACGGCTTATTAGAATATTCAGTGGTTTATACCGACCGCGCCCTTAATCATATGTCAAAAGCCTTCCAAGAGGTGATGAATGATTTGCTCAGCAACCTAAAAACAGTCTATAACGCTGAAGCCGCGGTTATTATTCCAGGTTCTGGTACCTACGGCATGGAAGCAGTCGCCCGTCAGCTGACCATTGATGAAGATTGTCTCATTATCCGTAACGGTTGGTTTAGCTATCGCTGGACGCAAATATTAGAAAAAGGCAAATTTGCCAAATCATCTACGGTACTAACGGCTGAGCGTACAGAAGAGACGGAAGCGCCAAAACCATTTGCGCCAGTGGATATCGAAACGGCGGTTGCCAAAATTAAAGCAGACAAATCTGCTGTCGTTTATGCACCGCACGTTGAAACGTCGTCGGGCATTATCTTGTCAGAAGACTACATCAAAGCATTAAGCGCGGCCGTACATAGTGTTGGCGGTTTATTGGTTATTGACTGTATCGCTTCAGGTTGTGTATGGTTAGATATGAAAAAATTGGGCATTGATGTGCTCATCAGTGCGCCGCAAAAAGGCTGGAGTAGCACACCATGTGCAGGTCTGGTTATGCTCAGTGACGCTGCTATCAAAAAGGTAGAAACCACGGAGTCTAACTGCTTTAGCCTTGATTTAAAGCAATGGTTAACCATCATGCGTGCGTACGAAAACGGCGGTCACGCTTATCATGCGACTATGCCAACCGATAGCTTGCGTCAATTCCGCGATACTATCTTGGAAGCAAAAGAGATTGGCTTTGATAAATTGTGTGATGCACAATGGGAGCTTGGCAACCGCGTCCGTAAGGTACTGGCAGATAAAGGTATTGAAAGCGTTGCTGCCAAAGGTTTTGAAGCTCCAGGTGTTGTCGTATCTTATACTGACCGTGACGACATGCATAAAGGCAGTGCTTTTGCTGAAGCTGGATTGCAAATCGCTGCTGGCGTACCGTTAAAAGTCGGTGAGCCTGATAACTTCAAAACGTTCCGTTTAGGTCTATTTGGTTTGGATAAATTGACCGATATCGACGGCGCGGTAGAGCGTTTTGAAAAAGCGCTTGATGAAGTCTTAGCAAAATGATTTGAGAGGCTGACTCGTTTATTAACGACTATATTTATTAAGCCAGTCAGCCATCAAATGAAGAGATACTGAGCAATGCGTGACGCAATGTTCAGTATTTTTTTACTTTTTCATTATGTTTTATAATATAATGTATTTATGTAAAATAATATGTAGTAAGATATAAACAATAAAAAATCGTTTATAGCAGTAGTACAATATCGTTGTTAAACTCAATTGAAGATATAAAACCATTTTTAATAAAAAATCAGCTTAGGTAATCATTATGGGTATACAAATAGACTGGCAAGCTTTTACGCCAATTTCCTTAGTAGGCGGGCTGATGCTAGGCGTTGCAACGGTTATCTTGCTGTTGGGCATTGGTCGTATTGCGGGTATTAGTGGTATTTTCTCAAGTCTTCTTAAACCTAAGCGCGTCGAGATGTGGCAGGTATTATTTATTGCAGGTCTGATTCTCTCGCCATTATTATATAGTTTATTTAGACCGTTACCTGATATCGAAATCAGTACCTCGATACCGTTATTAATCGGTGCAGGGCTATTGGTTGGTTTTGGGACGCGTTTAGGTTCAGGCTGTACCAGCGGACATGGTATTTGTGGTAATGCGCGACTGTCGCCACGGTCGATGGCGGCAACAGTGACCTTTATGTTATTTGGTATTGTGACGGTTTATATTGGTCGACATCTCTTGGGCTTAATTTAAACAACACATTGCTAAGACAACGTTGAATATGATTTATAAAAGCTTATATCCACGAATGAAGTGCGAGACATAATGATGCTAAAAAATATAATTGGGTTACTAGCAGGTCTGCTATTTGGTATTGGGTTATTAATCTCAGGTATGACTGATCCTGTTAAAGTACAGGGCTTTTTAGACGTCTTTGGTGCATGGGATATTTCCCTTGCATTGGTGATGGGTGGCGGTTTAATAGTTGCCATCGTTGGTGTCCAATTGGCTAAGCGTCAACAGACCAGCTGGATTGGCACTTCAATAGATATGCCAAGCAAAACAGTGATCAATAAAAAACTGTTAATCGGCGCGATGCTATTCGGTATCGGCTGGGGCTTGGTAGGTATTTGCCCAGGTCCTGGTATTGTGCTGCTCGGCACAGGACAATGGCAGGCATATGTTTTTATCCCAGCGATGATAATCGGTATGCTGGTGTATCAATGGCTGGAGCCAAAGCTTAATTAGTTTTTTGATTAATAATAAGCTTGGTTTTTTTAGCGCAATAAAAAGGTCAGCCTACATTCATTAGGCTGACCTTTTTTATGCTCAATTAATTATTACACAAAAAGCTTATATTGCATTTTTTACGTGGTACTTGGGCTGACTTTTGGCGTTTCGTGTGCCAATGATTTAGCCGCTTGACGCAGCTCAAACTTCTGCACTTTACCGGTGCTGGTTTTTGGAATTTCAGCAAAAATAATATATTTAGGCACTTTAAAGCCAGCGAGATGCTGCTTGCAATGCTCCATCACATGGTCGCGCTGCAAGGTGCTGCCTTCATGAATCTCGATAAATGCCACCGGTACTTCGCCCCACTTATCATGCGGCGCGGCGACGACCGCACAGCTTTGGATTTCAGGCATTTTATATAGGATGTTTTCGACTTCGATACTAGAGATGTTTTCACCGCCTGATATGATAATATCTTTAAGCCTGTCCATAATTTTGATATAGCCGTCAGGGTATTTAACACCCAAATCACCGGTGCGGAACCAGCCATCCGCAAAGGCTTCTTCGGTGGCTTTACGACTTTTTAGATAACCTTTCATTACCATATTACCGCGCAGTGCCAGCTCGCCCATCTCTTCGCCATCAGCAGCAACTGGCTCAGTAGTCCCTTGTTTAAACAGCTCAAAGCCACTCATCAAATGCGAGGTCACGCCCTGACGTGATTTCTTTTTCGCACGAGTAGCGACATCCAGTTCATCCCATTCTGCTTGTTCCGCGCAGACGGTGACTGGACCATAGACTTCGGTAAGACCGTAAACGTGCGAGATATGAAAGCCCATTGCTTCCATGGCAGCAAGCATGGTTTCAGACGGCGGCGCACCAGCAACCCAGCCTTTGACTTCATGATTGATGGCGTCTTTATATTCAGACTTGCCGCCAGCAATCATATTGTGCACCACGGGTGCTGAGCAATAATGACTGACTTTATACTTGGCAATCAGCTGCAAAATCAAATCAGCATCAATCTTACGCAAGCAGACGTTGACGCCCGCACGTTCGGCAATCGTCCACGGAAAGCACCAACCATTACAGTGAAATAATGGCAGCGTCCATAGATACATAGGGTGCTTGGGCATATCCCAATCTAAAATATTGGAGACAGCATTGAGCGTCGCACCGCGATGATGATAGACCACGCCTTTGGGCTTACCCGTCGTGCCAGAGGTATAGTTGAGCGCGATAGCATCCCATTCATCTAATGGTTTTTCCCAATTATCCAAACTGTCTGAGCTGGCGATTAATGCCTCGTAGCTCATTTGTCCAAAACGTTCAATATCGAGCGCCGCATCTGTCGCATGAATCACGATTAGATTTGGAAAGGTTTCATCGATCATTTCAGCATGTTCAGCAAACTCGCTGTCTAGAATCAATACTTTGGCTTCTGAGTGTTGCAGACAAAAGGTCAGGGCGTTGATATCGAGGCGGGTGTTCAGCGTACAAAGCACGCCACCTGACATGGGTACGCCAAAAGCACATTCGACCATTGCTGGGGTGTTTGGCATCATAACTGCAACTGTGTCATTTTTATCGATGCCTAATTTACGTAGCCCATCCGCCAGTTGTCTGCAACGATGGTAAGTCTGTTGCCACGTTTGGGTGAAATTATTATGTTCTAAGTCGTCATAGATGATAGCGGTTCTGTCAGGATAGACCTGAGCACTACGGATGATAAAATCAATAGGGGTAAGCGGTTGATGGTTGGCAGCATTTTTGCCGAGACCGGTATGGAAGTCTGTCATGCAGATAGTCCTTTATCGTATGTTTTTATAGTCGATGACGCAGTAATGGTGCTTTGCTGTCGCCAAGCAACTGTATCAGGATCTAATTATTATAGACAGTCGCAGGCAAAGTTTGGACAGGTTTTGTGGAGTTTATTTAACTATCTGCAAAAAACCTCACTATTAGACAGGATCGTTCAGACAGCATCGTTCAGCGCCGCTATTAATTAGTGTTCACTCATCAGTCGCTTGTCTGCATAGCTGATGATAATGGCGGTGTGGTACGATACCGTAACGCTAAATCCTATAGCACGAGCAATATAAGCACTCTTACAAAGCATTCCTAAAAAATATTCTCATAAACCATTCATAAGGAAAATGATATGTCCGCCAGCCGTACTGCCAATTCTATTGAGACCACCAGCACTAATGCACACTACCCGCATTTATTTGAACCATTAGATTTGGGCTTTACCACGCTTAAAAACCGCATGGTGATGGGTTCGATGCATACTGGGCTTGAAGACCGTTTTTATAATTACGGCAAACTAGCGGCGTATTTTGCAGAGCGTGCCAAAGGTGGCGTAGCGATGATGATTACGGGCGGTATTTCGCCCAATCGTGAAGGGTGGTTACTGCCTGCTGGTGGCACCATGAATACGCGTGCTGACGTTATTAATCATCAGCGTGTGACCCGTGCTGCGCATAAGTATGACAGCAAAATAATCATGCAAATCTTGCACAGTGGTCGGTACGGCTATCATCCATTTGCCGTCTCATCAAGTCCGATTAAATCGCCAATCTCACCATTTAAACCGCGTAAGATGAGTATTAAAAACATCGAACAAACGGTAAAAGATTATGCCCGTTCGGCTAAACTTGCCAAGCAAGCGGGTTATGACGGTGTGGAGATCATGGGCTCAGAAGGCTATTTGCTGAATCAGTTTTTATCCCGTCATGTGAATAAACGTACGGACGAATACGGCGGTGATATTCAAAATCGTATGAAGTTTGCGGTCGACGTGGTCAAAGCGGTACGTGAAGCTGCTGGTGAAGATTTTATTATCTTATTCCGCTTGTCAGTGATCGATTTGGTCAAAGACGGTAACGTCATGGATGAAGTCATTACTGTCGCTAAAGCCTTAGAAGAAGCAGGCGTTACTATTATGAATACTGGTATCGGCTGGCATGAAGCGCGTGTTCCGACGATTGTCACCAGCGTACCGCGTGCGGCCTTTGTTGATTTCACTGCTGAAATTAAAAAACACATCAGCATCCCAATGATGGCAGCCAACCGTATCAATATGCCAGAAACGGCAGAAGAAATCGTCGCCAGTGGTCAAGCAGATATGATTCAGATGGCGCGTCCATTTTTAGCCGATGCCTATTGGGTGAATAAAGCCAAAAATGGTCAGGCAGATCGTATTAATACCTGTATTGCCTGTAACCAAGCTTGTCTCGATCATACCTTTGAAAATAAACGCTCGACTTGTCTGGTCAATCCACAAGCGTGTTACGAGACAGAATTGGTGTATAAGAAAACCAAAAAACCGAAAAAAGTTGCCGTCATCGGTGGCGGTGTCGCTGGTATGTCAGCCGCTCACGTCGCCGCGCTACGTGGTCATAAGGTCACGCTATTTGAAGCGAAAGATATCTTGGGCGGACAGTTTAACTATGCCAAGGTCATCCCTGGCAAAGAAGAATTCTTTGAGACCATTCGCTACTATATCAATGAGCTTGAGCACTTAGGTGTTGAGATTAAACTCAATACCAAAGTCGATAAAGCCATGCTAGAAAAAGCCAAATTCCATCATGTCATCGTTGCTACTGGTGTGGTGCCTAGAAGTCTCGCAGGTAAGCTGGAAGGGGCTGATTTGCCACAAGTGATGAGCTATGCTGAATTGCTCTCTGGTGAAAAATCAGTTGGTGATACTGTCGCCGTCATCGGTGCTGGCGGTATCGGTTTTGACGTTAGTGAGTATTTGACTGCCAAACATGGTCAGCCGCTTGATGAACTAGGTCCTGAGCTGTTGAAAGACCCAAGCTATCGTCCAAAAGCGCAGTCAGTTAGCGAGTGGCGTGAAGAGTGGGGCGTAACTTCTGATACCGATTACCAAACTGAGGGTGGTCTGATTAAGCCTGAAGCGATCAAGCCTATTCGCCAAGTCTATCTGATGCAGCGTACCAAAGGTCGCTTGGGTAGTGGTCTGAATAAAACCTCGGGCTGGGTACATCGTGCTCATATTAAATCGCATGGTGTCATTCAAGTATCGGGTGCGCAGTACGATAAGATCACCAATGAAGGTGTTTGGATTACCAATAACCAAGGCCAAACTCAGTTGCTCCGTGTCGATAGCGTCGTGGTCTGTGCCGGTCAAGAGTCGGTCGTTGAGCTGATGCCAAACGTTGGCGATGCGCCAGATGCACAGTATCATCTTATCGGTGGTGCAAAGCTTGCCGCTGAGCTGGATGCTAAACGCGCGATTCGTGATGGTGCTGAGGTTGCGGCAGCGATTTAAGGTTTGATTTAAAAGCTTAGTTCGAACATAGAAGCGGTGAGATTAATTATCTTACCGTTTTTTTATATCTGCTTAACCAATCAACTAATCACTAAAATGTAATTAATTGCCTACTATTTTTCTTGTAGAAAATTTACCCTTCCATCTCCCCAAGTAACCACTCAGACACGTCATCAATCTGCGCTGCCAAATCAGGATACGCTCTGCTGAGCTCATCAAACTTAACTGTAATATCATGCGTATCATATTTAACGTCAGTCAGCGTGTCTTTTAACAGATCAATTAATTCCACGTTTAGTGCGTCAGAGAATATCACTACCTCTGAAATCACTGCTTGCTTCACATCAAGGTGCAAATCAATAATGCCCCAATCAAACCGCGTCTCAATGTGATGGGTAAATTCAGGGGTTTTGCCAAAGCGCCAATCCCAATCTGCCATTTGTTGATAGTATTTATTAAGCGTCGGCTGCTGCGCGAGACTGGCTTCATCCAATTCTTCTACTGGCGCAGTGTCGCCATAATACTCACAAAATGCCTCGATAATGGCTTCAGATAACGTCTCGTGATTGATATCCTCGTTAAACTCGACCAGATTAGCGACGCGAGAACGGACAGATTTGATACCTTTGGCTTTTAGCTTAAGCGGATGCGGATTGAGATAATCGCCCAGCTTTTGCATGTTGGCGTTCACTAGCAATGTGCCATGATGAAAGCTGCGATCCGCCGCGTGTTTAAAGGCGCTACCTGATATTTTCTTATCGCCGACTTGCATGTCGTTACGCCCAGATAAATCCGCCTCTATACCCAATTTTTTTAGCGCGCTGATGATGATGGTAAAGTTCGCTGCTTGGTCGTAGTCGTCTTTAGGCGATAAAAAGGTAAAGTTAGTGTTGCCCAAATCATGAAACACTGCGCCACCACCACTCTGACGCCGCGCCAAAAACACATCGTCGGCTTCCATCTTATCGATTTTGCATTCAACCCATGGGTTTTGCGAGCGCCCAATGACCACGGTCTCGCTATTGCGCCATAAGAAGAGAGTGTGCGAGTCTGGGTCGAGTGTATTAAATATCCAATCCTCGGTCGCGAGGTTAAACCAAGGATTGGTCACGGCAGACTTTAAGATGCGCAGTTTCATTATTTATCCTTTTTATTATGTGTTGTAGGCTTTCACATATAATGTTTATATATTATTCAATATCTATAGGAATTCTAACATGAGCGACTTAGATAAATTAGCAAGATTAGCTGACCTTTTTACTCAAATACGAGATATTCTAATTCAAGAGAATGAGAATAATTGGATAAGAGGTATTAACTCAATATTGAATCAAATAAATTATTC
>Ga0114916_1002007_pt1 | contig 10954 bp, 4 predicted proteins | sample MalvirAntarct_66_FD_83501 | JGI IMG/M metagenome (GOLD analysis project Ga0114916, IMG submission 83501) | Marine viral communities from the Global Malaspina Expedition - Malaspina viral metaG Antarct_66 | ecosystem: Environmental > Aquatic > Marine > Oceanic | place: West Anvers Island... | reverse complement strand
GCTTTGTGGATTTTAATCCCAGCACTGCTGTTTCACCTTATGCAGGGCGAATTCCTTAGTCTGCAGTCCGGCCTGACCCGAAGTGACAACGCGATTAACCTCGCGCCTTACAACGCCATTAATTTCCTCGTCACCGCCATGCTCTTCTGGTTGTTTGGGTTTGGCATCATGTTTGGTGCCCATGAAGGCATGAAACTCGATACTCACTGGTTTCTTGCTGATTTTTCCAGAGACGAATTCTGGCACGCCAGTTTTTTCTTTTTCCAATTAACCTTTTGTGCCACAGCCGCCACGATTGTCTCCGGTGCCATCGCTGAACGCAGTCGCTTTGTGGTTTATATCATCATCACCGCGTTGATCAGCCTGCTGCTCTACCCGGTGTTTGGTCACTGGGTCTGGAGTAGCGCCGTTAATGAATCTCCTGGCTGGCTAGAAGCTATGGGGTTCACTGATTTTGCGGGTAGTACCGTGGTACATAGTGTTGGTGGTTGGGTTGCCCTTGCCGCTGTTATTGTTATCGGCCCACGTACCGGGCGTTTCATTCGAGGTAAAGTACAAAACATTCCAGGCAGCAACCTGCCGCTGGCAATACTTGGCATGCTGTTCTTTATGATAGGTTGGATAGGCTTTAACGGTGGCAGTACATTGGCTTTTACCACTGCCATTGCTGGCATTATCGTCAACACCATCATCGCAGCAGCTGCCGGGGGGATCACCGCCATCCTGCTTTCAAAAACGCAACCGGATAACAGCCAAACTACGTCTCTGACGATTAATGGCACCCTGGCAGGATTAGTCGCGATTACGGCAGGCTGCCATGTAGTGTCTACACCGCAAGCAGCATTAATCGGGGCTCTGGGTGCGATAGTGATGTTTCTGGCTGAAAAACAGATGCACCGTATGCAGCTGGATGACGCCATTTCCGCAGTGCCAGTACATTTGGTAGCCGGAATCTGGGGCACATTGGCTGTCGCACTTTTTGGTGATTTGCAGCTGCTTGATACTGGCTTAAGCCGCTTGGGCCAACTGCAGGTTCAGCTGCTTGGCATATTTGCCTGTGCCCTGTTTATTTTTCCGCTGACAATCACATTTCTCTTTTTGCTAAACCGTTTCATACCTTTGCGCGTCAGTATCGAAGCCGAGCAGCAGGGGTTGAATGTTTCAGAACATGGCGCGAAGACTGAACTGACTGATCTGCTTTCAGCTATGCAAAATCAAGAGCGTAGTGGTGATCTGAAGCAACGGGTGCCAGTTGAGCCTTTTACCGAGGTTGGCCAGATTGCATCCCAATACAACCGGGTGATTGCTAACCTGAACCGTATGGTGACACGCACCCGATTGATTGTGCGTGATATGCGTGACGGGGTAATCACCTTCTCCAGCCAGGGGATTGTGACCAGCGCCAATCCAGGCGTGGAAATTATGTTCGGTCTTCCAGCCCACCAGTTGGTGGGGCAGCCAACCGATGTATTACTTCATGAACAAAACCAGCAAACTTTTTCCGGCACAACTCCGGAGCGTTTATTTGTCACCCTGGCCAGTAGTCAACAACCGGGGCCTTATGAAATCATCGCCAGACATAGTAAAGGCACCCCTTTTACGCTTGAAGTCACCACAACCGCCAGTCCAACCGAGGAAGGTGTGCAATACAGCGCTATGCTGAGAGATATCAGTGAAAGAAAAAAGATGGAGGCTCGTCTGCACCGTCACTCTGAGTTGGCACAAGTCACACTGGAAGCCATCACTGAAGCCGTTGTCACCTGTGATGCAGCCTATAACATTGTCTACCTGAACCCAATGGCAAGTGAACTATTGGGGCAGACATCTGAAGAGGCATTCGGACAGCCAATTGACGAGATTATTCTGATTGAGGACAGTGAAGCGACTCAAATTAACATTACGACATTGTGTCAGGAGTACTCAGCAAAATCGCCTAACACTAGCCAAAAACGTCTGTTTCTGCTGAAAAACAAGCAAGGGGATGAGTTTGAAGTGCAGCTGAACTGTGCGCCCTTGCTCGATACCAACCGCCAGAATATAGGCTGGGTAGTGGCACTACAGGACATTACCCAGAATAGTCGTTTGCAAAAGATGCTCAGCTTTCAGGCGGTGCACGATACCCTGACAGGCCTTATCAACCGACGGGAATTTGAAAAGCGTTTGGAGTCGCTGATCAATGAAGCCCACCACGATAAAGCAGAGCACTTGCTTTGCTATCTCGATTTAGACCAGTTCAAATTGGTCAATGACACCTGTGGGCACAGAGCCGGTGATGTTCTGTTGAAGCAACTCTCCAGTCTCCTTAAACCCGTACTGCGTCAAAGCGATACCCTGGCAAGGCTGGGGGGGGATGAATTTGGGGTGCTGCTCAGTCATTGTCCTATTGAAAAAGGTCAGGACATTGCCGAGACACTAAGAAAAACCGTCACTGCTTTTCGTTTTTCCTGGGAAGGCCAGGTATTTTCTGTAGGCGTCAGTATCGGTTTGGTCAGTATTACTGAAGCCAGCGGCAGCCTGGATGAAGTGTTGAGCCATGCAGATGCCGCCTGTTATGCCGCCAAAGATCGCGGGCGTAACCGGGTGCATCTGTTTCAGCCGGATGATATTCAGGCCCAGGAGCGCCAGGGTCAGATTCAATGGGCCAGTCGGTTGCAGGAAGCACTTGATAAAGACCTTTTCCGGCTTTATTTTCAAACGATTGTTCCGCTGGAAAACAGCGATAACATCATGCCACATTATGAAATTCTGGCCCGAATGATCGGACCAGAGGGCGAAATCATTCCGCCAGGTGCCTTTATTCCAGCGGCAGAACGTTTTGGCTTAATGCCCAAAATCGACCAGTGGGTCATTCGTAACACACTGTCCTGGATGGGTGATCAACTTCGCCAGAATCAGCAGCCCGTATTTTGCTCGATTAACCTGTCCGGTGCCTCCATTGGTCGCGAAGACTGCCTTCAGTTAATTCAGGAACAACTGGAGAAACGCAAAGTACCGGCAAATAATATTTGCTTTGAAATCACCGAAACCGCTGCCATCGCTGATCCAGCCAATGCCGGTCGCTTCATTACCGAACTGAAACGCTTAGGCTGTCAGTTTGCGCTGGATGATTTTGGGAGTGGTCTGTCCTCGTTCGGCTATCTGAAACAATTACCCGTCGACTACCTGAAAATTGATGGTATTTTCATTCAGGAACTCGCCAATAACCGAATCGATCAGGCCATGGTCGCTTCGATTAACAATATCGGCCATATTATGGGATTAAAGACGATTGCCGAGTTTGTAGAAGATGCTGCAACACTGAATATCCTGCGTCAGATTGGAGTGGATTATGTTCAGGGCTATTATCTGTCACGACCAGAACCCTTGGAATCACTGACCAGTGTTCGGGTTATGCCGCGTTGAATAACGCTTCGTTAGGGGCAGAATTTTAGGTAATAGATTCAAAATAAGTAAAAAAAGCTTCCTGAACTTTGCTGAATGCAGCAAATGGTCAGCTATCTTTGACGAAATACTTTTATATATTAGCTAAAATCAGTTTGGCTGAGCCCCATCACTCAATATGAATTCGGGCTTTCAACAATTGCTACTCATGAGCAGCCTGAAAAAGCTTGACGATATTTCGCCCATTTTTCTTAGCGTCGTACATAGCAGAATCAGCACAATTTAATAATTCATCATCTTCAGTGCTGTTTAATGGATAAAGCGCAACGCCTATGCTGGCTCCAACACTTACTTTTACACCCTCAATCTTCATTGATGACTGTAAGGACTTTAGAATTTTCTCTCCCACCTGCAAAGCGGTCTGTTCATTGCTTACTTTATGAAGCAATACCACGAACTCATCGCCCCCCAGTCTCGCTACCGAATCTGGTTTACGCAGACAGGCACGAATCCGTGCGGCACATTCAAGCAATACAGCATCACCCACATCGTGGCCATAGGTGTCATTAATGGGTTTAAATTCATCCAAATCAATAAACATTAGGGCCAAAGAGTATTTATCCCGTTCCGCCATGCTAATAGCTAAATGCAACCGCTCTCGAAAAAGTATTCGGTTCGGTAAACCGGTCAGTGGATCGTGATGAGCAAGATGCTGTGTATGTTCTTCCATAACTTTTCTATCAGTAATATCGTAAAACCAACCCAACATCATTTGCTTGCTGTGATAATCGATCTGAAGATAGGAGGCGAGAACCCATTTAGTGATTTTCTGAGCTCCATCAAAATTCAGTTCAACTAACTGGTTAGTAATCTGCTCACCTCGCTCAATTATCTTCACCGCATCATCATATTCCACTTTATTGGCGTAATAGCGTCGCGGAGTGATACCGATGGCTGACTCATATTTATTTTCGATTAAACCTGTATAACTTTTATTGGCAAATACAACCTCTTGATTGGTTATATCAATTATTGATGCCGCAATGGGGCTGAAATCCAACATCATTCTCAAGCGAGACTCGTTTTCTAGCGCTTGGATATGAAGCTTAGCGTTTTCCAGAAAAGTTTCGCCGGTCTTTTTAGCTGACAAAAATACAAATAATGTGAATAGCAAGAGCATTGAGCTCATACCGAGGGAAATCGTTTCGCCCTGCTGAAAAAGAAAGATTATATGTGGGAACAAAGTAGGTAGAACGAATGCAGTAACAGATATGCGATCTACTGAGAGTGAAGCCATAGCTCCCGCAGCCAATCCTCCGATGGTAAAGGACACAAATGCCTGATGAGAGATATTTCCCTCAGGCATCATAACCACTCCTCCTACACCCCAGATAATGCCCGTAATTAAAACGCTAAAACGAAAATACTGTAACCAAAGCTTCTGATCGTGTTTAGGTTTTGCGTCTTTGCTTTGCCACTTATTGAACAAAATAAGTCTTAGGATCACGACACTCATTAAAGTCCCGTACCAGCTCAATGAGGTGGTTAAGGGAATAATGGGCTGTTGAACAACAACCAATACCAACCCTAAGAATGCACTAATAGTGATTGAAAAAACGATTCCCGAAAAAAGCATTTTGACTTTTTGGTTTAAGACACTTTCAATGTAAACTGGGTGGTCTGAATTTGGCTGAGCCATATAACAACCTAATTTAACCTTCTGATATGTAAACGAATTTTTGTTCTTATCCTCAGAAATTTTTATCACTTGAGGATCAGAAATCTTACTCCCTTGTGTTAAGAATGTAAGTGAACAGGTATCAAATTTTAAATTAGTTATTCAGGTCCCATATTCTGCTACAGAAAAATATTCAGCTACACCTGAATTTATCTCAAAATATTAACCAAGACCAAAATCTTATACATGGTCTTACTTATCTCCCTCTAATGCTTATGTTCTCATTAAACATGAAGAAGTATCCTGGGGAATTTGAAGCTACTTCAGGAAAAACTGATGATTAAAAAGATAATTATCTTATGTAGATCACTATTAATTTATTCACACCTTTGATCACGCTTTATAGGTTAAATTTAAACTGGCCTTATACTCTTATTAAGTTCCGTTTAATGCTCAAAAGTGTTCTATGAGATTCTATTTACCCAGCTTGAACTTCGGTTTCTAGCGGTTGCATTTCAGCACAATTGACTCGATTTCTGCCCATCGTTTTCGCCTGATATAAGGCTGTATCTGCCAGTCCGACAATCGATTCTATCGAAAGGTCATCCTGAGTTTGTTCAGCAACACCGAAGCTTGCCGTAACATTTATTGTCTGGCTTTGGTAGATAACAGGATGCTGCATAATCGTTAAACGTAGGCGCTCTGCCAATTCTCTGGTTTTTTCTATATGTGTTTCAGGTAAAAGAAGGATCAAGGGGTCAGCCAACTTGATTTGCTTATTAGCCGTTGAATAATGGCAGAACCACATTATTCATGAAGTTTGCTCCTTTCTCTGTATGAAGCCAAGCCAACCCACCTAAATTCAATAACACAGTTACCCAATAAACATTTATAAACGCTTTCTTAATCGATTTATGGCGTAATTTCTTCTGGGCGATATAGGCTCCTGGCCAACCACCTATTAGGGAAATGAAATGCAATGTGTCTTCTGGGATTCTCCATTGGCCATTTTGAGCCGCGGATTTATCCATCGCGTAAGCGATAAACGCAATCAGGCTCATGATTAGATACAGACCGACTATAACTAAAGGTAACTTTCCACTTAAGACGGACACAAACAGCCCAATGAAAAAGACAACAGTAAAGACGCCACCGAAGCCTCTTTGGCTTTTTACTTTTTCTCGTTTTTTTGACTTAGAAATGTCACGAGCAAATTGAATATTTTCGGCTTTATAACGATTGTTATTATCACGGGCTATTTCGTAGATAATGACTTCACCATTCACTGGTCGACGGGATGGTGGGTTAAAGGCCTTAATATGGACAAAAGCACGCTCTCCACCACCATTTGGCTCGACAAAACCAAAGCCTCGATCATCATTCCAATTTGATATTTTCCCTTGCAGCTTCATGCTTTCCCTCGCATTTTATATCTACCAGCTTGTAGGGTGCCTCTGGCATAACGTCGAACTTGCTAGCTCAAAAATTATTCAGAGTGTTCCCAGTTCAAATTTCAGCTTTAACCATCCATCTTCCAATCTGGTGGACTCAGTTTCACTGCGTTTTAATTGTTCGCTGTTCACATCAGCGTGTTGTTGAATGTACTCGATAACGGATTGCTGACGTTTTTCAGCTAATTGTTGCAGCTGGGTAGCTGATATCGACTCTGCTTCAATTAATCGCTGTTTCAAATCAGCGTTGTAAGCCAGCACATCCAGTTCAGTTGTATCCTGAGTTTCAGGTTTTACAGTGAATTCTTGTTGCAGTGTCCTCAAAATTGGACTTAATTCCGCCTCAAGATAAAGTTTTTCCAAAACTGTTTGTCGACGTTCTGCCAATTGTGTTTCCGGATCGGTTTGATCGAGACGCGATTCAATACGCTGCTCGACGGCTGATTTTTTGAGCTGTTGACGATCGGCATCAATTGCAAAGGTTGGGGGAATGTTTATCGCCAATTGCGGACGCTCGGCCAATGCTCCTGCAAGCTTCTGTAATTTTTCCTGTTCAGGAGGAGCCAGGCCACTGTCGCCGGGGCGAAAACGTACGTTGTCTATGGGTTCCTCATTGTCACTGCCGAATAACCCTCCCAAAAATTTGAAAGGTGCCGTAACAATATTGGTGACTGCCTGATTAATAGCTTGCCCAATAACCGCACTCATATCGAAATTGGGATCACTGACACTGCCGCTTACTGGAATGGTCAGATCAATCACCCCTTCCTTATTTTTAAGTAAAGACACCGCCAAATCTAACGGTAAATCCAGGGCATCTGGCGCCTCAACCCGTTCCCCAAGCTCGATATCACGCAACACAATATTATTTGTTGCAGATAGTTCACCCTCATCAACCTTATACGTCAGCTCTACGTCACCACGTCCTTCGTCGATACGTCTACCTGCAAATTTGATTGTATAGGGGCTCATTGCAGGCAAATCAATATTACTGAAAGACAGTTTTACCGTCGCAAAATCGCGAAGGGCTAATGGTTTTATTTCACCATCAATTTCCACCAAACCAAATTCATCAACCTTTCCTTCCAATGTCATTTCTACAGGTTGCTCCGAAAGCGTAGAAAAACCACTTATTTCGCCATTGAGTGCCTGCATATTTGTATCAAAAACTATCGGTAAACTGGCATCGGTAAAACGTGAGCTGGCGTCATTAATAATGGCTTTGCCAATTGACACCTCATATCCATTGAAGAGGCTGTCTTGATCTTTACTCTCTGTCTCAGCTTTGTCGTTTGGTTGCTCCTTGAGTAATCCTCTTACATTGGTTTCGCCATCTTCGTTGATAAATATGCGGGCATATAGTGCATCAACAATCACTTCCGAGATGGCCAGTCGTTGTTTCGCTAATGAAAAATCAATTGTATTAAGGTCCAGCTGGTCGAAGCTGAACAGTTTTTCATTGTTTTTCTGATTATCGAGCTGTACACCTTCAACCGTTAGATTAGCCTGGATGCTAAATGGCTTTTGTTGATTAGAAGTAATCTGGGCGGTGGAGCTGACTTCACCTTTGACAATACCAACATGTGCATACTTGCTGAGATAAGGTTGCACCGGCTTCAAGGCTAATTTATCTATAGTAGCCTCTGCCTGAACGTCCAGTTCTGGAAACAATTGAATGTCACCCTCAATCCCAATATCACCTCCTGTTTGCAAACTGATATCAGTAGTAAAAGGAATCTGATTACCCTCTGCCATAGTGAAATTCTGCATGCTGCCAGACAGCATCATTGTTTGAGTAAAGGGCGTTTTCAGTTGTTCATCCATTAACGTCAGCTTGGTATTATTGATGGCCAGATTGGCGATATCGAGCTGAAGTGGTGATGCTTCCGTATCCGGTTCATCCGTGGCAGGCTCAGGCATATTTTCCAATACTTGTAACCAGTCGATTTCACCCTGCTCGTTTAGGGTTGCAGCCAGATTGAAATCATTCAGAGAAACCGATTTTATAGTGAGCTGATTGTCTGGATAAACATAACGCCCATTACTAATGGTCAGCTTACCGCCTTGCACTAACGCTTCACTCTCACCAGGCTGGTGAATATCTAACTCGGCTATTTCAATATCTACCTCACTGAGATCTATTTTTGTAGCATCACCGGCCAAATTGATATCGTAAGACGTTTGCAGTTCAACTCGGCCACTATTCAGTTCAACAGGCAGCTGCCCCTTAAAATAACGATATGGCGTCTGCAAACTGAAATTGTCCAGCGTTACCTGACCTGCTACCTGTAACGGCGACATGGTTAAATTTCCGCCTGCGGACAATTTTGCGTCCTTTTCCAGTCCGATATCTAAATCTATATTGGCGGTTTGACTGGCCTGCGTGGAAAAATCTTGCAGTTGAATATTGATCGGGCTCAATACCGTTTCAAAAGGCTCCTGCGGATTTTCATCACGATAATGAATCTCACCTTCGGTAAAACTTAACGCATCAATTTTCAAGGTAAAGGGTGACGTGTTTTGTTTAGCGGTTTGTTCATCAGTAGCATCCGTCACTGCCTCAGAACCTTGTTCAGGCAGACCAGCTATTAACTGCATCCAGTTGATATCACCTTGCTGGTTTCGGCTGACTGCCAATTTGAAATCAGTCAGTGAAACGTTATCCAATATGAGCTGATTTTCCGGAAAGGCATAACTGGCGTTTTTTATCTCCAGTTTCCCATCTTGCAATAACGCTTCGGTCATTTCGGGCTGATGAATACTAAAACCGGTCAAGCCTATATCAATCGCACTGAGATCTATATCTGCCGCTTCATCGGCAAAATCGATATCGTAGGACAATTGTAAATCCAGCCGCCCCTGCTTCAATTCAAATGGCAACTGTGCCTTAAAATAACGATACGGCGACTGTAAACTGAAATTATCCAGAGTTACCTGACCCGATAACTGTAACGGAGCCATGCTTAGCTTTCCGTCTGCGGACAATTTTGCGTCATTTTCCAGTCCGATCGCCAAATCTAAACTGGCGTTTTGGCTGGCCTCGGTGGAAAAGTCTTGCAGATGAATATTTACCGGACGCAATACCGTTTCAAAAGGCTCTTTGGGTACTTCATCCCGATAATGAATCTCACCTTCGGTATAGTTAACCGCAGCTATTTCCAAGGTGAATAAAGACTCGTCTTGTTCGCTGGATTGATTGGCTTCGTCTTCAGGCGCATCCTCTTTGGCTGAAGCAGCCCAGTTGTCCGCCAGTCTTGTCAGCGTATTATCCGTTGTTGAATAACGTCGGAAATGTAGTGTCGTATCAGCCAGGCTGATTTCTTCCAGTCGTAATGTCAGTCTCGCCAGGTGCAAAGGTTGCAGATTGAGGTAGAGCTTTTCTGAGGCTGCCAGCGGCTCATCCTGCTCGGTGGTTAATTGCAGATTGTCGACTGTCGCTTCAAATGTATAGGGATTAAACTGGATTCGTTCAACACTGACCTGGACACCAAGCCGCTGCTGCAGGGTCTTCACCAATTGCTTCTCTGCCACCCAGGGCAGTATAAAGAAACCGATTAGGGTATATAACACCAAAATACTGACGACCCAGATCAGTAGACTTCGATATTTCAGAAAGGTGTTTTTGGCAGATTCCATGGCTAATAGCTGATCTCAGAGGTAGAGATAAGTTAGTGTACCGAAATAATACGCTTGGGCGTAACCAATGGGCTGAAATTGTTTGTTTTTCAGGCTGCCACTAAAGATACCTTCATTTAAGGTCAGCTCTGTGTTTCAACCAGTTCTGCCTTAGGCATACTGAAATAGGCCCCTTGGGAAAAGTCGATGCCCAGCGCCTGAACTTGTTTCTGTACAGCTTCGCAGTGAACAAACTCCGCAACGGTTTTGATGCCAAGACTTCGGGCAAATTGCACTACGCCACGGGTCACAATAATGGCTGACTGATCATCATTGAGGTTTCTTATCAGGCTGCCATCGATTTTGATGAGATCTACATTAAGACGTAGCAAATGTTCAAAATTAGAGTAACCGGTGCCGAAATCATCGATGGCAATTTTACAGCCAAAGCCTTTGGCTTTATCGATAAACAAACGAACTTCGTTGTAATTATCGATGCCATCGCATTCGAGGATTTCAAAAATTAACCGTTCTCCAACCTGATAGGTTTTGAGCTTTTCAAAAATAAACTGCGTAAGCTCTCTGTCGAGTAGATCATGATAGGAAAGATTAATTGAGAATTCGTAATCCAGATCGGCAAATTTCTGGAACGATTTTTCTACCATTACCCTAGTCAACAAGCTATCAAGACGTAATTTACTGGCAATGGCTAAAAACAAACCGGGACTGATCACTTTGCCATCCGGCTCAATCATACGGATTAGGCATTCATATTTAGTGATTCGACCGCTCTGATTATCGAATATCGGCTGAAACCACGGCACAATGC
>Ga0114916_1002006_pt1 | contig 10958 bp, 7 predicted proteins | sample MalvirAntarct_66_FD_83501 | JGI IMG/M metagenome (GOLD analysis project Ga0114916, IMG submission 83501) | Marine viral communities from the Global Malaspina Expedition - Malaspina viral metaG Antarct_66 | ecosystem: Environmental > Aquatic > Marine > Oceanic | place: West Anvers Island... | reverse complement strand
CTGTTGCTTTTATTCGTTTCTGCTCAGATATTTGGACAATCTAAATTTCAAAAAGGGTATTTCATTAAAAAATCTGGAGAACGAGTAGAAGTGTTAATTAAAAATGAAAGCTGGAAGGATAACCCCACCTTTGTTGAATATAAGGTTTCTGAGGAAGCCTCAAAATTAATACAGAATACGCTACTCTTAGATGAATTCGGTATTTATAACCAATCTAGGTATATCGTGAGAAACTTGTCTATTGACACTTCAACCAAGGTTGTCAATAAAATGGATCAAAATAAATATCCTGTTTGGGAAAAACGGAATTTAGTACTAAACGTAGGTATCGAAAGTAAAGTCTCATTGTATATTTATGAAGGCGATGGCATCAAACGTTATTATTATTCACAGGACGTTGAAAATTTTGAGCAACTTGTTTATAAACAATACCGAAGTGGTGATTCCAATATTTTGGAGAATAATCAATACAAGCAACAGTTACTCAATTTGTTTTCAGATTGCACTTCACTTGGCCAAGAAGATTATAAGAATTTATCTTATTCGTACAAATCATTAACCACAATTTTCCAAAAATATAATAACTGCGTAAAAGGTGAAGTTAAAAGCTGGACGGGATTTAAGGATAGGGCTTTTGATTTTAATTTGAAACCTCATGTTGGTATTTTTAAAAACGAATTCGATATTAAGAATTCCGCAACCGATAATTTACGTGGTGATTTTGGTACTCAGACCGGATATAGAATTGCTTTAGAGCTAGAGGCCATCCCTCCTTTCAATAGTAAGGGTTTGGCCTTCTTCTTTGAAATTGGAATAACTCCCAGTTTTGAAAAAACGATTGATATTCAAACCTCTGTTCCTGGATTAAAACAGGAAGCCACCTTCGTTTATGACAACTCGTTTGATGTGTCTAGTGGAGTTCGCTACTACATTCCTATAAATGATGATTTAGCGTTCTCCGTTAACGCTGGGTACATGATAGAATATCTAAAGGAATTAAGTATCACCTATGAGATTTCTGGTGGTTTTGAAACCGAAGATATTTCGATGCGGAGCTTTTATGCCGGATTTAGTTTCCACGTATCTAAGTTCGCATTGAATGTCAGGTTACCCGTTAATAAAGAATTTACAAAGCGAAATTTTGGCGCCAATCGTGCCAATCTTAAGGGAATGAATGCAACTCTTTCATACGAAATATTCTAACTATGCTAACACATTTTAAAGATCTTCCAGAAAATGCTCGCGTTTGGGTATACCAATCGAATAGAAAACTCAGCGAGCAAGAACTAACTATTGTTGAAACAAAGACTTCTGAATTTCTAAAGATTTGGACTGCCCATGGTAGCGACTTGGAGGCGGGGTTTGAGATTAAATACAATAGATTTATTGTTATTGGTCTTAACCAGACAAATGCTTCCGCCTCTGGTTGTAGTATCGATGCATCTGTACGCTTTATTCAGTCTTTGGAAAAAGAATTTGAAATTGATTTATTGGATAAGATGAACGTTACTTTTTATAATGGTGATTTCATTGCGCATAAAAGTCTTCTAGATTTTAAGAAAATGGCCAAAGCACGATCTGTGTCGTCAAACACCGTGGTTTTTAATAATCTTGTGAATACAAAAGCGGAATATTTAGAGAATTGGGAAGTGCCCGCAAAAGAAAGCTGGCACAATAGATTTCTAGCATAGTTTTTGTAACTTTCCGTACATGAATAATCCCATAGTCCTTGCCTTTTTTTGCCTCATTACATGCGTTGTGTTTTCACAGCAGCAAAACCCATTAATTGACAAAAACGATTTCCCCAAACAGCAAAAGTGGGTAGATAGTATTTACAGTAATATGTCACTCCAAGAAAAGGTAGGTCAACTCTTTATGGTTGATGTTTTTTCGAGTGCTCCGAAGTCAAAAACCGATAAAATAAACACCCTTATTGAACAGCAATATATTGGCGGTGTTATTTTCTCGAAAGGGGGTCCGAAAAGACAGGCCAAGCTTAATAATGAGTTTCAAGCAAAGTCGAAAGTACCTTTAATGATTGCTATGGATGCCGAATGGGGGCTTGCTATGAGGCTTGACTCCACCTATGCCTATCCTTGGAATATGACCCTAGGCGCAATCACAGACAATGATGTTATTGAACGTGTTGGAAAACGTATTGGGGAGCATGCTAAGCGGATGGGTGTTCATATAAATTTTGCTCCAGTTGTAGATATAAATACCAATCCAAAAAACCCAATTATTGGCAATCGATCCTTCGGAGAGGATAGGAATAATGTTACTGAAAAATCACTTGCATTTATGCGTGGTATGCAAAATGCCGGCATTTTAGCAAATGCAAAACATTTCCCAGGTCATGGTGACACTGATTCAGATTCGCACGAAACATTACCGACCATAAATTTCACCAAAGAGCGTATTGATAGTATTGAACTTCATCCATATAAACGACTCATAAGTGAAGGACTCAGCAGTGTTATGGTAGCACATTTGAATGTTCCTTCTCTGGATGATAAATCTGATTTTCCTTCTTCACTTTCAGAAAAAATTGTTACAGACCTACTGAAAGGGGAATTGGGCTTCAACGGGCTTATTTTTACAGATGCGCTCAACATGAAAGGTGCAGCAAACTTTAAAGCCCCTGGAGCTATTGATTTGGCTGCATTCTTAGCTGGAAATGATGTGCTACTTATTTCTGAAGACATTCCCAAGGCGCATGAATTATTGGTAAATGCTTATAGAGAAGAAGTGATTTCTGAAGAACGCTTAGCACATTCCGTAAAGAAAATATTGTATGCCAAATATAAAGTTGGACTGCACAATTATCAACCTGTTAATCCTAACTACATCATTGAAGAACTAAATACTGTTGAAGATGATGCATTGTTTGAGGAGGCGACAGAAAAGTCGCTAACAGTATTAAAGAATGAGCGAGCTATTCTGCCTATTAAAGATTTAAAAGATACTAAGATTGCGTACGTACATTTTGGGGATGCATCAGGGGAGCCTTTTGTAAATCAGCTTCGGAAGTATGCAGAAATTGATTGGGTAAAAGCTACTAGTTTAGATCGTTATGTAAAGGCACTAGAGAAATATAAATATGTAATTATTGGGTTTCATAAGAGTAATGAAAATCCATGGAAGGACTATAAGTTCACTGAAGAGGAATTGGTTTACTTGTATGAAATAGCAAGAACGAATACGGTTATTCTTGATGTTTTTGCTATGCCCTACGCGATGTTGGATGTAAAGACAACTGCTAATTTTGAAGCCGTATTGATGTCTTATCAAAACAGTGAAGTGGCTCAAGAAGTATCTGCTCAGCTTATTTTTGGTGCTCGTGAAGCAAATGGCAAACTTCCTGTTTCCCTAGGTGAAGACTTCCCGCTAAACACTCATTTTCAAACGAAATCGCTAAAACGATTACAATACGGAACACCAGAATCTGTTGGTGTTAACAGCTATAAACTAAAAAAAATAGATTCGTTAGTAGCCGTAGGGCTGTTGGACGGTATGATGCCTGGCGCCCAAATTGTAGTAGCTAGAAAAGGGAAGGTGATTTACAATAAGAACTTCGGTTATCATACACCAGAAAAGATAAGCCCTGTAAAAAGTAACGATGTCTATGACTTAGCGTCACTGACAAAAATTCTAGCATCATTGCCTATGGTTATGGAGCTGTTCGATCGAGACATCCTTACGATGGATACCAAACTTTCCGAAATGCTTCCTGATTTTCGTTCTTCAAACAAAGAGAACCTTTCATTAAAAAGCATGCTTACGCATACGGCAAAACTGGAAGCTTGGATTCCTTTTTATGCGCAGACTATAGATTCGCTAACAAACAATCCAGACACAAAGTATTATTCAACAAAAAGAGAAGGCGATTTCAAAATTAAAGTAGCTGATGATTTGTATATGCGTTCCGATTATAAGGATAGTATTTATGAGGCGATTAAAACAAGTGATCTTCGTGAACGTTCGGGTTATATGTACAGCGATTTACCCTATTACTTGATTAAAAAATATCTCGAGGACTTCTACGGAACGACGATGCAAAACTTAGTGCAACGCAATTTATATAAGTCTTTAGGAGCAAGTTTCACTGGCTATCTTCCCTTGGAGAAATTTCCGAAGGTAAATATTGTGCCTTCAGAAGAGGATACTTATTTCAGAATGCAGAAAGTACACGGCAATGTGCACGACCAAGGTGCTGCTATGTTAGGAGGAGTTAGCGGCCATGCGGGCTTGTTTAGCAATGCGAATGATGTAGCTAAAATCATGCAACTCTTTTTAAATAAGGGGTTTTATGGTGGCCATCGCTATTTTAAATCAGAAACCATAGACACGTTTAATACCTGCTACTATTGTGAAGATGACATTCGAAGAGGCGTGGGGTTCGACAAACCTCAATTAGAAGATTCTGGCCCAACTTGTGGTTGTGTATCTATGGCTAGTTTTGGTCATAGCGGATTTACTGGCACCTTTACTTGGGCAGATCCAGAAGAAGAAATTGTTTACGTATTCTTGTCAAATAGAACCTATCCAGATGCTACTAATAGAAGTATCATTAACAACAACTTAAGAAGCAATATTCAAGCAGCTATTTATGAGGCTATTGATTATAAAAACGACTAAGATATTATGAAAATTGCAATAGTTTGTTATCCAACTTTTGGTGGAAGTGGTGTAGTTGCCACGGAGCTTGGTATTAGTCTTGCTGAAAGGGGACATGAGGTACATTTTGTAACCTATAAACAACCCGTGCGTCTTGAGCTACTTTCTCGGAACATTCATTTTCACGAAGTAAATGTCCCTGATTATGCGCTGTTTCATTATCAGCCTTATGAATTGGCTTTGTCCAGCAAATTGGTCGATACAGTAAAACTTCATAAAATAGATCTCTTACACGTGCATTACGCTATTCCACATGCCTATGCAGGTTATATGGCGAAGAAGATGTTACAAGAAGAGGGCATTTATATACCTATGGTTACTACCCTGCACGGAACTGATATTACCCTTGTGGGAAGTCATCCCTTTTACAAGCCAGCTGTGACATTTAGCATAAATAATAGCGATATTGTGACTTCTGTATCTCAAAGTTTGAAGGATGATACGCTACGCCTTTTTGATATCACGAATGAAATTCACGTGTTGCCAAATTTTATTGATCTGAGCAACATTAACGATAGCTTTACCGATTGCCAACGAGAATTAATGGCTTCTACTGATGAAATGATTATCACGCATGTGAGCAATCTTCGTCCTGTAAAGCGGGTACGAGACGTAATAGAAATATTTGATCGTATTCAGAAAGAAATTCCTGCGAAACTACTCATCGTTGGGGAAGGACCAGAGCGAGGGGCTTGTGAATTGCTTTGCGAGCAAAAAGGAATAACCGATAAGGTTGTCTTTTTTGGGAACAGCAATGAGATTGACAAGATTTTATGTTTTAGTGATTTATTTCTTCTGCCTTCTGAAAAGGAAAGTTTTGGATTGGCTGCTTTAGAAGCTATGGCTAGCGGTGTTCCTGTTGTTTCTAGTGACGCTGGAGGGCTTTCAGAAGTAAATGAACATGGCGTTAGTGGCTACCTAAGCGATATTGGAAATGTGGATGAAATGGCGCAACAGGCACTATCTATTTTACAAAACCCTGAAACCTTGGCGCGATTTAAGCAGCAAGCTAAGGAAACAGCAAGGCGGTTTGATACTCAAAACATAGTTCCCTTATACGAAGCTGTTTACGAGCTGGCCATGTCAACCATTAAATAAGAGACCAATGAAGATAATAGCGATACTTTTTGTTTTTTTAACTGCCTGTGGTAGTTCAAAAACTAATGATAAGTCGGCAGTGGAAGAAAGCACAGACCAGGTAGGGGATATTCCATTTATAGTGCTTTATCAAGATAGCGACAGTAGCTTTGTAAATATTGGATTTGAAGTTTTTGAAGACTCTAAAGACTTTGAGCAAGCTTTAACCATGGTAAACAAAAACAGACAACCAGGTCTTATGGCACCAGAAATTGATTTCACACAATTTCGTGTTGCTTTGATTCATCTTGGGAGTCGGACTACTGGTGGGTATGCGGTTAATGTTGCCAGCGTTGAGAAGACTGAAAATAATATCATTGTTTATTATAAGACTCAGTTTCCACAACCTGATGAGATTGTCACTACGGCCTTAACATCCCCTTGGACTATGGTGAAATTTAAAAATCATAACCTTCCTGTTGTATTCGCACCCATAAATAACTAAGTGTTGGTTTCAAAGGTCAATGAATTAAAATCACACCTTCACAATGGAGCATAGCGCTAGAGATATTGCTCGTGCGTTACAAATAGTTCTAATAATCGACTTAGAATTGGTAGCGTAAACTGAGGGCAATATCGAAATCTACATCATTTTGATATTTACCAAACCCTAGTTCTGGCCTAAAATCAATTGATATCAATAGAGGCATGTCAAAGTCATATTCTATTCCAATATCACCAGCTGCAAAAATAATGGTTTTGTTGTCCAAATCTTCAGAACTAACCTGACCAATACCACCAGCTAAACCAGTATACCAGTTAAAGTTCCCATCCAAGTTGAAAACCCATTGATAAAGTCCCGTTACCTTAATAGCCGTTACATCATTGCTGCTTCTCCAGCCAAGACCAAATTCTAGCCTGTTCTTATCCCCAAGTGCACGCTGATAGTTAACTTCGGTCCCAAGACCATCATTATCTCCAAGACGAAGTCCTATAGCGTTTTTTGAAATTGATTGTGCCTCTAAAGTGACTGCAAAGCCAATTAATGCGATAATAAGAACTGCGATTTTCTTCATGATGTATTTATTAATCAGTAACGATTCAAAATTAATTCTATTACTCGCAATTGAAAGTAAATTAACAATAAACGTATTTCTTTTTTGAAAGAGACTTCAGAAGTAGTTGGAGTTTTTTACTTTTACAAAAGACGCATGAAACAAGCTTTAGCACATTTTAAAACCATTTTCGAAGGAGATTTCTATTTCGATAGCTTGCATACGTCTATATACGCAACCGACGCCTCTGTCTATAGAAAAATGCCCATTGCTGTTGCCTTTCCAAAGAACACCAAAGGAATCCAGCAGCTTATTTCTTTCGCTACAAAAAATGAGACTTCTTTAATTCCAAGAACCGCAGGAACATCCTTAGCCGGACAATGCGTAGGGGAAGGAATCGTGGTAGATGTTTCGAAATACTTCACAAAAATTATTGCATTGGACGAGGCAAACAAGACTGTTTGTGTTCAGCCTGGCGTAATTAGAGATGAGCTAAATGCCTATTTAAGGCCATTCGGACTCTTTTTTGGGCCAAATACCTCAACTTCTAATCGCTGCATGATTGGTGGTATGGTTGGAAACAATTCGAGTGGCACAACCTCAATTAAATATGGCGTTACAAGAGATAAGGTATTGGCGCTAAAGACCGTGTTAGCCGATGGAAATGAGGTTTTGTTTTCTGAGCTAGCTTTAGAAGAAATCGGGGAGAAGTCGGAGCTAGGTACATTAGAGGGTGCTATTTACAAATCGATAATTACTGAGTTGTCTTCGGAAGAAACACGGCAAGAAATACGAGAAAAGTTTCCAAAGCCCGAAATTCATCGTAGAAATACTGGCTATGCGGTTGACGCACTGCTCGATGCCCAGGTCTTCGGTGGGACGAATACATTAAACCTTTGCAAATTATTAGCAGGAAGCGAAGGCACCTTAGCTTTTTCCACGGAAATAACATTACAGCTAGATGCGCTTCCACCGCCGTTGGAAACGATGATTGTGGCGCATTACAAAAATCTCAAAAATTGCCTAAACGACGTAAATGCTGTAATGATCCATGATTTATACGCATGCGAGATGATTGATGATACCATCTTAAACTGTACTAAAAGCAATAAGAAGTACCAATCGTATCGATTTTTTGTTAAAGACGAACCAAAGGCATTGCTGCTGCTTGAATTAAGATCTGAGACTGAAGAGGACTTGCAATCACAAACACTAGCGCTTATTGCTTCTTTAGAGGCATCTGGCCTTTCTTATCACGCACCAATTCTCAAGGGTGAGCAGATAGACATGGCTATGGAGCTGCGTAAGGCTGGGCTGGGCTTACTTGGAAACATGGTAGGAGACAAAAAGGCTGTAGCTTGTATAGAAGATACCGCGGTGGCATTAGCCGACCTGCCAGCTTATATTAAGGAGTTTACAGCATTGATGAAGGATTATGAACAGGAGGCTGTTTATTATGCGCATGCGGGTGCCGGAGAGCTGCATTTAAGACCCATATTGAACTTAAAGGCTAAAGAGGGAGTTGATTATTTCAGAAAGATAACAACGGCGGTAGCGCATTTAACGAAGAAATATCAAGGCTCTTTCTCTGGTGAGCACGGAGATGGCATTGTGCGTGCAGAGTTCATTCCGTTTCTCGTCGGCGAAGCGAACTATGCGCTGTTTCAGCGCATTAAGAAAAGTTTCGATTCCAAAAATATTTTTAACCCTGGAAAGATTGTCAACGCTTATAAAATGGACGAATCCCTGCGCTATATAACTGATACGACAGTTTCAGACATAGCCACGGTCATGGATTTTAATGATTCTGAAGGAATTCTTCGCTTAGCTGAGAAATGCAATGGAAGTGGAGACTGCAGGAAAACGGCTGCACAGGGCGGAACCATGTGTCCAAGTTATCAGGCCACCAAAAATGAAAAAGACAGTACGCGAGCTCGCGCGAACATGTTACGAGAGGTGCTAACAACTAATGATGCAGTAAATAAATTTGATTCTAAGGACTTAAAAGAGGTGTTCGACCTATGTTTAAGCTGTAAGGCTTGTGCTACAGAATGTCCCAGTAATGTAGATATTGCAACCGCCAAGGCGGAATTCCAGTATCAATACAATAAAGTAAATGGCGTATCACGAGCCGATAAGCTATTCGCCAAAAGTAGCACATATAATAAATTGGCTTCCAAATTCCCTAGACTAGCAAATACGGTATTGACGAACACTGCCACATCGTATTTGATCAAGAAATACAGTGGAATTGCGATTGAAAGAAGCCTCCCTAGAGTGTCAATTAAAGCTTTCGATAAAGTATATCAAATGTCTAAAAATAAGACACTTAAATCGTTTAAAGTGTTTCTTTTTGTAGATGAATTCAGTAATTATTTAGAAGCTGAAATTGCCCAGGATGCATTTGATTTGTTAACGGGTTTAGGTTATGAGGTTGAAACTATTTCGCATCTAGACAGTGCACGCGCTTTACTTTCTAAAGGATTTTTAGACGAAGCGAAGGCTCATGTAAATATGAATGTCCAAACATTAGCTGAGAAGGTTTGCGAAGCGACACCTTTACTTGGCATAGAGCCTTCGGCGATACTAGGGTTTAGAGATGAATATCTTCGGTTGGCAGATGATGTAGCCTCAGCAAAAGAAATAGCACAAAACACCTTTTTAATTGAGGAGTTCCTAGCTTCGGAAATTCAAAACGGAAATATTGACGCTGCACTATTTACTTCCGAAGAGAAAAACATTAAAATTCATGTCCATTGTCATCAAAAATCACTTAGCAATCAGAAAGTTACCTTCGATATATTGAACCTCCCAAAGAATTTCAAACCCACTATAATTACGGCTGGATGTTGTGGCATGGCTGGTAGTTTTGGTTACGAAAAGAAACATTATGATGTGAGTATGCAAATAGGTGAGTTAAGGCTCTTTCCAACAGTGAGGAAGGCTCCTTTAGACACTATCATTGCTGCAAATGGAACCAGTTGTAGGCATCAAATAAAAGATGGAACGTCCAAAGAGGCGCTCCATCCTATAACAATTCTAAAAAATGCCTTGCTTTAGTTACCTATTTCGAAATTGGTAATAGTTTCTAATGTTAGTGTTGTTGCTTCTGAAGGGAAGGGAAGCTCAATACCTAGGCCGCTTAAATCTTCCAATTCGTAATCTACGGTTGATTCTCCCATAATAAAGCCAGTCTCTTTAGCAAATGATGCCGTACCAGTAAGCACGTCCTGTTGGCTTAAAATAGGAAATGGAATCACAAAACCACCCACCTCAATTTGGGCAGTAACCGCCAAGGTAAGCACGAAGCTCGTGTTTACTACATCATCATACATTACTCCGTTTACAGAGAGATTACTGCTAGCTGGTTGGCCAACCGTTTTAAATCCATATTCGAATTCTAATGGAATTCCTTCAACATTCTGCTCTATAAGCCCTGTAATGGCATCCAGTTGACCAGATGAAACGGATGCGTCAAACATAATAAAATCCTCAAGTTCAATCATAATACCCGGGAAGCCATCAATGGGAGCGCCAATCACGCCCTTTACAAGTAGCTGAGAATCAACAGTCCGTAATAAATTTGATTCAAGAATACCCGTTACAAATCCGAACGGCTCATCATTGCTATCTATATCAGTATATGTGTTTCCGTCAGACTCCTGTGTCCCCGCAACAAACAGTGCGTCCTCTTGAGGATCCTGCCCATCTGTATCGATTGTATACGTCCAGTTTGAGCCCATGGTGATAGGGAAATAGTTAGCGTCAGTAGTGGTGGAGTCGTCTGTGTTGTCATCAGTTTTACAAGAAACTATCGCGATAACTGCAAATATTATTAAGACTGTTTTTATTAGTTTCATAAAGGTGTTATTAAATAGGGTTTTTATCTTTCGGATTATTTGAATGCAAATATAGTTAAATCCTTATACGGAAATTGAATGTCTCGAAAATGACAAGTTGTTGATTGTCAAATCCTCTCAGAAGTGGCAATTATCATGAAAATACTGACGTTAATCCGCGTTGCGCGGCATGTAAAAAAACCAATAGTCGAACGAACTCTACCGATAATCAATTGGCTCTATTCTACGAATCAATACATCATTAAATTTGAATAGAAAGAAGGATTAACCAAATCAAAAAGGGTTACAT
>Ga0114916_1002005_pt1 | contig 10959 bp, 8 predicted proteins | sample MalvirAntarct_66_FD_83501 | JGI IMG/M metagenome (GOLD analysis project Ga0114916, IMG submission 83501) | Marine viral communities from the Global Malaspina Expedition - Malaspina viral metaG Antarct_66 | ecosystem: Environmental > Aquatic > Marine > Oceanic | place: West Anvers Island... | reverse complement strand
CTCCCCGTCCGGGGAGGGAGACGTCCAGGAAACGCTCATGAACATCCTCAACAGCCCCGACCCCGATTTCATGCGTGAAGAGGAGATTGTCCTCTTCTCCGACAGCGTCGGTAAATGGATCGACGAGCACGCCCCGCCCGAGAAGGTCCAGTCCTGGATCGCCAACTCGTCCGTGCCGCGCGAACTGTGGAGCCAGGCCGGCGCCGACGGCCTGTTGGGCCTGTCGATGCCGGAAGAAGACGGCGGCATGGGCGGCGACTATCGGCACGAGGTGGTGCTGATGCGCCAGCTGGGCTGGAAGGGCGCGGACCATTTCGGCATCAGCCTGCACAACGCCATCGTCGCCCCCTACATCTGGCACTACGGCACGCCGGAGCAGAAGACTCGCTGGCTGCCGCGGCTCCAGTCCGGCGAACTGGTCGGCGCCATCGCCATGACCGAACCGGGCGCAGGCTCCGACCTGCAAGGGGTCAAGACCACGGCGGTCAAGTCCGGCAACGGCTATGTCGTCAACGGCTCCAAGACCTTCATCACCAACGGCCAGCTGGCCAACTTCATCATCGTGGTGGCCAAGACCGACCCGGCCGAGGGCGCCAAGGGCACGTCGCTGATCGTGGTCGAGACGGACGGGGCGGAAGGCTTCGAACGCGGTCGCAACCTGCACAAGATCGGCATGGAGGGGAACGACACCTCCGAGCTGTTCTTCAATGACGTGAAGGTCCCCGGCGACAACATCATCGGCGGCGGCGAGGGCCAGGGCTTCGTCCAGCTGATGCAGCAACTGCCCCAGGAACGGCTGAACATCGCCGTCCAGGGCGTCGCCGCCGCCGAACGCGGGCTGGAGGCGACCCTGGCCTACGTCAAGGAGCGCAAGGCCTTCGGCAAGCGGGTCATCGACTTCCAGAACACCCAGTTCAAACTGGCCGAGGTGAAGACGAAACTCACGGTCGCCAAGGTCTTCGTCGACCACTGTATCGGCCTGCACCTCAAGGGCCAGCTCGACGCCGCCACGGCCTCCATGGCCAAATACTGGGTCACGGACATCCAGGGCGAGACCATCGACGAGATGCTGCAACTGCACGGCGGCTATGGCTACATGAACGAATACGCCATCGCCCAGCTGTACAAGGACGCGCGGGTGCAACGGATCTACGGCGGCACGAACGAGATCATGAAGCTGCTGATCGCGCGCACCCTCTGATCGCCCCCTCCGTCATCCTCGGTCAAGCCTGAGGATGACGGATGGAAGGGACGGAGATAGGAAGGCGGACATGATCCGTCTTCACGTCCCTTCCCCCCTCGCCGCCGCCGCCGCCGTCGCCCCCACGCTCGACCAGTCGCGCTATCTGACCCAGGTCATGCGGCTGAAGGTCGGGGACGAACTGCTGGTGTTCAACGGCCGCGATGGCGAATGGCGCTGCACCGTCGCCGAAGTCCTGAAGAAAGGCGTCATCCTGCGCGCCGAGGAACAGGCGCGGCCCCAGACCTATGGCCCCGATCTGGAGCTGATCGTCGCCGTGGTGAAGAAGGCCCGGGTCGAGACCATCGTCGAGAAGGCCGCAGAGTTGGGCGCGCGCAGGGTGCGGCTGGTCCTGACCAAACGGACCAACGCCGACCGCATCCGCCTGGACCGGCTGGACGCCATCGCCGAAGAGGCCGCCGAACAGACCGGGCGGCTGGACGTGCCCCCGGTCGATGATCCGGTGAAACTGGACGCCCTGCTGGACGAGTGGGAGGCGGGACGCCGGCTGATGTTCTGCGACGAGACAGGAGGGGCGCCGGCGATGCGGGCGCTCGCACCCTATTCTCCCTCCCCCCTCAGGGGAGGGGCGTTGGCGCGCAGCGACGACGGGGTGGGGCGGGCCGAGCAACCGGACGCCCTGCCTGGCCCTGCCCACCCGGCTTCGGCTGCGCCTTCGCCCCCCTCCCCGGACGGGGAGGGAGAAGGTCAACCAAAATGGTCCATCCTGATCGGCCCCGAGGGCGGTTTCTCGCCCGAAGAAGGCGAACGCCTGCGGTCCCTGCCGTTCACCACCGCCGTTTCTCTGGGTCCGCGCATCCTGCGCGCCGACACCGCCGCCATCGCCGCCATGACCTTGTGGCAGGCGGCCGTGGGCGATTGGGAGCGTTGATTTTCACTCCGCTATTTCCTGCCCCCTTGAGCCGGACCCAAACCTCGCCCATCTAGCCGCGACACACGGTCGCTCACAGATGCGCCGGAGGGGATCTGACGCATGACCGACAACGCGCCGCTGAGCCGGGACGTCCTCATCGAAGCCATGTCCAAGGGCGCCAAGCCCAAGGACCAGTGGCGGATCGGCGCCGAGCACGAGAAGTTCGGCTTCGACAAGACCACCCTGGCCCGCCCCGCCTACGACGGGCCGAGCGGCATCAAGGCCATGCTGGAAGGCCTGCAAAGGTTCGGCTGGTCGCGGGTCGAGGAGAACGGCGTCCTGATCGGGCTGGAGCGTCGCAACGACGAGGGCTTCATCGCCTCGGTCAGCCTGGAGCCCGGCGGCCAGTTCGAACTGTCCGGCGCCCCGCTGAAGACCATCCACGACATCTGCAACGAGACCGGCCAGCACCTGATGGAGGTCAAACAGGTGGCCGACCAGTTGGGCGTCGGCTTCCTGGGCGCCGGCTTCGACCCGCTGTGGACGCGCGAACAGGTGCCGGTCATGCCCAAGGGCCGCTACGACATCATGCGCGCCTATATGCCCAAGGTCGGGACCCTGGGCCTGGACATGATGCTGCGCACCTGCACCATCCAGGCCAATCTGGACTTCGATTCCGAAGCCGACATGGTGGCCAAGTTCCGCACCTCGCTGGCGCTGCAGCCGATCGCCACCGCCCTGTTCGCCTGTTCGCCCTTCACCGAGGGCCGCCCGAACGGTTTCCTGTCGGCGCGGGCCAACGTCTGGACCGACACCGACGCCGATCGCACCGGCATGCTGGGCTTTGTGTTCGAGGACGGCTTCGGCTTCGAACGCTATGCCGATTATGCGCTGGACACCCCGATGTATTTCGCCAAGCGCGACGGCAAATATGTCGACGCCTCGGGCCAGTCGTTCCGCGACTTCCAGGCCGGCAAACTGCCCGCCCTGCCCGGCGAATATCCGACCCTCAAGGACTGGAACGACCATCTGACCACCCTCTTCCCCGAGGTGCGGCTGAAGGCCTATCTGGAGATGCGCGGCGCCGACGGCGGCCCGTGGAGCCGGATCTGCGCCCTGCCCGCCCTGTGGGCCGGCGTCCTGTACGACGCCCCGTCGCTGGCCGCCGCCTGGGACCTGGTCAAGGACTGGGACATCGCCGACCATGAGCGCCTGCGCCGCGACGTGACCCGTCTGGGCCTGAAGGCCGAGGTGGCGGGCCGCAGCGTGCGCGACATCGCCGTCGATCTGGTCAATATCGCCAAACAGGGCCTGAAGAACCGCGCCCGCTTCTCGGGCGGCATGGTGGACGAGCGCGGCTATCTGTCGGAACTGGAAGACATCGCCGACAGCGGGATCACCCCGGCCGAACGCCTGCTGGACCTGTATCACGGCGTCTGGCAGGGCGACGTGAAACGGATCTACGCCGACTTCGCCTACTGAAACCCGCAGCCCGTCGCGCTGGACCGGCCCGATTGTCCGTTCTCAGGCCGATCTTTGAGCGAGGCCGCAGGGACGGTTCGGAGGGCGGCGAAGACAAGCCGTGCGGCGATCATGACCTCACCCAGACCGACGCGACATAATCGCCCAGTGGAAACATCCTCGTGCGCGCAAATGCGGCCTTAACCGATCTCGCGTAGTGGCTGATTCACTTCGCGAGGAATTGCTGCAATGATCCGTTCGCCCGCCGAGGCGCTGCGCCCACCGCCGACCGACGTGGATCTGGACACCTTCTTCGACGTGTCGCTGGATCTTCTGGTCGTGCGTGAACTGGACGGGCCGGTGGTCAAGGCCAGCGCCTCCTGGTTCTCGGTCCTGGGGTATCGGCCCGATGAACTGGTCGGTCAGCTTCTGCCCAGTCTCGTGCATCCCGACGACCAGCCCGCCACACAGACGGCCATCCTGGAGGTCACGAACCGCCGCCCCGGCGACCCGGTTCTGGGTCAGACCAATCGCTATCGGCACAGGGACGGCCACTACGTCACCCTGGAATGGCGCGCCCAGAGGTTCGGCGACCGCATCTATGGCGTGGCGCGCGACGTGACGGCCAAGGTCGCCGCCGAACAGGCCCTGATCGAGGCCAAGGCCGCCGCCGAGGCCGCCAGCCGCGCCAAGTCCGACTTCCTGGCCAATATGAGCCACGAGGTGCGAACGCCCCTGAACGGGGTGATCGGCATCGTCGATGCGCTGTCCCGCACCGCCCTGGATCCCGCTCAGACCGAGATGGTCAATCTGATCCGGGCTTCCGGCGTCACCCTGGAACGGCTGGTGTCCGACATCCTCGACGTCTCCAAGATCGAGGCGGGCGAGCTGACGCTGGAGACCCGCCCCTTCGACCTCGACGAGGCCCTGGACGCGCCGCTGGACGTCATGCGTCTCCGCGCCGACGAAAAGGGCCTGAGATTCGACGTCGTCCGCGACGATGAGGCGCGCGGCGTCTTCGTCGGCGACAGCACCCGCATCCGCCAGGTGATCGGCAACCTCCTGTCCAACGCGGTGAAATTCACCCATCAGGGCGGCGTCGCCGTCCGCATCGCCCTGGACGAAGACCACGACAGCCCGAACCATCTGATCGTGGACATCCAGGACACCGGCGTCGGCTTCGACGCCGAACACGCCCCCCGCCTGTTCGACCGCTTCAGCCAGGCCGACGCCACCATCACCCGGCGCTTCGGCGGCACGGGCCTGGGCCTGTCGATCTGCCGCGCCCTGGTGGAGATGATGGGGGGACGAATCACGGCCGAATCGACGCCCGGACAGGGCAGCCGCTTCAGGATCGAGATCCCTTTGGCCCGCAGCACCTCCCTGTCCGACTATGTCGCCAGCGAACGCGCCCGGGCGGCCGAGGTCCCGGCGCCGATGCACACGATCCGGGTCCTGCTGGCGGAAGATCATCCGACCAACCAGCGCGTGGTTCAGCTGATCCTGGCCGGACACCCCGTCGAACTGATCACGGTCGAGGACGGCGCCCAGGCCGTCGCCGCCTTCCAGGCCGGCAGGTTCGACGTGATCCTGATGGACATGCAGATGCCCGGCATGGACGGGCTGACGGCGACCCGCACGATCCGCGAACTGGAAGCGACGCGCGCCGCCAACATCCACACGCCGATCATCATGCTGAGCGCCAACGCCATGGCCCAGCACCGCGAGCAGGCGATCCAGGCCGGCGCCGACATCCATGTGCCCAAGCCCATCACCGCCGCCAGTCTGCTGGCGGGCATCCAGGCAGTCCTTCAGACCTGAAGACCGCCTGAAACAAGCGCGCCTCGCGGCGCGCGTCTCAGGCGACGGCGGCGATCAGCGGCGGCCCGCTCCGGCGCCAGTCGCTGCTGGTCCAGCTCAGGACCATGTGGGTCAGCTCGACGATGTTGATCGGCTTGGCCATGCAATCGTCCATGCCGGCGGCGAAATACTCGGCCTTCTGTTCCGCCAGGGTGTTGGCGGTCAGGGCCACGATGGGGGTGGCGCCGCGATGGCCCGGCAGGGCGCGGATGGCGCGGGTGGCGGCGACCCCGTCCATGACCGGCATCTGGATATCCATCAGGATCAGGTCCCAGTCGCCGGTGCGGGCGGCTTCCAGCCCCTGGGCGCCGTCCTCGGCCGTGGCGCAGGCGATGCCCTGGACCTCCAGCACCGCGACCACCAGGGCCCGGTTGCAGTCGTGATCATCGACATACAGGATCCTGGGCGTCCGCCCCGACCCTTCCGTCTCGATGGCTTCGCAGGCCCCAGAAACCTCGGCCGGAACCTCTGCCGGAACCCTCGCCCCGACCTCTGACTCGACGACGGTCAGACCGGTCGCTGCGGGCGCGGCGTCGCCTTCCGAGGCGTCCCTGCCCGACTGGTCGATCATCTCGTTGACGACCGACAGCAGGCGCTGACCGGCGTTGTTGATCCGCCCCACATGGTCGGCCTGTTCGACATTCAGACTGGACGTCGCCAACAGGTCCGAGAAGCCGATCACCGTATTCAGCGGCGTGCGCAGCTCGTGCGACATTTCGGTCAGGAAGGCCTGGCGCGCCTCGGCCATGGCGGCCTTCTGCTCGGCCGCCGCGCGGGCGTTCTGGGCCTGGACCCGCGCGGTCACGTCGCGTTCGTCCAGCAGCACGCTCATCTGGCCGGTCGCCGGATCCGTGACCGGCCGCACGTCGAGCTGATGCCAGCGCAGCCCGTCACGCGTGACGACCTGGCAGACGTCGGTGACGGCGTTTCCGGCCAGGGCGGCGGCCAGCAGCGGCGGCGCGCGCTCCGGCTCGGCGAACCGCGCCTCGAACCCGTCGGTCGCCGTGCCGTAGGCGGCGAAGGCCGCCGGATTGGAGAAGATCGGCCGCCCCTCGGGATCGAACAGGCTGATCAGGGTCGAGGTATGGCGCAGGGCCTCGGCCGCGCGGTTCTCGTCGCCGTCCGCCGCGATGGGCGAGGCCTCGACCAGCAGCACCGGCGTCCCGTCTTCCAGAAGATAGGTCGAGATCACCGCCGCCACCGTCACCGGGTGGCCGTTGGGGTAGAAGGTCCACTGGTCGCAGACGACCGACCCGTCGGCGGTCTCGCGCGCCAGCCGTTCGACGCGCGCCACGGCCGCCGGCGACAGCTGACCGAAGCCACGGGCCAGCAGGGCCTCCAGACTGTCCGCCTCCCATAGCTCCAGCGCCGCCGGATTGGCGTAGACGCCGCGCCGGTTGACCGGATCGAACAACCATATCGGGCGACGCAGGGCGTCCCATTCGTGCATAGCTGCGGCGCCCTTTCTGGACGACGGTTATTGTAGGACGATCACTGACGGAACGCTGTTAAGAACCGGCTAAGTCGAACCTGCGGAAACCCCGTATGCGCCGCGCGTCCCAAAGCCGTCAGCTCAGGCCACGGCGTAGCGCGCCACGACCCCGTCCGGCTGGAAATCATGCTCCGCCAGCTTGTCCAGCGACCGCAGCACCCGCGCCAGGAAGGCGGCGGGATCGCCCGCCTCCACCGCCGGCCGCAGCCAGTCGGTGACCACCGCCCGGGCCGGATAGGTCCCGACCGGGCCGGGAAGGCTCAGCGCCACCTCGACCCCTTCGGCGATCCAGCCGGCCACTGTGGCGAAGAAGTCCGGCGAGGCCAGGAAGTCAGACGGCCGGATGACATACAGGGTGATGATCCCGTCCTCGATTCCGTCGGGGCGCACGATCACCCCGCTGCGGTCCGGCCGCCAGTCGTCCGACAGCTCGACCACCCGCCACAGGCAGAACCAGATGCGACAGGTGTTCGGTCGGATCGCATGGACGGAACAACCGGCGGCCTCGACGCAATAGGCGCACAGTTCGCCGGTCGGCTTGGCCAGTTCGGGCAGGTCCAGCGGAATGGCGCGACAGCATTCGACGCAAGCCCCGCAGGTCCGGTCGGGCAGAAGGGGCAGGCTCACTCGCCCGCCCGCTCCAGCCGGGCGATGCGACGATCCATGTCGGCGACGACGGCCTCCAGCCGCGTCTTCTCCGACGCCATGTCCACCGGCGTCCCGTCCTCATAGGCGATGGTCGCGCCTTGAGCGATCAGATCGAGGCGGTAGATGGCCGTCACGCGCTGGGCCTTGAACCGTTCCAGGGCGGCCTGGGCGGCGGGATCGGGGGCCGAATTCGGGGTCTTGCTCATGGCCGTGGCTCTAGCCCATCGCGTCTTCAGGGGAAACCAGCCTGTGGATACGGGCGTTTGACGCTGAACCCCGGCCAGAATCCCTGTATGAGGTCCACGGATGATCGGGCGTTTCCCCATCCTCTATATCGCCGAGGCCGACGCCGAGGACGCCGTGCTGTCTTCGGGCGTTCTGGCGCATCTGGTCGACAGCCTGCCGGAGGCCGGCTTCACCGTCGTCGGCTCGGCCGCCAGCGCCCCCCTGTTCGCCGACACCCCGCGCCTGGAACGGATGCTGGTGCTGGAGCGCGAAGGCCGTTTCGACTGGATCGCCCTGTGGAACCAGGTGCGCGGGACCAAGTGGGGCCTGATCGTGGACATGCGCGGCTCGGACCTGTCGGGCAAGCTGCGCCGTGTGAAGCGGGCGGTGCGCGACAAGACCGCTCAGCCCGGCCTGCACGCGGTCCAGGCGGCGGCGGCGGTGCTGAAGCTGGAGCCGCACGAGGTTCCGGCCCCCCGCCTCCATGTCTCGGATCAGACGCGCGCCCAGGTCGAGGCCCTGATCCCCGCATCCGGCGGCGCCAATTCTGAAAAGGATCGGCCCATCCTGGCGATCGGCCCCGGCGTTGAATGGATGGGCCGCCGCTGGCCCGCCGAACGCTACGCCAAGGTGGCGACCAAGCTGCTGGCCGACGACGGCCCCCTGGCGGGCGGCCGGCTGATGCTCGTCGGCGAGGAGATCGACCGCGAGGCGGCCCACACCATCCGCTACGCCGTCCCCCGCGCCCGCGTCATCGAACTCCAGGGCAAACTCACCCGGCTCCAGACCGTCGCCGCCCTGTCGAAGGCCAGCCTCTACGTCGGCGCGGACTCGATCTGGACCCATCTGGCCGTCGCCTCGGGCGTCCCCGTCGTGGCCGCCTTCGGCCCCTCCGACGAGGCGACGCGCGGCCCCTGGAACGGCGTCGCCGTGCGCGGCCCCCGCAGCTTCGAGGAGTTCAAGGCGCTGGATCCCCGGCTGAACCAGGCGATCCAGCACATGATGGACCTGCCGTGGGAACGGGTGCTGAAGGCGTCGGTTCGGCTGTTGAAGGAACGGGGCTGACGACAATCTCCCTCCCCGTCCGGGGAGGGAGAGGTTTAGCCGTTTCGCGACCCGTGCCGCATCCGCTAGAAGCTCGCATAGCCAGCCTCAGGAGCCGCCCCCATGACCCAGACCTATGACCTGATCGTCCGTGGCGGCGAGGTGGCCAATCACGCGGGGCGCGGCCGGGCCGACGTCGGGGTGATCGACGGCAAGATCGCCTTCATCGGCGACCTGTCCCAGGCCTCGGCCGGCGAGACCTTCGACGCCACGGGCCTGACGGTCCTGCCCGGCGTCATCGACACCCAGGTCCATTTCCGCGAACCCGGCCTGGAGTGGAAGGAAGACCTGGAGACCGGGTCACGCGCCGCCGCCCTGGGCGGGGTCGTCGCCGTGTTCGAGATGCCGAACACCAATCCCAACACCACCGACCCGGACACCATGGCCGACAAGCTGGCAAGGGCGAAGGACCGGATGTGGACCGACCACGCCTTCTATGTCGGCGGCACCCACGAGAACGCCGACTATCTGGGCGAGTTGGAGCGGCTGCCCGGCTGCTGCGGGGTCAAGGTCTTCATGGGCGCCTCGACCGGCGACCTGCTGATCGCCGACGACGAGGGGGTGCGCAAGGTCCTGTCGAACGTGCGCCGCCGCGCCACCTTCCATTCCGAGGACGAATACCGGCTGGTCGAGCGGCGCGGCCTGGCCCGCACCGGCGACTGGACCAGCCACCCCGAGGTCCGCGACGCCGAGAGCGCCATCCGCTCGACGCGCCGCCTGGTCGGCCTGGCCCAGGAGACGGGCGCCCGCATCCACGTCCTGCACGTCACGACGAAAGATGAAATGGAGTTCCTGCGCTTCCACAAGGATGTCGCCACCGTCGAGATCACGCCGCAACACCTGACCCTGGCCGCGCCCGAGGCCTATGAGCGGCTGGGCGCCTACGCCCAGATGAACCCGCCGATCCGGTCGCAGGAGCATGTGGACGCCCTATGGCTGTGGGGCATGCAGCAGGGCGTCGCCGACGTTCTGGGGTCCGACCATGCGCCACACACCAAGGAGGAGAAGGCCAAGCCCTATCCGGCCTCGCCGTCGGGCATGCCGGGGGTCCAGACCCTGGTGCCCCTGATGCTGACCCATGTGGCCCAGGGCCGGCTCAGCCTGGAGCGGTTCATCGACCTGACCTCGGCCGGCGCCCAGCGGGTGTTCGGCACGGCCAACAAGGGGCGGATGGCCGTCAGCTATGACGCCGATCTGACTATCGTCGACCTGAAGGCGAAGCGCGTGATCACCCACGACCAGCAGGCGTCGCGCTGCGGCTGGACCCCGTTCGACGGGTTCGAGGCGACCGGCTGGCCCATGGCCACCCTCGTGCGCGGCCGGGTGGTGATGCAGGACGGCGAACTGATCGGCGCGGCCCATGGTCGGCCGGTGCGGTTCATGGAGACGCTGTGAGGTCGGCCTCTACACAATCCGTCACCCGCTCCACCCCCACCCCCGTCATCCTCGGGCTTGACCCGAGGACCGGAGGGTCCGCCGCATTGCGTCAGCGGCGGGCGCACAGCCCGATCCGCGCCCGGTCCTCGGGTCAAGCCCGAGGATGACGGGGGAGAAGGAAAAACTCGGCCTGATCGGCTTCGGCGCCTTCGGGCGGCTGACGGCGCGGCATCTGTCGCCCTGGTTCGACATCCACGCCCATGACCCGGCCGCTACGGACGCAGACGGCCACGCCACCCTGACCGACCTGGCTGCCGCCGCCGCCTGCCCCACGATCATCCTGGCCGTCCCGGTCGAGGCCCTGGCCGCCACCCTGACCGAAATCCGCCCCCACCTGCGCCCCGACGCTCTGGTGATCGACGTCGGCTCGGTGAAGGTCAAACCCGCCCGGCTGATGGCCGAGCTCCTGCCCCCCGGCGTGCGGATCGTCGGCACCCACCCCCTGTTCGGCCCCCAGAGCGGCAAGGCCGGCATCGCCGGCCTGCGCCTCGCCGTCTGCGAGGTGCGCGGCAAACGCGACGCCCGCCGCGTCGCCGCCTTCTGCCGCCGCGCCCTGGCCCTGAAGGTGTTTCAGGTCAGCCCCGAGGATCACGACCGCGAGGCCGCCACGGTCCAGGG
>Ga0114916_1002000_pt1 | contig 10977 bp, 6 predicted proteins | sample MalvirAntarct_66_FD_83501 | JGI IMG/M metagenome (GOLD analysis project Ga0114916, IMG submission 83501) | Marine viral communities from the Global Malaspina Expedition - Malaspina viral metaG Antarct_66 | ecosystem: Environmental > Aquatic > Marine > Oceanic | place: West Anvers Island... | reverse complement strand
TTCAGAGACTGAGGAAAAGAATCTCACCGTATATGTAAATTTTAAAACGATAGAATTTTTCAAAGTCTGCTGAAATCGAGATATGTGCTGTTTTGCAGCGTAAATGATTAAAAAGGCAAAAGAATTAAGCACTTAATTTACAAAATATTTGAATAAATATTACGGGGAGATGTTATGAAAAATACCCACATTACGACTCTTGCAGTCTTTGCTCTATTCAGCGCTTCGGCTGCCGCGGAAAATCCATATGCAAAAGAAAATAATAGTTGGATCAGTATTAACGGAGAAGTGGATTCTGTTTCTACCGACCAATTTGAGCTTGATTACGGTGAGGGTAACATCACAGTAATAATGGAAGACGAGGATCGAAAAGGTTACCAGCTTAAAAAAGGGGACGACGTCAGAATATCGGGTCTTATGGATGATAACTTTTATAACGACTCTGTTATCGAAGCGGGGAGTGTGCACGTCAAAAATGCCAATACCTATTTTTATGCTGGAGCAATGGATGAACAGGACATTGATTTTACCGTCATGTCTCCCATCCTAAGAGATACAGTTATTAAAGGTAATATTACCCATGTCAGCCGAGAAGACGAGGAATTTACCCTTGATACTGGCATACAGATGTTAACGGTAGAAGTGGATGAGTTGCTCACTAATCCATTAGACAATGAAGGATATCTGCAATTAAGCGTGGGTGATCGAGTGAGTGTTAACGGCAAAATCGATAATGACCTATTTGAAGGTCGAGTATTTGAAGCTGTTTCCGTAACAAAGATTTAGTTTTTCAGCCGAAGGTTATTGTCGTTTTACTCAGTCTGCCAGGCTATGTTAATAGCCATTCTGCCCATTAAAATCGATAAATATGATGAGGTATAAAGTAACCAATAACTTTTGAATTAATCATGTAGTACAAAAATAAGGAGTCACCAATGACAGACACTACACTTCATACTGGACCTTATGTCTCCAACCATTCCACTTTGACAGCCATCCTTGCGGGCACCGTGGTGGCACTTGGGCTAATGGTAATGTTTACTCTTCTCGGCCTGTCAATAGGCATTGCGAGTCTAGAGGCGATAGGAGATGGCCTGGGTATTGGCGCAGCAATTTATATTGTTGTCACCCAACTAATTTCGCTGGCTGTGGGTGGGTTTGCAGCAGCCCGCTTTATGACAACCTTTGATAAAAATTCAGCTGCGTTGGCCGGCTTGGCGGTTTGGGCGTTAACTACGCTTACTGTTGCTTATATGGGCCTTAATGCTGGGACATCAGCCATCAGCACGTCATCATCTCTTGTGGCACAAACAGCTGAAACATCAGCCGGTGCCGTAAAAGCGATAACACCGGAAGATATTTCGCTGCCGGATATGTCAGAGATATCCGGTTCAATCTCTATGGCCGATTTGCCGCCTCAGCTTCAGCAAGCGCTGCAGGAAGCTGGCGTGACTCCCTCGCAACTTCGTGCTGAGGCACGAGAAGCATTCCGAAATGTGATTAGCCAGCAGGAAATGAACCGGGCACGATCGCTGGTCACCGCTACACTGTCTGATATCGTGGCACAGCCCCACACATTCTCAGAAGAAATGAACAATTTATTAGACCGGTTAGTGATTGGTGAAAATGCCGTATTTAACGATGAAGATCTAAACCAAGCCCAAAATACGTTGGAAACGCGTCTCGGGATCACACCTGCCCAAGCCCAAGAATTAGTAAACGAAGTACAGGATGTTTTTAACTCAGCTGTGGAAACTTTGCGTCAGACTGTTTCTGAATTACAGGAACAAATAATTGCCGAGGCTAAAGATATTCAGGATGCGGTCGCTGCGGCTGCGCTGTGGCTTTTTATTGCATCTCTTCTCGGTCTTGGAGCGGCAACTGCTGCCGGTGTGTTTGGTCGCCGTTCAGTAGTATAAAATTGTGTCCGTGAACTATTCAAAGATTTGCTTTGCAACAAAAGGGCTAATGCAAATTAGTTAGTCAGATCCTTCTAACCCACTGCACAAATGTGCAGTGGGTTTTGTTTTTCTAGTGGTTTAGAAATTTCGGTTTATGGTTTACGAAGAGACTCATAAATTTTTATCAGTAACTGCCCCTTCAGATGCTGAAGAGACGGTTTTGGCATATTTAGCTAAAACTCCTCGGGTATAGCGGGGGGGAATTGGTTTCCATGCCATACGTCTTTTTTCGATATCACTATCACTCAAATGAAGGGTGATTTCAGCCGTTTCTGCATCAATGGTAATTTGATCACCGTTTTCAATCAGTGCAATCGGGCCGCCATCAAAAGCTTCAGGGGTTATGTGTCCAACCACAAAACCATGACTTCCACCTGAGAAACGACCATCGGTTATTAAGGCAACGTCGTTACCAAGACCTTTGCCGATAACGGCTGAAGTAGGGCTAAGCATTTCCCGCATACCGGGGCCACCTTTCGGGCCCTCATAACGGATAACGATGACATCACCTTTCACCACGGTGCCATTCAAAATGTCCTGTTGTGCCTCTTCTTCAGAATGAAACACCCGGGCTTTACCGGTAAAACGTAACCCTTCCTTGCCAGTGATTTTAGCGACAGCACCTTCTGGGGCTAAATTACCTTTAAGAATGACCAGATGGCTGTCTTTTTTGATGGGCTGGTCAAATGGACGAATAATATCCTGATCGGCAGGATAGGGCGCTACATCGGCCAGATTTTCTGCCAGGGTTTTACCTGTTACGGTCAGGCAATCGCCATGTAACAAGCCACGATCCAACAGATCTTTCATCAATGGCTGAATACCCCCGATAGCAATCAGTTCCGACATCATGTATTTGCCGCTGGGACGCAGGTCAGCCAGTACCGGGACTTGACTGCCGATCCGGGCGAAATCATCTAATGTGAGTTCAACATCCACCGCATGGGCCATCGCCAACATATGTAAAACCGCATTTGTCGAACCTCCCAGCGCAATAAGTGTGGTAATGGCATTTTCAAAAGCCTGCCGGGTCATGATGTCGGTGGGTTTAATGTCGTGTTCGAGCATATACATCACTGCAGCGCCTGCTCTGAGGCAATCTTCTGTTTTGGAGAGAGATACTGCTTCTTGTGCCGAACTGTTTGGCAGACTCATACCCAATGCTTCAATTGCTGAAGCCATGGTGTTGGCCGTGTACATGCCACCACATGAACCAGCACCGGGAATAGCCGTTTTTTCAACTTGCTGTAATTCAGCAGACGTCATATCTCCCCGGGCATGTTGCCCAACTGCCTCAAAGACAGAAACAATATCGGTATGACCTGCACCAGGCTGAATCGTACCACCATAGATAAATACCGCCGGTCGATTGAGACGGGCAAGACCGATTAGACAGCCCGGCATGTTTTTATCGCAGCCACCAATTGCGATCAGTCCATCAAATCCCTGGCAGCCAGCGACGGCCTCGATTGAGTCTGCAATGACTTCACGGGAAACCAGTGAATATTTCATGCCAATGGTGCCATTAGCAATACCATCAGAAATGGTAATGGTGTTGAAGATAACGCCTTTTCCACCCGCTTCGTTGGCGCCTTGACAGGCGAAGTCAGCGAGATGATTAATATGCATATTACAAGGCGTGACCATGCTCCAGGTTGATGCTATGCCAATCTGGGGTTTATTAAAATCGGCATCATCGAACCCAACAGCGCGAAGCATCGCTCTTGCTGGTGCTTTGCCGGTGCCATCTACTACTGAGGATGAATATTTGCGTGTTTCTGTCATTGCCTGATCTATCCGATAAATTAAGGTAAGCCCAACGTCAAAATCAGACCGGAGCTCATCAGTGAGGCTCAATGCTAATTTGATGTGTTTGACTTCAGATTAAGACCTTATCAGTTTCTATACGCAACCGACAATTAGTAACGTTTGGCATCCTTGAATCTGCCCTTAATGCTGTAGCCGGCAATGGAAAAATCATTCAGATAAAAAGAGCGAGAATAAAAGTGATTAGCGAGTGCTGTTATAATTGCTGCCGATGTCCCTGTAGCTCAGATGGATAGAGCGTCCCCCTCCTAAGACCTCCGGGTGAGTATCGAAGGATGTCGGTACCACAAGGTAATCCCATGATATTTCAATGTTTTTGGCCAATCTTCCGGTCACTATCCGGCTAGGTGGAATAAACGCCGGACGTATTTCAGCGTAATTCTTGTGATGTTTGTGACCGACTGTAAACATCTTCCAATAGGGCAGAGATGATCATTCTTCTCATGTCACCATTGGACATAAATTCGTTCACAATTTTCTCGTTGCGTCCTTGGCGATCAACAAACGCTTCGATGACTTTCGGCTCAAACACCACTTTGAACTTTTCTTTTGAACCCGCGCGAGCTTGTTCAGCCAGTTTTGAGTTGTTAACCATATCGCCCGATATTTGATCGAATAGAAGTTTGTCGTCTTCCGTAAAATCGGTGCCGAAACGCTCGTTAATAACTTTGATGACAGTTGAGAGTGGTGATTTATGCTCTTCATAACTCCCGCCAGTACCCACCTCTGTTGTGCCATAGACGGCCTTTGTATCAGCAACACCTAGTGCTCCACTGCCTTCAAAAGTCTTCTCATTGCGGTAGGCACTTAATTCAACTTCGTCAGCCAGCTCAATCAAGCCACCTGTGTTTCTGTAGGGCAGTTTGGTCAGCAGGTATCGTCCGTAGGCATAGAGCTTTTCCAATTCAATATCTTGCCAGTCGATAATTTGACTGAGGAAGCTGTAAAGCCGTACAAAGCTTTGTAAGGTACTTTTGAATTCTTCACCATCCTCGTTGTACCTTTCCTCATCGACGGAAGTAGAGCCATCCCTGAACTCGTCCTTAAAGCGTTGTACAGCTGGATCAATCCATTTATTGAGTTGACCATGATCGCGTTTGGTCTGATTTGCAATTGGTTTGAAATAGACGGTGGCGAACTCATCGACTTCTTGTCGGCGAATCACATGAAACCCCTTAATTTTCTGTTCAAGCGTATATAGCTGATTAGGGTCAGTGGCTTCCTCAATTTCTGTTTCTTGGAAGTAGGGCTTGAAGCTTTCTTTTATCTCTTCCATCTCATTGGCGAAGTCGAGCACAAACGTGTCGGTTTTACCATTGGCTGATCGATTTAAACGTGACAGTGTTTGTACCGCTTTGAGATCGCGAAGAGGCTTATCAACAAACATGGTGTGAAGCAATGGCTGATCGAAGCCCGTCTGGTATTTTTCCGCGACAATCAGAATGTGATATTCACGGCTGGCGAATCGTTCTGGCAGCTCTTTCTCGCCAAAGCCATTCATACCAGCTTCGGTGTAACTGAGGGTGTCATCATCAGGGTCCGTGACGGTGCCTGAGAAAGCCACCAGCGTTTTAACATCATCATAGCTTTTGCTTTGGATATACTTGTCGAATTCCTGCTTGTAACGAACCGCATGCAGACGTGAGCGTGTCACAACCATAGCCTTGGCTTTGCCAGCAATCTTCTTGGCTGTAAAACGACGGTAATGTTCGATCATGATTTCTGTTTTTTGTGCCAGATTGTGCGGGTGTAAGCTCATGAATCTGGCTATGGCACGTTTGGCTTTCTTCTCATCTACTTCGGGATCATCATCAACCTTTTTTGAAAGCTCATAATAGGTCTTATAGGTGGTGTAGTGCTTCAACACATCAAGGATAAAGCGTTCCTCTATCGCCTGACGCATGCTGTACAGATGAAATGGTCGTGGAATGCCGCTACCATCATCAACACCGAACATCTCCAGCGTCTTGGCTTTTGGCGTAGCGGTGAACGCATAAAAGCTTAGGTTTGGTTGCTTACCACGGCTTTTGATTTCCTCAAGCACCAAATCTTCGGTGGTTTTCTCTGTTGGTAATTTATCGTCCTCTGCTTCGGCTGCCGCCAGTGCTTGTTCATCATCATGCTTACCAAGTACCACTCGCAGGTTTGAGGCACTCCGACCGCCCTGACTGCTATGTGCTTCATCGATGATTACCGCAAACCGTCGGTCAGTGAAATCATTGACCTTTCCCAAGATGAAGGAAAACTTCTGCAAGGTAGTAATGATAATTTTAACACCGGCATTGAGCGCTTCGGCCAAATCACTGGAAGACTTATCATCATCAATTTTCTGCACCACGCCTTCTTTGTGGTCTATCTGATAGATACTGTCTTGTAATTGCTTATCGAGATTACGACGGTCAGAAATAACCACAACGGTATTAAACACCGGCTTATTATCATCGTCGTGCAAGCTGGCAAGCTGATGTGCTGACCATGAAATTGTATTGGTTTTACCGGACCCCGCACTGTGCTGAATAAGGTAATTGTGACCAGCGCCTTCATGACGGGTTTGTTTAAGCAAAGCTTTTGTCGCTGCCAATTGATGGTAGCGGGGAAAAATCATCGTTTCATTCTGTGTTTTTTTACCAGTATCAGGATCGCGTTTTTCTTCAATCTGCAAATGAATGAACCGATGAATAATGTCTAGCCAACTATCACGTTGCCAAACTTCTTCCCATAGATAGCCAGTCTTGTAACCGGTCGCATGGTTATGCTGCTCTGGATTACCTTTGCCACCATTATTGCCTTTGTTGAATGGTAAAAAGAACGTGTGGTCCCCAGCTAATTTGGTTGCCATAAAGGCTTCATCAGTATCAACAGCAAAATGCACCAAAGCCCGTTTCTTAAACTGAATCAATGGTGTTTTATGGGTGGGTTTACGATCTTTGATGAATTGCTTTATGGCATTAATGGAACGTTGGCCGGTAAAGGCATTTTTTAACTCAACAGTGGCAATTGGCAAGCCATTTAACGACAGCAACATGTCGATTGAATTATTACTGGCAAGGTCATAATGAACCTGCCGCATGACCGTCAGTTTGTTCTGTTGGTAACGCTTTTCTGTCTCTGGGTTGAGTGTGGATGCGGGGCGAAAGAATGCGAGGCGAATCACCTGACCCCGGTCTTTGACGCCGTTACGAATCACGTCCAGTAGCCCACGTTGGTCACATTCGCTAGCAATGCGTTTGACCAGTGCAATGTCGATCTGAGCGCCGTAGGAGGCTTTAAGAGCGTTGTAGGTGTCTTCCTGCGTAGTTTTAATAAAGTCGAGCAGTGTAGTGGCGTCCAGTGCCAGTTCAGCATCAAACTGAGTATTAGGAACGATGTCATAACCGGCGCTGACAACAAGGTAAGCTTCAATCGCTTCTTCGAAGTCCAATTCTGATGTTGTTTTACCCGTTGCTGCCATTGTTCAATCCTTTTAACGCTGTTGGCTATGAGGCGACTGCTTCCTCGACATCCTGCGGAACTTGGTCACGCACGTCAATTTTGCCGGTTACGGCGGCTGAGATTAATGTGGTTCGCCGTTCTTTAAGTAAACCAATGCAGTGTTTTGCTTTGGTTATAGTCCTATCAATTTTGTCGAGCTTAAGTTTAAGCTCTGAAACGACAGCTTGCTGCTGCTCTTCGGGCATGACTCTAAATTTAAAATTTTTAATTTGATCTGGACTTATGTGTGGAACACTTACTCCAGTCAAGTCAACTTCAATATAAGACTTGAATTCATTACTCGACAAAATGAAGTAAAGATAGGACTGATTGAGGCTATTTCGAGCACGCAATCGTGCAACGCGTTGAACCAGTAGTGAAGGGATGTCTTCTTGTTTAACCCAAGCTACTCTTGCACCTGATGAAATCCACGGTCTATCCATACCGAATACAATGTCCCCTGGATTCAGTCCAAAGTCGATAACCTCCTGTAAACGACCAGAAGGCCAGTAAACTACATCACTCCACCTAACATCACCAACACCAATATTTACGCCCCGTAGCAGACGCACGTCGCTTGCATCATGGCTAAATTCAGAGCTTGGGAAAGCAAATCCAGAAGTTAAAGAGACGTAGTGGCTCAAACGAGATGATTTGTCCTCACTTCGGAGCTTTACCGCATGGGAGATGACAGCCTGGCGCTTCTCTTCTAGCAGCTCAATCAGCCGCTGTTGCTTTTCAATCAAGCGATCGATTTTGCCGGTTTCGCGGTACAAAAACGCAGCGATTCGGGTTTGCTCAAAATCATCAGGCATTGGGAGAGAAATGTTCTTCATCTCAGAATAGTTTGTGCTCCACAGGTCGGCGACGATGCCTTTACCAAAGCGGTAGAACTCTTCTTGAAATGGTTGACTTCTCAGCAGGTAGTGAGCGTACGCGCCATTGATGCCCGTCGGTTGTAAAACGATGCTTATCAATGACACCGAACCATCAAGTGCTGATAGGCCAGAAGAGCCTTTTCGGTCAGAGCGGCTATTGATTACAAAGTCACCAACAGCGACGCGCTTTCGGTTATCTCCGGCATCTGTTTTTGCTGCATTTTCGAGTTGAGGGACAATACCAGATTTGGTCACAGACAGCGCAGGGTAATCTGTATCGCTTACTTTCTCTCGGCGCTCCTTGAAAACTGTACCGAGTCGTTTTAATTGCCAATTGCTTGGAATGTGGCCGAGCCAATCGAGCCCAGTATTAAAATATTCTGGATACTTTGTGAGTTTCACACATGTACCTCTTGAAGTAGCTCCAAAATCTCAGCCGTAACTTTATCCAATTCTGCATCAATCTTTTCCAATGAACGAGGTGGTACATATTTGTAAAAGTGTCGGTTGAACGGGATTTCGTAACCGACCTTGGTCTTGTCGTAATCAATCCAGGCATCCGGCACATGCGGAATGACTTCGCGCTGGAAGTAGGATTCGATGTCTTCTTTCAACGGCACATTTTCGTAATCACGCAACTCGCTGTCTGGCTCTGGATTGCCTTTGCTATCAGTGCAGATTTCTGCATTTTCATCTCGTTCGCTAAAGACTGTGATGATAGCCTTCTTTAGCGGAGCGCCTGCCTTAATTCCTGACATTTTCAGCGCTTTTTCCATGTCTTTACTAAATTCACTACGACTCAAATACAAACCGCGATCAGAGAGCGTTTCAAGCGCTTCTATGAGCGTTTGTTGCTCAGCTTCTTTGAGCTTGTTGAACGCTGTATTGTCACGCAGCAGTTGCAACCGTTCTTCGTCCACTTTGAAGTTGAGTTTGAGTGGACGCTCGACAGTGATGCGTTGATAACCGAAGTCGGTATTGTTGAAGATTTTACTTTGTGCGCTTTCCTCAAAGTTACCGAAAAGCTCTGCGATAGTTTTAATTTGCTCTGGCGTGATTTGCTTTCGCTTGCTACCAAGACTTTTGCGCATTGGACTGTGGAACTCAGTGGCATTAATCAGCTGGATTTTGCCTTTGCGCTGCGGTTTCTTCTGATTGGTAACAATCCAGATATAGGTGGCAATACCGGTGTTGTAGAACATATCAATTGGCAAAGCGACAATCGCTTCCAGCCAGTCGTTTTCGATAATCCAACGACGGATTTCAGACTCACCACTACCGGCACTTCCAGTGAACAGCGGGGAGCCATTGAGGACTACCGCAAGGCGAGATGGGTCACCGTTTCGGTTGATCTTGCTAATCATGTGTTGCACAAACAGCAGTGAACCATCACTGACACGCGGTAGGCCGGCACCAAAGCGACCGTTGTAACCGAGCGTATTGGCTTCCTCTTTAATGGCTTTCTCGACCTTTTTCCATTCAACGCCGAAGGGCGGATTAGACAGCATGTAGTCGAACTGCTCATCCTCAAGACCGTCTTCGCTGAAGCTATTGCCGGGATGAATGTTTTTGGCGTTTTGCCCCTTAATCATCATGTCCGACTTACATGTGGCGTAGGACTCGTCATTGAGCTCCTGACCGTAAACCTCAAGGTGCGCATCCGGATTCAATTCACGGAGGTATTCCTCGGCAACACTCAACATGCCACCCGTACCACAGGCAGGGTCATATATTTTGCGAATAATTCCGGGCTTGGTCAGCACATCAGCGTCTTCGTTAAACAGCAAGTCGACCATCAGGCGGATAACTTCACGGGGCGTGAAATGTTCACCAGCCGTTTCGTTGCTTTGCTCAGAGAAGCGGCGAATCAGCTCCTCAAACATATAACCCATCTGTAAATTACTCACCGCTTCGGGATGTAAGTCAGTTTGGGCAAAACGACCGACAACCATATAGAGGAGATTGTCTTTGTCGAGTCGTGCGATTTGCTCTGGTAACTTAAATCGATCAATGAAGATCTCGCGAGCGTCATCACTAAAACCGTTAATCAAGTGGTTGAGATTGGTCGCAATATTATCGGGGTCATCAAGAAGCTTCTGAAACGTGTAGGGACTGGTGTTGTGGAAGTTTTGTCCAGCAGCCATGTTCAACATGGTTTCACGCATAAGATGATCAGCACTTTCTGGCAGTTGTTTCAGCTTGGCCAATACAATATCTTTTGTGCCTTCCAATACACAGTCGAGTCGACGAAGCACTGTAAATGGAAGTATTACCCGACCGTATTCTGACTGTTTAAAGCTGCCCCGAAGGATGTCGGCGATTGACCAGATGAAGCTGACACTGTTACTGAAGTTTTCCAAGGTGCCTTCCCACATAGTTGTTGCTATTAAGCCGATGAGGATAGCGGAAAAGGTGTTGGATTGACTAGCTATCTTAAAGCGATCGAGGTTCACTTGTGAGACGTTTAAAGGTTGGGTTAATAGGGTGAGATGAGTTTAAGTGATTGCTCCCAATAGGGATCAACCTGGAGGTTCTCGCAATCAACTTATGCTGGTATTACTCACTGGACATCAATAAAAAATGCTTTTCACTGTTGATCCAACGTTGATATAAAATTGATATAAGGTCTGTGATTAGCGCAAAAAATCTCAAAAGCCGAAGCATCATGTGGAGCGGGTTTTTCTGAAACCTTTATGTGTCAGTGCTTAGCGGGGAGTTTTGTTGGCAATGTTACTTCTCCTATTCCAATGCCTAAAAACGTGTGAATAATTGTTTAACTTCTTTAATCGATAACTAAGGAGTTGTCCAATGAGTATTTCTTCAACCAAACTTTCTGACCG
>Ga0114916_1001996_pt1 | contig 10985 bp, 8 predicted proteins | sample MalvirAntarct_66_FD_83501 | JGI IMG/M metagenome (GOLD analysis project Ga0114916, IMG submission 83501) | Marine viral communities from the Global Malaspina Expedition - Malaspina viral metaG Antarct_66 | ecosystem: Environmental > Aquatic > Marine > Oceanic | place: West Anvers Island... | reverse complement strand
TTTTCAAGGTTTCTACCTCTGTGCTCGCCAAACAGAAACTTTTTAGCTACAACCCCTTTTGCATGAGCTATAGCTATCCAAACTGTACCGACAGGCTTCTCTTCTGTTCCACCATCAGGTCCGGCGATTCCAGAGACTGCAATTGTATAATCTACACTTAAATTTTTTCTTCCGCCTTGAGCCATTTCTTTTGCTGTTTGTTCTGAAACCGCTCCATACGAATCTAAAGTTTCTTGACTCACATTGGCTAAATTCACTTTGAGATCATTTGAATATGTTACCAGCCCGCCTTGAAAAAAGTCTGAAGAACCTGCTTTTTGAATAAATGCATTAGCTATTCCTCCACCTGTGCAACTTTCAACCGTACCAAGAGTCGCTCTTTCTTTTCTTAGCAAATCTCCAACAACTTCAAAAATAGTTACACCATTCATTCCATAAGCGTACTTAGGCAGTTGATCACGCAATTCCTGGAAATAATCTTCGATTTTTTGAGCATCTGTTGCGCCTTTTTTAGAGGTCAACCTTAATTTCACAATCCCTGGAGAAGGCAAATAAGCCAAAAACAAACCATCCGCATAAATTCGATCTTCCCATGCAGCAATTTGTTCAGCAAGAAAGGACTCTCCAACTCCCTGCGTCATTAGTGTTTGGTGATAATTTCCGGTTACACCAAACTTTGCTTTTGAACGAGGTAAAACTTCTTCGGTCATGATTGCTTTCATTTCGTACGGTACACCTGGAATTGAAACTAATACCTTCCCTCCTTTCTCAAACCACATACCTGAAGCCGTACCATGGTCATTGTCTAGAATTATAGCGTCTTTAGGTAATTCAGCCTGTTGAACATTACTAGGTAGCATCTCTTTCCCTCTATCTTCGAAGTATTTTTTAATTCTATTCAGAACGCGTTCATTTAACTCCAGAGAAGTACCAAAGTATTCGCAAAGTGTTTCCTTTGTAATATCATCTTTGGTTGGACCTAAACCACCCGTTACTATTACTAAGTCAGCTTCATTCATAAACGAATCTACCACATCCAAAATATCTTGGCGTTCGTCTCGAATAGTGATGGAACGATAAATCCTAATTCCTTGATTACTTAATTCTTGGCCGATCCAGGCTGCATTTGTATTCAACGTTTGACCAATTAATAATTCATCTCCGATTGTAATAATTGCTGCTTGCATATTTTGGTATAGCTTTTGAAATAAAACAGTAAAATTATTCGTATGTTTGAGAAAAATAGAAAAGAAATGAAAAAAGTTTTACAATCAGTTTTATTGTCAAGTCTGATTTTTATCGCTCCAGGTTGTGATGTGTTAAATGAGACTGCTAATACTGTGCTAGATACGACATCTACTGGCGGTAATCAAAGCGCACCAAAATTAACTAATCAAGAAGTTGTTTCCGGGCTAAAAGAAGCATTAACTGTAGGTATTAAAAATGCTGTTGATGTTACCTCTGTAACGGATGGTTTTTTAGGAAATCAAGAAATTAAGCTTCCTTTCCCTCCCAGTGCTGAAAGAATGAAGGAAAAAGCCTTAGAATGGGGATTAGAAAGTCAAGTAGATAAAATTGTAACAACTTTAAATCGTGCAGCTGAGGATGCAGCGAAAGAAGCAACTCCAATTTTCATTGATGCGATTAAAAACATGTCTGTTCAAGATGGTTTCGCAATCCTAAATGACGGTGAAGGTGCAGCAACTGATTTTCTTCGTAAAAGAACAAAAGATCAATTGATCGAAGCCTTTTCTCCAAAAGTTCAAGAATCTATTGAAGAAGTGAAACTTACGGAGTACTGGAATCCAGTAATGACAAAATATAATCAAGCCGTAAAATTCACTGGAGGAGAACCTGTAAACACAGATTTAAACGCTTACGTTACTGAAAAAGCAATTGAAGGTTTGTTTGTTATGGTTGAGAAGGAAGAAAATAAAATCAGAAAAGATCCAGCGGCTCGAGTGACTGATTTACTTTCCAAGGTATTTGGTAGTGTAAACAACTAGATATTGCGCTATTATTTGAGTTGATTTAAAATATTTAACGTCAAATAGCCGCAGGTTTAAATACTTGTGGCTATTTTTGTTTTTATGGCAGATTTTTTACCTTCCGAACTCGTATTAACTCCTGAAGGAGGAGTTTATCATTTAGGAATTCGTCCTGTTGACCTTGCTCATAAGATTATCATCGTTGGTGATCAAGACAGGGTCGAGACAGTATCGAATTATTTTGATTCCATTTCTCACAAAAGCCAGCATCGCGAATTTGCTTGCCATACTGGTATATACAAAGGAAAAGATATTTCTGTGATCTCTACAGGGATCGGAACCGACAATATTGATATTGTTCTAAACGAATTAGACTCGTTAGTCAATATTGATCTAGAAACAAGAACTGTAAAAAAAGAAAAAACTACTCTTGAAATTGTTCGCGTTGGTACCTGCGGAATTTTACAAGATGAGATACCCGTAGATAGTTTTATATTGTCTACTCATGCCATGGGTATTGATAATGTTGGACACTTTTATGAGCTGGACAAAAATCCAGAAACTGAAAAACTACTTCATGAAATAAAATCACAGGTAAGTTTACCAAAAGAGATAATTCCATACATTACTCCAGCTTCGGAAAAGATTAATCAACGTTTGAGATCTCCTGATATAAAAGAAGGAATTACCATTACGAGCTCGGGTTTTTATGGCCCTCAAGGAAGAAAATTGAGACTTCCACTAACTGCACCGAATATGCTCGATTCGTTTCACGATTTTGAATTTGAATCCTTTCGTTTTTCTAATTTGGAAATGGAATGTTCGGCACTTTTTGCTTTATCTTCATCTCTTGGACATGAAGCTACCGCAATTTGTTTAGGACTGGCTAACCGAAGAAAAAAAGAGTTTACAAAAAACTACAGTACCAAAATTTTAGAACTTATAGAATATGTACTTGAAAAAATTTAAACCTCTTTTAGCAATTTCAATACTTTTCTTTTCATTGCTTTTGAATGCTTGTAAGAATGAAAGTAAAGAAACTAAGGAGGAGGAAAAAAAAGAACAAAAATCGAGTCTTACTTTTAAAGAGAGAGCTAAACGCGCAGTTGAAGCTAAATTAAAAATTAATGCCTCTGAAAAATATGACATTCAAATACATAAAGAATATATAGACAGAGATACTTTAGAAGATGCTGTAATTTTAGTCAACAGAGAACAATGGGCTTTCGAAAGAACCGAAAAAAATGGTAATAATGACTTTGCTAAGAAAGTCGGCTTTACGGGACCATATAACAACGTCTTCGTCTATCTGGGTAAATACGATAAATTCATATCAACACCTACAGTCGGATCTAGTGCAGAATCACCTCTGAAAGTTGATTTTGAAGTGATCACAACCCCTTCTCAAAAGGATTTTTACGTAAATTATAGAATTAGAAACAGCGTATATCGCAATTATTATACTGTTCGCAAGGACAGAGTTTTTCTTACCTTCAACTGTCCTGTTTTCGACAAAATAGGAGAACCAAAGCCAGAAGCTTATTCTATTCAACACAGAGACAGTCCAGTTAGATTAGCCAAAGATATTGCATTGTACCATGGCAAAATACCAAATTACAATCCTGCAGAAATTCAAAATATTAATAAATACTCACCTGAAAAAATAATTCCAACAGATGAACTTTATGTATTCTTTATTTTTGATGAGAAAACTATGAGTTATGTTACTCCCATGGTGAATGATGAGAAGGGAAATGAAGAATAGATATTTTTCATTAAATTTGTATTAAAATACTGGCAATGATGTCTGCCTGGAACCGCTTGGAAATTGAGCTGATGACTTCTATAATTCGAAAATAAATTTTCAATAGAGTTATTATGCACAGAAAAATTAAAATATTCTTTAGTTGGTTAACAATTGCAATTCTCATTTCATTTATTGTAGGAACTTTTTCAGCCTTCTTCCTTGTAGCGCTTGATTTTGTTACTGTAGAGCGAGAACAAAACTTCGTTTGGGTTTGGCTTTTACCTTTAGGTGGTCTAGCAATAGGTTTGACTTATTACTATTTATCCAAGGGAGTTGAAGGCGGAAATAATCGATTAATTTCAGAAATGAATGATCCTAAAAAGTACTTGCATTGGAAAATGGCTCCGTTAGTACTCTTTGGAACGATTGCAACACATCTTTTTGGAGGTTCTGCAGGTCGAGAAGGAACAGCTGTGCAAATGGGAGGAGCAATCGCTGACCAAGCTCAAATTCTATTTAAATGGACTAGGTTTCATCGAAAAAGATTACTTCGGATGGGGGGTGCTGCGGGTTTCGGCGCTGTTTTTGGAACTCCAATTGCAGGAGCAGTATTTGCTTCTGAATTTGCCAGAGATAGAAAATTTTCTTTTTTAACTATAATCCTCACTATTTCAAGCTCATACTTGGCACATTTGATTTGTACCAAAATTTGGAACGTGGGACACACGCAATATGTAATTTCTATTTTTCCAGATTTTTCTTTTATTAATGTACTCTGGACTATTCTGGCAGGAATCTTATTTGGTCTCGCTGCTTTAATTTTCAGTTGGTCTAAAATTGGATTTACAAAACTATTCAAGTTTATACCACTCCCCTACGTTCGACCTTTCATTGGTGGAATAATTTTACTTGGAATAGTTTTGCTCTTGGGTAATACCAAATACTTAGGATTGGGGATACCTGTAATTTCTGATTCATTTTTAAATCAACAATCAAATTTTGATTTCATCATTAAGCTTTTATTGACTGCCCTAACACTTGGTGCAGGATTTAAAGGTGGTGAAGCAACTCCGTTGTTTTTCATCGGGGCAACTTTAGGAAACATATTAATTTGGTTTATTCCCTTACCAATGTCTCTTTTGGCAGGGTTAGGGTTTATTTCTGTATTTGGCGCTGCTACAAATACTCCTTTAGCCTGTATTTTTATGGGGATAGAACTCTTTGGAATTGAAGGAGCCTTATATTATTCGTTTGCTTGTGCCTCAGCGTATATTATTTCTGGTCGTAATTCAGTTTATAAAACACAACAACCTTTATTACGAAAAATAAGCTACAGAAATTATTCAAAAAGAACTTAAAAAATAAAAAGGGAGAGCGTCTTAGTAAATAATCTCATTTGGCTTTGATTTTAAATGTAGACAACCAACCCTTAGTTTTAGATTTCAGTCCGAGTCTAACGTTCGAACACCTTAAACAGAAAGAATAATTGGATAAAAGTAAAATGAAAATATTTATTATTATTTTAAGTCACTAATAAAAGTTATTGTATTATTAGCTTTCTTTTTCTGAAGAACTATGGATTTTTATAGCATCATAACACTTGTAATAATTCTGCTTGCGGTAACTCTCTTTGTTACGGAAATACTAAGTATTGATTTAGTGGCTATTCTGATAATTGTATCACTAGTTTTAACAGGTGTTGTATCTCCAGAAGAAGGTATTGAAGGATTTGGTAATACAGCAACTATAACTGTAGCCTTCATGTTTGTAATTAGTGCAGCAATGCTGAAAACAGGAGCATTGCAGTACTTGGCCCATCGACTCTCAAATATTTTTAAGAAAAATTTCAATCGAGGAATGATCTTAATGATGGTGCTCATTGCTTTCATATCTGCTTTTATAAATAATACCCCAGTAGTGGCAGTATTTATTCCCGTTATTATTCAGGTTGCAAAGTCATCAGGTCAAAATCCTAAAAGAATGCTAATACCTTTGTCGTTCGCTTCCATTTTTGGAGGTACATGTACTTTAGTTGGTACTTCAACAAACATGTTAGTGAGCGGCATTGCAGAAAGAGAAGGGCTGGAACCTATTTCGATGTTTCAACTTACACCTATTGGGCTTGTTTTCTTAGCTTTTGGTATTTTATACATGCTTTTCATAGGTAACCGACTCCTCCCAAGAAAAGAAGAGGAAAAAGATTTGGATAAAAAATTTAATGTCAAACAGTTTTTAACAGAACTTCATCTGATTGAACGTATTTCAGATGACCGAAGTATACCTATTTCAAAATTAACTGATTTAGGAGTAGATATTGTTCACATAAACCGAGATGGCAATAGTTTTGCTGTTCCTCAAGAAGACTTCGAATTAAAAAAGGGAGATGTTCTCAAAATAAGAGGTGATTCTAATCAAATACAGAGCTTAAAAGAATGGGTGGAACGAAAAGAGTTCTTCACCGTAAAAATGGGTGAAGCAACCAGTGAATCAAAAGATTCTAAGCTAGTTGAGCTAATTATTGTTGCCAATTCCCCACTAATTGGTTCTCGAATAAAAGAAGTCGATTTTAAAGAACGTTATCGATCAGTTCCATTGGGCGTTAAACAAAGAAAAGGAGTGCTGAACGAAAATTTAGGTGAAGTTAGTTTAAAAGCAGGAGACATTATTCTAGCAGAAACGAAAAATAAGTATATTGATAAATTGCATCAAAAAGAATCTGGAACTGATGCGCACTTTGCGTTATTGTCTGAGACAAAAATAAATTCTTTTAAGAGAAAAGAATTTTTCATTGTTACGTCGATAATATTCGCCATTGTACTAACAGCTAGCCTAGGCATTCTTCACATCATGACCGCAGCAATAACTGGGGTTAGTTTATTAGCTCTGCTTAAAGTACTCAAAATGAAAGAAATTTATCAAGCTATTGATTGGCAAGTGGTGTTTCTTCTTGCTGGTTCTTTGAGCTTGGGGGTTGCCATGAAGAATACTGGATTAGATGTAATGTTTGCTGAATCTGTAATCAACAACTTAAAACAATGGGGCCCGATAGCAATTGTATCGGGTCTTTATATTTCTACCTCTCTTTTAACATCTATAATCTCTAACAATGCAGCAGTAGCATTATTTACCCCTATAAGTATCGTAACTGCAAATAGTTTAGGATTAAGTCCAGTGCCTTTCATTATGGCGATTGCTTTCGCTGGATCTGCTAGTTTCATGACTCCAATTGGATATCAAACGAACACAATGGTTTACAGCGCAGGAAAATATAGATTTATGGATTTCATGAAAGTAGGAACACTCTTAAACATACTGTTTTGGGCAATTGCCACTTTCATGATTCCTTGGGTATATGGATTCTAGTTACTTCTGCAACTCATTCAATTTCTTAACCCAGTCCTCCGCTTTTTTCTCCGCTTTCTGACGAATTGCAGAATACTCCTTTTTTGAAGTTGCTTTATTGATTTCAGTCATTATATCTTCCTGAAAATCAGCTACTTCATCAATAAATGCATCTGTATCCTTCTTTTTTGACTCGTCAAATAACTGAAGACTATAACACTCATCCACTACATCGTAAACCATGTTATTTACTTCTTTTTTCAAATCTCTAATGTTCGCCATAACTATACTTATTTATCTTTTTAACTGAATTAATTCATTGTAAATATAGTTAAACCGATTTAATGTTAACGCGAAATTTAGAAGCGAAATCTGAAAGTCTTGTCAAAGTTGAAACAAATGGAATATAATAACCTCTCGGTTCCTTCAATAAACATCCAGAAGTAGTATTTTTGTATTATGGTTTTTGCAGTAACGGATTTGGAGACAACAGGAGGTAGCACGAAATCTACAAAAATCACTGAAATTGCAATTTACCTTACTGACGGTGAAAAAATCATTGATGAGTATTCAAGTTTAATAAATCCTGAACAGAATATACCTCCTTTCATTACTCGATTAACAGGAATCAACGATGAAATGGTCAGGGATGCTCCACGTTTCTTTGAAATTGCAAAAGATATCATTGAGTTTATTGGAGATGCTGTATTTGTCGCTCACAACGTCGGGTTTGATTACAATGTGTTGCGTTCTGAATATATTAATCTGGGGTATGATTTTAGAAAAGAACATTTATGCACTGTCAGAAGTACTCGGTATATGATTCCTGGACATGCATCTTACAGCTTGGGTAAAATTGCAAATGATCTCAATATACAAGTTGAGAACCGGCACAGAGCAGCTGGTGATGCTTTAGCAACAGTAAAGCTATTTCAATTACTTTATCAAAAGAGCAATAAGGATCTATTAAAATTTATCCAAAAAGATATACAACCAAAACATTTACACCCAGGATTAGACCTACAAACCATTGATGAATTACCAAAGAGAACTGGTATCTACAAGTTTTACAATGAAGACAACTCTCTCATTTACATTGGTAAAAGCAAAAATATTCGTAGCCGTGTTATGCAACATTTAAAGAACAACAGTTCTAAAAAAGGCGTTACAATGCGTGACGAGCTAGTTCGCGTAGAATATGAACTTACAGGATCAGAAACGATTGCTCTTTTAAAAGAATCAGCGCTAATCAAAAAATTTAAACCTCGATATAACAGAGCACTTAGAAAAGACAAATATCCATTTGGACTATATACATTCCAAGATGGAAATGGTTATATCAACCTGGTTGTTGATCGTGTTAAAAATAAAACCACTCCTCCCCTAACAACCTTCTCCTCAAAAATTGAATCTAATAGATTTTTAGAATATTGCCAGAGTCAGTTTCAGCTTTGTAAAAAACTAATTGGTCTTTACCCAACAAAGTCAGCTTGTTTTAATTATCACATAAAAGAATGCAAAGGTGCATGTGTAGGAGAAGAACCTGTAGCTGAATACAATCATAGAGTTGAAGCAATTTTTGATAAGTTAAACTTCGAAATGGAGAGCTTTTTTATTGTTGAAAGCGGACGAACTAAGGAAGAACTCAGTTTGGTTCTCATTGAAAATGGTAGTTATCGTGGATATGGGTATATCAATAAATTCATGTCAAACGACTCTATTGAGAACTGGAAGGAAGCTGTTGAATATCACACAGAAGACAAAGATTCGCGCATGATAATACAGCGCATGATACGCCTAAACAAAAAAATAGATCTTAGAAAATTTTAACTATCAAAAGATTCACGAGTCTGACTCTTTTTCTTTTCTCACAGTTGTTTTATTTAGCGACCTACTTTCAATGCGCTTCAGAACAAGGGAGGAAACCATAATAAACAATAGAAAAGACAGAAATAGAATCATATTTTTATAAAGATTTAGTTTATGTACTTATTTCACGAAGTTTTAAGGTAGATGGTTGGCATATATACATAATAGTTAACTTATTTACCTCCTGCTCAACCAAGGATAACATGTTTTTTCTAAATTCTAAATTATTAGTGTTCGACAAAGGTAAAATAGCACTAGAATATAATGAAAGGTCTCTATTTTATTAGATAGCAGTGATTCTAAACACTCTTTTTTGAAACATTGCAGCCCTGAGAAAGCATTGTTTCCTTATGAATTACAGTTTATTCAATGAACGTTACAGTTAAAATTAAGAACTCTACATTTCAATCATTCACTAAATATATTTTCTCAATAGTCTTTAATATAGTAGTGAATTTAAATATATACAACTATGAAAAAATTTTACTTTACAATCGCAACATTAGCGTGCTTTCAAATCGGCGTTAATGCACAATTTTCAACAGTCTTAGTTAATGAAAATAATATTGAAGCTGAGGTCAATAATGGTGGGGTTTTCTTCAATGATCCAACAGTAGACAGTCCTGGATATGAATATCCAAAGGGAAGTGGAAAACATCTAATCTATGCAAATACCTTTTGGTTTAAAGCAGAGGATCCAAGTGGAAATCCAAAATTATCGGCACAGTTATACAATTTAGGTCAAGACATATTCCCTGGAGCTTTAAGCACGAACGGAGCAGCAGCTGTTACTCCTTCATATGATCACACAAAGGGTGTTTATCAAGTAACAAAAAGTGAAATTGATTATCATATCGCCAATTATTGGATGCCGGGATATACAGTACCCTCTTCAATTGCGGATTGGCCAGTACATGGTGTCCAAAACATACAGCAAGATTATTATTTAGCTCCATTTGTAGATGTAAATAATGACGGTTTTTATATACCTTCAGATGGTGACTACCCATTGATCCGTGGCGATCAAGCAACCTACATGATTCTAAATGATAAGTTAGATGTACACGGTTCAGGTGGGGAAAGCATGGGTCTTGAATGTCACTTCATGTTTTATCAATACAATTCTAATGATTATAGAAACAATACTACATTTCTTAACCTTAAAGTAATCAATAGAAGTACGCAGGATTACCCAGAATTCAAAGTAGGATGTTTTCTGGATGCTGATATTGGAAATTCAGAAGATGATTTCGCCGGGTGTGATACTACTCAGCACGTCATGTATGCCTACAACGGAACAAACATTGATAATACCTACGGAATGAATCCACCAGCAGTAGGAGTTGTAAATTTAAATCAACCTATGGATGTATTCGGCTGCTTTAAATACGATCACACCTACATGTATGAACCTAATATACCTGCTAATTATTTTCTCAATTTAGATGGTAGGTGGAGAGACAGTGCACCTTTTACAGTTGGAGGGAACGGATATGGAGGTTCCGTTACTACAAATTATCTATTTTCTGGTAATCCTAATAATTCTGGAGAATGGAGTGAAGTTCAAGCTGGACTCCCTGCCGGTGAAAGAAAAATGTTTATGGCATCAAATCAAGGGCCTCTAATGGCTGGTGAAGAAATATGTCTGGATTATGCATTTATTATTGGTGATGGTGGTGATCATTTAGAAAATGTGAATAATTTAATAGCAAATGCATCTGACGCGCGCAATTTCTTTAATACACAAGCCAATTTTGTTTGCGCTAATTATGAAGAAACATTGAAAAACGGTGCTCATGAAATTAGCGAACCAGCAATTTATCCAATCCCATCAAATGGTCAAATGACTATTGATTTCAAAGGTGAGTATAGTTTGGAAATTCACGCTTTAGACGGTAGAAAAGTTTTTGAACAATCCAACATGTTCGAAAAACAAAAAATTTCTACAAATCTCGAATCGGGTAGTTATATTATTTCAATCCTACAAGGTGGAAACCGAATTACAAAGCCTATAATTGTAAGGTAACTCAATTCACCAT
>Ga0114916_1001994_pt1 | contig 10990 bp, 9 predicted proteins | sample MalvirAntarct_66_FD_83501 | JGI IMG/M metagenome (GOLD analysis project Ga0114916, IMG submission 83501) | Marine viral communities from the Global Malaspina Expedition - Malaspina viral metaG Antarct_66 | ecosystem: Environmental > Aquatic > Marine > Oceanic | place: West Anvers Island... | reverse complement strand
GTGCCGGTCGTCTCGACGTACGCCGGGACCGATCCGCAGGACTACTGGGGCCCGCGCCGCGTCGCCCACCGACTACTCACCGAACCCGTGCCATGCGCTCCGTGCTTTCGCATCGAGTGCAACCGAGGGCTCGAATGCCTGGACATCGAACCGCGCGAGGTCATCGCCGCGGCCGAAGCACTGCTGTCGCCGGTCGAACGACTCGACGCGGCGATCGGCTCCGGAAGGACCCCTGCGTGAACCTCGCTGACCTGTCTCGCCCTCGCGTGCTGACGTGGCACGTCCACGGCTCGTACCTCTACTACCTCGCGCACACGCCCTGCCTGTTCATCCTCCCGGTGAAGGAAGGCCGGCCCGAGGGCTACGGGGGCCGTGGCGGCAACTTCGCGTGGCCCGAGAACGTCGTGGAGGTGCCGGCCGAGGAGATCCCGGACACGGACTTCGATCTGATCCTGTTCCAGTCGAAGCGGAACTATGTCCGCGACCAGTTCGACATCCTCACGCCGGGCCAGCGCCGGCTGCCTCGCATCTTCCTGGAGCACGACCCGGGTCTGGAGTCTCCGACCAACACGAAGCACCCGGTCGATGACCCGAACGCGCTGCTTGTCCATGTCACGGCCTTCAACGACCTGATGTGGGACTCCGGGAAGACGCCTACGCGTGTGATCGAGCACGGCGTCTCCGTTCCCGACGATGTCAGATACACGGGGTCAAAGGACCGCGGCATCTCCGTCGTCAACCACCTCGAGCGGCGCGGGCGTCGCCTCGGCGCCGATGTGTTCGGTCGCGTCACGCAGGAGGTGCCGATCGACCTCGCGGGGATGGGCTCGGAGGAGTTCGGCGGCCTCGGCGATCTGCCGCATCGCGAGTTGCTCCAACGCGAGGCGGACTACCGCTTCTTCTTCAACCCCATCCGCTACACCAGCCTCGGACTCTCCGTGCTGGAGGCCATGATGATCGGCCTGCCGATGGTGGGCCTCGGTACGACGGAGATGAACAACGTCGTCGAGAACGGCGTGTCCGGCTACGTCGACACCCGCGTCGACCGCCTCGTTGAGCACATGCAGCGCCTGATCGCCGACCCCGACGAGGCCGCGCGCCTCGGCGAGGGGGCGCGGCAGCGCGCGCTCGAGCGCTTCAACATCGATCGCTTCGCGACGGAATGGCGGACGACCTTCGAGGAGGTCGCGAGCCGTCGATCGCACCCCAGTTCCGCGGATATTCCGGCGGCCCTCCAGGCCTAGCGGCATAGAAAGACGCGCCATGAACCTCACTCCCCCTCGTCGGGTCGCCATCATCAGCGAACACGCCTCCCCGCTCGGCACGATTGGCGGTGTCGACGGGGGCGGGCAGAACGTCTATGTCGCGCAGGTCGCGAAGCGCCTCGCGGAGGCAGGACGCTGCGTGGACGTCTTCACGCGACGTGACCGCGAGGATCTCCCCGAGATCGTGCAGTTCGAGGGCTACCGGGTGGTCCACGTGGACGCGGGTCCGGCCGACTTCGTGCGGAAGGAAGACCTCCTGCAGCACATGCCGGAGTTCACTGAGTCGGTGTGCCAGTTCGTGGCGGAGCAGCCGTGGCACTACGACATCGTGCACGCGAACTTCTGGATGTCTGGCATGACGGCGAGGGAACTGAAGCGCCGCTTCGACATCCCGTTCGTCATTACGTTCCACGCCCTCGGGAAGGTACGGCGGCAGTACCAGGGCGAAGCCGACGGCTTCGCGACGGAGCGACTGGAGATCGAGGAGAGCCTGGTCGCGGAGGCCGACCGCGTGATCGCGGAATGCCCGCAGGACGAGATCGACCTCATGACGATGTACGGTGCGGACCCGCAGCGGCTCGCGATGATCCCCTGTGGCTACGACCCCGACGAGTGCGCGCCGCTCGACCAGGCCGAGGCGCGCGAGCGGCTGGGCCTCCCGCAGGACCGCTCGATCATCCTGCAACTGGGCCGCCTCGTTCCTCGCAAGGGCATCGACAACGTGGTGCGCTCGCTGGCCTGCGTGCGGGACGCCGTGCCCAACGCGATGCTCGTGGTGGTCGGCGGAGACTCCGAGGAGCCCGACCCCGTCGCGACGCCCGAGATCGGGCGCCTGAGCTCGATCGCGGAGGCGGAGGGCGTCGCGGACGCCGTGCGTTTCGTGGGACGCCGTCCTCGGACAGAGCTCAAGGACTGGTACGCCGCGGCCGACGTGTTCGTGACGACGCCCTGGTACGAGCCGTTCGGGATTACGCCGGTGGAGTCGATGGCGTGCGGGACGCCGGTCATCGGCGCGCAGGTGGGCGGAATCCAGTACACGGTCGCGGACGGCGACACGGGCCTGCTCGTGCCACCGAACGACCCCGAGGCCCTCGCCGCGGCCGCGACCCGGATCCTCACGGATCGCGAGTTCGCAGCACGGCTCGCGGTCGGAGGCATCCGGCGCGCCGGCGACCTGTTCACCTGGGACCGCGTCGTCGACCTCATCGATGAACTCTACAGCACGGTGATCGACGAGCGCGCCGAGGAGGTCGTCCGGGAGGATGCGCGCCGGCGCACCGTACAGGACGGCTTCGACGGTCTCGTGCGCGTGCTGGCCGCTGCACGGCTGCGGAACACACGTGAGGCGACGCGCATGGCGCGGGTGATCTCGAACTGCTTCGCCAACGGCGGCAAGGTGCTGGTCTGCGGGAACGGTGGCAGCGCCGCTGACGCGCAGCACTTTGCCGGCGAGCTGGTGGCGCGCTACCGCATCGAGAACCGTCGAGGGCTCCCGGTGATCGTGCTAGGCGCCGAGTTCTCCTCGCTCACCGCGTGGGCGAACGACGTGGGCTGGGACTCGGTGTTCGAGCGCCAGGTCGAGGCATTCGGCCAGCCCGGTGATGTCCTGCTCGGGTTCAGCACCAGCGGGTGCTCGAAGAACGTGGTGCGGGCCTTCCAGGCGGCGAAGCGCCGCAAGGTACAGACGCTGGCGATGCTCGGCGGTGACGGGGGAGACCTCCTCCCCCTGGCGAACGCCTCCCTGGTGGTGCCGACACGAGACACGCAGCGGATCCAGGAAGTGCACGGGCTGCTCCTCCACCTCCTGTGTGACTTGGTCGAGCAGGACCTCGCCGCGATGGAGACGCTGGTCGAAGCGGAGGCGGCATCATGAGCGCGACGGTCTTCCTCGACAAGGACGGCACCCTGATCCAGGACGTGCCGTACAACGTCGACCCGGATCAGATTCGGCTCGCACCATTCGCCGGCCGCGCATTGCGCACGCTCGCCGAGCACGGTCACACCGTGGTGATCGTCAGCAACCAGTCGGGCGTGGCCCGCGGCTACTTCCCGGAGTCAGCACTCGAGGCCGTCCGCGAGCGCATCACGACGCTCTGCCGTGGGTTCGGCGTCGACCTCGCAGGGTTCTACTACTGCCCGCACCATCCCGAGGGCAGCGTCGCGGACTTCGCGATCGAGTGTGAGTGCCGTAAGCCGGGCGACGGCCTGCTTCGCGCGGCCGCTGCCGACCTCGGCGTCAGACTTGAGGAGAGCTGGATGGTGGGCGACATCCTCGACGACATCGAGGCCGGTAAGCGCGCGGGGTGCCGGACCGTGCTGATCGACAACGGCAACGAGACCGAGTGGCGACTGCCGGCGACGCGGTGGCCCGACGCGGTCGTCCGGAACCTGGACAACGCCGCACGCCTCGTCGTTGCGGGCAGCCTCCAGACACAGCCAGATCGTCATCCCCCTCAGGCTCCGATTGCTGCGCCGGTCCAGTTGAGGGCATCCGCGTGATGCGCGACACGCCCGACCTCATCGCGGGATTCGCGCCGCTGCACGTCCTCGTGATCGGGGACGCGATGCTGGACTCGTACCTCCTCGGACGGAGCACGCGGCTGAGTCGCGAGGCGCCTGCTCCGATCGTGGACGTGACCTCGAGGTTGGACGCGGGCGGCGGTGCGGCGAACACGGCGGCGAACGTGAGCGCCCTCGGCGCGACCACGACGTTCCTCACGGCATTCGGAGCCGACGAGGACGGCGACCGCCTGCTGTCTTGCCTCGCGCGGGACGGGGTGCGCTCCGACCAGGCGATCCGGACGCGGAACCGCTCAACGCTGGTGAAGCAACGCGTGGTCGCGGAGCCGCAACTCATCGTGCGGTTCGACCAGGGCACCACGGAGCCTGTCGAGTCGATCGTCGAGGCGGAACTCATCGCGAGGCTGCGGCGGCTGTTCCTCGCCTCAGACGCCGTGATCGTCTCGGACTATGGCTACGGAGTGATGACCCCGAACGTCGTGGCCGCACTCGCCGAGCTCCAGCGCTGCGCCCCTCGCACCGTGATCGTCGACGCGAAGGACCTCCCGAAGTACCGAGCGGTCGGTCCCACGGTGGTGAAGCCGAACTTCGACGAGGCACTCGCGCTGATGGGCCTCCCCCGGAACCCCGATGCCGACCGTGCCCAACTGGTGATCGAGCATTCCTCGGAGCTCTTCGAGCGGACGGGAGCCTGTCACGTAGCCGTCACCCTGGATTCAGACGGCGCGCTCCTGATCGAGCCCGACGGCACCTGGTACCGGACGTACGCGGAACCGGCACCCCACGCGCGCGCAGCCGGCGCGGGCGACACGTTCGTCGCGACGCTCGCGCTCACCCTCGCGGCGGGCGGCACACCCACCGAGGCGGCCGAACTCGCGTCTGCTGCCTCGGGTGTCGTGGTGAAGCGCGATGGGACGACGACGTGCGAGGCGGACGACCTGTGCGCGGCGCTCGCCGGTGACGGCAAGATCGTGATCGGGGAGGACGGGCTGCGCGCGCTGGTCAACGCCCACCGGCACGCCGGGCGGCGCGTCGTCCTCACCAGCGGGTGCTTCGACATCGTCCATCGAGGGCACGTGACCTACCTCAGCCAGGCGAAGGCGTTGGGCGATGTCCTCATCGTGGCGCTCAATTCGGACGACAGCGTGCGCCGGCTCAAGGGTGCGGATCGGCCCGTAAACACGTTCGAGGACCGCGCACGCGTGCTCGAGGGACTGAGCTGCGTGGACCACGTGGTGGTGTTCGAGGAAGACACGCCCGAGGAAGTCATCCGCTTCATCGGCCCGGACGTCTTTGCCAAGGGCGGCGACTATACGCGCGAGGCGCTTCCGGAGACCGCCCTCGTCGAGGCGCTCGGCGGGGAGGTCAGCATCCTGCCGTACATCGACGGTGCCTCCACGACGCGCGTCATCGAGCAACTCCGTTCGCGGCAGGAGCTCCGAGGGACGGCGTGACTCAGCCCCTCGCTTGGGCGGAGGCGAGGCGGGTCCTCGCGATTCGACTCGACGCGGCGGGCGATGTCCTGATGACCACCCCGGCGCTTCGCGCTCTCCGCGAGGCTGCCCCCAACCGACACATCACGCTCCTGACCTCGCCCTCGGGTGCGGCCGCTGCGCGACTCGTCCCCGAGGTGGACGAGGTGATCGAGTACGTCGCGCCCTGGATGAAGCCAGCGTCATCGGTCGAGACGGACGAGCACCTCGCGACGATCGAGCGTCTCCGAGCGGAGCGGTTCGACGCGGCGGTGATCTTCACGGTCTACAGCCAGAACCCGCTCCCGTCAGCGATGCTCGCGCATCTCGCCGGCATTCCGTTGCGCCTCGCGCACTGTCGCGAGAACCCGTACGGGCTCCTCACGGATTGGGCGCCCGAGCCGGAGCCTGAGCGCGAACTCAGACACGAGGTGCGCCGGCAACTGGACCTCGTCGCGGGGGTGGGCGCTCACCCCTCATCGGAACGCATGAGCGTTGAGGTGCCGCCCGAGGCATCCGCCCGCGTGCGTCGCATCCTCGGGGACGCGATCGACTTCGAGCGGTCGTGGGCCGTCATGCACGTCGGTGCGAGCGCCTCGTCGAGGCGATACCCGCACTTCGCTGAGGTCGCCCGCGCCCTGTCCGAAGATCACGGCTGGCAGCTGGTGTTCACCGGTGGCGCCGAGGAAGCAGACCTCGTTCAGGAGGTCCGAGAGGCTTCGGGCGTGCCATCGCTCTCTCTCGTCGGTGGCCTCGACCTCGGGGAGTTGGCCGCGCTGATCGCGCAGGCACCCGTCCTAATCTCGAACAACACCGGGCCGGCGCACCTCGCGGCGGCCGTGGGCACTTCGGTGGTCGACCTCTACGCACTCACGAACCCCCAGCACACGCCCTGGCGGGTGCCTCATCGCGTGCTCTTCCAAGAGGTGCCCTGCGCGCCGTGCTACCGAAGCATCTGTCCCGCGGGCCACCATGCCTGTCTCGACCTCGTACCGCCGGGGGACGTGGTCGCGGCCGCGCTCGACCTTGTCGCACAGTCTGCCGGTGTCGGTGGCGCCGAGGGTGTCACCGGCCGCACGGCGCTGTTGCTCGACTCGGATGGCGTGCTCTTCGACACCGAGGGGCGCCACCTCGCCGCCTGCCTCAAGGCACTCGACGCGCTGCGTCCGACGCTCGATGTCCCCTCGGAGTCCGCGATCGCGGAGGCGTACGCGCGCCATGCCCGTGGGCGAGACCGCTACGAGGGCATGGCCGCACTCCTCGAGGCGCTTGGTCTCTCCCTCGAGACAGGCGATGCTGGCGACGCAGCTGGAGCGACGTCCGTCAGCGCACTCGCGAACCTCAAGAACGAGATCTACGCGGCGATGCTGGACCGCGAAGGCGTGCCGCCGATGGGTGGCGCGCGTGATCTCATGCACGCCGCGCGCGATCGAGGGTTCGCGATCGCGGTCGTGAGTTCGAGCCGGCACGCGCGACGTCTGCTCGCGGAGTCAGGCCTCGACGAACTCGCTGACGTGATCGTCGCCTCGCCGATGGATCGACCGATGCAGCGGAAGCCGCACCCGGACCCGTACCTCCACGCGATTGACGCGCTGCGTGTGAAACCCGAGGACTGCATCGCGGTTGAGGATGCAGCGTCCGGCGTGCAGTCCGCCCGCGCTGCCGGCGTGGGTCGTGTTGTCGGGCTGGCAACGGTGGGCGACGGGTCTGCCCTCATCGCTGCCGGAGCACACGAGGTCGTCGATGGCCTCGGGCGGCTCGGGCTCCTCGTACCGGTACGGGCGTAACCGAACCGGCCCGATTGCTTCGACTCCGCGACGCTTCCTCCTGCTTCTGTTACCCGCTCCCGTGGATGCCCTCACTAGGTTCGCAGTGAACGACCCGATAGGAGGTCCCACATGCCACGTGGCAAGAAGATCGACCTGCCGGACACCATCGAGCGGTCCGACAAGCACGCCCAGGAGATCTACCGCGAGACGCTCCAGTCCGCGCACGAGAGCTATGAGGGCGACGAGGAGCGCGCGCACCGGGCTGCGTACGCGGCGCTGAAGCATCAGTACAAGAAGTCCGGCGACAAGTGGGTGAAGAAGGACCGCAACGGCCCCTCGGACGAGCAGGCCGCCCGGGGCCCGACCTCCAAGCCCTCCTCTACGGACAAGCCCGCGAGGACCAAGGGCGGGCGCGTCGACGACGAGGGGAAGACGAAGGACGAGTTGTACGACCAGGCGAAGAAGTTGGACATCTCAGGCCGCTCGAAGATGAACAAGGAAGAGTTGGCCGTCGCGGTCCATGAGGGGAAGGGGCGCTAGCGGGCGCTGAGGTCGGTCCCGGGGCCGGCCGGAAGCGCTGCGAGCACTTCTTCCACCGGGGGCGGTGGCGCCGGCGGTCCTCCGTCCGGGCGCCCCGCCCCAATCCCGCGATGGAGTCGCGAATTCGCCGGCGCCCAGCGCGCCCGGTCGGAGCCCGTGAAGATCACGAGACTCGGCGTGCGAACTGCAGCCGCGAGGTGTGACGGCGCGCTGTCATTCGTCACCAGGAACGACGCGCCCTCGATCGTTGCGGCCAGCGTCGCGATCGTCGTCTTCGCCGTCAGGTCAATCACGGGCGCGGTTGCCAGTGAGCTGACCTGCTCGTTCACCGGACGGTCGATCTCGCTGCCTGTCAGGATGACCTGGTATCCAGCCCGCGCGAGGGAGTCAGCGACGGCCGCGAAACCGTCCGCGCGCCAGCGGCGGTCGGCCCCTCGACCTCCCGCGTGGATGCAGGCGTATGGCGCTGAGGTGTCGACACCGGTGGCTATGAGTAGTTGAGCGGCTGCGGATCGCTCGCCCTCGGAGAGCGGGAACTCGAGCTCGGGGTCGAGGTCGGTGGCGCCGAGGTGCTCGGCCAGCGCGAGGAGGCGGTACACCTCGGGAAGTTCGCGCGGGTAGGGAATGAAGCCAGGCTCGACGGAGGCCTCGTCGGGCACGAATCCAGCGCGAGTGCTTGCAGGGGTCGCGGTGACGAAGCTGTTCGAGGTGCGTCCGTCCCCGTGCATCTGCACGACGAGGTCGAAGTGTCGTGCCTCGGCCTCCCGTTGGTACTCACGCGCGCGGTCGGGATCCGGATCGCGCTCCGCGATGCCAGGCCACCCCGGGAACTCCAGGAACTCGTCGAGGTAGTCGGAGTAGCGTTCCACCAGCTCGCGCGCCCACGGCAGTCCGATCAGCGTGAGCCGAGCGTCCGAGTTTGAGCGCTTCAGGGCGCGGATCGCCGGGATCGCGCAGAGCAAGTCTCCGAGTTGCAGCGCACGGAACGCACCGATCGATCGCGTCGATTTCGCCTCGCTCACGGCAGCCCGAGGAGTTCGAGGGCGTTCGAGCGCACCTCGTCGAGTTCGATGTCCGCGACGACCGATGACTCGTGAGAGCACTCCCGGTCCACGACCTGCAACCCACAGTCAGGGCAGTTCACGCCCCAGCCCAGGGCGGCGCGATGATGTGTCGCCGGGCCGATCGGGCCAGCCGTGAGCATGTTCGGCCCCCACACGAGCGTTAGCGTCGCGGGCGCGACGGCGCGTGCGATGTGGGCCGGGCCCGAGTCGTTTCCCACGTGCAACGAGGCGCGGGCGAACAGCCCGACGAGGGCGGGCAGAGTGAGGCGCCCGCCGAGGTCTACGGCCGCCTTGCCCACTGCACGGGAGACAGCATCGGTCAGTTGGGAATCCTCGGGGCCGCCGACCAGCACGACGCTGGCGCCGGCCCGAGTGAGGTCATCAGCGAGGCTGGCGAACGCTTCGACCGGCCACCGGCGGCGAGGGCTCCCGGCGCCGGGGTGCAGCGTGACGAGCGGCCCCTCGACGGCGTTCGGGGGTAGCACCTCGTGCGCGGCCGCAATGTCCTCGGCCGTTACGGCGAGCCGCGGCGAGGGCGATCGGAAGCGACCTCCGATGAGCGAGATGAGTTCGAGCCAGCGGATGGCCTCGGAGTGGCGGTAGATGTGAGGCAGTTCGATGTCGAGGGGGAGCGCATCGACGGTACGACAGCCCACTGTGGTTCCCGCGCCGAGGCCCCTGATGAGGTGGTTGGAGTGGCGACCGCCGCCATGCATCTGGACGGCGAGGTCGAAGCGCCGATCTCGCATGCGCTGGAGGAACGCCTCCGCTGACTCACCCGGATCTTCCTCGTCTCGGACGCCCGGATACGGTGGGACGACCTCGACGATGTCCCAGGGGCCCGGCCGCTTCTCGACGAGTTCGTGGTGGCGGGGGCCGGTGAGCAGCGTGATCTCGGCGGCCGGGTACGCGGCGCGGAGTGACTCGAGCGCCGGCAGCGCGAACACGAAGTCGCCAAGTCCGCCTGCCCGCAGGACCGCGATCCGCTCCACGCCGGGGATGAGGTCGCCCACGGCGAGGCCTTCCAAAACGAGGGACGAGGTTCGACGAGGTAAGTGTGCCACCCCCGCCACTGCGAATGAGTAACTGAGGGCGAAGAAGAAGTAGCGCGAACGCGACGAGGGCGCTGGCGAGGCGTCGATAGGGTTCTTGTGACCACCGCTTCTGCTCCGTTACGGGGATGACGCGCGGGTCGTTCTACTGTCCTCGCACTCGATACGAGATCGCAGTGCATCGGATGCGGGGGCAGGATGGCCGAGCGCGCGCGGCGGCATGTGCAGCATGTGGACATCGAGGGGCAGGTCGCCCTGATCACAGGGGCGGCCAGCGGCCTTGGGCTGGCCACCGCGAAACTGCTCGCCTCGCAAGGGATGCACGCCGTCCTCGCGGACCTCGAGTACGCGGGCGCGGAGAAGTTCGCAGCCGCGATCCGCGGCGAGGGGGCCGAGGCGACGGCTGTCGCCGTTGATGTTTCCGACCCGTGGTCGGCCGAGGAGGCGGTCCGGGCGGTCGTGAATGAACTCGGACGCCTCGACGCGCTGGTCAACGCTGCGGGCGTCGATGTCACCGCCTCCGCGACCGACTTGACCCCCGAGGAGTGGCGACGCGTCCTGGGCGTGAACCTCGACGGACCGTTCTGGATGAGTCATGCCGCGATGCCCGCGATGCGCGAGGCTGGCGGCGGCGCGATTGTGAACGTGGCCTCAACGGCCGCGAAGCGGGCGTGGGCGAACGCCTCGGCGTATCACGCCAGCAAGTGGGGGCTGCTCGGCCTCAGCCACGCGCTCCACGTCGAGGGGCGTGAGTACGGCGTCAAGGTCACGGCGATCGTCGCCGGGGGAATGCGCACGCCGTTCCTATTCGACCGCTTCCCTGACCTCGACCCCGAACTGCTCCAGGATCCGGAGTGCGTGGCGGAGACGATCCTCTTCGCGCTCTGCCAGCCCCGCGACACCGTGATCCCCGAACTCACCGTGCTACCGATGAGGGAGACGTCATGGCCATGACTGCGGATCGATCACCTGGGGTGACCACTACGACAGGAGGGCAAATCGTTGGGCTGCCCTCCGACGGGGCGGTGATTGGCGAGCAGAACCGCCCGCTGCTTGACGTACTGATCCCCACGTTCAACCGCCCCGCCGCCCTCGCCGCGACGCTCGCGACCCTCGCCTGCCAGACCACTCGGCGCTTTCGCGTGGTGATCTCGGATCAGAGCACGGAGCGCGCGAGCGTCGATGATGCCGCGGTGCAGGCCTGCCTCCGACTGATCGAGGCACACGGGCAGGAGGTGGAGGTCCACCGACGCACGGAGCGGCGCGGCATCATCGACGCTCGCGCGCTCCGTGCTCTGATCCGAGATC